>Ga0160473_100076_pt1 | contig 110216 bp, 92 predicted proteins | sample HID1975I_E11MG_FD_108217 | JGI IMG/M metagenome (GOLD analysis project Ga0160473, IMG submission 108217) | Enriched soil microbial communities from UW Madison campus, WI, USA - HID1975I_E11 MG | ecosystem: Environmental > Terrestrial > Soil > Unclassified | place: USA: Madison, Wisconsin...
GGGGCAGGCGTTTCGGTTCCGGCGTACATCCATGTACTCAGTCACCGACCGTAGGCCATCCATGGCCTACTAACGCCTGCCCCCGAGGGGTCGGTGCAAGGCGCGTCATTTCCCCACTTCGACGAAGCAGCATTTGATCTTCGATCCGGCATCGGGATCTGTCGGGCGTCCGGGGGCGAGACCCCTTGTCGGGGGCATGTGGCGACACGGATGTCGCCACATGAGCTCGAGTCCATGGATGGACGCCTTCGGCGTCCCCCGACAAGGGGTATCGCCCCCGGACGCCAAGCGCAGAACCATGAGAGCCGCTCTTAAACGAGCAGCAGCGCTGCAAAGAGCCAAATGGAGAAACAGCCCCCCCTAAAGAGGGAGCGCCGAAGACGCGAGGGACAGGCAGAATGATCTCCCCCTCGGAGATTCCCCCCTCATGCATAGCGGTGGTCTGGAGCTGGCGCTGGTCCTCATGCTGGCGGCCATCATCGCCGTCCCGGTCTTCAAAAAGTTCGGGCTCGGCGCGGTGCTCGCCTACCTCGTCGCCGGCGTCCTGCTCGGTCCCGATGGCTTCGGCGTCGTCCAGGATTCGGATCGCATCCTCTCCGCTGCCGAAATCGGCGTGGTCATGCTGCTGTTCGTCATCGGCCTGGAACTCTCACCCGCACGCCTGAAGCTGATGCGCCATTCGGTGTTCGGCGCAGGAACCGCGCAGGTACTGCTCACCGCCGTGGTCCTCGGCGCGCTGTTGATGGCCGACCACTTCGGCTGGCGCAGCGCGCTCATCATCGGCATGGCGCTGGCCCTGTCCTCCACCGCCGTCGGCCTGCAACTGCTGTCCGAACACAAGGCCCTCAACAGCGATTACGGCCGCCTCGCCTTCGCCATCCTGCTGTTCCAGGATCTCATCGCCATCCCGCTGCTGGCCGCCATCCCCCTGCTCGGCGGTGTGCGCAATGATGCGCTGGACTGGCGCGATGTCGCCGTCGCCCTCGGCGCGCTGGCCGTGGTCATCCTGTTCGGCCGCTTCGCGCTGCGCCACCTGTTCCGCGTCGTCGCCCGCACCAAGTTGCCCGAGGTGTTCACCGCCACCGCGCTGCTGGTCGTGCTCGGCACCGCCTGGTTCATGCAGGAGGCCGGGCTCAGCCCCAGCCTCGGGGCGTTCCTGGCCGGCGTGCTGCTCGCCGATTCGGAATATCGCCATGAGCTGGAGTCGCAGATCGAGCCGTTCGAGGGGCTGTTGCTCGGGCTGTTCTTCATCGCCGTGGGCATGGGCATCGACCTGGACCGCATCGCCGCCGAGCCCTTGCTCGTCGCCGGGGCCGTCGGTTTGCTGCTGGTGGTGAAGTTCGCGCTGTTGTTCTTCGTCGGCAAGGTCGCACGCCTGCCGCTGCGCAGTTGCTTGATGCTCGGCTCGGTGCTGTGGCTCGGCGGCGAGTTCGCCTTCGTCGTGTTCAACGAGGCCCATCGCGTGGGCCTGCTCAATGGCGCCAATCACGATCGCCTGGTCGCCATCGTCGGTTTGTCGATGGCCCTCACCCCGTTGTTGCTGCTCGGCATGCAGCGGTTGCTCGGCCAGCCGTCCAAGGCGCAACCCGAAGACAAGGATTACGACGCCATCGATGCGCAGTCGCCGCAGGTGATGGTGGCCGGCATGGGCCGCTTCGGCCAGATCGTGGCCCGCCTGCTCACCGCGCAGCGCATTCCCTATGTGGCGCTGGAGCACAACCCCGAGACGGTGGCGGACCTGCGCCGCTTCGGCAGTGAGCTGTATTACGGCGATCCGACCCGGCCGGAACTGCTGCGCGCGGCGGGGGCCGATCGGATCAAGGTGTTCGTGATGGCGATGGATGATCCGGAAACCAACATCAAGGCAGTCCGGTTGATCCGGCGCCTGTATCCGCAGGCCAAGGTGCTGGCGCGGGTTCGTAATCGACAGCACGCATGGAAGTTGATGGACCTGGGCGCAGAGCCTTTCCGCGAGGTGCTCGGCTCCAGCCTGGAACTGAGCGAACGCATGCTCGTGGAGCTGGGTAGCGAGCCGGCGGCCGCCGAACTGGCCGTCAATCGTTTCCGCGAACACGATGAGGCGCTGCTGCGCCGGCAGTACCTGGTGTACGACGATGAAGCGGCTGTCATCCAGACCTCGCGCGAGGCCCGCGCCGATCTGATGCGCTTGTTCGAGGCCGATATCGGCGCCGATGAACCGGCCGCCGCCGCCCCGCCCCCGTCGTCTCCGCGAGCTGGCCAGGACGGGGGCACGGACAGCGCAGCCCGTTGAAGCGGCCTGCGCCATGCCCGATGATCGGCATCCGCGTCATCGGGGGAGGCGTATGAAAGGTGGGGTGAGCAGGCTGGCCGCGATGTCGTGCGTCCTGGCCCTGGCCGGGTGCGATACGCGCTCGCCGTTGCACGGGCATTGGGCGGTGGACGTGCAGGCCACCGTCGAGCAGGCGCGCCGCGATGGCATCGCCGCGCAGGCCGTGCCGCAGATCCGCGCGGTGTATGCCGGCGGCAAGATCGAGATCACGCCGCAGGCCGTGGTCATGCGCGTAGAGGGCCTGCCCGAGGCGATCAGCCGCAATTACCGGGTGCTGGGCGAGGCCAATGGCTGCTACCAGATGGCCATCAACGGTACGCCCGGCACCCACGCGTATTGCCTGCGCGGTTCGCACTTGCTGGTACACGACCCCGCCACGCCGCTGACCGTGGTGTTTCGTCGCGAATCCTGAGCCCGGCGCTCAGCGCTTGGGCTTGCGCGCTTTCGTCGTGACGCTACGGGCTGCGATCTTCCGTGGTGCCGTCTTCTTCGCGGCTGCCGGCTTCGCTGCCGCCTGCTTTGCAGATGCGCGCTTGGCTGGCGCCGATTTCTTGCTGGCCGCACGCGCCGGCGCAGCCGTGCGTTCCTCGGCGGCGCGTCGCGGCGGCGGCCGCCGACCGGCCGTGAGGGCACGCCAGGCATGGCCGCCGTTGAGCGCCAGCAAGGCGTCGGCCGCGGCCGGACCGGCGCTGCCCGCCGGGTAGTTGGGGAAGTCGTTGGGCGGTTCCTTCCACGCGTCCAGGATCGGCTGCACGATGCGCCAGGCCGCTTCGACCATCGCCGCATCCTGGAACAGTCCGGATTCGCCGTTCATGCAGTCGCGCAGCAATTGCTCGTAGCCGACGGTGTACTCCTTCGGAAACCAGTCCCGATAGCGGAAGTCCATGCGCACCGGCGCCAACGCCACCTGCGGGCCCGGTCGCTTGACGTCGAACTGCAACGAGATGCCTTCATCGGGCTGGATGTGCAGCACCAGCCAGTCCGGCCCGTAGCCACCCACTTCGGTGCTGCGAAACGGCGCCAGCGGTGCCGGCTTGAAGCGGATCGCCACCTCCGTGGTGCGCTCGCGCAGGCGCTTGCCGGTACGCAGGTAGAACGGCACGCCAGCCCAGCGCCAGGTGTCGACCTGCAGTTTCATTGCCACGTAGGTTTCGGTGTTGGAATCCTCCGGCACGGTGTCTTCTTCGCGATAACCGGGTACGGCCACGCGATTGATCGCGCCGGCCGCGTATTGGCCGCGCACCACGTCCGTGGGCTTCAACGGCCGCACTGCTTCGATCACTTCGGCGCGACGGCGTTGCATGGCTTCGGTGGTGAAGGCGGCCGGCGGCTCCATCGCGATCATCGCCAGCAGCTGGAACAGGTGGTTGGGCACCATGTCGCGCAAGCAGCCGGTGGGATCATAGAAGCGCCCGCGCCCTTCCACGCCGATCGTCTCGGCCGCGGTGATCTGCACGTGGTCGATGCGATCGCGGTTCCACACCGGCTCGAACAGCCCGTTGGCGAAGCGGAACGCCAGGATGTTCTGCACCGTCTCCTTGCCGAGGAAGTGGTCGATGCGAAACACCTGGTCCTCTTCCAGCACGCGCGCCACGATCTCGTTGAGCCGACGCGCGCTCGGCACGTCGTGGCCGAACGGCTTCTCCACGATCACCCGTCGCCAGCCATGGCCTTCGCGCTGCTTCACCAATCCGGCCGTGCCCAGGTTGAGCAGGGCCGGTTCGAAGAACCGCGCTGCCGTGGCCAGGTAGAACAGCACGTTGCCTTCGGTGCCGTAGCGGGCGTGCAGCTTCTCCAGCAGGGCGCCCAGGGCGTGGTAGGCGTCGAGGTCGGTGAAGTCACCACGCAGGTAATGCATGCGCTCGCGCAACCAATCCCAGGCGTGGGTATCGAAGCTGTCGGCCTGGAATTCGGCATCACGTGCGCCCAGCAGCTCACGCATCTGCCGGCCGATGTTGCTGCGCCACGCGCGTTCGCTGATATCGCCGTGATCCACGCCGACAATGGCGAAGTGCTCGCCCAGCGCTCCGGAACGACGCAGGTTGTACAGCGCCGGCATCACCAGGCGCCGGGTGAGATCGCCCCGGGCACCGAACACGACGATGAGGCAGGGAGGGGCGGCCGGGCTTGCAGTCATGGATGACGTTCCTCTTCACCGGAAAGACCGTGCAGGCGCAGCGCGCTGTTGACCAGGGCCACGTGCGAATACCCCTGCGGAAAGTTGCCGAGCATGCGGCCGCTGCGCGGATCGTACTCCTCCGCCAGCAGGCCGACGTCGTTGCACAGGCCGACCAGTCGCGCGAACAGCGCGCGTGCCTGCTCATGCCGGCCGATCAGCGCGTAGTTGTCGACCAGCCAGAAACTGCAGGCCAGGAACACGCCCTCGCCCGCCGGCAGACCATCGGCTTCGTCATCGGCGTGATAGCGCCGCACCAGGCCATCGATCGTCAGCCGCTGCGCGATGGCATCGGCCGTGGCAGCCACGCGCGGATCGTGCGGGGGCAGGAAGCCGACCATCGGGATCAGCAGGCAGGCCGCGTCGAGCCGGTCCGAGTCGTAGCTCTGCACGAAGTGGCCATCCGGATGCACGCCCTTTTCCAGCACTTCGGCATGGATGCGGTCGGCCAGGGCACGCCAGCGGGCGCGCTGTTCCGCGCTGGCCTCGCCGAAACCATCGCGCGCGCCGCAATCAAAGGCCAGCCACGCCATCACCTTGGAGTGAACGAAGTGCCGGCGGGTATCGCGAATCTCCCAGATGCCTTCGTCCGGCTCCTGCCAGCGCTGTTCGAGCTGTTCAAGGTAGACCGCCAACAATGCACTACCCCACTTCGGTGGCGGCACGCCCTTCTGGTGCGCGTAGTGGAAGGCGCCAATCAACTCGCCATAGACATCGAGCTGGAACTGCGTCGCCGCGGCGTTGCCGATGCGCACCGGCTGCGCGCCTTCGTAGCCCGGCAGCCACGGCACCTGCCATTCCAGCAGGCGGCGCTCGCCCCACACCCCGTACAAGGCCTGCAGCTGTTCCGGCGAGCCGGCCACGGTGCGACGCAGCCAGTCGCGGAAGGCTTCGGCTTCCTCGTGGTAGCCCGCGGTGATCAACGCCACCAGCGTGAACACCGAATCGCGCAGCCAGCAGTAGCGATAGTCCCAGTTGCGCTCGCCACCCAGGCGTTCGGGCAGCGACGTGGTCGGCGCGGCGACGATCGCACCGGTGGGCAGGTAGCTGAGTCCTTTCAGTACCACCAACGAGCGCTTTACCTGTTGCTCCCAGGGCCCGGCCGCGGTGCAGCGCGAAGACCAGGCGTGCCAGAACTTTTCGGTTTCGTGCAGGGCCTGCATCGGGTCCAGCGGCGGTGCGGCCTCGTGATGCGAGATGCCGTGGCCGAGGACGAACCAGGTGTGGTCGCCCTCACGCAGGGTGAAGTCGGCTTCGGTGGCCAGGTCCTGGCCCTGCAGGGGCAGCGGCGTGCGCAGGACGAGGCGGTCGGGGCCGCAGATGGCCTGGATGCCTTCGTCGATCTGGGTGACCCACGGCACCGAGTGGCCGTAGTTGAAGCGCAGCAGCACCCGCATGTGCATGTCCACGCTGCCGCGCGTGCATCGCACGATGCGCACCAGGTGCGAGTGCACTTCTTCGTCGTGGCTGGTGACCATGAAATCCAGCAGCTGCACTGTGCCGGTGTCGGTCTCGAAAGTGGTTTCCAGCACCAGGCTGCCATCGCGATAGCGCCGGTGGCTGCGATAGGCCTCGTGCGGGGCAAGTTTCCAGCAGCCGTGTTCTTCGCCGCCGAGCAGGGCGGCGAAGACCGCGTCGGAGTCGAAGCGCGGCAGGCACAGCCAGTCGATGGTGCCGTGATGATCGACCAGTGCGGCGCTTCGGCAGTTGCCGAGCATGGCGTGGTCTTCGATACGCGCTGCGGTGCCGGTCATGCGGGCTCCGTCATCGGAAAGCCGCAGTCTCACATGGGCTGCGTGAGCGTTTCATGGAACCCGGGCGACAATCCTGCGCCACTGTTGCGGCTGCGCAGGAACAGGACGCGGGCCAGGCGCGCTTATCGGCTCTCGCGAAGGAAGCGCGCCATCGATGACACGCCCGGCACCGCCGGCGCGAATTGGCCGGCCACGTCGACAAAGCCGCGCATGATCGCGATCTCGCGCGGCGTGCGGTTGAGGCTGTCACGCCGATCCGGATCGGCACCGGCGCGCAGCAGTCGCTGGACCAGGGCCGGCAGGCCATGCAACGCGGCCAGGTGCAGCGGGCCGAAGCCACGCGGGTCCTGCACGTCGAGCGAAACGCCTTCGTCCAGCAGGCGTTCGACGCCGGCCAGCACCACTTGTTCGTCGCAGCGCGTGCCCGGCTCGGCGCGCGCGCCCAGCAGCAGCAGCAGCGGGCTGACCTTGCCCGCGGCCACGCGTTCGGGATCGGCGCCGGCCAGCAGCAAGGTGTCGAGCAGGGCGAGCAGGCGCGAGCGATCGCGCGCGGTGAAGCCGTACAGCGCGGCGCAATGTAGCGGCGCCAGGTCCTGGGCATCGCCGGCATGCACGTCGGCCCCGGCCGCGAGCAGGCGCGCGGTGATGTCCGGCAAGCCCAGGGCAGAGGCCAGCATCAGCACGGTCACGCCGCCCGGCAGGCGATGTTCGATCTGCGCGCCGGCATCGAGCAGGGCCACCACGATATCGGTCTGGCGCATGCTCACCGCCGCCGACAGCGGCGTGGCGCCGCTGTTGGCCGCGTGTTGCGGATTGGCACCCCGCGCCAGGCACAGGTCGACGACCGCGGCATGGCCGCTGCCGGCTGCACGCAGCAACGCGGTGCAGCCTTGCGCGTCGACCGCATCCACCGGCAGGCCCAGTTCGATCAGGCGACGCACGGCATCGGCATCGCCACGGGTGGCGGCGGCCGGCACGTCGGCCGCGCGCAGCGGACGCCGCGGCAACGGCCACACGCGCCAGTCCAGCCAATCGGCCAGGTCGCGGCGGCCGATCGACAAGGCCACGCCGAGCGGTGTCTGGCCATCGGCGGCGCGGGCATCGGGTGAGGCGCCCTGCATCACCAACAGCTTCAACGAAGCTTCGCGGCCCAGCGCGGTGGCCAGATGCAGCGCCGTCATGCCGTGGCTGTCGCGCGCTTCGCGATCAACCCCGCGCTCCAGCAGCGCCTGCTGCAGGCGCAGCCAGCCCAGGCGCACTGCGAGTGACAACGGCGGATCACCCGCGCCGGACTGGGCGAACGGATCCGCACCGCGTTCCAGCATTTCCAGGGCGAAGTGCTCCAGGCCGCGCGAGCCGCTGTCGTGGTGCACGCAGGCGCCGAGGAAACGGCTGAGCCCGCCGGCGCCGGCCGGCGACACGCCGTGGCGCAGCAGCACCTGCAGGCTGGCGACCGCGTCGATGCCGCGCGAGAGCAAGGCAAACATCGGCACGTCGCCACAGGCGTCGCGCACTTCGGCTTCGGCGCCGTGGCGCAGCAGCCAGTCAACGGCCTCGGCGTTCAACGCCAGGTGCGGGTCATGCAGCAGCTCGCCCAGTTCCTGCGGCGCGCACAGGCGCGCCAGCGCGGCCAGGCCCTCGCCGCGGCCGAGCTGCAGGCCTTCGCGCAACAGCACCAGCGGCGGACGATCGATCACCAGCGCCGGTTGGGCCGGCGTCGCCTCGCCGTCATTGCGCGTGTCGGTGACCGCAGCAGGTAGCGGGTATTCCGGATCGAGCAGGGCAACGATGCTCCAGCGTCCGGCCTCGGCGGCCAGGTCCACGGCGCGTCGACCGGCGTGGTCGGCCTGGTCTGCCGGCAGGCCGAGGTCGAGCAGGCGCTGCACCAGCGCGGGCGAGGCCTGTTCGGCGGCCGTGACCAGGATCACCGCATTGCGGCCATCACTGTCCACCGCGGTGAAGTCGGCCTTGCGCGCCAGCAGTTGTTCCAGCACCGCCGCGCGGCCGTAACGCGCCGCTTCCAGGAACGGCGTGCGGCCGGCGACATCGCGCGCATCGAGGTTGGCGCCGGCGGCGAGCAGGGCCTCGACGATCTCGGCGTGGCCCGCCTGCGCGGCTTCGTGCAGGGCGCTGCGGCGCTGGCGGTCACGCGCGTCGATGCGCGCCTTGTGCTTGAGCAGCAGCTGCACGCCAGCGGGATCGTCCTCCTCGGTACCGGCGGCGGCGAGCAGCACCGGGCTGCCCTCGTCGGGCTCCGGCTTGGCGCCGCGTTCGAGCAGGAAGCGCGCCAGGCGCCAGTTGCCGGCGTGGCAGGCGGTGCCCAGCGGCGAGATGCCGTCCTGGTTCAGCGCATCGATCTCGGCGGCGGCATCGCGCAGCAACGCGGCCACGCCGGGGTCGGAACTGCGCGCGGCGTGATGCAGCGAGGTATTGCCTTCGGCATCGCTGACGCGCGGGTCGGCACCGTTGGCGAGCAGGGTCATCACTGCGTCGGGGCGGCCATGCCAGCTGTCCCGGGTGGCGGCCAGCAGCGGGGTCATGCCGCGATACGGACGGTTCAGATCGACGCGACGGGTAATCAGCTCACGCAACAGGCGCAGGTCGGGCAACACGGCGGCCAGTACCGCCAGGCTGCGCTGGTCGCGCCACGATTCGTCCGGCAGGGCGTGCGGATCGGCGCCGGCATCGAGCAGTTGCAGAGCGCGGTCGACACGGCCACCGCGCGCGGCTTCGTATAGCGCCGGCACCCACTCGTGCGGCGGCAGGGTTTCCAGCGGCGCGGCCTCGACGGCGGCGGCGGCGAGGAAATCCTCGGCCTGCGGCGTGGCGACCTGGATGACAGGTGCCACCGGCATGCGTTGCAGCAGCACGTGCAGCGCCGGCGCGGCCGCGGCCGCCACCACTGCCAGGATCCAGCGCGCGCTCGGCGACAACAGCCCAGGCCAGGCCAGGCCAAGGCCCGCACCGCACACCAGCAGCACCGCGCCGGCCACGACCAGGCCCTGCCAGGCGTGCAGTTCGCGCGCGCCGAGGTGTTGCCAGCCGCGGCGCAGGTCACCGCCTTCGCGTTCCAGCCCGTGCCACAGCGGCCAGGTGCGCCACAGGCCGAGCAGCGTCGCGGCGATCGCGATGCTCAGCGCCAGCGCGGCGGACAGGCTGCCGCTGTCCCGCAGCGCGGTCAGCGGCCACGCCACCAGCAGGGCCAGCAGTGCCCCGCCGCCGGCCCATAGACCGAGCAGCGGCAAGGCCTCGCGGCCCGCGGCGCGCCAATCGCGAGGCAGGCGCCGCGTGCCGCGCGCCCAGGAGATGCCCAGCGCGAATGCCGGCTGCGCCAGGCATACCGCCAGCGCCGCAACGCCCGTGCCGACGCCGCCCAACAGCGAAAGCAGCACGCCCACGCCCAGGGCGATCGGCAACAGGCGCGAACGCGGCAAGCCCTCAGCCATCGGCGCGCTCCGGCGCGATGCCGGTGGGCGGAAACTGCAGGTAATAGCCACGCTCGGCCAGTTGCAGGCGCACCTGGGTCGCGTCGGCCAGGGCCAGCCGGCGCTCCGGGGTCAGCGCCACTTCGAGCACGAACGTCAGCGATCCCAACTGCGCCAGCAGTTCGGGGGGCAGGCGGTCGAAGCCATCGCGCGTGGCGAGATAGACGAAGGTGTCCTGTTTGACTCGGCTTTTATAGACGTAGGCTTGCATGCGCGCGGGCGGCGAACGCCCAGCCGATGTATGAGGAGTGCATGGAATTGTGTCGGAAACCCGTCATTGGCGAAAGGTTCGCCAAGCCCGTGGCCGGGTCCGAAGGCGTTTAGGTTCATCTATGTGGCGTGCCGAATCGGCGGTCGCCGCGGCCCGTATACTCCCGGGCACTTCGTAAAGTACCGGATCGAGCTTGAAGCCCGCGCAGCCGTCGCCCCGCATCGCGCCCCTGGCCATTACCGCTTTCACCGCCACCACCGCGCTGGGCGCCGGGCTCCACGCGCAGGCGCAGGCCTTGCGGGCGCAGCGTAGTGGCTTGCGCCGCAACGACTTCGGCGCTTCGCCGCTGGATTGCTGGATCGGTCGCGTCGACGGATTGGAGGCGATGCCGCTGCCGATGCCGCTGGCCGAATGGGAATCACGCAACCACCGCCTGGCCTGGCTGGCCTTGCAGCAGGACGACCTGCAGGCGGCGATCGAATCGGCGGTGGCCCGGCATGGCGCCGGGCGGGTCGCCATCGTGCTCGGCACTTCCACCTCGAGCATCGGCGCCAGCGAGGAAGCGTACACGCGACTGGAGATCGATGCCGACGGCAACGAGCGCTTCCCCCCGGATCTGGCCCGCCCGCGCGTCCACACGCCACATTCGCTGGGGATGTTCGTGCAGGCGGCCACCGGGCTGCGAGGCCCGTGCGTCACCGTGGCGACCGCCTGTTCGTCCAGCGCCAAGGTCTTCGCACAGGCGGCAAGGCTGATTTCAACCGGCTTGGCCGACGCTGCGCTGGTCGGCGGCGTGGATACCTTGTGCGGCAGCGTGTTGTTCGGCTTCCACTCGTTGCAATTGGTCGCCGATGCGCCGTGTCGTCCGTTCGACGCCCGCCGTCGCGGCCTGTCGCTGGGCGAGGCCGGCGGTTACGCACTGCTGGAACGCGATGCGGACGCGCCGGTGGCCTGGTTGGCCGGCTTTGGCGAGTCCAGCGATGCACACCACATGTCGGCACCGCATCCGCAGGGCCTGGGCGCGAAACTGGCGATGGCGCAGGCGCTGCGCCGCGGTGGCATCGAGGCCGATCAGGTCGGCTACCTCAACCTGCACGGCACCGCGACCCCGGTCAACGACAGCATCGAGGCGGCCGCGGTGGCCGAGCTTTTCCCGGACACGTTGCATGCCAGCAGCACCAAGGGCTGGACCGGCCACACGCTGGGCGCGGCGGGGATCGTGGAATCGGCGATCGCCTTGCTTGCCCTGCGCGACGGCTTCCTGCCCGGCACGCTCAACAGCGCCCAACCCGATCCCGCCTGCGGCCCCCAGATCCGCTTCGCGTCCGATCAGCGCCCTATCGACTACGCAATGAACAATTCCTTCGGCTTCGGAGGCAACAACTGCGCGTTGTTGTTCGCCCGCGCATGAGCCTGCACGCCCACATCGAAGGCATCGGCTTCTGGACGGGCGGACTGCCGAGCTGGGCGCATGCGCGCGGCTATGCGCGCGGCGAGCAGGCGCTGGCCGACACGCCTTCCCGGCCGGCGCCGCGCTTGCTGGCGCCCAATGAGCGTCGCCGCGTACCGGACAGCGTCGCGGTTGCGCTGGAAGTGGCGTTGGCGGCATGCGAGGCGGCCGGACGCGATCCGGCCACGCTGCCGTCGGTCTTCGCCTCCACCCACGGCGATCTCGGCATCACCGACTACATGTGCCGCACGCTGGCGACGGAGCCGGAGGCGATGTCGCCCACGCGCTTCCACAATTCCGTACATAACGCCGCCGCGGGTTATTGGACGATCGGCACCGGCGCGATGGCCCCGGCCACCGCGGTCAGCGCGTATCGCGCGAGCTTCGCGCAGGGTTTGCTCGAGGCGATGACCCAGTTGGCCGACGGCGCGGAGGCGGTCCTGCTGGTCGCCTACGACGCCGGCGGCACCGGCGCCCTGGGCGAGATGGCGCAGAGCGAGGGCCTGCTCGGTGGCGCGCTGGTGCTGGCGCGCGCTGGCGCCGGGCCGCGGCTGGCGGTGCGCTGGTCCGCGCAAGCGTCCGCGCTGGCGGGCGACGGCGCGCTGGCGCGCCATGCGGCGGCAAACATCATGGCGCCGATGCTGCCGCTGTTCGATGCGCTGTCGCTTGGCCAGGCGCATGCCCACGTACATGCAGGCGAAGATGCCAGCCTGGCGCTGGCCCTGTCATGACGAGCGAACCTTCAGCGCTGCACGACCTGGCGGTCGTGATCCCCGCCCTCAATGAAGGCCGGACCATCCGCGCGGTCGCGCAGGGTGCGCTGGCGTACTGCCCGCGCGTGATCGTGGTCGACGACGGATCGACCGATGACACCGTCGATCAGCTGGCTGGCCTGCCGGTGACCGTGCTGCGGCATCCGCACCGCCTGGGCAAGGGCGCGGCATTGCGCAACGGTTTCGCCGAGGCACTGCGCCAGGGCAGTACCGGGGTGCTGACGATGGATGGCGACGGCCAGCATGCGGCGACGGACCTGCCCCGCCTGGCCGCCGCCGCGCGCGCGCATCCAGACTGCATCGTGATCGGCGCGCGCCTGCAGCGACGTGCGCAGCAGCCCTGGCCGCGGCGCCTGGCCAACGAGTTCGGCGACTGGGGCATCGCCTGGGCCTGCGGCTACCGCATCGCCGATACGCAAAGTGGGCAGCGCTACTATCCCGCGCCGGTGTGCCGGCTCACGGACATCGCCGGCGAGGATTTCGTGTTCGAGGCGCAGCTACTGATCACGGCGGCGCGCGAACTCGGCCTGGGCGCGGTATCGGTGCCGATCGAATCGCGTTACGGCGGCAGCGGCGGCCAGGCATTCCGGCCGAGTCATTTCCGCCCTTGGCGCGATCTCTATCGCATCACCCGCCACGTCGTGGCGCAGGTATTGGTGCACGGCGGCGTGATCCAGGCCTACCGGCGCTGCCGCGCGCAAGCGCCGCGCATCCACGATCCGCAGCCTGGCCGCGCCCCGGCGGTGCCCGGGCTGGTCACGCCATCGCGCCGTTGATCCCGATGACCTGGCCGTTGATGTAGCCAGCCGCGTCCGAACACAGGAACCCGACCAGCGCGGCGACTTCTTCCGGCTTGCCGGCGCGGCCGGCCGGCACGGTCTGGCGGATCAACTCGTCGGGAAACGCTTCTGCGGCCATCGCGCCTTCAATCACGCCGGGGGCGACGACATTGACCGTGATGCCACGGCTGGCCATCTCGCGCGCCAGCGACTTGGAGGCGCCATGCAGCGCAGCCTTGGCCGCCGCGTAATTGGACTGACCGCGATTACCCAGCACCGCGGCCACGCTCGACACACTCACCACCCGACCCCAGCGGGTACGCGCCATGGGCAGCAGCAGGGGCTGGGTGACGTGGAAGAAGCCGTGCAGCGACACGTCGATGACACGCCGCCACTGTTCCAGCGACATGCCGGCCATCGGCGCGTCGTCATGGATTCCGGCATTGTTGACCACGACCTGGATCGGGCCTTCCGCCAGCAGGCGCTGCAGGGCATCAGCGGCTGCCGCCGCATCGGCCACGTCGAACGCAACGGCCTGCGCCGAGCCGCCTTCGGCGAGGATCTGCTCCACCACCATCTGCGCGCGCGACCGCTGGGTGTTGGCGTGCACGATCACGTGCAGGCCATCGGCGGCCAGGCGGCGGCAGATCGCACCGCCCAGGTCGCCACTGCCCCCGGTCACCAGGGCTCGGCGCGGCGTCGGGTTGGCCATCAGGAGGCTCCTTGCGCAGGGGATAGCATGACCGCGGCACGGCCTTCGGCCAGGCAGCGTTCGCGGTGGGTGATGCGAAAATGGTACTGCTGACTGTCCGCGGTGTTCGCCAGGCAGTGCGCATCGCAACGCAGTTCGCCTTCCAGGTCGTCGATCCGCGCGCAATCCAACTGGACGCCGCGCAGCGACACCAGCATGCCGACCCGCGGGGGCTGACCTTGTGCACGCCCCAGCAGTCCGCCGTGTATGGCCATGGCCTGGGCGCCGTACTCGCACAGGTGGACCGACGACAGCCCGCCCTCACCTCGCAGCGGATGCGAGGGGCTCTGGTGATTGCGTGCCAGCAGCACGATGCTGCTGCTGTCCCAGGACAGCACCTCGTCCCACAGACACATGTCGCCGCCGTGCGGTACCAGCGCCAGGATCTGCTCACGCTGCAGCATGCGCACCTCCGCCGGGGTGGCGCGAGACCAGCAGCGCCAGCACGAAGTTGCAGACCACCCCCAGCGCGACGGTAGTGCCTATCGCGCGCAGCACGGGGATCGACGACAGCGCAAGCAGCGCGAAGACCAGTACCGTCATGACGCTGCACACGACCAGGCCATGGAGGGTGCGCAACTGGTCCTGGCGGCCCTCGCCGGCATGTTCGAAGAACAGGCCATAGTCCAGGCCCAGGCCCGCGCTGAGGATCAGGCCGATCAGGTGGAACATGTTCAACTCCACGCCCGCGAGGCGCAGTACCGCGAGCACGACCAGGGTGGTCAGCATCATCGGCAGCAGCACCCGGCGCATGCGCCGGGCCGAGCGCAAGGCGATGCCCACGGTAATGACGAGCAGCAGCCCGGCAACCGCCAACGCGACCAGCAGGCGCGCGCGATAGGCGGCCACCAGCGATTCGGAGGCCTGCTTCAGGTCCATCAGGATCGCGCCGCGTGCCTGCGCCTCCCGTGCGAAGGCGGCCGGATCGTCCAGGCCGCTGAGCGACACCAGGGCGGTCGCGCCGTCGTGCCCGTGCAGCAGCAGTCCGTCGACCGGCGTCGCCAGCGGCGAACCGGCCAGGTCCTGCGGCCGCAGCGGCGTGGCCTGGCGCGCGGCCTCCACGTCGGCCAGGAAAGGCGAGAACGCATCGGGCAGGAACGGGGAGCCCGCCACGGCGGCCTGCAAATCCGCCTGCAGCTGTGCGGCCGGCGGCAACGCGCGCTGGCGCTCACGCTGCAAGGCGACGCTGGGCAGATAGCGTGCCGCCAGGTCGTAGTCCTGCAGGCGACCGGCCTGCACTTCGCCCTCCAGCCACGGGCGCAGCGCCTCGGAACGTTGCAGCACCTGCTCGGCGTCGCTACCGCCGATGGTCAGCACGTAACGCACGTCCGGTGCGCCGAGTTCGCTACGCAACTGTGCGTCTCGCTGCAGATCGGCGGCATCCACCGGGGTCAGTCGCGAAAGATCGTTCTGCCAGAACGCGCCCGGCGCCTGCCAGATCGCCAGCACGCAGGCCACGGCCAGCAGCAGCAATGAGGCGCGCGGGCGCGGCAGGCGCTCGATCAGCTGCCAGGCGCGATCCAGGCGCGGCGAATCGGCCAGGTCGCGCGTGGCCGGATCGACCAGCGCAGGCAAGGCATAGCGCGTGGCCAGCGCGGCGGTAGCCAGCGCGGCGATGGTGAATACCGCCAGCTGCTTGAGGCCATCGACGCCGGAAAAAAGGAACGTGAGATAGGCGATGCAGGTGGAAGCCACGCCCGTGCCCAAGGTCGGCCACAGCGCGCGCGCATTGCGCCAGGCGCTCACGCCGGGCCGATGGTGGCTGAGGAAGTGGATCGGATAGTCCTGCACTACACCGATGAGGGTGAAGCCGAACGCCAGCGTGATGCCGTGCACGCCGTCGAACAGGGCGACCACGGCGAGCAAGCCGGCCATGCCGGCCGTGGCCAGCGGCAGGAAGCCCAGGATCGGTGCCTTCCAGCTGCGATAGGCCAGCAGCAGCAGGATCACCATGCCGACGGTATCGATCGTACCGATGGTGCTGGCCTCGCGACTGGTGCGCGCGCCGATCTTCACCGAGAACGCGCCGGGGCCGCTGACCTCGATGCGGCTGCCGCTGCCGGCCGAAACCGCGTCGAATGCCGCGTGGAGTGCATCCAGCGCGACCTGCTGGCCGCTGGGGTCGAAGCCTGCCGCGCGCGTCTGCAGCACCAGCAGCGCCTGAGTGCCGCTGCGATCAAACCAGACGCCCTCGATGCGCTGCGGCGCACGGACCGGTTGCAGCGACCGCGCCACCTGCAAGGTCTGCAGCGTGGGATCGCGTGCCAGTAGCGGCTCGATCAACTCGCCGGCCGGCGAGCCAAGGTCCTGCACGCGCTCTTGCAGCGCGTCGCGCAGCGCATCGGCGTGCAATGCCGGTGCTTGCCCGCCGAGCAGATAGCGATACGGCAGCAGCCGCGCCGGGATCGCGTCCAGCCCCGCCTGTTCGCCGTTGGCGACCAGCACGAAGGCCGGATCCGCTTTCAGGCGTTCGCGCAACGCGCTCGACTGCCGGGCCAGTTGTTCGGGCGTGGCGTGCGATAGAGCAACCATCAACAGCCGCGCACCGGGCCCTTCGCCGAGCTCGTCCAACAGCAGTTTTTGCGCGGGCGTGCGCGCATCGGGCATGAATTTGCGCAGGTCGCCGCTGACCTGGAGATGGCCGGCAGCGTACATGCCGCAAAGCGCCAGGATGGCCAGCCATGCCAGCGCAGCCAGCACCCGCCAGCGCGATGCGCTCATGCCGCGCATGCCGACGTGCTTCGGCGCGGCGTCACCGCCCCAGTCCCTGCTCGCATTGCGCGGCCACGTCACCCGAACCGGCCTGGGCCGCCGCGGCGCCCAGCAGGGTGCGTTGCACGTCCCCGCGGGTGGGCTGCGTAGCGACGCAGCGCAGTTCGGCGCCGTCCCCGTACAGGTTCAGCGCCCGCACCCGCTTGCGCAGCGCGGCATCGCGCGGCAGCAACTGCAGCTGCCAGTGCCGTGGCGTGCCCTGGGCCGATATTTCGTACTGACGCTCCAAGGCCTGGGTATCGCCCTCCAGCAGTGCGCCGAAGCTCGACTGGACGCCCGCCAGTTCCGGCACGCGATCCAGCGCATAGCGCTGCACCGGCTTGCCCTCGCGCGCGATCACCGCTTGCCCGCCGGAAATCGTCGTGGTCTCGCGGTACGGGGACTTCACCTCGCGCACCAGTGTGTCCCGATCCGGCCGGCGATATTCGCCGCTGATGTGCAAAGGCTGTTTGAGCAGCGCCGATCCGCGTACTTCCACGAACGCGGTGGCGCTGGGCGCCGGTCGCGCCAAGGCCCGCAGCACGGCGGTTGGATCGAGTTCTTCAGCCGCAGCGGCGCACGGCATCGCGACGGCGCAGGCGAGCATCGCCCAGGCCAGCATCGCGGGCACCTTCTTGCCAGAAATCATAAAAATTGAACCAGTTGTAGGGAGCATCGAGGGTGTGGTGCTGCAGCCGCGCGACGTACTCGCCGATCAGCCCGCGCAGCGCTGACGCGCGATCGGCGCGCGGAACCCGCACGCCGTCGCGGAACGATTCGAAAACCAGTTCATAGCGGTTGCCGCCGCGATGCAGGCCAAACGCCAGGACCACCGGCAGGTTCAGCGCCGCGGCAATCAGCCAGGGGGTGGTCGGCATGGGCGCCGGTGCGCCGAGAAAATCGGCCGGCAAGGCCGGCTCGCCCGGCTGCGCACGATCGACCAGCATGGCGACCATCGCGCCTTCATCGGCAGCTTGCTTGATCTGTAGCGCAACCTGGTGCCCGTCGCCGCCGGCGTCGATGATGCCGGCGGCGAGCGCCGGATCGAGCGCGTCCAGCACTTCGCTGATCGCGGCGTTGTGGCGCTTGTCCAGCACGACGCGCAGGGCAAGGTCGCCGCGCAGGCGCTTGAGTACGCGCAGCGCGTCGAAGCTGCCCAGGTGCGAACCGAACAGAAGCACGCCGCGCTGTTGCGCAAGCGCCTCCATCAGCGCGTCCAGACCCGTCACCCGGATATCGAACAGGTCCATACGTCCCCCCAGCAGGTAGACGCGATCGAGCACGGTGCGGGCGAACGCATGCACGTGGCGCGCGGTCTCCCACGCACGCGCGGGGCGGCCGAAGGCACGCGAAAGGAATTGACGCGAAGCGCGGCGCTCCGGGCCGCGCACCAGCAGGAAGTAGGCGGTGATCGGATACAGCAGCAGGCGCGTGGGGCCACGCCCGAAGACACGCGCGATCGCCGCGATCAGCCGAATCGCGAAACGCCCGCCGCCTTCCGGCCGGCCCTTCCAGTCCGCCGAACTCATTCGCAACGGTCCGCGGTTTCGATCAGGCCGCTGGCAATCGTGCGGCCTGCGCAGTGCACCTGGAAGCGCCACTGGCCCTCCCCTTCCAGCACGATTTCCGCCTGCTGCTCGGGCAACAGCGGATGGAGAAACTTGACGTGCGCCAGGCGCCACGCAGGCGGCGCGATGCCACGCTGGGCAAGCGCCTGCATCACCTTGTCGAGCACGACCACGCCGGGCACCACCGGGCGCCCGGGGAAATGTCCTGGCAGGCTGGGATGGTCGGCGGGGATGCTGAACAACATGGCCGGCAGATCAGCGCAGCACGTCACGCCAGAACGCCGGGCCCAGGCCGGCCATCTGGCGCACGAAATCGCCGGCATGCCGATACGGCTGCTCGGGGAAGCGCCGCTGCCGGATCAGGTATTCGACCACGCAGAACCCGCCGACCAGCAGCCAGCACGCCAGGTTGGCGAACCACGACCACTGCGCATGGGTGATCGCCAGCGAAGGCAGGCTGCCGATCGCCGCCAGCCACTGCGGCGATGCCCATAGCGCCAACCCCAGGTTGAGCAGCGTCAGCGCCGACAGCAACACGGCCCAGGCTAAGGTCAGCCCGCGCCCGTAACGCGACAGTGCCTCGGTCATCGGCAGGCCGGCGCGCGCATGCAACGCCGACACGATCCGGTTGATCAAGGGTTCGCGCCCGGGCCGCAACGTGCGCGCGAAGGTCCACGCCACCAGCAAGGTGAACGCGACCGGCAGCAGCAACAGCATCACCCATACGTATTGCGAACCGGCCAGCCAGTACAGGCCGACGCCGCTGCCGGCAAGCACCAGCAGCGCCCACGGCCGCGCGCGCAACAGCGGTTCGAGCAGGGTCAGCAGCACCAGGCTGGCCAGCGCCGCCACGGACCAGCGTCCATCCTCCCGCAGGCTGGCCACGTGCGCGAGCACCGGGTAGGCCAACAGCAGGGCGATACGCAGGAGCACGACAGCGCGGCCAGCGCGGCCCTCAAGCGGCTCGGCCAGCGGCGGCTTATTGCGGACGATGGGACTGGACATGCGCCGACAGTGCGCGCAACGAAGCGAAGGCGCTGCGACTTTCCTCGTCACCGGACTTCAACTGCACCCCGTATTTCTTGCCGATTGCCAGCGCCAGTTCCAGTGCGTCGATCGAATCCAGCCCCAAGCCTTCGTTGAACAGCGGTGCATCTGGCGCGATCGACTCCGGTGCCACACCTTCCAGATTCAGGCTATCGACCAGCAGCATGGCGAGTTCGCGCTCGTCCCCGGTTTGTTGCGACGACATTTTGCGGATTCCGTACGGACCAAAGGCGGCAACGATCCGGGATTGCCGGTCACGACGCAAGTCACACGGCCCGGGGGGCGGGCGCACCCCCATGGCGGCCTCGGCGGCTGGGCTATCATGAACGGCCCGAAGCCTGGCACCACCGCAGCATGAAGTTCCGCCCTCTCCGTTTGCATCCGTGTCCCGCAGGCCCGCGATGGCGGTGAATCTCGCCGCCCAGCCGACCGGCATGGGTGTGGAATACGTCGCGCCCGAGGATCTGCACCACGTCCTGGCTGACCCGCAGGTACTGGCCGTACTGGACTTCGACGCAGGTGCGCGCAACCAGGGCGACACCGATCCCCGGCTGTTCCGCGTTGGCCTGGCGCCGGCCGGCACGCCGTGGCTGGAGGTCTGGCGCGGCCAGGGGACGGTGCGGCACGGGCGCGACGGCGATCTGGCCTGGGCCACCGACGGCACGTTGGCCTTTGGTGCGCTGGAGGTCGACGAAGCCGAGCATGGCGGCATTGAAGGCGCCGGCGAGTACGCCTACCGGCGTTTGGGCGAATTCCTCTCCGGCCACGCCCAGCCGCATCTGCTGCGGATGTGGAACTACTTCGACGCCATCACCGAGGGTGAAGGCGACGCCGAACGCTACCGACGCTTTTGCGTTGGCCGCGCGCGCGGCATCGGCGCCATCGATACGAAGGCCCTGCCGGCGGCCACGGCGATCGGGCGCGTGGACGGCGTGCGGCGGCTGCAGTTGTATTGGCTGTCGTCGGGCCAGCCCGGTACGCCGCTTGAAAACCCCCGCCAGGTCAGCGCCTACCATTACCCGCGCCAGTACGGGCCGCAGCCGCCCAGCTTCGCCCGGGCGATGCTGCCGCCGGCCGGCGAGGACATTCCGCTGATGCTGTCCGGTACCGCCAGCGTGGTCGGCCACCAGACCCTGCACGCGGGCCAGCCCGTGGCGCAGTTGCAGGAAACCTTCTCCAACTTCGCCGCGCTGATCGACGCCGCGCGCCGCCACGCGCCGCGTGTGCCGGCGCAGTTCAACCCGCACAGCCATCTGAAGGTCTATGTGGGCAGCGCCGCCAATCTGGCCGACGTGGAGGCCACCCTGGCGCATCTGCTGGCGCCGTCGGTACCGCGCCTGCTGCTGCACGCGGCGGTGTGCCGGCGCGACCTGAGCGTGGAAATCGACGGCTGGCACGGCGGCTGAGGCCGCCGCCGCTCAATCCTGCAGCAGGCGCAACACGCCCTCGCGCGGCAGCTTGCCGGTGTCCGCGCGCGGCAATGCCGCAACAAAACGCAGCCGGCGCGGCAGGAATACCGGGTCCATCGCCAGGCGCAGCGCCGCCAGCACGTCGGCCTCCTCCAACGCCGGCGCCACCACCAGCGCCGCAATGCGACGCACGCCGGCTTCGTCCGGGTCCAGCTGCAGCACCATGCCGTCGTGCACCCCGGGGATGGCGAGCAGGCGGCGGGTGAGGTCGGCGAGCGAGGCGCGCTTGCCGGCGATCTCCAGCAAATCGGCCTGGCGGCCGCGCAACACGAAGCGGCCTGCCGGCAGCAGCTCGACCAGATCGGCCAGCAGCACCGGCGCTGGCAGATGCCGCGCCTGTACCTGCGTGCCATCCGGCTGCGGGGTCAGGGTGACCTGTGGCAACAGCGTCCAGGCCGACTCGGTAGCGGTATGGCGATGGGCGAAGATGCAGGTTTCGGTGGAGCCGAATACTTCGCACACCTTTCCGCCGAAACGGGCCTCGGCCGCGCGGGCCAGCTCGGCCGGCAGCGGCGCCGTGGCCGAGACCATGCCCACCACGTTCGGCATTTCCACGCCCGAATCCACCAGCGCGCGCAGGTGTACCGGGGTGGTGACGAGCACCCGCGGCGCGGGCAGCGCGGCCAGCGCATGCGCGACGTCCTGCGGGAACAGCGGGCGTCCATCATCGATCGCTACCCCGCACAGCAGCGGCAGGATGACGGTCATCTCCATGCCATACATGTGCTGCGGCGGCACGGTGGCCAGCACCGAGACCGACGGCGCGTCGCCCCAGAGCCCGGCCAACGCCTTCAGGTTCTGCTCGCCACCGATACGAAATTCTTCCCAGGTCTTGGGGTAGGCCTTGGGCCGGCCGGTACTGCCGGAGGTGTAGCCGATCACCGCACGCGATCCGGCCGCCACCTGCGGTCGCGGCCCCTCGGCGCCGGCGAGCGGTTGTGGCAGCTGCCAGTAATGCGGCACGCCCGGCAATGCGGCCGCCTCGCCAACCGCGTAGGCCTCGCCATGCAGGGTCATGATCTCGGCGACCACCTCCGGCGCGCGCGATGGCGGCAGCAACGTGGTCTGCCCGCGCAGCGCGACCGCGCACAGCGTGACCAGGAACAGATACCGGTCTTCGCACAGGTTGACCGCATGCGCGCGGGCCGGCAGCCGTTGCGCCAATGCGCGCACGTGGGCATGGAACTGTGCCAGGACCACCGCACGGCCCTGGCGATAGGCCAGGACGCGGTCGTCCTCGCCCTCGCCCAGGGTCAGGAGATGGGCCAGGGGGTCGGGCAGTGCGGACATGCGGCGGGTTCGGCTCAGGCGTGGCCCGCGATTCTGTACGATCCCTCGCCCCGCGTCTCCCTGCCATGACCTGTGGCCCAGCCGCGGTGGCAAGGGGCGCTGGTAGGCTTGCGCTTCTTTGTCCCTGCCCGGCCCCTTCATGCCCAAGCTGCTGCCGCTCTCCCTGCTGCTGCTGGCCGCCACCGCCAGCGCCCAGACGTCCCCCGCCCCGCTGACCATCGAACAGGTGATGGCCGACCCCGACTGGATCGGCCCGGCCGTCGACAGCGCCTGGTGGCAATGGGATGGCCAGCAGGTGCAATACCTGACCAAGCGCAACGCCAGCCCGGTGCGCGACACGTTCCGCCAGCCGATCACTGGCGCGGCCGCCCAGCGCGTGGGTGACAACGAACGGGCCACGCTGGACGCCGCCAACCCGGTGTACGACGCGCAGCACCAGCGCATGGTGTTCGCCCGCAATGGCGACATCTTCCTGCGCGACCTGCGCTCGGGCGCCCTGACCCAGCTGACCCGCAGCAACGAGACCGAATCGCGGCCGCAGTTTGCCAGCGACGGCGGGGTAATCTGGCGCGCCGGCAACGATTGGTACCACTGGGCGCCGAACGGCGGCACCAGCCAGGTCGCCGTGGTCAAGGCCGCGCGTGATCCCAATGCCGCACCGAAGGCCGATGTGCTGCGCGAGCAGCAGATGGCCACCCTGGCCACGCTGCGCACCGATCGCGAACAGCGTGAAACGCTGCGCGCCCAGGAGGATGCCTGGCGCAAGGCCGATCCGACCCGCGCCGCCGGCCCGGTGTACCTGGGCGATGAGGTGGAGATCGTCGACAGCGCGTTGTCGCCGGACGGCCGCCATGTGTTGGTGGTGACCCAGGCCAAGGGCGCCGACGAGGGCCAGGCCGGCAAGATGCCCAAGTACGTGACCGAATCGGGCTACGAGGAATTCCAGGAAGTGCGCACCCGCGTCGGTCGCAACGACCCGGTGCCGAACAAGCTGTGGCTGGTGGATACCGCCGCCGGCAACGCGCGCGAGCTGAAGTTCGATGCCCTGCCCGGCATCACCACCGACCCGCTGGCTGCGCTGCGCAAGGCGGCCAAGCGTGACCCGCTCAAGGGCAATCGCCCGGTGCGGATCGAGAGTGACGGCGATGGCAGCGGTCCGTCGATCCACTGGAGCGAGGACGGCCGCAATGCCGCCGTGGAGATTCGCGCCGTCGACAACAAGGACCGCTGGATCGCCAGCGTCGACCTGGACAAGGCGCAGCTGCTGCCACGCCATCGCCTGACCGACAACGCCTGGATCAACTGGGGCTTCAACGATTTCGGCTGGCTGCCCGACAACCGCACCTTGTGGTTGCTCTCGGAAGAATCCGGCTACTCGCACCTGTACACCGTGGCTGACGGCGCCAAGCCGCGCCAGCGCACCCGCGGCAAGTGGGAAGTCTCCGCGCCGGTACCGACCGCCGACGGCAACGGCTTCTTCTTCGTCTGCAACCAGAAGTGGCCGGGCGACTACGAGGTGTGCAAGCTCGACCTGGCCAACGACCAGGTCCGCGAAGTGACCGCGCTCAACGGCGTGGAGGACTTCAGCGTCTCGCCGAACGGCCAGCAGCTGCTGGTGCGCTACTCGGGCAGCTACCTGCCGGCGCAGCTGGCGGTGGTGCCGGCCACGGGCGGCCAGGCGCAGGTGCTGACCGATACCCGCACGCCGGCCTTCAAGGCGCAGAACTGGGTGCAGCCGCAGTACGTGCAGGTGCCGTCCAAGCACGGCGCGGGCGTGGTCTGGGGCAAGTACTACGGCCCGCAGCACCCCGAGCCGGGCAAGCAGTATCCGATCGTGATGTTCGTGCATGGCGCCGGCTACCTGCAGAACGTGTCCGAGCGCTACAGCGCCTACTTCCGCGAGCAGATGTTCCACAACCTGCTGGTGCAGAAGGGCTACATCGTGCTTGACCTGGATTACCGCGCCTCGGAAGGCTACGGCCGCGACTGGCGCACGGCGATCTACCGCAACATGGGCCACCCGGAGCTGGAGGATTACCTGGACGGCCTGGACTGGCTGGTGTCCAACAAGCAGGGTGACCGCGCCCGCGCCGGCATCTATGGCGGCTCCTACGGCGGCTTCATGACCTACATGGCGCTGTTCCGTGCGCCGGGCACGTTCAAGGCCGGTGCGGCGCTGCGCCCGGTCGGCGACTGGATGCAGTACAACCACGAGTACACCGCCAACATCCTCAACACCCCGGAGCTGGACCCGGAGGCATACAAGGTGTCCTCGCCGATCAACTTCGCCGACGGCCTGCGCGACCACCTGTTGATCGCCCACGGCATGGTCGACGACAACGTGTTCTTCAAGGACTCAGTGGACATGACCCAGAAGCTGATCGAGCTGCACAAGGACAACTGGGAAATCGCGCCCTACCCGCTCGAGCGCCACAGCTTCACCCGGGCCGATTCGTGGCTGGACGAGTACAAGCGCATCCTCAAGCTGTTCGAGGAACAGGTGAAGTAAGCTCGCCTGCGTTCGGACCCACAGACGCCGGCGACCAGCCGGCGTTTGTTTTTTCGGCACCCCCCCTCCGGAAGATCCCATGCACGCATCACTGCGCTCCCCGCCGCCAACGCGTAGCAGCTTCGTTACCACCATGGCGTGGCTGAGCCTGGCCGTGGCCCTGATGAGCGCGGCGGGCAGCGCGCTGCAGGCGCTGCTGGCCATGGTGATGCCGCGCCTGGGTGACTTCAGCGGGCTGCTGCCGCCGGATACGCCAGCGCCGCCATCGGTGGCGTGGCTGGGGGAACACCTGGTGGGGCTGTCGGTGCTTGGCGTGCTGGTGTCGCTGGGGGTGGCCTGGATCTCCTGGGCGCTGCTGCAACGTCGCGAATGGGCGCGACTGGCGTTCATCGCGGTACTCGCCCTGGTCGCGCTGGCGAACTTCGCCAGCATCCCGCTGGCCAATGCGATGGTCGCGTTGGCACTCAGCGGCATGGATCCCGGTGGCGATGCGACCACCCAGCTGGTCGATGCCGGCGCGCCCTTGCTGGCGGCGGTGCGGACGATGGCGTGGGTGGGTTCGGTGCTGATCGCCGTGGTGCACGGCGGGATCATCTGGCAGCTGTGCCGCCCGGCGATCCGCGCGGAGTTCCAACGCTGAGCGAGGGCCACTGCGGCGTCGCTAGAATGGCGGCATGGACGACTTCCAACGTGTACGTGATTACCTGACCGACCTGCAGGACCGCATCTGCAGCGCCATCGAGGCCACCGACGGGCAAGCCCGGTTCCAGGAAGATGCCTGGCAACGCGCAGAAGGCGGCGGCGGACGCACCCGGGTGCTGCGCGAGGGCGCGGTGTTCGAGCAGGCGGGCATCGGCTTCTCCGACGTCTGCGGCACGCGGCTGCCGCCCTCGGCCAGCGCCCATCGGCCGGAACTGGCCGGCGCCACCTGGCGCGCCACGGGCGTGTCGCTGGTGTTCCATCCGCGCAACCCCTACCTGCCGACCACCCACGCCAACGTGCGCTACTTCCGCGCCGAGCGGGACGGGCAGGCGGTGGCTGCGTGGTTCGGCGGCGGCTTCGACCTGACGCCGTTCTATCCCTACGACGAAGACGTGCTGCATTGGCATCGCACCGCGCAGGCGCTGTGCGCGCCCTTCGGCGAGGATCGCTACGCGGCGCACAAGCGCTGGTGCGACGAGTACTTCTTCCTGCGCCACCGCAATGAGACCCGCGGCATCGGCGGATTGTTCTTCGACGACCTGCATGGCGACTTCGAGGACGACTTCGCCTATCTGCGCGCGGTCGGCGATGGCTTCCTGGACGCCTACCTGCCCATCGCGGCCCGTCGCAAGGACCTGCCCTACGGCGAACGCGAGCGCGAATTCCAGCAGTACCGCCGCGGCCGCTATGTCGAATTCAACCTGGTGTACGACCGGGGAACGCTGTTCGGCCTGCAGAGCGGCGGCCGCGCCGAAAGCATCCTGATGAGCCTGCCGCCGCGCGTGCGTTGGGAATATGGCTACGTGCCTGAACCCGGCAGCGCGGAGGCTCGGCTGACGGATTACCTGATTCCGCGCGACTGGCTCGGCTGAACACTGTCAGGAAGCTGTCGCCGCAAGCGTGACGCAAACCGCGGAAACCAACAAATTCAGTTTCGCGTGACGTCAAGGTTATGGCGGCCGTTTATTTTGGTGAAGCGGTGCACGGTTCGCGCCGTCGCGCTCAGTCAAAATACCGGCGTCCGGAAATAAAAAGCCCCGCGGACCAGGGGGAGGTCAGCGGGGCCAGGGAACGGAAACTTGGGGAGGAGTTGCCGTTCCAGAGATCTGCTCCAGGGGATGGGAGAGATCCGCGACAGGCGTTGCGCCTGTCGAGGGCTATAACACCATTTCGGACATTGATAGATCGTGAAGATTTGAGTTAAGAAATCGTCGGATTAAGGACGGATTCATTCATTTCTGACGATTTAACGTTGCGATTTCTGATGCGATGCGCCGCACTTTTTCACGGGGGTGAAAAGTGCGGCGCATTCATCAATGCGCTTCGTCCCAGTTTTCGCCGATGCCCGAGTCCACCACCAGCGGCACGCGCAGCGATGCAGCATCGGCCATGAGTGCACCGGCCTGTGCGCGCAACGTATCGATGAAGTCGACATCGGCCTCGAATACGAGTTCGTCGTGCACCTGGAGGATCATCAGCGCGCGATCGCGATGCGCTGCCAGCCAGCCATCCACGGCCACCATCGCGCGCTTGATGATGTCGGCCGCGGTGCCCTGCATCGGCGCATTGATCGCCGCGCGCTCGGCACCGGCGCGCTGCCCCTGCGTTCCGCTGTTGATGTACTCCAGATACAACCGACGCCCGAACACGGTTTCGACGTAGCCCTTTTCGCGTGCCTGCTGCCGCGTGGCCTCCATGAAATCGCGTACGCCGGGATAACGACTGAAGTACAGCGCGATGTAGTCCTGCGCCTCGCCGCGGCCGATACCGAGCTGGCGCGCCAGGCCGAAGGCGCTCATGCCATACATCAGGCCGAAGTTGATCGCCTTGGCCGCGCGACGTTCGTTGCTGGTGACCTCGTCAATCGTGCGGCCGAACACCTCCGCTGCCGTGGCGCGATGCACGTCCGCGCCGGATTCGAAGGCGGCGACCAGCCCGCGGTCCTCGGACAAGTGCGCCATGATCCGCAGCTCGATCTGCGAGTAATCGCACGCCAGCAGCTTTCGCCCCGGCGGCGCGACGAACGCGCGGCGAATGCGACGCCCATCGTCGGTGCGGATCGGGATGTTCTGCAGGTTCGGATCGGTCGAGGACAGGCGGCCCGTCGCCGCGCCCGCCTGGTGATAGCTGGTGTGCACGCGACCGCTATCCGGATCGAGCATCTCCGGCAGCTTGTCGGTGTAGGTGCTGCGCAGCTTGGCCAGGCCGCGGTATTCGAGGATCACCCGCGGCAGCTCGTGCTGGTCGGCGATCGCCTCCAGCGCTTCTTCGTTCGTCGAAGGCTGGCCCTTCGGCGTCTTCACCACGGCCGGCAGGCCGAGTTCGTCGAACAGCAGCGCCTGCAGTTGCTTGGGTGAGTCCAGGTTGAAGCTGCGACCCGCCAGCTCGGTGGCCTTCTGCTGTGCGGCCAGCATGCGCTTGGACAGATCCGCACTTTGCCGCCGCAGTTCGTCGGCATCCACGCGCACGCCGTTGGCTTCGATGCGCTCCAGCACCGTCACCAGCGGCATCTCGATCTCGCGATACACCTTCTCCAGCCCCGGCTCGGCAGCCAGCTTGGGTGACAGCACGCGATGCAGGCGCAAGGTGATGTCGGCATCCTCGGCCGCATAGCGGGTGGCGTCTTCCAGCGACACCTGCGAGAACGGGATCTGCTTGGCGCCCTTGCCGGCGACATCCTCGTACTTCACGGTGTCGTAGCCGAGGTAGCGCTTGGCCAGGCTGTCCATGTCGTGGCGCGCGCCGCCGGAGTTCAGCACGAAGCTTTCCAGCAGGGTGTCGTCGAGATAGCCAGCCAGTTCGATGCCGTGCCGGCGCATCACGTGCAGGTCGTACTTGCCGTGCTGGCCGAGCTTGCGCACGCCCGGATCGGTCAGCAGCGGGCGCAGCAGGGCCAGCGCCTGCGCGCGATCCACCTGCGCCGGTGCGCCGGGGTAATCGTGGCCCAGCGGCAAATAGGCGGCTTGCCCCGGCGTGTCGCTGAAGCTCAAGCCGATCAGCCGCGCCTGCATGGCGTTGAGGCTGTCGGTTTCGGTATCGAAGGCGAATTCGCCGGCGGCACGCAGGCGCGTGATCCAGCTTTCCAGCTGTGGGAGGGTGGTGATGGCCTCGTAGGCGCCGGGGGCGGCCAAGGCCGGGTCCAGGTCGGCGGCAGTGGCCGGGACCGGCGCTGCGGTAAACCCGCGTCCGCGTGCCAGGCCGGGCTCCTTTTCCGGCATCGCGCCGGCCACGGCGGCGGTGCCGCCCTCCAGTTCCTTCAGCGCCTGGGTGAAGCCGTAGCGGCGGTACAGCGCCGCCAGCGGCTCGGCATCGCGCTCGCGCAGCGCCAGGGTGCGTGGGCCGCCCGGCAGCGGCACGTCGGTCTTGATCGTCACCAGGGTGCGATTGAGCGGCAGGCGCGGCAATGCGGCGCGCAGGTTCTCGCCGATCTTGCCCTTGATCGCGCCGGCCTGGGCCATCACGGTGTCGAGGTTGCCGTATTCGGCCAGCCACTTCGCCGCGGTCTTGGGGCCGCACTTGTCCACGCCCGGCACGTTGTCCACGCTGTCGCCCATCAGCGCCAGCAGGTCGACGATCTGGTCGGCGCGCACGCCGAACTTGGCCATCACCGACTCGTCCGAATCCATCAGGCTGCCGCTCATGGTGTTGACCAGGCGGATGCCAGGGCGGACCAGCTGGGCGAAGTCCTTGTCACCGGTAGAGATGGTGACGTCCAGGCCGTCGGCCGCGCCCTGCAGGGCCAGCGTGCCGATCACGTCATCGGCTTCCACGCCTTCCTCGCGCAGGATCGGGATGCCCAGCGCCTGCACGATCTCGCACATCGGCACCACCTGCGCACGCAGGTCGTCCGGCATGGCGGCACGGTTGGCCTTGTATTCCGGATACAGATCATCGCGGAAGGTCTTGCCCGGGGCGTCGACCACGAAGGCGACGAACTCTGGCCGCTCCTTCAGCGTCGAGCGCAGCATGTTGACCACGCCGAACAGGGCGCCGGTGGGCTCGCCCTGGGCATTGGTCAGGGGCGGCAGCGCATGGAACGCGCGATACAGGTAACTGGAACCGTCGATAAGGACTAGTCTGCTCATCGCGCGATTCTACGCCGCCGTGCCGGAGGCCTCGCGCATAATCGCAGTCCCCGGCTTCTGGACCGCCACGATGAAGAACCCTGCTTCCCTGCTCGCCGGCCTGCTGTGTGCGGGCCTGCTCACCCTGGCCGGCTGCGCCAGCAGCGGCGTCGGCGCGGACGGCGCACCATTGGACCTGAGCAAGGCCGAAGTCAGCACCAAAACGATGGACAACGGTGATCGCGTGGACGAGTACCGCGTCGCCGGCCAGGTGCGGATGGTGAAGGTCACCCCGGTGCGCGGCGCGACGTATTACATGTACGACCGCGATGGCGACGGGCACATGGATAACGACAAGGACGGGATCTCGCCGGTGTATTGGAAGCTATATAGCTGGTAACGCTTCCCTCATCCGCCCTTCGGGCACCCTCTCCCGCTTGCGGGAGAGGGGCAGGGGTGAGGGCCGCGCTTAGCGAATCACCAGCACCGGCACCGTGCTGTGCGTCAGCACCTCGGTGGTCTGGCTGCCCAGCAACACCCGGCTCATGCCGCGGCGGCCGTGCGACGTCATCACGATCAGATCGCTGCCGCACGCTTTCGCCGTATCGATGATGCCTTCGGCCGCATAACGATCCAGCACGTGGTGCGGGGCCACATCCACACCATCGGCACGCGCCGCCTCAAGCGCCGGCCGCAGGATGACCTGCGCGCCCTCCTCGCGCTCCTTGCGGTACTCCGGGCTGGCTTCGTAGCCCACGCTCCAGCCCATGGCGTCGTACATGCCCATCGCCCACGGCTCGGACACCGTGACCACGTCCACGTGTGCCCCGGTGGCCTTGGCCAGCGACAGGCCCTGCTGCAGGCCGCGCTGTGACAGTTCCGAACCGTCGAGGGCAATCAGAATGCGCTTGTACATGGCTCGCTCCTGGCAGGCCGTCGGCGACGGCGTTGGGGATCATCTCACCACTTCCCGCGGCATCATGCGTTGATCCGGATCAACGCGGTGTAGCGATATTTCACGCCACACTGAGATTGGCGTAGGCCAGCACCAGCCACTTCGCGCCCGCTTCGTCGAACTGCACCTGCACCCGGGCATGGGCACCGCTGCCTTCGTAATCCGTCACCACGCCACCCCCGAACTTGGGATGGGTGACATTGGCGCCCAGGGCGATCATCGGCGTCTCGATAGATGCCGCGCCGCTGTTCCGACTGGCGCCCAGCGAGGACGGGCGCGAGACCTGCACCCGCGGGCGCACCTCGTTGAGCAGCTCGCGCGGGATCTCGCGCAGGAAGCGCGAAGGCACGTTGTAGTTGTCCTGGCCGTGGATGCGCCGCGATTCGGCGTAGCACAGCAACAGTTTCTGCCGGGCGCGGGTAATCCCGACGTAGGCCAAGCGACGTTCCTCCTCCAGCCGGCCGCTCTCTTCCAGCGATCTGGCACTGGGGAACAGGCCATCTTCCATGCCCGCCAGGCAGACCAGCGGAAACTCCAGGCCCTTGGCCGAATGCAGGGTCATCAGCTGCACGCCCTCCTCGCCCGCCTGCGCCTGGCCTTCGCCCGCTTCCAGCGAGGCGTAGGCCAGGAACGCGACCAGTTCGGTCATGCCCTGCGCCGCTTCGTCGTCCTCGTCCGGCCGGACGAACCGCGAGGCCACCGACACCAGCTCGTCCAGGTTCTCCGTGCGCGACTCCGAGTCCAGGCCGCCACGACTTTCCTTGGCCCAGTATTCGCGCAGGCCCGAGCGCACCAGCACGTGGTCGATGCGCTCCTTCAATTCCATGCCGCCGGTTTCGGTGGCCAGCTGCTGCACCAGGTTGAGGAAGCCGGCCAGCGCATTGCGCGCACGCGCCGCCAGCTCGCTGGACTGGGTACTGAGCATCGCCGCTTCCCACAACGACAGCGAGCGCGCGCGGGCCAGCCGGCGCACTTCGTCCAGGGTGCGATCACCAATGCCGCGCGTGGGCGTGTTGACCGCGCGCTCGAACGCCGCGTCGTCGTCGCGATTGGCCAGCAAGCGCAGGTACGCAAGCGCATCACGGATTTCGGCGCGCTCGAAGAAGCGCATGCCGCCATACACGCGGTACGGCACCTGCTCGGCGATCAGCGCCTCTTCAAACGCGCGCGACTGCGCGTTGCTGCGGTAGAGCACGGCGACATCGCCATAACTGCCTCCATCGCGTACCCACTGCCGGGCACGCTCGACCACGTAGCGCGCTTCGTCGTTCTCGTTGTAGGCCGCGTACAGGTCGATCGGATCGCCCTCGCCGCTGTCGGTCCACAACTGTTTGCCGATGCGATCGGGGTTGTGCGCGATCACGGCATTGGCCGCGCCCAGGATGTTGGCGGTGGAGCGGTAATTCTGTTCCAGGCGGATGGTCTGCGCGCCGGGGAAATCGCGCAGGAAGCGTTGCACGTTCTCGACCTTGGCGCCGCGCCAGCCGTAGATCGCCTGGTCGTCATCGCCGACCACGAACACGTGGCCGGAATCGCCTGCGAGCACGCGCACGAAGGCGTACTGGATGGCGTTGGTGTCCTGGAACTCGTCCACCAGGATCTCGCGGAATCGCCCGCGGTAATGCGCCAGCAATGCCGGGTTGTCGCGCAGCAGTTCGTGCGCGCGCAGCAGCAGCTCGGCGAAATCGAGCAGGCCGGCGCGATCGCAGCGTTCCTGGTAATCGGCGTAGGCCTGGCGCAGGGTTTCGGTCCAGTCGTCGCGCGGCTCGGGCTGGATGTGCTGCGGTCGGCGGCCCTCGTCCTTCTGCTGGTTGATCCACCAGGTGATCTGCTTGGGCGGATAGCGGGTTTCGTCCAGCTCCAGCGCCTGCACCACGCGCTTGACCAGCCGCAGCTGGTCATCCGAATCCATGACCTGAAAGCCTTCCGGCAGACGTGCATCCTGGAAATGCAGGCGCAGCAGACGATGGGCCAGGCCGTGGAAGGTGCCGATCCACATGCCGCGGCTGCCGTTGCGCAGTTGCAGGTCGGCGCGGTGGCGCATCTCGCCGGCGGCCTTGTTGGTGAAGGTCACCGCGAAGATGCCGTGGGCCGGGACCCCTTCGACTTCATTGAGCCAGGCGATGCGATGGGTCAGCACGCGGGTCTTGCCCGAGCCGGCGCCAGCCAGCACGAGGTAATGACCAGGCGGTGCAGAGACCGCCTCGCGCTGGGCGGGGTTCAGGTGATCGAGCAGGTGAGAGACATCCACGCGACCATTTTACCGGTTCGGCCACGACAGCAGGCGAAGACGCGATGCATCGAGACCGATGCCACCGAACAGGTTCAGGCCGGCGCGGTCAGCGCGAGGGCGATCTGCTGCGCCTGCTGGCGCAGCTCGGGGATCGCCAGGCTTTCCCACAGGCTGCCGACGCGCAGGGAGCCGAGTACATGCAGGCGCGGATCGGCACGACCGGCGGCGTTGACCACGCAACCGGCGGGGCTGCTGTCGATACCGATGCCGTGCGGGCCCGGGGCGGCCAGGCCCTCGCCGAGCAATTGCTGCAACAGCGCGCTGCGCATGGCCTGCACGCGCATCTCCACGCCGGTGGCGTTGATGATGCGCTGCACCTCCAGGTGCAACGGTGCGCCGTCGTGGTCGCGGCCTTCGATGCGCACGCAGGCGCCCGCCGCCCACGCGGTGTCCAGCCGTGCGCGATGCAGGCGCAGTTGCCCGCTATCGCGCAGCGCCTGCACCTGCGCATGCACGCCGGGGTCGATGCGATGGCGATGGACGTCCCAGTAACGCACCACATGGCGCAGGAAGCGCCGTTGGTCGGCCTCGCCCAGGCTCAGCCACAGGGCCTGCCCCATCGGGCGAAGCCGCTCCATCACCGCCTGCCAGGGTTGGCCGACGCGTGCCGCGTCCGCCACGTGGGCACGCAGCGCGCGCATCCGCGCCCGCAATGACATCGCCAGCAGCGGCGCCGGATCGAAATCGAAAGGTGCCGCCTCGACATGCGGCAGCGGCAGCAAGCCGTGCCGGGAGATCACGTGGATCGCGCCACGATGACCCCGACTGGCCAGGGTGACCGCACTGTCCACCATGCTGAGGCCCGAGCCGATGATCGCCACCGCCGCGTCGACCGGCACCTCGGCGATACCGGCGGTATCCCAGGCCTCCAGGCGCTGCGTCGGGGGCAGCGCATTGGCACCACGCAGCGGCAATGGGCGCAATGCATTGCCGACCGCCAGGACCACCTGGCCGGCGTTGAACTGTTGGCCATCGCGCATCTGCAGCGTGTGCCGCAGGCCTTCGGGCACCATGGCTTGCACTTCCGCATCGACGACCTGCAGCTGCGCCACGCTGTCGGCGCGGGCCTGGGCGAGGCGCGCGCGCAGATAGGCGGCGAAATGCATGCGCGGCACGTAGCGGCGCGCAAGGTCCTGGGCCGGGGCGTCGATCAATCCGTTTGCGAGCAGGAAGTCGACGAAATCACCCGGTTCGTCCGGAAACAGGCTCATCTTCCCGGCCGGCACATTGAGCAGGTGTTCCGGCCGGCGGGTGGCATAGGCCACGCCGTCTGCCAGCTCCGCCCGGGGCTGGAACAACGCCACGCGCAACGGTGTGCGCGCACGCTGCAGCAGCTGGATGACGACCATGACGCCACTGGCGCCGCCGCCGATTACGGCGATGTCATGTTCGGAAGCAGCAGGCGAAGGGCTCACCTTGTCATTGTAGGCGATACCCCTGCCGCTGCCGATGCGCTACATCAACGCATCGGCCAGTCGCGCGATGCCCTCACGGCTGCGGCGCCAGGTCGGGCGCTGGCGCCAGGAGGGCAAGGCCAGCACCTGTGCATCGGCCAGGTAGTCGTCTTCGATTCGCCGCAGCTGTTGCACGATGCCGCGGTCATAGCAGAGCAGGCCGATCTCGGCATTCAACGCGAACGAGCGGATATCCAGGTTGATCGAACCCAGCACGGCGATGTCCTCGTCCACGCTCAGGTGCTTGGCGTGCAGGAAGTGCGGCCGATACAGCGCGATCTTCACTCCGGCGCGCAGCAACTCGTCGTAGTACGCCTCCTGGGCCCACGAGGTGAGGCGCTGGTTGTTGCTCTGGGACAGGATCAGCTGCACTTCCACGCCGGACACGGCGGCGATGCGCAGCGCACTGAGGGTGGCTTCGTCGGGAACGAAATACGGCGTGACCAGCACCACCTTGCGCCGCGCCAGGTGGATCAACGCGTTCACCGCATCGCGGGCGTTCTCATAGGGATAGGCCGGGCCACTGGGCAGCAGCTGGGTGGCGACGTCACCGCCATCGATCGGCACATCGGCAAGCACTTCCAGGCGCTCGCCGGTTTCGACGAACCAATCGCTGGCAAAGACGGCCTCCAGGTGATTGACCACCGGGCCGCGCACACGCGCGACCAGCTCGCGATTGGGATGGCCGGCCACGAAATCCGGCTCGGCCAGGTTCTGCGAGCCCACGTAGGCCAGGCGATTGTCGATCACCGCGATCTTGCGATGGTTGCGCAGGTCCATGCGCCCGCTGCGGGGCCAACGCAGGCCCCCGGGCAGCAGCGCGTGCACCACCACGCCACCGGCGCGCAGGCGGCGCCGATAGTGGCGCAGCGCGCGTTTGGCGCCCACGGCATCGAGCAATACACGACAGCGCACGCCACGCGCGGACGCCCGCAGCAGCGCCTCGACCACGGCCTCGCCGACCGCGTCGTCGAACATCAGGTAATACAGCAGGTGCACGCGCACCTGTGCGCCTTCGATGTCGGCGATCAGGGTCGCCAGCGAGGCGTGGTAGTCGTCGAGCAGTTCGACGCCGTTACCGTGGGTGGGCATGAAATCACCCTGGCGCTCGACCAGCGGCGCGATTTCATCGATGGCGCTGTCGACCTGAGGCGTCCAGCGCAACGTGGTGAGCGGCGCCTGCTGCTCGCGGATCACCTGCGAGGACTCGGCCTGGCGCACGATGCGCTGCCGCGACAGCCACGGGTGGCCGAACAACAAATACAGCGGCAATCCCAGCAGTGGCACGAAACCGACCAGCAGCAACCAGCTGCGTGCCGCGCCAGGCGTGGTACGCGCGGGGATCCAGCACAGCGCGCCCAGGCGGATCAGCCAGTCCAGGGCCAATAGCCAGGTGCCTTCCAGCCATTCGGGCGTCATGCGCGATCTCCGGAGCCTGGGTCGATTCTGCCCGAGGTTCGATGGGTTGCGCGCTGGTGTTTGGGGTTGTTTGGTTGGCTGAGGGGCGGCTAGTCGTTGTGGTCGCGCTGGGCGGCCGGAAGCTATGCGCTGGCAGGGGCGAATGCCTTCGGACTCGATCCATCGGCTGGGACCGCGCGTCGGCGGCATTCGCCCCTGCCAGCGCATAGCCCCCGGTCGCCATGAGATCGCCTGATCGGTGGGGGACGGCGCCCTCATCCGCCCTTCGGGCACCTTCTCCCGCCAGCGGGAGAAGGGAGATCTTCAGGATCGCATCAGGTGAGGGATACTGTCTTCGGGACGGGCCGAAAGTGGAGAGCAAGGCAGAGAAGCAATTGGTAGGCGGCGTGGTGGCTCAGCACCCCGGCGTTGATTTTGATCTCCACTTTCGGCCCTTCACGAAGTGGAAGTAGTACACCCGCCGGGAGAATGAAGGTCTCCCTTCTCCCGCTGGCGGGAGAAGGTGCCCGAAGGGCGGATGAGGGCGCTTCAACCTCGAGCCGAGGAGATCTAGTGGGTGGCCGGGGCCTATGCCCTGGCGTGGGCGTATGCCACCGCGCAACGCATCACTGGCTCGAGCCTCCGAACGAAGGCATGCGCCCACGCCAGGGCATAGGCCGCGGGCGCAGCTCGCAACCAACGAAACCTCCACCCCAAAGCGATCCACACCCCAAAAACGACGAAACCCGCCAAAAGGCGGGCTCCGCGAGACCAGCTCAAGCTGCAATCGAGCGCGCAAGGCGCCCAACTCGCATCACTTGATCTTGCCTTCCTTGTAGATCACGTGCTTGCGCACGACGGGATCGTACTTGAGGAACTCCATCTTGTTCGGAGTGTTCTTCTTGTTCTTGTCCGTCGTGTAGAAGTGGCCGGTGCCGGCCGAGGAAATCAAACGGATCTTGTCGCGCTTGCCTGCCATGATGTTTTACTCCTCAGACCTTTTCGCCGCGCGCACGCAGCTCAGCCAGAACGACATCGATGCCGTTCTTGTCGATGGTGCGCAGGGCATGCGCGGAAACACGGAGCTTGACCCAGCGGTTCTCGCTGGCCACCCAGAAGCGGCGCTCGTGCAGGTTGGGCAGGAAACGACGACGGGTCTTGTTGTTCGCGTGGGAGACGTTGTTACCCGTCTGCACTCGCTTGCCGGAAACTTGGCATACGCGGGACATTGCGCACCTCGATAGATTTGATGCCTCCCTTAGCCAGGAAGACGGCGGCCCCGGTGGCCGATGGCCACCACACGTCAAGAGAAAACAGAGGGTTACGCTGTTTCAGGCAGCCGCCTGACATGTTTGGCGGCCACTACGCCGGGACAACCGGGCACAGCGAGCCGCGCATTATGCCCTGGCGCAGGCGCTGGCGCAAGACTTATCCACACGCCGGACCCGGCCCTGCCCCGTGCCGGCGGCCGGCGGCCGGCGCGGGGCATCGGACCTCAGTGGCTGGCGGCCTTGCCCTTGGCCGGCGCGGCCTTGCTGTCGGCAATGAACTGGCGCACCTGCTGCTCCAGCACCGGCAGCGGCACCGAGCCCTGGCGCAGCACAGCGTCGTGGAAGGCGCGGATGTCGAACTTGTCGCCCAGGGCCTGCTCGGCCTCGGCACGCAGCTTGACGATGGTGATCTCGCCGAGCTTGTAGCTCAGCGCCTGGCCGGGCCAGGAAATATAGCGATCGACCTCGGTGGTGACTTCGTGCTCGCTCAGGGCGGTGCGGTCGCGCAGGTAGGCCAGGGCCTGCTCACGGCTCCAGCCGTCGTGGTGCACGCCGGTGTCGATCACCAGGCGGGCAGCGCGCCACATCTCGTAGGTGAGCTTGCCGAACTCTTCGTACGGCGTCTCGTAAATGCCCATCTCTTCGCCGAGCTTCTCGGTATACAGCGCCCAGCCCTCGCCATAGGCCGAGATGTAGTTCTCGCGACGGAACGCCGGCTGGTCACCCTGCTCTTCGGCCAGCGCGCCCTGCAGCGAGTGGCCGGGCGAGGATTCATGCAGGGTCAGCGCCGGCAGGTTGTACAGCGGACGCGAGGGCAGGTTGTAGGTGTTGACCCAGTAGGTGCCCACGCCACCGCGGCCCGCGGTCCAGAATGGAGCGATATCCGGCGGCACCGGCTTGATGGTGAAGCGGCCGCGCGGCAGCGTGCCGATGAACTTGCCCACCTGCCCGTCCACGCGCTTGGAGATCCACGCCGCGCGGTCCAGCAGCTCCTGCGGCGTCTTGGCGTAGAACTGCGGATCGGTGCGCAGGAATTTCAGGAACGCGGCGAAATCACCCTTGAACCTGACCTGCCGGATGATCGCGTCCATCTGCTGCTGGATCCGCGCCACTTCTTCCAGGCCGATCTGGTGGATCTGCTCCGGGCTCAGGTCCAGCGTGGTGTATTCGCGGATCTGCTGCTGGTAGAACGCCTTGCCGTCCGGCAATGCCTCGGCGGCGAGCGTGGTGCGCGCCTTGGGCATGTATTCCTCGCGGAAGAAGGTCAGCAGCTTGCCGTAGGCGGGAATCACCTTGTTGGCGAGCGCGGCCTTGGCCTCGGCCCGCAGTTGCGCCTGTTCGGCCGCAGGGATCTGCGCCGGCAGCTGCTTGAACGGGGCGTAGAAGGCCGATTCGGTCGGATCCTTCACCTCGGCCACCGTGGCGATGGAGACATCGCGCCCATCGAGCACGGCGCGCGGCACGCTGAAACCACGGGCCAGGCCGGCGCGCATGTTCTCGGTCTGCTGGTCGAAGTAGCGCGGCACGTCGTTCAGGCGCGCGATGTAAGCGCGCAACTCGGCCGGCGTGCGCATCTGTCGCTGCGCCATGAAGCCCAGGTTCGACCAGAACGAGCTGTCGGCATTGAACGGCATCTCGTACAGCTTGAAGCGGACCTCGGCAGCGAGGTTCTCCACCTGCGGCCGGTAGATCGCCAGGTTGACCTGGTTGGCGGCGGAGAGCTTGCCGGCGTCGAGCTTGTCGAGCTGGGCCAGCACCTCGTCCCACACCTTCAGCCGGGCCTGCTGCGCAGCGGGGGAGACATCGGGCAGGCGCGGGTTGTCGCCGGTGGTGTCGCTGTCCTCATCGGCCTGGCCGGTCTCGGCCTGGCGCCACTTCCACTCTTTCTCATAGATGGCCCGGAACTGCGCATCGGCGCGGCTCTCGGTCGCCAGCGAGGCCGGGGCAGCGGCCGGGGCAGCGGCCGGGGCGGCCAGCACCGGCGCGGCAGCGCCGAGCATCAGGGCGAGGGTCAGGGCGGAGACGAGCGTCTTTTTCACGGAACGGCGGCCTGGCGGACGGGGAAGCTGCTGATCATGGCAGCCTCGGCCGTGCGGTTCATCGGTCGAAAGTCCCGGGCGGGCGGGGAGATCCCGGTGCGCCAAGCCGGCGCGCGACTTCAGTGGGTCGCCCGATCCCGCTTCCAGCCCCGGTGCTTGATGTCCAGGTACAGGCTGTACATGGCGGTGAAGGCCGGGAACAGGTTCTGCAGTACGCCCACCGAGTCCTGCTTGGCCGAGAACATGAAGTAGCTCAGCGTCATCAGGCTGCCGACGACGCTCATGTACCAGAACACCCGCGGGATCACCGGCTTGCCCGCACGCTTGGAGGCCACGAACTGCACCAGCCAGCGGCCACCGAACATCAGCGCGCCGACATAGCCGATCAGCTTCCAGCCGGTGACGTGCAGGCCGGTCCAGTACAACCAGGTCAGCGGTTGGTCGAGCCAGTGCAGTTCCATGTCAGCGCTCCTGCACCTCGGTGCGGCGGCTGCGGGTAATCAGCCAGGCCACGCCACGCAGGTCGCGGATGCCGACCAGCGCGCGGTTGAGGTTGTTGTACTTGGACACGCCGGCAGTGCGATGGCGGTGGTTGACCGGCACGCTGATCGTCTTCCAGCCGGCGCGCTGCATCAGCGCGGGCAGGAAGCGATGCATGTGGTCGAAATAAGGCAGGTCGAGGAAGGCGGCGCGCTCGAACAGCTTGATGCCGCAACCGGTGTCCGGGGTGTCGTCGCGCAGCATTCGCGCGCGGATCGCGTTGGCCCACTTGGAGGCCCAGCGCTTGGAGCCCGAATCCTGGCGATTGACCCGCCAGCCAGCGAACAACTTGACCTCACCAGCGGCCGAGGTACGCGCGGCAAGCAGCTTCGGGATGTCGGCCGGGTCGTTCTGGCCATCACCATCCAGGGTCGCGATCCACGGCGCGCGTGCGGCCTTGACCCCGTTGCGCACCGCGGTGCTCTGCCCGCTCTGCTGCACGTGGTGCAGCACCCGCAACTCCGGCGTACTCGCCTTGAGCGATTGCAGCACGGCCAGGCTGTCGTCCCTGGAGTTGTCGTCCACATAGACGATCTCGAACGGCAGCTGCCCGCGTAGCGCGGCCACGATCTCCCCGACCAGCGGCGCCACGTTGTCGCGCTCGTTGAAGACCGGGACGACGACGGAAAGTTGGGGTTCGCTCATGGGGTCACGTGAGGGGTTCGCACTGCACGAGGAAAAATCGATCGCGCATTGTCACCTTCCCGACTGAGCGGGCGATGAAAAATCAGGCGCGATCGCCGAAATAGTCGCGGCACCACTGCACCACCGGCGGCAGGCCGGCTTCGATCGGGGTCGCCGGCTCGAAACCGAACGCGGCCTGCGCGCGCCGGGTATCGGCCATCGTCCTCACCATGTCGCCCGGCTGCATCGGCTTGTACTGCTTCTGCGCCGGGCGGCCTGCGGCCTGTTCGATCACGCCGATGAAATGCTCCAGCTCGACCGGGGTGTGATTGCCCAGGTTGAACACCCGGTGCGGGACCGGCTCATCCGAAGGATGGTCCAGCGCGCCCAGCACGCCGGCAACGATGTCGCTGACGTGGGTGAAATCGCGCTGCATCCGGCCTTCGTTGAATACCTCGATCGGCCGGCCAGCCAGTACCGCGCGCGAGAACAGCAGCGGCGCCATGTCCGGGCGGCCCCAGGGGCCATACACGGTGAAGAAACGCAGGCCCGTGGCCGGCAGCGCATAGAGCTGCGCATAGGTGTAGGCCATCAGCTCATTGGCCGCCTTGGTCGCTGCGTACAGCGAGCGCGGCTGGTCCACGCGCTGGTCTTCGGAGAACGGCGGCTGCGCCGAGTCGCCATACACTGAACTGCTCGAGGCATACACCAGGTGGGCAATGCCGCGATGCCGGCACAGCTCCAGCATGTTGACGAAGCCGACCAGGTTGCTGTCGACGTAGGCATAGGGATTTTGCAGCGAGTAGCGCACGCCGGCCTGCGCGGCCAGGTGCACCACGCGATCGGGCTGCACCTCGTCGAACAGCGCCTCCAGCGCAGCGCGGTCGGTCAGGTCGATGGCGCGGATGTCGATGTCCGGGCACAGCGCCGCCACGCGATCGCGCTTCAGTTGCGGGTCGTAATAATCGTTGTAGTTGTCCAGCCCCACCACGCGCTCGCCCCGCGCAGCCAGCGCCCGGCACGTATAGGCCCCGATGAAGCCTGCCGCGCCGGTCACCAGCACGGTCACGCCGTGGCCCCTTCCAATGCGTGCTTGCGCTCGGCGGTGAAGTCCCACCAGGGCTGGGCCGGGCCGCCGTCGATGAAGCGGGTGATCGACAGGAACACGTCGATCACGCACGGATCGTGGATCTGCCCGGTCTGCACGCACAGCTGGGTGTACATCTTGTACGGATCACGCCCGCACAGCTGCGCGGGTGCGTGGATGCCGATGCAGCGCAGGTCCTGCGCGCAGGCCGGCCCGACATTGGGCAGGTCGGTCAGGACGGACAGACGATTGCGGTCAACCTTGCTCGGATTCATGTCTTGCTCTGTGGCCGGCCAGGCTCAGCCCTGCGGGCGGCTGCGCAGCTTTTCCAGCACGCCGTCCAGCGTGTCCAGGTCGGTGTAGTGGATGACCAGCTTGCCCTTGCCGCCGCGGCCGTGATTGATCGCCACCTTGGTGCCCAGCGATTCGGACAACTCGGTTTCCAGCGAAGCGATGTCGGCCTGCGGCGCCACGCGCACGGGCGCGGGGTTACGCAGCGAGCCCGGCACCTTGCCTGCGGCGAACTGCTGCGCGCGGTGTTCCACTTCGCGCACCGACCAGCCCTGGTCGGCGGCTTCGTGGGCCAGCTTGATCGCCAGCTCCGGCGCCAGGGTCAGCAGCGCACGGGCGTGGCCCATTTCCAGGCGACGCGATTCCAGCAGCACGCGGATCGCCACCGGCAATTCCAGCAGGCGCAGCAGGTTGGACACCGAGGCGCGCGAGCGGCCCACGGCCTCGGCCGCTTCGGCGTGGGTCAGCGAGAATTCGTCGATCAGGCGCTGCAGCGCCTGTGCCTCTTCCAGCGGATTGAGGTCTTCGCGCTGGATGTTTTCGATCAGCGCCATCGCGATGACGGTGCGGTCGTCGAGCTCGCGCACCACCACCGGCACTTCCGCCAGGCCGGCCAGCTGCGAGGCGCGCCAGCGGCGTTCGCCGGCGACGATCTCGAAACGGCCCGGGCTGAGCTCGCGCGCGACGATGGGCTGGATCACGCCCTGCGCCTTGATCGATTCGGACAGTTCGGCCAGCTTGGCCTCGTCCATCTCCTGGCGCGGCTGGTACTTGCCCGGCTGCAACTGGCCGACGGGCAGGTGACGCAACACCTCGCCTGGCTGCAGGTCACCGGCCGGGTCGGCCGCAGGCGCCGGCGCAGCGGCGGCGGGCACGGCAGCCACGGAACCCTTCGGGCCCAGCAATGCCTCCAGGCCGCGGCCCAGGCCGCGCTTCTTGGCCGGGTTCGGCTTGTTGGTCATCAGGCAGTCTCCACGGCCCGGGCGGCCTTCTTGCGTTCATCCTGGCGGCGGATCACTTCGCCGGCCAGTCCCAGATAAGCCACGCCGCCGCGCGAGGTGCGGTCGTAGCCGACGATGCTTTGGCCATGGCTCGGCGCCTCGGCCAGGCGCACGTTGCGCGGCACGATGGTGCGGAACACGCGATCACCGAAGTGCTCGGTGAGTTCGGCCGACACGGCGTTGGCCAGGTTGTTGCGGATATCGAACATGGTGCGCAGCACGCCCTCGATCTCCAGCGCCGGATTGAGGTTCACGCGCAGCGCCTCGATGGTTTCCAGCAGCGCGGTGAGCCCTTCCAGCGCGTAGTACTCGCACTGCATCGGCACGATCACCGAATCGGCGGCGGTCAGCGCGTTGAGGGTCAATAGCGACAAGGCCGGCGGGCAGTCAATCAGGATGTAGTCGTACTGGCTGCGCAGCGGCTCCAGTGCGCGCTTGAGCCGCTGTTCGCGGTCGCGCTGCTCCATCAGCTGGATTTCCGCCGCGGTCAGGTCGATGTTGCCCGGCAGCAGGTCGAAGCCCTCCGGCGCGGTGACGCGGATCTGTTCTGCGGTCGATTCGCCCAACAGGACGTCGCAGGTGGAGGCGGCGAGTTCGCGCTTGTCGATGCCACTGCCCATGGTCGCGTTGCCCTGCGCATCCAGATCGACCAGCAACACACGCTTGGGCGCGCGCGCCAACGCCGCCGCCAGATTGACCGCGGTCGTGGTCTTGCCGACGCCGCCTTTCTGGTTGGCGATCGCGATGATCCGGGCCATGCGGGAGAGCCTCGTGGGCAGGGTGAAGGGATCGGGCATTATGCGGGCTGCAGGCCCCGGGGTGAAATCGGCGTAGTGACGCAGGACCGGGCAATCCGGGCCGGACCGCCCGCGCAGGCTTCAATCCCGGGCCACCACCACCAGATGGCGTTCGCCCTGCAACCCCGGCACCTGCAGCGGATGCACCTCGCGCACCTGCCAGCCGGCCGGCAGCGCGGCGATCTCCTCGTGCGGGTACACCCCCTTCATGGCCAGCAGGGTGCCGCCGGGGCGCAGCAGGTGGCCGCCGACCTCGATGATCCCGGCCAGGGTGTCCAGCGCGCGGGCGGTGAGGTGGTCGTAAGCGGCGGGCTCATCGAGGGCCTCAGCCCGCGATTCGGCCACCCGGGCGTTGCCCAGGCCCAGCTGGCGCACGGCTTCACGCATGAAGCGGGCCTTCTTGCCGTTGCTTTCGACCAGGGTCACCTGCAATGCGGGACGGGTGATGGCCAGCGGGATGCCCGGCAAGCCCGGGCCGGTGCCCAGGTCGGCCAGGCGCCCCTCGGCGATGTAGGCGCGCATTGCCAGGGAATCGAGCAGGTGACGGGTGACCATCTCGCGGGGGTCGCGGATGGCGGTGAGGTTGTAGGTCCGGTTCCAGCGCGCGAGCAGCGACAGATAGGTCCACAGGGGGTCGGCGAAGGCCTCGTCCAGGCCCATGGCCTGGAGCCCGCGCGTCAGGTCGTTCCGCGCTTCGGCGGGCAGGACGGCATCATTCATGGCGCCATTATCGCAGGCAACGGCGCATCGGCCGGCGCCGTGGCCGGGTACCAGGCCACCGCGGCGCGGTAATCCGGCGCGGCCTGCCACTCGTGCAGGGCCCAGTGCGCTGCCTCGCCCAGGGCAGGATCACACCAGGCCAGGTAGAGGGTGCCCTGAGCGTCCTCGGCAAATCGCAACCGATGCAGGCCGAAGGAAATGCCATGGCCATGCGCCTTCAGCACCGCTTCCTTGGCGCACCACAGGCGGAAGAAGCGCGCGGCGCATTCGTCGTCCGGTAAACCCTCCAGCCAGCGCACTTCTTCGGGATGGAAGAACCGGGCGACCACCTCGCGCATGCGCGGACGCGGCCGCAGCCGCTCCAGGTCCACGCCCAGGCGCACGCCCTGCCCCAGGCCGAGCAACAGGCAGTGGCCGCTGTGGCTCCAGCCGGTGCCGTAGTCCGCCCAGGGCGACAACAGCCAGGGCCGGCCACGTTCGTCGCGGGTCATCGGGACGTCCTGCGGCGGCATGCCCAGGCGGCGGCCGAGCAGTTCGCGCGCCTGCGGCTCGCCGCGGGTACCGGGGTCGTGCGGCAGCAGCCATAGCCCGACCGGGCCCCACTGCCAATGCGGCGATTCCACGTCCTGATTCAATGCCGCATCCCGATGTTCGCCCTTGCCTGAATGCGTTGCGCCGAGGCCGGCGCTTTAACAGCCACTTCACCAACGCCCGCGTTAGATGGCCCTGCCGCATCAGTCCCGATGCGGGAATGCAACAAAGAGAAAGGAGATTCGGGCATGGGCATCATCATCTGGCTGATCGTCGGTGGCATCGTGGGCTGGCTGGCCAGCATCATCATGCGCCGCGATGCTCAGCAGGGCATCATCCTCAACATCGTGGTGGGCATCATCGGCGCCTTGCTCGCCGGCTGGCTGTTCGGCGGTGGCATCAACGAGGCGATCACGCTGCGCACCTTCCTGTTCTCCCTGATCGGCGCGGTGATCCTGCTGGCGATCGTCAACCTGTTCACCCGCGGCCGCGCGCGCTGACCGGCGCATCGCAGGAATCGACCGAAGCCCGGGCCCGTCCCGGGCTTCGTGTTTTCAGCGCTGCCGATCGGCGGGATGGTGCACGCCGTCTTCCACCACAATCGGGTGCGGCAGCAGGTAAGGATCCACCCCGTCCAGGCAGCCGACGTTGTAGCCGTATTCGTTCGGGTCCGAGCGGCGCCGGTGGTGGGTATAGATGCCGCAGACGCGGCAGAAGTAGTGCTCCGCTACGTGGGTGTTGAACTGGTACAGGCACAACGCATCCGCGCCTTGCACGATGCGCAGCCCCGCCAGCGGGACGCTGGCGACGATCGCGCCACGGCGGCGGCACATCGAGCAATTGCAGCGACGCGGCTTGACGATGCCCTCGGGCAGCTGCAGTTCCAGCACTACCGCGCCGCAATGGCAGCGCGCGGCGTGCACGGTGCCGATCGGGGTGCCGCCAACTTCGACAATGCCGCTCATCACGCTCAGGCGCCCAACTGGACCCAGGCCGGCGCATGGTCGCTGGGACGTTCCCAGGTACGCGGCTCGCGGTCGATGCCCGCGGCGACGGCACGCGCGCGCAGGGCGTCGGAAACCAGCGTCAGGTCGATGCGCAGGCCAAGGTTGCGGCGGAACGCAGCCGCGCGGTAATCCCACCAGCTGAACACCCCGGCCTCGTCGTTGTGCAGGCGGAAGGCGTCGTGCAGGCCCAGGGCCTCAAGACGGCGCAGGCCGGCACGCTCTGAGGTGGAGGTCAGGATGTGGTTTTCGTTCCACACCAGCGGGTCGTGCACGTCACGCGCATCGGGTGCGATGTTGAAGTCGCCCAGCACCACCAGTTGCGGATGACGCTGCAGTTCTTCACCCAGCCAGCCATGCACGGCATCGAGCCAGCGCAGCTTGTAGGCGTATTTCTCCGTGTCCACGTCCTGGCCGTTGACGACGTACAGATTGACGATGCGCACATCGCCCACGGTCGCGGCGATCACGCGCTTTTGTTCGTCTTCGAAACCGGGAATGCCGATCTGCACGTCCTGCGCCGGCTCACGCGAGAGGATCGCCACGCCATTGTAGGTCTTCTGCCCGGCGAACACGCTGCGATAGCCAAGGCCGGCCAGCTCGCTGTCCGGGAACTTGTGGTCCTCCAGCTTGGTTTCCTGGATCCCGACGACATCCGGCGCAAAGGCCTGCAGCCATTGCTGCAGGTGCGGCAGGCGCACGTTGAGGGAGTTGACGTTCCAGGAGGCGATTTTCATGGGAGCAGCCTGTTGAGTGTCCGTGTCCGTGCGGACGATGGGTAAAATTATGCGCCAAATTGCATAATCACCGTTTATTGAACATGGCGCGTAAGACAGGAATATGGGGGGTCTTTCGCGTTCGCTAGTCACAGACGCCCTCGAGTACATTGCCGCGCGAATGGAAGGCGCCTTGGCATCGCTCGAAGGCGAGTTGCCCGCCGACTTCCCGCCGGCGCTGCATGAATCCGTCAGCGCCGGCGTCCAGCAGCGCATGCGGGTGCTGCAGGCGGGCCTGTCTCCATAGCCGCGGCGAGGGCCGGTGTATCCTCGCCCGCACACACTCAGGAGGGGTATGCAGCCATGCACGTGACCGGCATCGGTGGACTGTTCTTTCGTGCCCGCGACCCCGAGGCGCTATCGGCCTGGTACGCGCAGCACCTGGGCGTTGGCCCGATCGGCGATACCTGGACCTGGGCGCAGCAGGCGGGCCCCACCGTGTTCATGCCGTTCAAGGCGCAGACCGATTACTTCCCCGCCGACCGCCCGTGGATGCTCAACCTGCGCGTGCAGGATCTCGATGGCCTGTTGGCCCAACTGCGCGCGGCAAACATCGCGGTCGAAACGCGCGCCGAATGGGATAGCCCGGAGACCGGCCGCTTCGCCCGTATCCACGATCCGGAAGGCCTGCCGATCGAACTGTGGGAACCGCCCGTCGAAGATTGAGCCGGCTCAGCGCAGCAGCCAACGCAGCAGGCGATCGATCCGGGCATAGGGCGGCTTGAGCAGGTCGGTGCCCGAGCGCGGGCGCTGCCACAGGATCGGCAATTGCTTGCTCAGTGCATCGAAACCCGCGCGGCCGTGGTACGCCCCCATGCCGCTGGCGCCGACCCCGCCGAAGGGCAATCGGTTCGCGGCGAAATGCAGCAGGGTGTCGTTGACGGTGATGCCGCCGGCCACGGTGCCGGCGAGGATGCGCTCGACCTCACTGCGTTGCAGCGAGAATGGATACATCGCCAATGGCCGCTCGCGCCGGGCCACCTGGGCGATCGCCTCATCGAGCTGGCGGTAACCCAGCACCGGCATCACCGGGCCGAAGATCTCTTCCTGCATCAGCGCCAGATCGGCGGGCGGATCCAGCACCAGCGTCGGCGGGATCAGCCGTTCGAGTTGCGCGCGTTCCGGATCGACCGAGGCCAGTTCCACCACCTCGGCGCCCCGTGCGCGCGCTTCGTCGAGCCAGCCGCGCAGGCGCGTGTACTGGCCGGCGTTGACGATGCGCGTGTAGTCGGCGACGGCGCCGGAGAAGTCGCCGTATCGATCGCGCACCTCGTTGCGCAGCGCATCGACCAGCGCGGGCAGCGTCGCCTCGGGCACCAGCACATAGTCCGGCGCAATGCAGGTCTGTCCTGCGTTGAACCATTTGCCTGTCACCAGCCGCGCGGCGGCCTGCGGGATCGGGTAGCTCGGGCAGACGATGGCCGGCGACTTGCCGCCCAGTTCCAGCGTCAGCGGCGTGAGGTGTTGCGCAGCGGCGGCCATCACCTTGCGCCCCACGGCCGTGGAGCCGGTGAACACCAGATGGTCCAACGGCAAGGCGGCGAAGGCGGCGGCCACTTCGGCATCGCCCTCCACCACGGCCACGCGATCGGGCGGGAACACCTCGCCCAGCAACCGGCCCAGGAAGGCCGCCGTACGGGGTGCATGCTCGGATGGCTTGAGCAGCACGTGGTTGCCTGCGGCGATCGCCGTCGCCAGGGGTACCAGCGCCAGGTTGACCGGGTAGTTCCAGGGCGCGATCACGCCGACTACGCCCAGCGGCACCGCGCGCACTTCCGCACGCGCCGGCCATAGCCGCCAACCCGCACCGACCCGACGCGGCCGGCTCCAACGCCGCAAGTGGCGCAGCAGGTGGTCGATCTCGCCGAGCACGGTCATGCCATCGGCGAGCAGCGATTCGTGGCGCGAGCGGTGGCCGAAATCGGCGGCGATGGCGTCGGCCATCTCACCCAGGCGCAGCTTCAGCGCGGCACGCAAACGCCGCAGGTCGGCCCGGCGCTGCGCCAGCGGTGGGCGATGGTGTTGCCAGGCAGCGCGCAGGACGGCGAGGGTCGAATCGAGCGGGGCGGCAGCGGAAGCATCGGTCATCGGCGGACTATATCGCGGCCGCTCACGCGCCCTGCGCCGCCGGCCTTGGGCGGTGCAAAAAAAAGCGCCGGCCAATGGCCGGCGCCGGAAAGGCCGGCGCGAACGCCGGCCTGGGGGGTAGCGATTACTTGCTGATGTCCACGTCCTTGGTCTCGCGCAGGAACAGCGTGCCGATGATGACGGTCAACACCGCCACGGTGATCGGATACCACAGGCCCATGTACATGTTGCCGCTACCGGCCACCAGGCCGAACGAGATGGCCGGCAGGAAGCCGCCGAACCAGCCATTGCCGATGTGGTACGGCAGCGACATCGAGGTGTAGCGGATGCGGGTGGGGAACAGCTCGACCAGGTAGGCGGCGATCGGGCCGTAGACCATGGTCACGTAGATCACCAGCAGCCACAGCAACAGCAGGGTCATCGGCACGTTGATGCGGGCGTTGTCGGCCTTCTCCGGATAGCCGGCGTTGGTCAACGCACCCTTCAGCGATTTGACGAACGCTTCGCTGCGGCTCTTGGCCTCGTCCTTGGACAGGCCGGTAGCCTCGTAGGACGGCAGCTCGGTGCCACCCACGCTGATCTGCGCCAGCGAACCCGGTGCAGCCGGCTTGACGTCATACGGCACGCCGGCCTTGGTCAGCGCGGCGGTGGCCACGTCGCAGGAGCTGGTGAACTTGCGCACGCCGGCCGGATCGAACTGGAACGAGCAGGTGGCCGGATCGGCCACGACCAGCGCCGGCGACTTGCTGCGGGCTTCTTCGATCGCCGGGTTGGCGTAGTGGGTGATGCCCTTGAAGATCGGGAAGTAGGTCAGCGCCGCCAGCAAGCAGCCGGCCAGGATGATCTTCTTGCGCCCGATCTTGTCCGACAGCCAGCCAAACACCACGAAGAACGGCGTGGCCAATGCCAATGCACCGGCGATGAGCAGGTTGGCGGTGGTGCCATCGACCTTCAACGCCTGGGTGAGGAAGAACAGCGAGTAGAACTGGCCGCCGTACCACACCACGGCCTGGCCGGCGGTGGCGCCGAGCAGCACCAGCAGCATCAGCTTGAGGTTGCCGCCCTTGAGGCTGTCGCGGAACGGCTGCTTGGAGCCCTTGCCCTCGGCCTTCATCTGCTGGAACAGCGGCGACTCGCTCAGCTGCAGGCGGATCCACACCGACACGCCCAGCAACACGATCGACACCAGGAACGGAATACGCCAGCCCCAGGCCTCGAAGGCCTCGGTGCCCAGGCCCAGGCGCGTGCCCAGGATCACCAGCAGCGACAGGAACAGGCCCAGCGTGGCGGTGGTCTGGATGAAGCTGGTGTACAGGCCACGCTTGCCATCCGGCGCGTGCTCGGCGACGTAGGTCGCCGCGCCGCCGTACTCACCGCCCAGGGCCAGGCCCTGCAGCAGTCGCAGCACGATGAGGATGACCGGCGCAGCAATGCCGATGCTGGCGTAGTTGGGCAGGATGCCGACCACGAAGGTCGACATGCCCATCAGCAGGATGGTGACCAGGAACGTGTACTTGCGGCCGATGCGATCACCGAGGCTGCCGAAGAAGGCCGCACCGAACGGGCGCACCGCAAAGCCCGCGGCGAAGGCGAGCAGGGCGAAGATGAAGCCGGTGGTTTCATTGACGCCGCTGAAGAACTGCTTGGCGATGATCGCCGCGAGCGAGCCGTACAAGTAGAAGTCGTACCACTCGAACACGGTACCCAGGCTGGAGGCAAAGATGACTTTCTTGTGCCCGCCACTGAGCGTGCTCTTGTGGCTGGCATTGACGGTAGGGCTGGACATGTCCGGCTTCCTCAGAAGGTGTATTTGACGTGGGTCTGCAGGCGATTGAGGTCGCCGCGGTCGCCACTTTCGAGTTCACGCTGGCCCCAGATGTATTCGGCGCCGAGGTCCAGCTTGGGCAGCGGCGAATAGATCAGGTTGACGTGGCCGGACTGCGAGGACTTGGTGATGCCCAGGCCGGTCAGGTCGGTCGGGTTGTCGTACTGCGCGCGGGAATAGAACACGTTGCCGCGCAACTTCGGCGAGAACGCATGGCGCCAGCCGAGGAAGCCGGCGAGCACGCCGATGTTGTCCAGATCGCCCGTGGCATCCAGCGCCGCATCGTTGTTGAGCGCCAGGCCGACGTAGCGGCCAATGCCTTCGCCACCGGTGACCATGTAGCGCAGGTCATCGTTCTTGCCGAGGTTCCACTTGCCCGACATGCTCAGGCCCCAGCCGAACTTCTCCGAATCGACGTTGGCAGGCCCGTTCTGGTACTTGAGCTGGCGCACCAGGCCGGCGACGGAGAAGTGGCCCCAGTCGCCCTTCGGGTTGTAGCGGACGGTGAAGTCCGGCATCGCGCCGTCGTCGCTCTGGATCTGGGCCATGTTGCCGCGGTACGGGGTGATCGCCGTTTCCGGGTTTTCCATCGAGAACGACCACGGTCCCTGGGTGTAGCGCACCTGGGCCTGGCGCACGAACACCGTGCCTTCCGTGGGGCCGAGGAAGTCGACCGTATCGGGCAGCGCGGCGGTGTCCTGGAAGTTGGTCCAGGCCTGGCCGGCCAGCCAGTTGTTCCAGGTCACGTAGGCCTGGCGCAGGGTCAGGCTGTAGGTGTTGGTCGCCAGCTCGTTGCCGGTGAAGGCGGTGCTGCCGCCACCGAACAGGTCGAACTCCAGGTAGCTCTTGAGCTTGTCGCCGCTTTCCAGGTCGGTGTCGGTCGCGAACCAGAAGCGCGAGAACTGCGCGCCCATGTCGGTGTCCGCCCCGCCCTCGCGGGTGGCGCCGCCGCCGACCGGAATGGTCTTGGGCACGTAGAACATGCGGCCCACCGTGCCGTCGGCGATGTCACCGTCGTTGGTGCTGGTGACTGATGCATCGAGCTTGATGAAGCCGCCATAGGTGAAGCGGGTATTGGGCCCGGCACCGGCGGAGATGGCGGTCTTCTGGATCGGCGCGGGTGCGCCAGGCTTGGGCGGCGGCGGTGCGGTCACGGCCTGGGCCGTTTTCACCTCGGTGATCTGCGATTGCGCCTGCGTGATCTGGCCTTGCTGCTGTTGCTGCGCCTGGACCAGCATCTGCACCTGTTGCTCGAGTTGCGCCACGCGCGCCTCGAGGGCTTTTTCCTTTGCTGTATCGGCCCAGGCCACGCCCGGGGCGATCAAGGCCACGAACAGCGCGGCCGCCAGCGGTCGGCGAACTAGCGTTGCGTTGCGGATATTCATTACTCCCTCCCGAATAATGTGCGTCGTACCGCTCAGGGCACGACTGAGCCCGAGCGTGCGGCAGGCATCGGGCGCCGCCTATTCGCCTTTGGTCGTAGCGGCGGGCATGTGCGGGTGCATTACGACCATGGTCTAAGCCGGGTGCGGGGATCGGCATGGCCCGCGGCAGTGGGGATGCGGCAAACTGGTTGTCTGCGGCGGGCCCCGGCCGACGCTGCCCGACTCCAAGAAGCTCATCGCAAGTGAGGGTGCCATGGCTGACATTTATCCCGTTGACCCGTCTTTCGCCGCCGGTGCGCGGGTACGCAAGGATCAGTACGAGAAGCTGTACCAGGAATCGATCGAACAGCCCGAGCAGTTCTGGGGCAAGGCCGCCGAACGGCTGGCGTGGTACCGCAAGCCGACGCGGATCAAGGACGTCAGCTACGACCTGAAGGATTTCCGCATCCGCTGGTTCGACGACGGCGAGCTCAATGCCAGCGTCAACTGCCTGGATCGGCACCTGGAAACGCGCGGCGACAAGGTCGCGCTGCTGTTCGAACCGGACAGCCCGGACACGCCCTCCTACGGCGTGACCTACCGCGAGCTCTACGAGCGCGTGTGCAAGCTGGGCAACGCCCTGCGCAGCCTTGGGGTGAAGAAGGGTGACCGCGTCACCATCTACCTGCCGATGATCCCGGACGCGGCCGTGGCGATGCTGGCCTGCGCGCGCATCGGCGCGATCCACTCGGTGGTGTTCGGCGGCTTTGCGGCCAACTCGATCGCCGACCGGGTGATCGACTGCGGCACCAAGCTCATCATCACCGCCGACGAAGGCCTGCGCGGCGGCAAGCGGGTGCCGCTGAAGTCCAACGTGGATGCCGCGCTGAAGATCGCCGGCACGCAGAGCGTGGAAACCGTGCTGGTGGTCCGCCATACCGGAGGCGCGGTGGACATGCAGGCGCCGCGCGATCGCTGGTTCCATGACGTGGTGGACAGCCAGCCTGCCGAATGCGAGCCCGAGCGCATGAACGCCGAGGATCCGCTGTTCATCCTCTACACCTCCGGCTCCACCGGCAAGCCGAAGGGCGTGCTGCACACGACGGCCGGCTACCTGCTGTTCGCCAGCTACACCCACGAGACCGTGTTCGACCTGCGCGAGGACGACATCTACTGGTGTACCGCCGACGTGGGCTGGGTCACCGGCCACAGCTACATCGTGTACGGGCCGCTGGCCAATGGCGCCACCGCGCTGATGTTCGAAGGCGTGCCGAACTACCCCACCGTGTCGCGCTTCTGGGAAGTGATCGACAAGCACCAGGTGACGATCTTCTACACCGCGCCCACCGCGATCCGCGCGTTGATGCGCGAAGGCGAGGCGCCGGTGAAGAAGACCTCGCGCCAATCGCTGCGCCTGCTTGGCAGCGTTGGCGAGCCGATCAACCCGGAAGCCTGGCGCTGGTACTACGAGGTGGTGGGCGATGCGCGCTGCCCGGTGGTCGACACCTGGTGGCAGACCGAAACCGGCGGCATCCTGATCTCGCCGCTGCCCGGCGCCACCGACCTCAAGCCCGGTTCGGCCACGCTGCCGTTCTTCGGCGTGCGCCCGGCGCTGGTCAATGCCGATGGCGAACGCCTCGAAGGCGCCGCCGAGGGCAACCTGGTGCTGCTCGATTCCTGGCCCGGCCAGATGCGCTCGGTCTACGGCGACCACCAGCGCTTCATCGATACCTACTTCCGCACCTATCCGGGCACCTACTTCACCGGTGACGGCTGCCGCCGCGACGAGGACGGCTACTACTGGATCACCGGCCGCGTCGATGACGTGATCAACGTGTCCGGCCATCGCATCGGCACGGCCGAGGTCGAGAGCGCGCTGGTGTCGCATCCGAAGGTGGCCGAAGCGGCAGTGGTGGGCTTCCCGCATGACGTGAAGGGCCAGGGCATCTATGCCTACGTCACGCTGATCGCCGGCGAACAGCCCAGCGAGGAACTGCACAAGGAGCTGGTGGCCTGGGTGCGCAAGGAGATCGGCCCGATCGCCTCGCCCGACCACCTGCAGTGGGCGCCTGGCCTGCCCAAGACGCGTTCGGGCAAGATCATGCGCCGCATCCTGCGCAAGATCGCCGAAAACGCGCCGGACCAGCTTGGTGATACGTCGACGCTCGCCGATCCGTCGGTGGTCGATTCGCTGGTGAACGAGCGCCGCGTGCGCTGATGCCTTGGTGACGTACCCGGGTGCCGGCCGCGTGCCGGCGCCCGCCTCCCCCTGAGCCACCCCGGGTTCCCCCATGCCCACCCTGTTGATTGCCGATGACCACCCGCTGTTTCGCGAGGCCCTGCGTGCCGCCGTGCAGCGGGTGATGCCCGGCGTGCAGTTGTTCGAAGCCGAGAACGTCGACGCGCTGTACACCCTGGCCGACGCGCATGCCGATGCCGACCTGCTGCTGATGGATCTCAACATGCCCGGCGCGCAGGGTTTCAGTGCGCTGGTGCACCTGCGGGCGCTGCATCCGCAGCTGCCGGTGGTGGTGGTATCGGCGCGCGAGGAACCGACGATCATGCGCCGGGCCATCGACCATGGCGCGTTCGGCTTCATTCCGAAGTCCGCTGATTCGGACACCATCGGCCAGGCGCTCTCGACGGTGCTCGATGGCGAGCGCTGGATTCCGGCCGAAGCGCAGCACCTGCCGCCGACCGATCGCGAAGAGCGCGAAGTCGGCCAGCGCCTGCGCGAACTCACGCCACAGCAGTTCCGGGTATTGCAGATGCTCGGCGCCGGCCTGTTGAACAAGCAGATCGCCTATGACCTCGGCGTGTCGGAAGCGACGATCAAGGCGCATGTCACCGCGATCCTGCGCAAGCTCGGCGTGACCAATCGCACCCAGGCCGTGTTGATGGCCGGCAAGCTGGCGATCGACGCCGACGGCATCGTGCTGCCACCGGAAGAAGATTGAGATAGCCCAGGCTATGAAGATCAGACCGGCCTGCGCGTTTCGGCCGCATCGTCAAAACGCCATCGACGCCCTGTAAACTGCGCGTCCCCTTGGGGAGTAGCCTGCTTCCGCCCGGAAGCGCCCGCGTCAACATACTCGGCCATTGCGCCGTGGCGCCGGCAGCCATTGATGGTTGGCGAGACCAGCGGTCTGCGCGCACAACAGCGGTTGGGCGTGTGCGCAAGCCGTTGTCGCATCGCCCAACCGACAAGCCTCTCATGTCGTTCCTCTCGATCCTGCTTATCGGCCTGGCGATGTCCACCGACGCTTTCGCCGCGGCCATCGGCAAGGGCGCGGCGATGCGCAAGCCGCGCTTCGCCGACGCGCTGCGCGCCGGCCTCATCTTCGGTGCGGTGGAAGCCATCACCCCGATCATCGGCTGGCTGATCGGCCGCGCCGCGTCTTCCTACGTTGAATCCTTCGACCACTGGATCGCCTTCGGCCTGCTGGGCGTCCTCGGCGTCCACATGATCATTGCCGGCCTGCGCCCGGAACCGACGCAAGCCGAAGAAGCGGCCGCCCGGAGCGAGCGCCATGGGCGCTTCTGGTCCCTGGCCACCACCGGCCTGGCCACCAGCATCGACGCAATGGCCATCGGCGTGGGTCTGGCCTTCCTGGATGTGCATATCGGCGTGGTCGCCGCGGTCATCGGCCTGTGCACGCTGACCATGGTCACCCTCGGCATCATGCTCGGCCGCGTGCTCGGTGCACTGGCCGGCAAGCGTGCGGAGATCATCGGTGGCGTGATTCTGGTGATCGTCGGCGCGACGATCCTTTACGAACACCTCAGCGGCGCGGCCTGACCGGCTGGGCGGGTCGCGGCTAGGTCGCCGCCGGCGCGGCTAGGTCGCCGCGCCACTACGGGCCTGCTCGTGCAAGGCGCTGAGGAAGGCGCGCAGCGAGGCCGGTTTCACTGGTTTGGTCAGCAGACGGTAACCCCGCGCACGCGCCAGCTGCTTGAGCTCATCGCGCCCATCGGCGGTGAGCAGGGCACCGGGCAGCGGCCGGGTCGATGCGGCCTGCAGCGCGTCGAGCGTATCCAGGCCGTCGAGGCGATCGTGCAGGTGGTAATCCACCAGCATCACGTCGGCGCCCAGCGCGACCTTCTGCAGCGCTTCGTCGACGGTGGCGGCGGTGATCACTTCCACCTGCCAGCGCCCCAGCAGCGCGCGCATGCCATCCAGGATTTCCTGGTCGTTGTCCACGCACAACACGCGCAGCCCGGACAGTGATTCATCGCGCGTGGCCGCACGCCGCATCGGCGCGGCCTGGGCGGCCGGCCCGGGCGCCACGTGCGGCAGCAGGATCGAGAACATGCTGCCATGTCCCACCTGGCTGCGTGCATTGAGCTCGTGCGACAGCAGGCGCGAAATGCGCTGGCAGATCGACAGTCCCAGGCCCAGGCCCTGCTCGCCCCAGTCGAACGGCTGCTGGTAGCGGTGGAACTCGTTGAAGATCTGCTGCATGTGGTGTTCCGGGATGCCGGGGCCGCTATCCCACACCTGCAGTTCCACCTGCTCGCCACGCCGGCGCACGCCAAGCACGATGCGACCCTGTCGCGTATAGCGCAGCGCATTGGCGATGAAGTTCTGCATCACCCGGCGCAACAGCCGGCGATCACTGCGGACCCACAAGGCGCGCGCATGGACGTGCAGGCGCAGGCCACGGCTGGCGGCGATCGGCGCGTACTGCGCCGCCAGTTCGCCCATCAACAGGCCCGCGTCGAATTCCTCCAGGGTCGGGCGCAGGCCACCGGCATCGAGCCGGGATACATCGAGCAACCCATCGAGCAGTTCTTCGGCAGCGCGCAGCGAAGCATCCACGCGCTCGGCCAGGTGACGCTGTTCTTCGTTGTTCTGCGCGCTGTCGCGCAAGGCCGAGGCGAACAGGCGCGCGGCGTTGAGCGGCTGCAGCACGTCGTGGCTGATCGCGGCGAGGAAACGGGTCTTGGATTGCTGGGCGATCTCCGCTTCCTGCGAGCGCTCGGCCACGCGCTGCTCCAGGGTCTCATTAGCTTCGAGCAGGGCGTTCTCGGCGCGCTTGTAGTCGGTGATGTCGTTGTAGCTGGTGACGTAGCCGCCGCCCGGCAACGCCTGGCCACGCATCTCCACCACCTTGCCATCGCTGCGCGTGCGCTCGAACACGTGCGGCGAGCCCGCACGCATGTGGCGGATGCGGCGCTCGATCTGGTCTTCCACATCGCCCTCGCCCAGCTCGCCGCGTTCGGCGTTGTAGCGGATCAGGTCGGCGACCGGCCGGCCGACGTAGAGCATGCCGTCGGGATAGCCGAACAGCTGCTGGTAGCGGCGGTTCCAGGCGGTCAGGCGCATGTCCGGATCGACCACGCTCACCGCCGCGCTGATGTTCTCCAGCGTGGTGGAGAGGATCTGCCGATTGAAGCGCAACTCCTGGCCGGCTTCGTCGAGCACCGCGACCACCTCGCCCAACTCCATGCCCGAACCACGCAACAGGCTGGTCAACACCAGGCGCGCCGAGGCCGCGCCGATGGAAGCGGCCAGCAGGCGCTCGGTGAACTGCACCCAGGCGCGATCGGCCACCGCATTGGATTGCAGCTCGCGCCCCAGCAAGGCCGCCTGCTCGACGAAGGCGCGATGCGCATGGCGTTCGCCCACGACGCGCTCGGCCAGGGTCAGCAGGTCCGAGACGTGGACGTGGCCCGGCCACACGCCGGCCACGGCCGGGCGCTGCGAATACGGATCGAGGAACGGCGCAGCGCGCAGACGTTCATCGACGCCGGGCCGCCAGCGCGCCGACACCACCATCAGCGCGCCGACATTGGCCAGCAGCGACCAGAACGTGCCGTGCGCCAGCGGGTCCCAGCCACTCATCCCGAACAGCTGCTGCGGCCGCAGCCAGGAGATGCCGAACGGGCCGTTGAGCAGCCAGCCGGTGTCCAGGCCGCCGGCCATCGTCATCGCCGGCAGCAGCAGGGTGTAGGCCCAGGTGGCAAAGCCCAGCAGCATGCCGGCCTCCACTCCCTTGCGGCTGGCGCCACGCCAGTACAGGCCGCCGAGCACGCCCGGGGCGAACTGCGCCACCGCGGCGAAGGCCATCAGGCCGTATGAGGCCAGGGTGCTGTCGTTGCTGCTGCTGCGGTAATAGCTGTAGGCCACCAGCGCCAGCAGCAGGATGGCGACGCGCCGGATCCACAGCACGCGGTCGGCGGCGGCCACCGCGTGCCCGCGCGAGCGGCGCAGCAGCACCGGCATCACCAGGTCGTTGCTGACCATGGTGGCCAGGGCGATCGAGGCGACGATGACCATGCCGGTGGCCGCGGAGAAGCCGCCGATGTAGGCGACCAGCGCCAGCACCGTATTGCCTTCGGCCAGCGGCAGCGCCAGCACCATGCTGTCGTCGGCGAGCTGGCCGCCACCGCCGAACAAGGCCACGCCGGCCGAGGCGATCGGCACGACCATCGCCGAGATCAGCACCAGGTAACCACCGAACAGCCAGCGCGCGCGGCGGATATCACCGACATCGCCGCACTCGACCACGGCCACGTGGAACTGGCGCGGCAGGCAGACGATGGCGAGGAAGCTGAGGATGGTCTGCGAGACGAAGCCCACCGAAGGCGTGTGCTCGAACAACATGCGCGCCGAATCGACGATGCGCAGCTGGTGGTTGCCCAGCCAGACCCAGGCGAACAGGCCCACGGCGAGCATCGCCACCAGCTTGATGACCGATTCCAGCGCGATCGCCAGCATCATGCCGTGGTGGTGCTCGGTGGCATCGGCCTGGCGGGTGCCGAACAGCGTGGCGAACAAGGCCATCAGCAGCGCCACATACAGCGCCGGATCAGTAAGGAAGGAGCGGCCATGGTTGGATTGCCCGGTCAGCACTTCCAGGCTCATCGCCACGGCCTTGTACTGCAGGGCCAGGTACGGAACGATGCCGACCAGCGCGATCACCGCAACCAGTGCCGCCAGCCGCCGCGAGCGGCCGTAGCGGGAGGAGATGAAATCGGCGATGGAGACGGTGTTCTCCGCGCGCGCGATCAGTGCCAGGCGCTCGATGATGCGCCAGCCGAAAAGCAGCAGCAGCAGCGGGCCCAGGTAGATCGGCAGATAGCCGATGCCGTTGCGCACCGCCGTGCCGACCGCGCCGTAGAAGGTCCACGAAGAGCAATACACCGCCAGGGCCAGGCTGTAGACGGCCGGGCGCAACCAGGGGCGATCCGGATACAGCGGACGGCGATCGCCCCACCACGCCACCACGAACAGCAGCGCGGCGTAGCCCACGGATACCAGCAGCAGGATCCAGCTAGAGATCAACGCGCCCCCTCCGGCGGTCGTCGTACGCCCGCAGTGTAACCGGGCATCCCACGCCGCATGCCGCTAAGGGGGCGGCCGCCGCCGCGAGGCAAGTCGCCTTCGATTTCCCGGCGTCGCCTCGATGCAAGGCGGTTCAGCCCGGCAGCACCACCTCGACCGCATATCGCCGCCCCGCCTCGACCTTCTCGATGCGCCCGTCCGCCACGACGACGCCATCCACGCTCACCGCGACCTCGCTGACCCCGGCATCGCGCCGATAGGTCACCGCGAAGTGCGCGCCACGGAAGGTACGTTGCGCCTTCGCTGCCGGCCAATGCGACGGCAGCTGCGGGCGCACCCACAGCGCATCGCCCTCGCCGCGCAACCCGAACAGCTGTTCGATCACGTCCCGATACACCCAGGCCACGGTGCCGGTGTTGAACAACTGGCTCGAACGGCCGGCGGTCCGCGGGAACTCGCGCCAGGCACCGCGGTAATAATTGGGCACGTAAACCGGCAACTGCCCACGTTGCAGCACGTCCCGGCGCGACGGGCCAGGAATCATCGCCCGCAGCACTTTCCAGGCGCGCTCGCTTTCGCCCACGGCGAACAGCGCGTGCAGGTAGAACGCGGCCGCGTGGTTGTAGACCGCGCCGTTCTCCGCCGAACCCGGGTGCTTCTGGGTCAGCCGGCCGACGTCTTCGCGCATGCCGCTGTAGGGCGGCCCGAGCATCATCGGTCCATAGGGCGTATGCAGCTGGGCCTCGACCGCTGCCAGCAGCCGGCGCTGTCGCTCGGCATCGGCGGTGCCGGCCAGCAGCGCCCAGCTTTGCGGGTTGAGATAAATGCGACCTTCCACATCCGCGGCCACGCCAAAGCGCACACCGTCATCGGTGATACCCCGGGCATACCAGTCGCCATCCCACAGTTCGCGGTTGGCGACGGCATTCACCGCCTCGGCCGCGGTGGCGTAGCGTTGCGCGGCTTCGTCGCGACCCTGGCGTGCGCACAGGCCCGACCAGAGCCGCAGCGCATAGGCCGTGGCGACAGTCAGCCAGCCCGACACGCCGGTGCCGCGATAGCCGACCATGTTCATCGGATCGCACCAGTCGCCCTGTGCGATATAGCTCAGGCCGCGCGCGTCGCGCGCCTGCAGCAGCCAGTCCATCGCCGCATCCAGGCGCGCGGCCACATCCAGGCGCCGGCCCTGGCGGTCTTCCACCACCTCGGCCAGCAGCGCACCATCACCGGTCTCGCCGAGATACGCGTCGAGGAAGATCGGCAACCACACGCAGTGGTCGGTATGTGGCACCTGGTTGATGTACTTCAGCTCGGCCTGGTCGTCGAGCAGGATGCCGTCCGGCATGGCGCCGCTGGCCTCCTGCTGCGACAGCGCATGCAGGAGCGAGGCCCGCGCCACGCTGGGCGCGAGATAGGCGGTACCCAGGTGGTCCTGCAGGAAGTTGCGGGTCTGCGGGTCGGTGGTCAGGCGATTGACGTCGCCGTGATAGAAGACCTGCCGCGGCAGCCAGTGGTTGACCAGGTTGTCGAACGCAGCGTCGGGCGTTTCCACCTGCAGGCAACCGCGACCCACCTGCACATGCGCGGCGTTGGCCTGCGCGGCGTCGGCAAATCCCTGTGCCGACAGATAGCGCGCGCGCAGCGCGGCGATCTCCGCATCGTCGTGTGCAGGTCCGAACAGGTAACGCAGGGTGACCTCACCGTCTGCGGCCAACGCAAGCCGCTGCTGCAGTACTGCCGTTGGCGTTTCGTAACGGGCGTCGCTGTCGCCCAACCGCTCCGCGGCGATGGCCGACGGCGCGTGCAAACCGCCCTCGCCCTCGAATGCAGACTGGCGCGCTTCCCAGCCATCTACCGGCTGCTCGTGCAGCAGGAAGGTGCAATCCTTGAAATCGCGCTGGCGCCAGTAATCGGCGACCTTCTGGTAAGGCGTGACGCTGCGGCAGACGATACCGCCCAGCTCGGCGCGATACTCGCCGGACTGGTTCATCCACGACATGTAGCCGACCGGGAAAAACGGATAGAGCGAGATGCGTCGTGCGCGGCCGGAGACGTTGCGCACGCGGCAGGTCCACAGCTCGAGCGGCGTTTCTTCCGGCAGCTGCACGCACAGCTCCAGGACGATGCCGTCGAATTCGACTTCCCAGGCAACGTCATGCTTGCCCGGCGAGAACACGAAGCGCGAGGGTGCTGCGCGTACCGGCTCATAGGGCGCCGAGTACAGCGCCCCGCTGTCCTCATCCTTCAGATAGAAGAATCGACCAGGGTGATGGGCGTAGTACGGCTGCTCCGGCTGCATGAAGGTGCGCGCCTCCAGGTTCGGCGCGTGCGCGTACTTGGCCGGCTCGGGCTGCATGAACTGTGCGGTGGCGTAACCGCGGCAGGTCAGCTGGATCATCATCCGGCGGTTCCACAGGAACGCGCCGGCCTGCGGCATCGCGGTGGGGCTGTGCAGCAAGAAGCGCTCGCCGTCGGCGCTGGGGCCGAGCAGGTCGGTGGTGTCGTCGAAATCGGGCGGGGTCATGGCGAAGTATGGGTAGCGGCATGGCGCGCGGCCAGATCCTGCTGGATCTGCGCCAGGCGCGCGTCGTCGAGGGGATAGAAGCGCATCGTCCAGGCGGCCAGCAGCGCGACGACGCCGGGAATCACGGTCATCAGCAGCACGATGCCCTGCTGCGAAGCCTGGCTCTGCGCCTGGTTGGCGACATAGCCCATGCCGGCCAGGACCCAGGCGATCGCCGCCGAGGCGATCGCGCCGCCGAGCTTCTGCGAGAACGTCGCGGCGGCAAAGGTCAGCGCCGTGGCGCGACGGCCGGTGCGCCACTCGGTGTAATCGGCGGTATCGGCATACATGGCGAAGGCCAGCGGCGATTTCGGCCCCAGCGCGAGGCCGACCAGGATGTTGATCGCGAACGCGGCGACCAGGCCATCCGGCGGTACGAGGTACATCGCGCCGCTCAGCACACCAACGATGCACATCAGGCCCATCATCAGCCGGCGCCGATCAAAAAAGCGGGTCAGCAGCGGCGTGGCGGCCGCGCCCAGGGCCAGGGCCACGGAATAGCTGCCAAGGAACCAGCCGGTGAGATCGGGCCGGCCGAGGTAGTACTTGAAGTAGTACACGCCGGCGCCACCGCGCATCACGATGGTGACCATGATCACCAGCGCCAGCACGAACAGCACCAGCCATGGGCGATTGCCGAGCAGGTCGGCGACATCCTGCCGCCACGGCGTGCGTTGGCCCGGCGAAGGCGTCACCCGCTCGCGCACGCCGAAGAACACGCTGGCGAACAGCACCATCGCGATCACGCCGTACAACATCAAGGTGCGCTGCCAGCCAACGGCGGCATCGCCACCGCCCAGGCCGCCGACCAGATCCAGCGTGGCGTAGTTGACGAACGTGGTGCCGGCGAAGGCGGCGATGAAGCGCAGGCTGACCAGCACCGTGCGCTGCTGGCCGTTGCCGGTGATCACGCCGGACAGTGCCGAATACGGAATGCTGACCACGGTGTAGGCCAGCATCATCAGCGAGAAGGTGACGTAGGCCCACGGCAGGCGCCAGTGCGCCGCGACCGGCGGCACGGTGAAGGCCAGCACGCCAGTGACGGCCATCGGCAGCGCACCCCACAGCAGCCACGGGCGGAAGTGGCCCCAGCGCGTGCGCGTGCGATCGGCCAGCATGCCCATCACTGGATCGGCGATGGCGTCGGCGATCTTGGTCACCAGGATCAAGGTGCCCACCGCCGCGGCCGGCAGCATCATCACGTCGGTATAGAAGATCAGCAGGAAGGCCGAGATGCTCGCCCAGTACAGATTCAGGCCGAAATCGCCGAGGGCGTAGCTCGCCTTCTCGCGCAAGGGCAGGGCGGGCGTGGCGGGTTCCTGCGCGGATGACATAGGCGAGCGGGGCCTGGCGTGCGAGGATGCCGACGCTACACCATCGGCGCAGCCAATGGCCGCCGCATGAAGAATTGATCTCCACCTATAACGAGTCGAAATGATGCCTGCCGCCACGTCCCTGCCTACCCCGCTCGCCGTCGTGGTCATGGGCGTATCGGGCAGCGGCAAGAGCACGGTGGCGCAGGCGCTGGCCCGGCACTATGGCTTCCTGCTGCTGGATGCCGATGATTTCCACAGCGCGCAGGCCAAGGCGCAGATGGCCAGTGGCGTGCCATTGACCGATGCGCAGCGTGAGCCTTGGGTCGATGCGCTGGGGGCGGCGCTGCGGCAGTGCGTCACGCGCGGTGAGTCGGTGGTGCTGGCGTTTTCCGGCTTGCGCCAGGCGCATCGCCAGCGCCTGCGCGACAGTGGCGTGCCGATGCGTTTCGTATTCCTGCATGGCACGCCGGAAGTGATCGGCGCGCGGCTGGGCGCGCGCGCCGGCCACTTCATGCCCGCGGCATTGCTGGAAAGCCAGTTCGCGGCGCTGCAGTCACCGGACGAGCCCGACGTGGTCACGGTGGATGTCGATGCGCCGCTGGACCAGGTCGTCGCCGAAGCGGTGCGCCAGCTGGAAGGTTGAGCGGTTGCGGCATCCAGGCGGGAGCGACAACCGCTGCTCCCGCCGGTGTGCAGGCTCAGCGCGCAGCCGGCACGCCCATCTCCTGCAGCAACGCAGGCGCCGGATACACCTTCGCCAGCAGCCAGCGCAGATAGCGCATGTCGACGTGGATCGCCCGCTTGAAGTTCGGGTCATACCACCAGCTCGCGCTCACCGCCTCCCAATTGCTGTCGAAGTTCAGGCCGATCAACTCGCCGCGTGCATTGAGCACCGGCGAGCCGGAGTTGCCGCCCGTGGTGTCGAGGTTGGTGAGGAAGTTGACCGTCTGGGTCTTGAGCACCGGGTCGGCGGTGTTGCCGAAATCGCCCTTGGCGATGGCATCGAGCAGCGGCTTGGGCGCGTCGAACGGTACTTTCCCCGTGTTCTTCTCGACGATGCCCGCCACGGTGGTGACCGGCGCGTAGGCGACCGCATCACGCGGCGCCAGCGGTTCGACCCGGCCATAACTGATGCGCAGCGTGCTGTTGGCATCCGGATACACCGCCCTGCCCTGCCGCTCGCGCCAGGCCACCAGCGCACGCATGTAGGCCGGGCGCAGGCGAAGTTGCTCGCCCTCGCGGTCCTTGCGCGCCTCATCCAGGCGCACCTGCGCCGGGGTCAGCGCGCGCGCCAGCGCGATCAACGGATCATCGGCCAGCGGCTCGCCGCTGCGCGCGGCAGCGAAGCGCGACAGGCGCGCGGCCTCGGTGCCCAGCGCGGTACCGGCGTACAAGGTATCCAGCGTTTTGTTGAGCTGCGCCGGGGTGCGGCCGAAGGCGCTGTCGAACTCAGGCACGCGCTGCGCCTCCGGCAACTGCTGGTAGCGCAACAGCAAGGCGCTGAGCAGGGCCTTCTCCACTGCCGGGTCGTAACGGCGCTGCACCTGCTTGAGCACGCCTTCGATCATGGCCTGGTCGCGCTGCTGGTAGCCGGTTTCGCGCTGGGCATCGGGCTTCAGCGATTCGATCCGCAGCCGCTCCAGCAGCAGCGCCGAGCGCATCAGCTGGGTCTGGCTGGAGATCAGGCCGAGCAGCAGGTCGCGCTCGCCCAGTGCGGTCCCGGCCGCCAGGGTGGCCTGCAGCGCGGTGATGTCACGAGCGTCATCGCCGCTGGTGGCGGCGAGCATGCCGCGCTCATCTTCGGCACGCAGGCGCACCGCGTCACTGCGGCGCAGGCCTTCCAGTTCACCGGCCGCGCGCTTGCTGTTGTTCTTGAGCGATTGCAGTTGCGAGGCATAGCGGGTTTTGGCCTGGGCATCGCCCTTGCCGGCGGCTTCGATCACGCCAATCAATTCATCCAGTACGGCCACGCGGCCCGGCAACACCTGATTGACCTGCGCGTCGAATTCAGCGGCGGTGCGATGGCGGTAGGTCACGCCGGGGTAGCCGGCGAGCATGGCGAAATCGCCGGTCTTGGGCCCGTCCTTGGCCATCTGCAGGTGCGCCGGCGGATGGTAGGGCACGTTGTCGGGGCTGAAATCGGCAGGCTTGCCGTCCTTGCCGACATAGGCGCGCAGCAGGGTGAAATCACCGGTGTGGCGCGGCCACATGAAGTTGTCGATCTCATCGCCATAGTTGCCGATCGCGCGCGGCGGGGCGTAGACCAGGCGCACATCGCGCAGTTCCAGCTGGCGGATCCGGTAGAAGTCACTGCCGTAGTACATGTTGGCGACACTGCAGCGCACGCTGCCGTCGCGCTCGCAATCGGCCACGATGCGCTTGCTCGCGGTGTCCACGGCTTCGTAGTAGGCGCGGCCCTGCTTGCCGCGCGCGTCCTTCAGCACCTCGTCGGTGACCTTGTCGAAGCCGACGGTGACCAATACGCGGAAATCGGGATTGGCCGCGCGCTCGTCGCCGCGATTGGCGGCAATGAAGCCGTCATCGATGAAGTTGTGTTCCGGGGTGCTGTTGTACTGGATCACGCCCATCGCGACGTGGTGGTTGGTCAGCAGCAGGCCATCGGTGGAGACGAACGAGCCGGTGCCGCCGCCGACCTTGACCACCGCACTGAGCGGCGCGCGGGTGACATCGGCCAGGTCCTTCGGGTCGCCCTTGAAGCCGGCGTCGCGCAGCTGCCTGGACAGGGCCGGCAACTGGGTCGGCATCCACATGCCTTCATCGGCACGGGCATTGGCGGACAGCGCCAGCCCGAGGGCGAGCGAAGCGGAGAGCGTGTTGCGAAGCGGCATGGGCGGGTTCCCGGTAGGCAGGCGGTGACCTTAGCCGCCTGCCCTTGTCGGGGCAATCGCCCACCGCTCAGCGATGCAGCTCGAACACCACCGATACCGATTCGCTGAGGGCGACCTGCGGCTTCGCCGTCACCGCCCTACAGCCGCGCCAGATGGCACAGCCGCACTTGCCTCGGTTCGACCCCGTGCGCCTCGGCCGCGCGGCGGCGCAACGCGGCGACCACCTCGGCCGGATCCAGCGCGTCCTCGCGCTCGGCTTCCACGCTGTGGGTCACCTGGCCCCAGAGGATGGCGCGGCCACCTTCGTAGGCTTCGTAATCTGCGAAGTAATGCAGGTGCATGGCTCAGGTGCCGACGTGGATGTCATCGGGCGCTGCATCGCAGCCCAGGTGTTCGAGTGCGATGGCCAGCGCCAGGGTGTAGCTCTGGGCGCGATAGCCGTGAACCGCGGCGACGCGCTGGCCCATCCCTTCGGGCAGCTCCGGCTCGGGACATTCGCTGGCATCGTCGTGGGCCTCGACATAGGGATAGTCCAGTGCCTGCAGTACCCGATGCAGGCGTGGGCTGCCGCTGCAGGCGCCGGGATCGATCACCGCGAACTCCACGCGCGCCTGCGCCGCGACGCGCAAGGCATCCAGCAGTTCCTGCTCGGAGGCACAGGCCCGCAGGGCGACGGTCTTGCCGACGTCGGCGGCCCGCGCCACCAGCTGACGCAGGACAACGCGCGGCAACGGTTCTGGCCCGCGCGTCAGCCATGACGCTTCCTCCGGTCCGCGCACGATCATGATCGACATGACGGCGGCCTCAGTGCTGCGACGTAGTGGCAAGGCGGCGCGTGGCGATCGCCACGGACATCGCATAGGCCCGTGCTGGATCGCCCGGCGTGATCACGGTGGCGAGCGGCTGGTGCTGCGGGTGCAGCCACGGCTGCAGCTCGTCGGCGGTGTTGTCGTGCAGCTCGATGTAGGGCGCGGGCAGCGCATCGATCGCCGCGCGCAGCGCTGGCCAGTGCGGGCGATCCTGCTCGCGCCCGATGGCGCCGGAGTCGAGCAGCACCAGCTCGATATCGGCGTCGCGCGCCGCACGCAGGCTATGGATCAGACTGCCGATGTCGGCGCAGCGGATGCGCTGGGTGGAGTGGTGCGCGCAGGGCACGGTGCCGGCGTGGGCGCCCGGGCCCTGGAGGATCAGGACAGACATGTTGCGTGGCTCAAACGCACCGGAGTGCGGAGCGGCCAAGATAGGGAGGCAGGCCGTAAAGCCGCCAGCCACTGATCGCGCTGGCGGCGTAACTTGTGCGTATCGACCCCGCGCCGGGCGCTACTTCTCCTTGCGCCAGTTCACCGAACCGCGGGTTTCGATGGTGCTCGACTCCACTTCGACGTCGAAGCCGCGGGTCAGCAGGTACTTCAGCGTGATCACCGAGCTGCCGCCGACCAGCGCCACGCCATAGCCCACATAGAACCGCGGCGAGAGGTATTTGCCGAAGCCGACCACCGAGCCCAGCGTGCCGGACTGGCTCACGCCGGCCTCGTCCAGGCCGAGCCTGGCGCCGAGCTGCGAGGCAATCAGGCCACTGCCCGCCGACAGCGCCGCCGAGGCCGCGGTGACCTGCTGCGCCTCGCTGCCGCTGGCGCTGGACAAGCCACGCCCCAGCACCAGGTACGACAGCGCTTCGGATTGCGACATCGATGGGTTCGACCACACGTCGGCACGCGGCGATTCGGCGCGTCCACTGACATCGATGCCGGCGGTCACGTCGCCGATGCGGCGCTCGGCGCGGATGTTGATCCGCGGATCGGAGACGATGTTGTTGTTCCAGGTCAGCTGGCCACGGGTGATGGTCAGGTCCTGGCCATAAGCCTTGTAGCGGCCGCTGACATCCAGGCCACCATTGGCGGTCATCTCGCGCCCCGGGCGCGCACGCACCTGCATGCGCCCGGTCAACGCGCCCTTCAGGCCGAAGCCGGCCATCTTGACGTTGTCACCGAGGTTCAGGGTCAGGTCCATGTCCAGCGGCGAGGCGCGGGTCTGCTCGGGATTGACCGGGTCCAGCACCACCACGTCCTCGGACGCGGAGGTACCGCGCTCCAGGCGTTCAAGGTCGATGTCGGCCTCCGGCACCGTGACCTGGCCACGCAGTTGCATGGTCTTGTCGACGATGCCGAACTGCATGTCCGGGTTGGCGATCACGCGCAGCTCGGCGGTGTTGTAGAGCAGCACGCGCTCGCCGCGGATGTTGAGCTTGAGCGGCGTGCGCTCGCCATACCAGGACAGATCACCATCGACATTGAGCGTGCCTTCGCCCGAACGCACCTGGGCCACGATGCGCGCCGAGCCATCGGGCTGGGCGGTGAAGCGCCCCTGGCCATCGGTGAGGGTCAGGCCCATCGAGGGGTATTCGCCGGTGAAGTTGCTGAGCGTGGCCTCGCCGCCGAGTTGTGGCTGCGCGCGCGTGCCGCGCAGGCTCACGTGGCCTTCGACATTGCCCTTGGGGTCGACCAGGTCGGCCACGAACAGCTGCAGCCAGCTCAGGCGCGACATGTTGAGGTACAGCTCGCCGTTGAGCGGGGCGAAGCTATCCCAGCCGGTGTTGAAGCGCGCATCGACGAAGCCGTTGCCCTGGAAGCCGATACCGAGATAACCCTGGATCTTCTGCGGGTTGAAATCGCCGGTGAGGCTGAAATGGTCGTAGCGCACCACTTCGCCGCGACTGTTGTCGCCCAGGCGGATGCCGCCTTCCAGCGAGCTCACCTTGAAGTTGCCTTCCCATGCATTGCCACGCGGGCGGAAGCTGCCATCCACCATGACCTCGCCGCGCAGATGCAGCTGCCGACCCTCGTTGGGTGGCAGCCAGGGCTGGATCAAGGTCAGCGGCAGCGCTTCGCTATGCACGGTGACACCTTCGCGCGGCCAGTTGGCGTCGACGCACAACGCGCCACTGGCGCCCACCGCGGCCAGGCAGGCATTCCCCACGGTGAAGGCCGGGCCGTTGACGCTGAAGGGCGCCGGCTGGCGCAGCGCCCAGGTATTGCCCTTGGCCGGGACGATGCGCAACGTGCCGAGCTGGCCCTGCCAGCGCGCGCCGTTGCGCCGTACTTCACCCTGCAGGGCGAGCTGCGCCATCTCGTTGCGCACATCGGCCTGCAGGCGCAGGTTCTCCATCGCGCCATCGGCCTGCACCTGCACGCTGTCCAGCACCATGCCGGCCGTCACCGCCGTGCCGTGCAAAGTGAGGGAACCACCGCTGCCCTGCCACGGCAGGCGGCCACGCAACGACAGCGTGTCGGCGGCGTAGCCTTCCCAGCGCAGGCCACTGCCGGTGACATCCGCGGTGATATCGGGGGCATCGCGACGGCCGCGTACCTGCACGTTGCCGCGCACGGTACCGGCAGCGCCGGGCAGCAGGTCATCGAGTTGCAGCGGCTGCAGCTGCGCGGAAACGTCGAGGCGATCACCCACCCGGCCCTGCGCAGTGAGGCGACTGTTGCCGACGGCCAGGGTCAACTGGCCTTCGCCTTGCTGGCCTTCGATGGCGAAACGGCCCCGTGCATCGATCGAACGCTGGCGCAGTTGTCCGCGCAGCGATTCGATCTGTGCGGTGGCCTGCCAGGCGCCCGGCGTGCCATTGGCAGCGGGTGGCAGTTGCTTGCCCTTCGAGGCGATGTTGCCAGACAGGCGCCCATCCCAGCCCGGCAGGAAGTAGCCCGGATCGAACTGCGACAGGCGCGCGGCGACATCCCACGACACCTGCGGCGCCCAACCCACCTCGCCGGTGACATCGAGCGCGCCACCCGGCGTGATCGCGCGCACTTCGCGCAGCACCGCGTGGCGGTCATCGCCACCGGCATTGATATGCAGCTCGGCGCGTTGCTGTTCGCGGGCGATGTCGGCATGCCCGAACACCGCCCAGTTCTTCATCGTGCCGGCCAGGCCCAGGCGCGCTTCGCGCAGCTCGACCGGCACCTGCTGCGCGTCCGGCGTGGCCGGATCCGCCGCAGGCACGAAGGTGAGGTCGCGCGCATAGGCCGCCAGGCGGAACCGCGCGTTGTCGGCATCGGTGAAATCCGCGGTGCCGCGCAGCCGCACGCGACCGCCGAAGGCATCCACGACCAGCGGCGCCACGGTGACCACCTGGTCCTTGAGCGCCACGTTGGACGGCTGCAGCACGATCTCCTGGTCACCCTGGCGCAGGCGGCCGTGCAAGGCCGCGTTGCCGCCCTTGCCGCTGGCCTGCAGGCTGATCGTCAACGGTGTGGCCGGCGCAGGATCGGCGACGCCGGCGGCGCCCATCAGCAATGCCGTATCCAGATCCTCGGTATCGACGTTGAACGTCCAGCGCGGATCCTCGCGGCCGGTGAACACCAGCTGCGCCCGCAGCGGCTTGGGCGCGCGCCCGGCGATGGCGACTTCCATGTGGGCCAGGTCGCCACGCGCCACCAGCCCGAAGCTGGCGGGCGTGCGCCCGCGTGGCGCCGGCAGCAACGCGGTGGCGGTGAGGTTGGTCTTGTAGTCCTGCCGGGGCACGTAGTCGCCGTTGAGCCCGAAGTTGCCGCGATCGCTATCGACCTGCAGCGCGCGCGTGCGCAACTCGCCGTTGGCCATTTCCAGGCCACCGCGGATGCGGCTGAGGTTGATCAGCGGCTCACCCAGCTGGGTCACGCGCAGGCCATCGACGACGATCGTGTCGGCCTGGATCGCCAGTGGCATCTCGATCTGCGGCAGCGATTCCGGCCAGCGCGGCAGCTCGAACGGCTCATCGCTCTTGGCCAGGTTCAACGTGGCGCCGCTGATCTGCAGCGAATCCAGGCGCAGCTTGCGCCCGAGCAGCGGGCGAATATCGGCGTCCAGATGGATGCGCTCGGCGGTGAAACGATAGTCCTGGTAGCGGAATTCAACATCACGCAAGGTCAGCGGGCCGGCCAGCGGCCCGTCCACTTCCTTCCAGCTGAAGCTGGCATCGGCGGGCAATCGGGCCACGATCTGCGCCAGCAACACATCTCGCCCGGCCACGGTCTGCAACGCCCAATACACCGCCAGCAGGGCCAGCAGCACCAGGCCCAGCACGCCCAGGCCCGAGCCGACCCAGAACCGGCGGCGGCGATAGAAACGGGGACGCGGCGGCGGCACGGGCGCGCTCACAGGTTGGCTCCGACGTTGATGTACAGCTGGAACTGCGAGTCCGGATCCTTGAGGCCGTGGGCAACGTCCACGCGCACCGGGCCGATCGGCGAACGCCAACGCAGGCCGACACCAACGCCAGTGTGGAAGTCCGGCCGGTTGTCGAAGGCGCTGCCGCTATCGACGAACACGGCCGCGCCCCATGGGCCGCCCTTGAAATAGCGCTCGTATTCGATGCTGCCGGTCAGCACCTGCTTGCCACCCAGCGCGTATTTGTCCGGCGGTGGCGTGCGCGGGCCGACTTCGCGGAACGCGTAGCCGCGGATGCTGTTGTCGCCACCGGCAAAGAATCGCAGGCTCGGCGGCATCGAGACCAGGTCGGCGGTCCAGGTGCTGCCGGCTTCGCCCCGCATGATGAGTCGATCGGTCTCGCCGACGCCGACGAACCAGAACATCTGGCCCCACGCCTGCACGAAGCTCGTATCCGAACCCACGCCTTCCACGCCACCGCGCACGAACATGCGCGCGGCGATGCCCTTGCGCGGAAAGGTGCGGTTGTCGACGTTGGTGAAGCGCGCTTCGATCTGCGGATACACGAAGGTCGCGTACTGGTAGAACGGATCGGGCTGGTCGTTGGTGCTGTAGCGCCAGCGCTCGCGCAGGGCGTTGATCGAGGCGATCGCGGTCCAGTTGTCGTTGATCTCGCCACTGCGGCTGGCGCTGAGCTTGACGTTGCGCAGGTCGATGTAATCGGTCTGCTCGTCGTAATAGCCGGCGGTGAACGAGTACCAGCCATCGAGCCAGCCGAAGGCGGGGATGCGATAGGCCGTGGTCAGGCTCTTGCGCTTCTGGGCGAAGTCCAGCTGCGTATCCATCTTGTGGCCGCGCGAGTTCACGTAGCGACGCTCCAGGCCACCACGGACACCGGGGCCACTTTCACTGCCGTAGCTCAAGCCGGCCGAGTAGATGGTGCGCTTGGCCCGCTCCAGCCGCACGTCGATCGGCACGCGGCCGTCGGCATCTGCTTCTTCGGGCTTGGGCTGGATGTCGATGGTGCTGAAATAGCCGAGCTTGTTCAGCGATTCGCGCAGGCGGTCCAGCTTGCCTTCGTGGTAATAGCTGCCCTCGTCCCAGTACACCAGCGGATCGAACAGGCCCGGCACGAAGTAGTCGTACTGGAAGCGCACTGGCCCCATGTCGTAGCGGCGGCCGCTGTCCCAGGACAGGTCGATGTCGGCGGCGTGTTCGGCGCGGGTGACTTCCACGCGGCGCTGGGTGAAATCCGCATCGAAATAGCCGCGTTCGGCAAGGCGGCGGGTGATGCGGATCTTGCTCGCCTCGTACTGCGTGTGGTTGAAGACGGCGCCGATGGCGGGCTGGAAGTCGCGCACGTCGCGCTGCAGGTATTGGTCATCCTCGGCCCAGCCGGTCAGCACGATGTGCGAATTGCGCACGCGCACCGGCTCACCCTTGTCGACGTGGATCACCACGTTGAGCTTGTCGCCATTGCGTGGCGCGTCGATGGTGATGGTGGGGCTGTAGTAGCCGAACGGCTCCAGCGCCGTACGCGTCTGGTCCTGCGCCTGGTTGAGCAGGTATTCCAGGCGTGATTCGCCCTGCGGCTTGCCGATGGTCTGGAACAGCGACAGCGAGACCTCGATGTTCTCGATCATCTCGGCGTCATCGCCGGAATCCAGGCCCTCGATGTTCACCTTGTCGATCGTGCCACGCGCGTGCGCGGTGCCGGCCAGGGCCAAAAGCAGGATCGACAGGAGCAGGGCCGTGGGGAAGAAGCGCATGGGTCGAGGATATACCGGGAGCGCTACAAGGAGCCGTTAAGACGGTTCGGCCAGAAGCGCCCTCACCCCTGCCCCTCTCCCGCAAGCGGGAGAGGGGAGAGGCGTGGTTTTCCCGCGCGCGAAATGGATCGCGATACCCTTCTCCCGCATGCGGGAGAAGGTGCCCCGTAGGGGCGGATGAGGGCAGCCCTCAGGCGGACAAATGCTCGATCGCCGCCACGCTCCCCAGCCGCTCACCCAGCCGCTGCAGCAGCGCCAGGCGATTGCCCCGCAGCGCCGGATCCTCGGCATTGACCATCACGCCGTCAAAGAACGCATCGACCTGCGGACGCAGCAAGGCCAGGCGTGCCAGCACGGCCACGTAGTCATGCCGATGCAGCGCCGCATCGGTATCACCGATCGCGCCTTCCACCGCTTCGGCCAGGCCTTCCTCGGCCGGCTCGCGCAGCAACGACGCATCCACCATCTTCGGAATCACACCCTCGGCCTTGCGCAGGATATTGCGGATGCGCTTGTTGGCCGCGGCCAGCGCCTCGGCCTCCGGCAACGTGGCGAAGGTACCGATGGCATCGATGCGGCGATCAAAGTCGTACAGCGAGCCGCGCTCGGCGGCATGGCCAGCCGGCACGTCGGCTTCACCATTGAACAATGCCGCGACGGCGTTGAACTGCGTGGCCGGCACGCCCTTGTCGGCGTAGTAGCCGCGCAACCGATCGAGGATGAAGTCGAAGATTTCCACGGCCAGTGCACCGGCTTCCGGTGCCGGCGGCGCCTTGGCGGCAGGATGCCGGGCCAACGCCTCGACGGCGGCCTGCGCACCACTGCGCAGCAGCGCCTTGATGTCCAGATCCAGGCCACTCTCGATCACCGTGCGCGCCAACCCCAGCGCATTGCGGCGAAGGGCGAAGGGATCCTTGTTGCCGGTGGGCTTGAGGCCCGCGGCAAAACCACCGGCCAGCGTATCCAGGCGCTCGGCGATCGCCAGCACCTTGCCCAGCGGCGAGAGCGCGATATCGTCGCCGGCAAAACGCGGCTGGTAGGCCTCGTCGATCGCCAGCGCCACTTCCGGGCCTTCGCCACCGGCCACGGCATAGTGGCGGCCGGCGATGCCCTGCAATTCCGGGAACTCGTTGACCATGCGTGACTGCAGGTCGTTCTTCGACAACTCGGCCGCGCGCGCCGCCAGCACCGGGTCGGCGCCGACCTGCGTGGCGATCGCGCGGGCCAGCGCCACCACGCGCTGTACCTTGTCGCTGACGCTGCCCAGGCGGGCCTGGTACGTCACCTGCTGCAGCCCGGCGCCCATCGCCACCAGGCCCTGCTTGAGGTCTTCGTCGAAGAAGAACTTGGCGTCGGCAAAGCGCGGGCGGATCACCCGCTCGTAACCCTTGGACACTTCGGCCACGTCGCGCGATTCGATATTGGCGATGCCGATGAACTTCTCGGTGAGCTTGCCGCTGTCGTCGAGCACGGGGAAGAACTTCTGGTTGATCTCCATCGTTTCGACCAGCGCTTCCTGCGGCACGGCCAGGAACTCGCGCTCGAACCCGCACAGCACGGCCGAGGGCCATTCCACCAGGTCCACGACCTGGCCGAGGTTGTCGTCGGTGATCCGCGCCTGGCCACCGGCCTGCTTCGCGGCGGCGTTGACCTCGGCGACGATGCGCGCACGGCGTTCGGCCGGATCGACGATCACGTTGGCCGCGCGCAGCGAGTCGATGTAATCGCCCGGGGTGCTCAGCCAGACCTGCTTGTCATGCATGAAGCGATGGCCGCGGCTCATGCGATCGGCACTGACGCCCAGCACCTGCGCCGGCACCACGTGCTTGCCGAACAACATCACCAGCCAATGCACCGGGCGGGCGAAAGCGTAATCGTGATCCCCCCAGCGCATCGGCTTGGGGATCGGCATGGCCGCCAGCGCTTCGGCCAGGATTTCCGGCAGCAGCTCGGCGGTGCTGGCGCCCGGCTTCACCGCGCGATGCACGAAGCGCTCGCCCTTGTTGTCGGTGGTGCGCTCCAGCGCCTCCCATTCAACCCCGGCCTTGGCGGCGAAACCCTGCAGCGCCTTGGTCGGCTGGCCGTCGGCATCCAGGCCGATGTTGAGATACGGGCCGAGCACTTCCGAGCGCTGCTCCGGTTGTTCGGTGGCCACGCCTGGCAGCAACACGGCCAGGCGACGCGGCGTGGACAGCGGCCGTGCGTCACCCCGTTCAACCGCGATGCCGCGCTTCTCCAGCCCGGCGAGCACGCCGTCGAAGAAGGCCTGGGCCAGGCCCGGCAGCGCCTTGACCGGCAGCTCTTCGGTGCCCAGTTCGATCAGCAGGGGGGACAACTGGGTCATCGGATCGAATCCTTCTTCAGGCCGGGAAAGCCCAACTTCTCGCGCTGTGCGTAATAGGCCTGTGCCACGGCCTGGGCCAGCGCGCGCACGCGCAGGATGTAGCGCTGGCGCTCGGTCACGCTGATCGCGCGGCGGGCATCGAGCAGGTTGAAGGCGTGGCTGGCCTTGGTCACCTGCTCATAGGCCGGCAACGGCAGGCCGACTTCGACCAGCTTCTGCGCTTCGCGCTCGCAGGCATCGAAGCGGTGGAACAACTCGGCGACATCGGCATGCTCGAAGTTGTAGGCGCTCTGCTCCACCTCGTTCTGGTGGTAGACCTCGCCGTAGGTGACCGGCGCGCCATCCGGGCCGTAGGTCCAGACCAGGTCGTAGACGTTGTCGCAGTTCTGCAGGTACATGCAGAGCCGCTCCAGGCCGTAGGTGATCTCGCCCAGCACCGGCTTGCACTCCAGGCCGCCGGCCTGCTGGAAATAGGTGAACTGGGTGACCTCCATGCCGTTGAGCCAGACTTCCCAGCCCAGGCCCCACGCGCCGAGCGTCGGCGATTCCCAGTTGTCCTCGACGAAGCGCAGGTCGTGCACCAGCGGATCGATGCCCAGCGCCTTCAGCGAGCCCAGGTAGAGCTCCTGCAGGTTGTCCGGGTTCGGCTTCATCGCCACCTGGTACTGGTAGTAGCGCTGCAGGCGGTTCGGGTTTTCGCCGTAGCGGCCGTCGGTGGGACGGCGCGAGGGCTGCACGTAGGCGGCGTTCCAATGCTCCGGGCCCAGCGCGCGCAGGAAGGTCGCCGGATGGAAAGTGCCGGCGCCGACTTCCAGGTCCAGCGGCTGGATCAGCACGCAGCCCTGGTCGGCCCAGTACTGGTTGAGGGTCTGGATCAAACCCTGGAAGGTGATCGGAACACGCTGGGACATGCGGCGAGGGCCGTGCAAAGGGGTGCGCTAGTATAGCGGCCGACCTGCGGGGCTTTCCGCAGCGGGGAAAGCACATGGAGCAGCGGCATCCCGCCGATAGCACGATGACGCCGGCCGGGGCCGCACTGCCGCGTGGCCGGCTTGTGTTCGAGCGGGTCGCCCACGCCTTGCTGGCCGACGAGATGATCGCCGCCGAAGATCGCGAGCGCATCCAGTTCTCGGCCCAGGGCGCACGCAATGCCAGCGAGGTGCATCCGCTGGTGCTGTTGTCCAACCTCAAGCTGACCGCCGGGCAGCCGCCGAAGGGCGAGTTAAGCCTGGAGCGGCTGACCGAGTGGCTGGCCACCCGCGTCGGCATGCGCTACCTGCGCATCGACCCGACCCGCGTCGACGTGGCCTCGGTCACCACGGTGGTCTCGCATGCCTATGCGCGGCGCCATCGGATCCTGCCGCTGGCCGTGGATGCCGAGCGGGTGATGATCGCCACCAGCGAACCGCTCTCGCTGGAGTGGCTGGCCGACGTGCAGCACCTGACCCGACGCCGGGTGGAGGTGGTGCTGGCCAATCCGCTGGACCTGCACCGCTACACGATGGAGTTCTTCGGTGTCACCCGCTCGGTGCGCGGCGCCCATGGCGACGCGCGGGCCGGCGACACCACCACCGCGCTGCCGAGTTTCGAGCAGTTGGTGGAGCTGGGCCGCGCCGGCGACGTCAACGCCGACGACCACCACATCGTCCATATCGTCGACTGGCTGCTGCAGTACGCCTACGAACAGCGTGCCTCGGACATCCACCTGGAGCCGCGCCGCGACATGGGCCGCATGCGCTTCCGCATCGACGGCGTGCTGCACAAGGTGCTGGAAGTGCCGGCAGCGGTGATGACGGCGGTGGTCAGCCGGATCAAGGTGCTCGGCCGCATGGATCTGGCCGAGCGTCGGCGGCCGCAGGACGGCCGCATCAAGACCCGGTCGCCGGGCGGGCGCGAAGTGGAAATGCGCTTATCGACCATGCCCACTGCCTTCGGCGAGAAATGCGTGATGCGCATCTTCGACCCGGATGCCGCCTTCAAGAGCGTGGACCAGCTCGGCTTCAGCCCCGAGGAAGCGGCCGGCTGGAGCGCACTGGTCGAACGGCCGCACGGCATCGTCCTGGTGACCGGCCCTACCGGTTCGGGCAAGACCACCACCCTGTACTCCACGCTCAAGCGCCTGGCCACGCCGGACGTCAACGTGTGCAGCGTGGAAGACCCGATTGAGATGATCTCGCCGGAGTTCAACCAGATGCAGGTCCAGCAGAACATCGACCTGGACTTCGCCGCGGGCGTGCGCACCCTGCTGCGCCAGGACCCGGACATCATCATGATCGGCGAGATCCGCGACCTGGAGACCGCGCAGATGGCGGTGCAGGCCTCGCTCACCGGCCATCTGGTGCTCTCGACCCTGCATACCAACGATGCGCCCTCGGCCATTACCCGCCTGCTCGACCTGGGCGTGCCGCATTACCTGGTGGCGTCCACGCTCAACGGGGTGCTGGCGCAACGGCTGGTGCGCACCCTGTGCCCGCACTGCAAGCGGCCGCAGGCGCTGACCGCACAGGACTGGGACGCCATCCGCGAACCCGGCGAGGCGATGCCGCCGGTGGTGGACAGCCACGTGCCGGTAGGTTGCCTGGAATGCCGGCGCACCGGCTTCCTCGGTCGCATCGGCCTGTATGAACTGTTGCCGGTCAGCGCGCGCCTGCGCACCCTGATCCGCGCCGACATGGACCTGGCCGGCTTCAGCCGCGCCGCGCAGGGCGAGGGACTGCGCACGCTGCGCCGTGCCGGGCTGGAGAAAGTGGCCCAGGGTCTGACTACAATCGAGGAAGTCCTGTCCGTCCTGCCGCCGAAGGAATGAAGTCTCGCGCGCCCTTTCTGATCCTGGAAACCGGCCAGCCCGTGCCGGCGATGAAGCGCTACGGGCGCTTTCCGCACTGGATCAGGGTCGCCGCGGGGTTGGCCGAGGCGGAAACCGTGGTGGTCAACGTCGAGGCGGGCGAAGTACCCCCCGCGCTGGCCGGCTTTGCCGGGACCATCGTGTCCGGCTCGGCCGCCTTCGTGACTGATCGTGCCGAGTGGAGCGAGCGCACTGCCGATTGGCTGCGCGACGCCGCCCATGCCGGGATGCCGCTGTTCGGCATCTGCTACGGCCACCAGTTGCTGGCGCACGCGCTGGGGGGCCAGGTCGACCACAACCCGGCCGGGCGCGAGTCCGGCACGATCGAGCTGGAGCTGCATGCCCCCGCCTTCGAAGACCCGTTGTTTGCCGGCTTGCCCGGCCGCTTCCCGGCCCACGCCACGCACCTGCAGACGGTGATCCGCGCCCCGGAAGGCGCCACGGTGCTGGCACGTTCGCCGCAGGATGACTGCCATGCCTTCCGCTGGGGCGCGCATGCCTGGGGCGTGCAGTTCCATCCGGAATTCGCCACCCACCACATCCGCGGCTATGTCCACGCCCGAGCCGACTGCCTGCAACGCCACGGCCGCTGCGCGCGTACCGTGGCCCGGGAAGTCAGCGCCGCGCCGCTGGCGCGCCGGCTGCTGCGACGCTTCGTGCGCCACGCCCGGATGCTGCCGACCGCCGAGCACCCCGGAAGCAAGCACGAAAAAGCGCGATAATCGCCAGACGCCGGACTTCGCCGGCGCTGACTGATCCGGATTGGGAATGAGCGAAATTCGCAAGCTGCCTGCCTCGGCGGGCGCGGAATGGCTGTTGACCGGCTTCTCGCTGCTGCGCCGTGCGCCGCTGGCGCTGGGCCTGCTCGGCATGACCTGGGGACTGGTGGCCGTCATCGGCGCCGCGCTGGCGATGATGCTGCCTACCTTGGGCATGGCCGTGCAGTTCCTGCTGATGCTGGCCGGGCCACTGCTGATGGGCGGCATGCTGTGGGCGGTGCGGGAAGTGGACGAAGGCCGCGTCGCGCGGCCGGCGCACCTGCTGCATGGCCTGCAGGAGGGTCGCGCGCCGCACCTGCTGATGTCGCTGCTGCCACAGGCCGTGGCGATCATGGTGCTGGCCGCGCTGCTGCTGTTGATGGTCGGCGTGGGTGGATTGCAGGAACTGGCGCACGTGATGAGCCAGATCGAACAGATCAACCAGACCGCTACGCAGACCGGCGCGCAGCCGGACCCGGCGCAGATCCAGGCGCTGGTGGCCGGGCTGCCGGCCGGACGCATCCTGCTGTGGTTGCTGCTGGTGATCGTGACGTTTGCCGCGTTGAGCCTGGCGCTGTTCGTGATGCCGCCGCAGGTGATGTTCGACCGCGCCACCGGCACGCATGCGCTGGCTGAAAGCCTGCGTGCGGGCATCCGCAACTTGCCGGCGCTGCTGGTGTTCTTCCTGCTCACCTTCATCGCGCTGGTGGCGATCTATTTCGTGGTGATGCTGGTGGCGATGTTGGCGTCGCTGTTGATCGGCACGCTGGCGATGCTGCTGGCCCAGCTGCTGATGATGGGGGTGCTGATGCCGGTGTTTGCCGGGGCGGTGTATGCGGCGTGGAAGCAGATGTTCGCGCATGCCGATGCGACGTCGCCGCCGCTGGGGAGTCCTCGCGGGGATATCTTCGTGGCGTGACAAAGCCCGCCGTGCGGGCTTTGCCCCCAAAGTTTGCGGAGCAAACTTTGGGCCCCGACGCTGTTGCTGCCTATCCCCGCGCCTTAGGCGCGCCCCCTTAACAAAGGGGGCTCCTGGGCTGATGAATTTGCTCGTAAGGCCTTGGCCTTGCGCCTGCGTTAGTCGATCAGGCGGGCTTGGGGACTACGGCGCGGGACGCGATGATGCCCAGCTCGTAGAGCAGGCACATCGGAATCGCCAGCATCAGCTGCGAGACGACGTCCGGTGGTGTCAGTACTGCGGCGATGATGAAGATGCCGACGATCGCGTAGCCGCGGCCCTGGCGCAGCTGGTCCGGCGTCACCCAGCCCAGCAACACCATGATCACCAGCGCTACCGGCAATTCAAAGCTGCTGCCAAAGGCGAAGAAGATCACCAGCACGAAGTCCAGGTAGGAGTTCGCGTCCGGGGTGATCGCAATGACGTCCGGGGTGAAGTTGGTCAGGAAGTGGAAGACCGCCGGCAACACCAGGAAGTAGGCGAACGCGCAGCCGATGTAGAACAGCAGTACCGCCGAACCCAGCAGCGGCATCGCCAGGCGCTTTTCGCGCTGGTATAGGCCCGGCGCCACGAATGCCCAGGCCTGGTAGAGGATCCACGGCACGGCAATGAACAGGGCGACGAAGAACGTCAGCTTCATCGGCGCGAAGAAGGCGCCCGCCGGGTTCATCGCGATCATCGTCTGACCCGCCGGCAACTGCGATATCAGCGGGCGCGCCAGCCAGCTGTAGATGGCACGCGTAAACGGCAGCAACGCCAGCAACACCACGCCCAGACCCAGCAGCGCGCGCACCAGGCGGGCGCGCAGCTCAATCAGGTGTTCGATCAGGCTGCTCTCGGCCTGGGTGTCGTCCGGAACGCTCACGGTTGCTTCTCCGGCGACGTCGGTTCAACCGGCACCACGGTTTCTACCGGCGCGGCCGGCAGGCTCGATTCGGCAGGCGGCGTTGGCACGCTGTCGTGGCCGGTGCGGATGTCGATGTCGCGGGCGACGTCGTCGTGCAGGGACTGGCCCTGCGTCTTGCCCTGGTCGGTGCCCTGCCGCAGTTGCGATTCGGCTTCACGCAGCGAGGCCTGCACGCTGTGCAGGTTGCGCTTGAGTTCTTCGGCTTCCAGCTCGCGTTCGAGCTCCTGCTTGACCGAGTCCCACTGCGCGCGCGCGCGGCGCACCCACAGGCCGGCGAAGCGCGCGGCCTTGGGCAGGCGCTCGGGCCCGAGCACCACCAAGGCCACGATCGCGATCAGCAGCAGTTCGCTGAAACCGATATCGAACATGCGCCGACGCCCTCGCCTGCCGGATCAGCGACCGTCGCGGTCGCGCTCGGCCTGCGATTGCTTGCTTTCGTCGCTGTTGCGGGTCTGATCGTTGAGCTGCGCCGGCTTGTCGTCGTCGTGCATGCCCTTCTTGAATTCCTTGACCGCATTGCCGAGATCCTTGGCGCCGCTGGTCAGGCGCTTGGTGCCGAAGACCAGCAATACGATCACCAGCACGATCAGCCAGTGCCAGATGCTGAAACCGCCCATGATCCGCTCGCCGCTTGCAGTGAAAGGACGCTCAGGATAACGCACCCCGCCAGCGGCGGGGTGCTGACTTTCAGGGCTTGCTTTCCAGCGATTCGGTGCGTACTTCGCCCTCTGCGACCGGCTGGAAACCCTGCTGCGGCTGGGCGTTGGCCGAACCGGCCTGCAGCGGCGCGGTGGTGGCCTCGCGCGCCGGCGGGGCAGTCACCTCCACGGCGGCAGTGCGCGGGGCTGGCGGGGCCGACGGCGGTACGCCGTCCTCGCCTCGGTTGGCGCGCGCGGTGTAGGTCGCCTCCTCGAGGCGGTCGCGGAAGGCGATCACGTCGCTGGACGGCTGCTCCGGGGCGCGGTTTTCGAAGATCATCCGCGGGGTGCTGCCGGTGCCATAGGCGTTGAGGTCGGCCTCGTCGTCGATCTGCAGGATCGCGCCATCCAACGCCACGCCAGCGAACAGGCCGCGCGCACGCGACCACGACCAGATTTCCGCCTTCAGCTGGCCATCCGTCGCGGCGGCGGCATTGCGGCCGACCGGGCCGGCGGCCACGCCGGCATCGGCGCCGAGGGTGAACTTGCCGTTGACGATGTTGTCCAGGCTGCGATCGTTGCGGAAGACCAGCACCACGTCGGAGGACTGCACGCCGGCCTGGAAGCCGATGCTGCCGCCGGTAAGCTTGACGAAGACCGGCGGCGACCAGGTGCCTTCCGGCGTCTTGATCGACATCAGGCCGTGGCCGCGCCGGCCGCCGATGACCAGGCCGGCCTTGATGGTGTCCGGGATGACGACGACGGCACGCGCCTCGTCGAGCAGTTTGTCCGGGATGGCCTGTTCGGGAATCTTCTGGATGTCGGTCAGCACCCGGATCGCGTTGCGCGCACGCTGGTCTTCTTCGGGACCAGCGATGGCGTGGCCGGCGGCGAGCGACAGGGACAGCAGTAGGGCAAGACGCGACAGACGGGGCATGACGGGCTCCATGGAACGATCGCGGAGAAGATAGGGCAATTGGTGAAGTTAGTCGCGCCGAAGTGAATCTGCGATTAGCGCCACCACTCCGGAGCCTGGCCTGGGCAAGGGCGACGATCGGGCGCAGGAACGAGCGACGGCATCGTCCTCTGCCACAATAGCGGCCATGCCCGACGCACCGAATACCGCCCTGCTGGCGGTCAATCTAGGCACGCCCGAGGCGCCCACGGCGAAAGCCGTGCGGCGTTACCTGGCCGAGTTCCTCGGCGATCCGCGCGTGGTGTCGATTCCGCGCTGGCTGTGGAAGCCCTTGCTGCATGGGCTGATCCTGCCGCTACGCGGCCCGCGCTCGGCCGAGAAATACGCACAGGTCTGGCTGCCTGGCGGTTCGCCCCTGGCCGTGCATACCGCCGCGCTGGCTGCAGGCCTGCAGCAGGCATTGCCGTCATGGCGCGTGGAATGGGCGATGCGCTACGGCGAACCGGCCATCGCGCGCGTGCTCGACCGCCTGTGCGATGCCGGTATCAAGCGGGTCGTGGTGCTGCCGCTGTATCCCCAGTATTCGACCACCACCACCGCCTCGGTGGAGGACTGCATCCAGGCATGGGGCGAGCGCCGGCCGGGGGTGCGTGTCGAGGTGATCCGCGATTACGCCACCGACCCTGGCTGGGTCGCCGCCGTGGCCGATTCGATCCGCCGCCATTGGGCCACGCATGGGCGTGGCGAGCGGTTGATGTTCTCTTTCCATGGATTGCCGCAACGCGTGGCCGATGCCGGCGACCCGTATCCGCAGCGCTGCGAAGCCAGCGCACGCGCGATTGCAGCGACCCTGGCGCTGCCAGAGGGGCAATGGCAGCTCGGTTACCAGTCGCGCTTTGGCCGCGAACGCTGGTTGCAGCCCTACGCAGAGCCGTCCTTGTGGGCGATGGCCGAGGCAGGCGTGCGCACGATCGATGTGGTTTGCCCGGGCTTTGCCACCGACTGTCTGGAAACACTGGAGGAGGCGGCCATGGGCTTTCGGCATACGCTGGCCGAGCGTGGCGCCGAGCTGCGCTACATCCCCTGCCTCAATGCCGAGCCGGCGCACGCCGCTGCATTGGCCGAGCTGGCCCGCCGCGCATGACCACCCCGCGCGAGTTCGGCTGCACCCTGCCCTTCGGCGAGCTGCGCGGGTTGCGTTGCGGCATGGAAGGCGGTCGCCGGGTACTGGCCCTGCACGGCTGGCTCGACAACGCGGCCAGCTTCCTGCCGCTCGCAGCCGAGCTGCACGGCCTGGACCTGGTCATGATCGACCTGCCCGGCCACGGCCACAGTGCCGCGCTGCCGGCGGGCAGCGAGTACACGATGATCGGCGCGATCGGCAATGTGCTGGCCGTGGCCGACGCACTGGGCTGGGATCGCTTCACCCTGCTCGGCCATTCGATGGGCGCCGGCATCGCCAGCCTGGTCGCCGCCGCCATGCCGTCGCGGATCGAGGCGCTGGTGGTGATCGAAGCGCTGGGCGGGCTGGGCGAAAAGGTGGAGAACACCGCCACGCGGCTGCGCGAAGGCGTCGAGGCGGCGCACGCCTTGCCGGGAAAGCCGCTGCGGGTGTTTCCGAACCTCGAAGCGCCGGTGCGTGCACGGATGATGGCCAACCAGCTGAGCGAGCCGTGTGCGCGCCTGCTGGTGGAACGTGGCGTGCGGGCCGTGCCGGGTGGCTACAGCTGGGGCAGCGACCAACGCTTGACCTTGCCGACCGCCGTGCGCATGACCGAACCGCAGATCGACGTGCTGGTGGCGGCCATCGAATGCGCCACGCTGGTGATATTTGCATCCCCGGCCCAGGTCTACTTCCCGGAGCCCTTGCGCACGCGACGCACGCAACTGCTGCGCAACGGCCAGCTGCACGTGCTTGAAGGCACGCATCATCTGCACATGGAAACGCCGGCGGCGGTGGCCGCGCTGATCCAGCCATTCCTGGCGGCGCACGGCGCAGCGCGCGCCGAGGCGTGAATCAGCCGGGCTGCAGCAGGCGCCGCAACTGTGCCTTCAGCTGCCGCCCCTGGCGCTGGAAATAATCCCGCTCGCCACGCCAATCGGCGAAACGTTGCTCCACTTCCTGCCAGAACGCCGGCGAGTGGTTGGCCTGGATCAGGTGGCAAAGTTCGTGCACTAGCACGTACTCGAACGCCGAAGGACGCCCCAGCACCAAGGCCAGATCCAGGGCCATGGTGCCATCCGGCGCCAGCGAGCCCCATTGCGATGACATCACCTTCAGGCGCACCCGCGCCGGCGCGCGCGGCAGGCTGGGCAGGTACTTGGGCAACCAGCGACCCACATCGGCGCGGGCCTGGGATTCGTAGAAGTCGCGCAATGCCCGCACCATCAATGGCGCGCCGGCGCGTGCCGGCAGATGGAAGTGGATGCCACCGGCCTCCAGCGCGATGCGGGTATAGCGCGCGTCATGCCAGTACAGGGGCAGCAACTCACCGCGCAAGGGCAGCTGCTGGCCGGCGACGTCACGCTGCAGGGAGGGCAGCAGCGCATCTTCCGCATAGCGGCTGAGCTGATCGGCCAGCCACTGGCGATGCTCCATGAGGAAGCGTTCGCCCGCGACGAGGCTCGCTCGCGTGGGCAAGGTGAGGCGGGCGCCGCGTTCATCGACGCTGAGCTTGATGCGGCGCGCACGCGGATCACGCACGCGCAGGACTTCGATTTCCTGCTCGTCGTCCAGGCGCAGGCGCACGCAATCACGCTGCAAGGTGCGCGGCGAGGCGGCGATCAGTCGGGGGAGGAACTTCGCCATGACAGCAACAGCATACGCCCGTCGCGGGCGCATGCGTCAGCGCCGATCAGACCTCGGCCTTGCTCAGTTTCAATGCGTCTTCGAGTAGGAGAAACAGCCGGCGCACTTCACCGCTCATCAGGGCGAACCGGGCGTCGAGTTCGGCGCGCACGCCGTCCTGGTCCGCATTCTCGAGCTGGTCGAGCGCGCCATCGAGGAACTTCAGCTTGCGCACGCCCAGGTCATCGCCGATCACGAAGGACAGATGGTCATCGAGCACCAGGGCCAGCTTGGTGACCTGCTTGCCGGCTTCCAGGTGCTTGTCGATTTCCTCGCAGCGCAGCTCCTGGTGCTGGCACTTCACGACCGCGCCGCCCTCGATGGGGTCTTTCATCTCGCACTCTTCGCCGAGGCTGAGGCCTTCAGGCAGCGGCTCGCCGGCGATCCAGCCGGTGAGGATCGACCGCGGCGCAACCTCCGCATTCAGCGGCAGCGCCGGGAACGAGCCGAGCAGGCCACGGATCTCGGACATCACGTTCTCGCCGGTCTTGCGGCTGGAGGTGTCCACCGCGACGTAGCCGTGCTGCAGGTCGAGCATGGCATCGGTGCGCGAGCTCTTGACGAAGGCGCGCGGCAGCAGTTCGTGGATCAGGTCGTCCTTCAGGCGCTTGCGCGCGCGGCCGCCGGGACGACGGCCTTCCTTCTCTTCGATCTCGGCGACCTTGCGCCCGAGCAGATCGTTGACCACCGAGCCGGGCAGGATCTTGTCCTCGCCGCCGACGGTGAGCCAGAGGAAATCGCCGAGCCGGTGCGAGAGGACTTCCTGCTCATCGCGGCCGAACGGCGAGATGAAGCCACGCGAGGTCATCTCCAGCGGGCCTACCGGCTTGAGCAGGGCCTCCGGGAGCAGCGTGTCGACGTTGGAGAAATCGAGGGTGGTGGGGAAGCGGAACAGCGTCAGGTTGCGAAAGAACATGCGTTGCTACTCAGGGGCATCGAGAAGATGCGCAAGGAAGGAAGAGGGGTCGGACTTGTTCAGGCGATCAGCGTGGCAGCCCCATCGACCCGGGCCAGCAGCATGCACATGCCCCGACGCCGACAAATATAGCAGCCGACAGGCGCTTCATCCGATGCCTGGGCCGTGGCTGGGCCAATTGTCGTGATGCATGGCCGCGCGGGGGGAAGTTCGACACGTCCGCCAGCTACCTCAGGCATTTGCGCGCTTCCATACGGCGGTTCTCACGCGTTTATCGCGATAAGAGGGACATTCAACGCGCCTGATGCATTACTCCCAGCGCGCGGGTGGCGCGATTACGCCCCGGGTTTCATTGGACGAGACTGTCGATACTGGCGCGAGGCCACGGATGAAGAACAACTATTACGTAGTCGCCTCCCTGTTGCTTATGGCATTCGGTGAGATTTTGACGATCTACAGTGAAGTCCATGCGTCAAGATTGCCGGGCGATCTATGGGCTAGGCCAACTATGCTCATCAAGCCGATGTTCCTGGTGTGCATCGCAGGCGCCAGCCTGGTCATCGCCTACTGGCTCGGTTATCAGGCAACCGGAAACATCTGGGTCACAACGGTTGCGTCCCTGACCATGTTGCTGGTGCTGGAGCCCATCGTCATCTACGCGATGCTCGAAGAGATCCCCGGGCGCGGCGCGATTCTTGGCTTCGTCCTTGGGGCTGTCGGATTGCTCTGCACGGTATTGCTCTAGAGACCGTCGGCGTCCAATCCGCTCGACAACCACGCGTGCGGGCTCGACTGTGCTGATTGGCTTTGCCGATCCAAGGAGAGGAAGTCGAACAACTTCCGGTCAGCCAGGTGCGAGAGATGGATCTCACCCATGGCACGCGCGATCTGGTCGATGCGCCCCGGGCTGTCGATTTCCCATTGCTTGAGCATTTCCCCCACCTGCTTGCGTTGCAGGTTCTCCTGGCTGCCGCACAGGTTGCAGGGAATGATCGGAAACTGCCGCGCCTGCGCATACGCCATGATGTCCTGTTCGGCGACATAGGCCAGCGGACGGATCACCACGTGCTTGCCGTCATCGCTGCGCAATTTCGGCGGCATACCGGAAAGTTTGGCGTGGTGGAACAGGTTCATGAAGAACGTCGCGACCCGGTCATCGCGATGGTGGCCCAGTGCAATCTTGGTGAACCCGTGGGCCTCGGCGTGGGCATACAAGGCGCCGCGACGCAGCCGCGAGCAGAGCGAGCACATGGTCTTGCCTTCGGGCACCACGCGGCTGACCACCGAGTAGGTGTCCTGCTCGATCACATGCCAGGCCACGCCGAGTGAGCGCAGGTAATCGGGCAATACATGCGCGGGGAAGCCGGGCTGCTTCTGGTCCAGGTTGACCGCGACCAACTCGAACGGAACCGGCGCCTTCTTCTGCAGCTGCAACAACAGGTCGAGCAGCGTGTAGCTGTCCTTGCCGCCGGACACACACACCATGATCTTGTCGCCGGCTTCGATCATGCCGAAATCGGCGATGGCCTGGCCGACCTGGCGGCGCAGCCGTTTGCCCAGATGGCCATGCGAACGCCCGGCCGTGCGCGGATCGCGGCGTGGCAGCAGAGGATCGGGCAAGGCAATCACGGCGCTCATGCCTTGCATTCTACCGGGTCACGACGCGGCGTCGGCCGACACCAACCGACGTTCGCAGGCGCTGCCGCCGGCTCGATCGGCGGTGTAAGCTCCAAGCCGATGGAGACCCTTGATCCCGCTACTGTCGCCGAACGCTTGGCCGCACTGCGCCGCGAGCATCGCGAGCTGGATGACGAGATCAGCCGGCGCGTCGTCGACCTGCAGGCCGATGAGCTGATGATCAAACGGCTGAAGAAGCGCAAGCTGCTGCTCAAGGATTGCATCGCGCGGCTGGAAAGCGCGTTGATCCCCGACGAGCCGGCGTGATCCACGCCGGCGGGTACGCCAACCTGCCTCTCCTTGCCGAGGGCGCTGAATCGCAACAGCGGTGATGCTGCTGTTGCGGCGCGGGCACTCAGTCCTGCGCCGTCGCTTCTTCCGGCTTCGCCGCCGCCGGGCTGACCCGCTCGATCGTATGGCGCAGCTCGCGACCGAGGATGAACTTGGCATCCTTGGCCCAGGTATCGAGCCGGTCATCGAACATCAGCTTGCTGTTCTCATCCGGCCAGACCAGGCGCATTTCGCGCATCTTCTGGATGAAGCCGCGGAACAGGCTGCGGTCGAAGAACTCCGGCGCAGCCGGCGCATAGAGCAGGCTCAGCCGCTGCGCGGCCTGCTGGCACAGGCTCTCCAGCTCGCCGGCACCGAGCGTGCCCGGGCCATTCTTCACCAGCACCGAGATGGCGATGTAATAGCGCTCGAACGCCTGCTGCAACGAGTGGCCAATGGCACGCAGGCGGAACACCTCGTCGGTCTGCCCGGTGTTGCGCGCCAGGATGCCACCGTCGTCTTCGTTGACGTTCATCAACAGGCCTTCGCGCACGAATACGTCGATGGTCTGCTCGATGCGGCTGGCGAATTCGTCTTCGGTCCAGGGCAGGAACAGCTCGACCTGAAGGAACGGGTAGACCGTCCTGCCCAGCCGCACCAGGCCGGCGCGGCTCATGCGTCGATTGTTCTGGAAGCAACACGCCACCCACGAGGAGGCGGTGAACAGGTGGATCACGTTGTTGCGGAAGTAGCTCAGCAGCACCGCGGTGTCGCCGCTTACGCTCAGCACATCGCCCAGCGGATGCGGCGTGCGGGTGAGCACGTTGATCTCTTCGGCGTGGGCGATGATGCGTTCGGGCGAATGCGGGGTGACGGTGACCCGGTCCGAATACGGCATTTCGGCCAGCAGGTTCTTGCACAGCTCGATCTGCGCGATCAGGTCGGCTTCGCCCATGGCGTGCTTGGGCGTGGACAGCAGCGCCAGCGCCAGCAGGTTGATCGGGTTGACGTCGGCGGCGCCATTGACGCGCACCTGGATCTGCTTGGCCAGGCTGTCGACAGTGCGCGAGAGCCAGGCGGGCTTTTCGTCGTCGGTGAGCGGCTGGCCATCCCACTCCGGCGCCTCGCGTGCAAGCACCTCGTTGAGCGGAATCGGCTCGCCGAAGTTCACCACCACCTGGCCATAGTTCTGCTTGAGCACCTTGGGAATGCCCCACAGCAGCGCCCAGATCGATTCCTTCTCCTTCGGCCGGCCACTGAGCTCGTCGAGGTAGCTGTTGCCTTCCATCAGCTTCTCGTAGCCGATGTACACCGGCTGGAACAGCACCGGCTTGCGCGGCTGGCGCAGGAAGGCGCGCAGGGTCATGGCGATCATGCCGCCCTTGGGCTGCAGCAGGCGCCCCGTGCGCGAGCGCCCGCCTTCGACGAAATACTCGATGGAATAGCCGCCGGCCACCAGCTGCGCCACGTATTCGGTGAGCACGGCCGAGTACAGCGCGTTGCCCTTGATCGAGCGGCGGATGAAGAACGCGCCGCCCTTGCGCAGCAAGGTGCCGACCACGGGCAGGTTGAGGTTGATGCCGGCCACGATGTGCGGCGGCACGATGCCGCGCTCGTACAGCAGGTACGAGAGCAACAGGTAATCCATGTGGCTGCGATGGCTGGGCACATAGACCACTTCATGCCCTGGCGCGGCCTGCTTGAACTTGTCCAGGTGGTGGACCAGCACGCCGGCGTAGATGCGGTTCCAGACATGGCTCAGCAGGAAGCTGGCCGAGCGCACGACGGGGCTGGAGTAGTCCGCGGCCACTTCCCAGGCGTAGGCGTGGGCCTTGCGCCAGGCATCGACCGGCTTGCTGTTGTCGCGGCGCGCCTGGGCGGCGATGGCTTCGCGCACCGGCTCGGCGGCAAGCACCTGGTCGACGAGCAGGCGGCGGGTAGACAGATCCGGCCCGATCACCGCCTCGCGGATACGGCGGAAGTGCGTACGCAGCACGCGCTGCAACTTGCGCAGGGTGCGCTCGGGCGGCAGGCCTTCATCGACGGTCTGGCGCAGCGAGATCGGCGGGGCGAAACGCACGATGGTGGTGCGACCGTTGAGCAGCACCGAGAGCAGGCGGCGGAAACGGCCCACCAGTGCCCAGTTTTCCGAGAACAGCACGGTGAACCAGCCACTCTGCTTGTCCGGGGCGCGGCCGACGAAGATCGACACCGGCACCAGATGCACATCCAGGTCCGGGCGCGCGCGGTGTGCCTGCAGCAATTTGGCCAGCGAGTCCGAATGGGTCTTGGCGCCACGCTGCTCCGGGATCAGCGAATTGCTGCTGCTGCGTCGCGATAGCGCCAGGTAGGCGCGGCGACGTTGCAGCGGATCGCCGGGCAGCGGCACCAGCGGCGAGGGCAGGCCCGCCTCGCGGCAGGCCTTGTCCAGGATCAACGCGTTGGACAGGCCGTAGTCTTCGAGCACGTAGACCACCGGCCGGCCATCGTTGTACTGGCCCGGATGTTCGGGCTCGATGGTCAGGTCCAGCCACGGGTCTGCCAGGCGGCCAAGCAGGCGCGCCCACACCGGCCGGCGGGGCGGGCGGGCGCTGGCACCCGGCGCGATCGGCACGCGCGCCGCAGGCGGCTGCGCCACGGGCGGCGAATCGGCCTGGGGGCGTTCCGGGTCGGGCTGGCCTTCCGGACCGTTCGGGAACGGCAATTTATTCTGTTCGGGCATCGGCGCCATTATGGCTTAGGCGGCTGCGCGAGGACCGCTTCGGCCGGCGGCGGTGGGTTGAGTGCCTGCCGTACCTCGTCCTGGATGCTCTGCAGGTACCAGTGGCCCTCGATCCGCATCAGGGTGGCGCTGGTATCGATCTGCTCGGCTGCCAGCGGATATTGCAGATGGACGCGGGCCTGGTCGCCGTCCTGGCTGACCAGGCCGACGCGGGTTTCGTCCAGGGTGGTGTCCAGGGCCAGGCCATAGCTGTCGAGCACGACCTTCAGCTCGCGGGTGAAGGGCCCGAGCCGGCGCAGGCTCTCCTCCATGCCCAGGGCCTGCAAGGCGCCCGGCTCAGCCAGACCGGTGGCGCGCGCCGCCGCGACCAGCCGCGGGATCGCCGCTTGCGCATGCGGGCGCTCGGCCAATGGCGCGGTCGCGGCCCAGCCGGCCAGTGCGTTGACCAGCTGCACGTAATGGGCGCGTTGCTCGGGTGTGTAGTCGCCCTGGTTGCGCAGGTACTGCACCCCGAACAACCCCAGCGAGTGCGCGGCCTGCTTCAGGCCGACCCCCTGGCCGGAGATCTGGGTATCGAAAGCGCGTTGCAGGCGTTGCTCGGCGCCCGGGGCGGCCAGGTACTGCAGCAACTGCGGCAGCTCGTCGCCCATCGGCACGCTGCTCAGCGGCCAGCGGCTGCGGCCCTCGCGCCAGGCCTGCTCCAGCGCGACGAACTGCGTCGGCGTCACGGCCGCCTTGGCGTAGCCGGCGAGGTCATTGGCGCGCAGCTGCGCGGCCAGGCCGCGTACCGCCGCCGCAGGCTCGGCCGTGGCCCCGGGCAATTCGGCCGGCTCGCGTTTGCACGCGGCCACCAGCAGCACGCCTGCGATCAACCACAACACGGGTTGCTTGGCTCGCATCGTCCGCACCGACGCCTGGAAGTTGTGGGCCATGGATTCTCGACTCCCCAATCGATGCGGCATCTTGCCGGCGCGATGGCGACAGGATCAAGGCATAAGCGGCATGTCCCGTCACTGCCCTGCGATGTCGCACCCGCTGTCCCTGGCTGTCCGATCCTGGCCCGGCGCCGACCGGACCGCGCCCGCAGCGTCGAAAATGCCTTTCCCGCAAGGCTTGCGGCGATATTGCAGCGCGGCATGTAAACGTTTGCAGTTCCTGATAGCTTGCCGGCCGAATGCAGTAGTCGGTCACATTTGCCGTCGGCTGCTGCTTCGATCGGTCACGCGTCATGGAGCAGGTCATCGCCGGACAGGCCCTCCCCCATGCGTGCGTGGCCAGGCCCGGCCCCGCACGTCGGCACCCACAGGGAGGGGTGCGTTCCCGTCGCCCAGCAGTAGGGCTTCGCGCCGATCCGGCGTGCCATGAACGAAGCACACGAGGCTCGCAGCGGCTTCACAACCGCAGAACGTTCACATCCAACGTTGTATCCGTCTCAGCTAAGAAAAAACTAATCCACCGCCCCGACCCGGGAGGGGTCCTGTGAAAATCATTCGAAAGAACGCCAATCTGCCGACCCGTAGCCTGCTGTGCTGCGCCCTGGCCACCAGCCTGTTCGCCGCCGCCCCCGGCGCGTTCGCCCAGTCCGCCAATGCCAACCTGCGTGGCCAGGTCACCTCGCAGTCCGGTCCGGCCGCCGGGACCGACGTGGTCGCCACCAATGTCGCCACCGGCGCGGTGCGTCGCGCCAAGACCGGCAGCGACGGCAACTACACCGTGGTCGGCCTGCAGCCGGGCACCTATCGCGTGGAAGCGGCCGGGCGCACCGAAACGGTGACGGTCACCGTTGCCTCCACGGCCACCCTCAACATCGCCACGGGCGCCGAAGCGGGCGCCGCAGGCGGGGCGGCCACTACCCTGGACGCCGTCACCGTGACCGCCCCGACGCTGCTGCAGGAAGTGCGCACGTCCGAGGTGGGCAAGACCGTCTCGCTGCGTCAGATCCAGACCACGCCGCAGGTCTCGCGCAACTTCCTCGAGTTCGCCGACGCCGTGCCGGGCATGGTGTTCACCCGCGATGCCAAGGGCAACACCTCGCTGCGCGGCGGTGCGCAGAACACCAGCGCGACCAACGTGTACATCGACGGCGTGGGCCAGAAGAGCTACGTCAAGGAAGGCGGCGTGGCCGGCCAGTTCGGCAGCGCGGGCAACCCGTTCCCGCAGCTGGCGATCGGCGAGTACAAGGTCATCACCTCCAACTACAAGGCCGAGTACGGCCAGGTGGCCAGCTCGGCGGTGACCGCGGCGACCAAGTCCGGCACCAACGAGTTCCACGGCGAGGCGTTCTATCGCTACACCGATGAGGACATGCGCGCGATGACGCCGGCCGAGCGCCAGGCAGGCCAGGACAAGGCCGCATCGCAGGAGAAGGAATACGGCTTTGCCCTGGGTGGTCCGATCATCCAGGACAAGATGCATTTCTTCATGACCTACGAGGCCAAGCGCTTCGACCTGCCGACCACCACCGTGCCGGATGACGGCGCCGGAGGTGCGGTGGGCTTCCTGCCGGCCAACGCGGCTTCGCAGCTGGGCGCCGGCTCGCAGCAATTCCAGGAAGACCTGTACTTCGCCAAGATCGACTTCGAGCCGACCGACCGCGACCGCTTCGAGCTGTCCTACCAGGACCGCGACGAGAACCAGGAGAACTTCTCCGGCAGCACCGCGCGTTCGCACGGTATCGTCAGCGACAACACCGACGAGCGCTGGGCACTGCGCTGGAACCATAGCGGCGACTGGTTCTACAACGAATTGCTGGCCACGCACGAAGATTCGTTCAACAACCCGGTGCCGATCACCCTGGGCAACGGCTATATCTACACCACGCCCAACGGCAGCAACGATGCCACCATCGTCGGCATCGAGGGCGGCTCGCCCTTGTCGGCACAGACCAAGGGCCAGAAGGGCTGGTCGCTGGAAGACAACTTCACGCTCAACGCGATCGAATGGCACGGCGAGCACACCATCAAGATGGGCGCGCGCTACAAGGATGTGGACCTGTACGCCGCCGACGCGCTCGACATCAATCCGCAGTTCTACTATTCGCTCGACAACCCCGACTTCCCGTCCGATACGCCGTACAAGGCGTTCTTCACCAAGCCGGTGGTGGGCATTGGCGGGCTGGCGCCGAGCGTCAAATCCAACGCCAAGCAGTACGGGCTGTACATCCAGGACGACTGGCAGGTCAACGAACACCTGATGCTCAACATCGGCGTGCGTTGGGACTACGAGAAGAATCCCTCGTACCTCAACTTCGTGACCCCCTCCAACGTCGTGGACGCGCTCAACAGCCAGGACCCGAACGGTCCGGCGGGCCAAACCTACGCCGATTCGCTGCGGCTGGGCGGGCTGGACGTCAATGACTACATTTCCAATGGCCACAATCGCAAGGCATTCGATGGTGCGTGGCAGCCTCGCCTGGGCTTCTCCTACGACCTCAACGCCGACGAGATGCACGTGATCCACGGCGGTGCGGGCCGTTCCTACGACCGCGATCTGTTCGACTATCTGCAGCTGGAAGTGACCAAGTCGGCGTTGCCGCAGGTCACGGTGAACTTCCAGGATCCGGCCACCGGCGCGTGCTACAACGGCGCCTCGCCGTGCTTTGCGTGGGATCCCAACCTGCTCAATGGCCTGTCCAACCTGCAGGCGCTGATCGGCGACAGCAGCAACGCCGGCACCGAGGTCGACCTGCTCAACAACAAGCTCAAGGCGCCTTACTCCGACCAGTTCAGCCTGGGCATGAGCAACCAGATCGGCGACTGGCTGACCGATGCCACCGTCACCCGCATCCTCAGCTATGACGGCTTCGGCTTCACCCTGGGCAACCGCTACCCGAACGGCAACTTCTGGGATACGCCTTCGCTGTGCAATCCCAACGCCACCGGCTACAGCCAGCCTTGGGGCTGCGGCGTGCCGACCTTCGGCGGCCTGATCGTCGGCAACAACGGCATCGAGACCCGCACCACGCAGATCCTGCTGTCGGCGCAGAAGCCGTATTCGAAGGAGAGCGGCTGGGGCGCTTCGGTGGCCTACACCTGGAGCAACTCGCGCCAGACCCGCGACATCAACGAGCACTATGCGTTCGACGCGGCCACGCTGGCGGACTATCCCTTCATCAAGTCCAACGCGGTCGCGCGGCACCGCCTGGTGGCCACCGGCAACTACGACGGCTTCTGGGGCATCACCTTCGGCGGCAAGCTGACGCTGTCCACGCCGATCCCGAGCAACGACTTCATCTGCGGCGCGCAGCCGGCAGCGGGTTCGAATGAGCCGGCCTGCATCCCGACCGGCTTCAATCCGCAGGGCAATGGCAAGTTCCTGATCGGCGGCAAGATCTTCGGCTACCGCTCGGTGGACCTGCAGGCGACCAAGGACTTCAAGATCGCCGGCGACTGGAAGGCCTATGCCCGGGTGGACATCATCAACGTGTTCAACTTCGACAACTTCACCAACATCATCTACGACGACAGTTCGGGCTCGAAGCTGGCCCGCTACAACGAGACGGGCGACATCATCGGCACGCCGCGCCAGGTCAAGGTCGAAGTGGGTGTGAAGTTCTGAGCAGGTAGTCCGCTTCCGGCGCAGGCGCTCTCCCCTGCGCCGGAAGCCTGCAGGCAAGTATCCGGCCCGCGAAGGTTCGCCTCCGCGGGCTTCTTTTTGCCCGCAACCCGGGCCGGGAAATAAAAAAGGAGGCCGGATCGAAACCCGGGCCTCCTCAAAACCGACGTGAGCCGGTGGACAGTGTTGTGGCACATCTCCAGCCAAGGGCCGGATGGCGCAGATGCTACCGTTCGGCCAATGCTTATGCAAACCCTCAACTGATCTTTTCAATTGATTGTTTTTATTGAAATTTCAATGTCGTACGCGTCGCCGCAGGCGTACGATTTTTCGCAGGCTTAGGCGGATTGCGCCCATTCCGCGTTGAGCACACCCGCCGCGCCCGATATCCCTCCCCCTGAAAACGCTTCCAAGCGCCTGGGAGGGCCACATGAGCAAGCCGCAGCATTCCCCGTTGATGATCCGCAGCCTGCTGGCCTGCGCGTTGCTCGCGTGCCTGCAGGCACCCCAGGCCCGGGCGCAGTCGGCCAATGCCGGCTTGCGCGGACAGGTGCAGGCGCCTGCGGGCACCGAGGTCGTCGCCACGGAACTGGCCACCGGCGCCAGCCGCCGCGTGCGCACGGGCGCCAATGGCAGTTACAGCATCCTCGGGCTGCCGCCCGGCACCTATCGCGTGGAGGCGGCCGGGCGCAGCCGCGATGTGGTGTTGAGCGTGGCGGCCACGGCCACGCTCGACCTCGATGCCGCGACATCGGCCACGACCCTGGCGGCGGTCACCGTCACCGCCCCGGCGCTGCTGCAGGAGGTGCGCACGCCGGAGGTGGGCGAGACGGTCTCGCTGCGGCAGATCCAGACCACGCCGCAGGTCTCGCGCAACTTCCTGGAATTTGCCGATGCGGTGCCGGGCATGGCCTTCACCCGCGACGGCGATGGCCGCACGTCGCTGCGCGGCGGCGCGCAGAACGACAGCAGCGTCAACGTCTACATCGATGGCGTCGGGCAGAAGAGCTATGTGCGCAGTGGCGGCGTTTCCGGGCAGTTCTTCAGCGCGGGCAATCCGTTCTCGCAGTTGGCCATTGGCGAGTACAAGGTGATTACCTCCAACTACAAGGCCGAATACGGGCAGATCTCCAGCGCGGCGATCACCTCGGTCACCAAGTCGGGCACCAATGAGTTCCACGGCGAGGCGTTCTATCGCTATACCGATGAGGATCTTCGCGCCCGCACGCCGGCCGAGCGGCAGCCCGGGCGCGAGAAGGTGGCCTCGGCCGAGAAGGAATACGGCTTTGCCTTGGGCGGGCCGATCGTGCGCGACCGCGCGCATTTCTTCGTCGCCTATGAGGCCAAGCGCTTCGCTTTGCCGACCAGGGTCGGGCCCGGTGGCGTCGCGGCCAATGCGGTGGACAGCCTGCCGGCGCAGGCCACCGCCGAGCTGGGGCCGGCCTCGCAGCCGTTCCAGCAGGACCAGGTGTTCGTGAAGATCGATGTCGAGCCGACCGATCGTGATCGGCTGGAGCTGTCGGTGCAGGACCGGCAGGAGGAGCAGTACGGTTTCGGCGGCACCAACGCGCGCTCGCACAGTTCGGTGACGGAGAACACCGACCGGCGCTGGACGCTGCGCTGGGATCACAGCGGCGATGACTGGTTCAACGAGGTGCTCGCCACCTATGAGGATGCATTCAACAACCCGACGCCACTGACCCATGGCAACGGCCTGATCTACAACACGCCCGACGGCACCAACGATGCCACGGTGCTGGAAACCCAGGGCGGTTCGCCACTGGCCGCGCAGCGCAAGGGGCAGAAAGGCTGGTCGATCGAAGACAACCTCACCTTCAGCGGGCTGCAGTGGAAAGGCGAGCACACGATCAAGATGGGCGTGCGCTACAAGGCGATCGATCTGTACGCCGCCGACGCACAGGACATCAATCCGCAGTTCTCCTACTCGCTGGAGAATCCCGCGTTCTCCGGCACGGTGCCCTACAAGGCGTTCTTCACCAAGCCGGTGGTCGGCCAGGGCGGTTTGACTGCCAACGTGAAGTCCGCGGCGCAGCAGCTGGGCGTGTACCTGCAGGACGATTGGCAGGTCAATGAGCACCTGCAGCTCAACCTCGGCCTGCGCTGGGATTACGAGAAGAATCCTGCGTACGTCGATTTCGCCACGCCGCCCAATGTCATTGCCGCGCTGGCGCAACAGGATCCGAACGGGCCCGCGGGCCAAAGCTATGCGCAATCGCTGGCGCTGGGTGGGATCGACGTGGGCGACTACATCGGCACGGGGCGCAACCGCAGCGCGTTCAAGGGCGCGTGGCAGCCACGGCTCGGGTTCTCGTATGACCTGGGCGCCGACGAGCAACATGTAATCCATGGCGGTGCAGGTCGCTCGTATGACCGTGATCTGTTCGACTACCTGCAACTGGAGCGCACCAAGGCAGCCCTGCCGCAGATCAGCGTGTATTTCGCCGACCCGGCCGGCGGTGGCTGCTATCGCGGTGCCGCGCCCTGCTACCCGTGGGATCCGAACCTGCTCAACGGCCTGGACAAGCTGCAGGCGCTGGTCGGGCCGACGAGCAACGCCGGTACCGAAGTGGACATGCTCAACAACAAGCTCAAGGCGCCGTACTCCGATCAGTTCAGCCTGGGCATGCGCAACCAGATCGGCGAATGGATGACCGATGCGACGATCACCCGCGTGCTGAGCTATGGCGGGTTTGCCTACACGCTGGGCAACCGCTATCCGAATGGCAATTTCTTTGATGCGCCGCGGTTGTGCAATGCGAGCGCCAAGCCGGTCTACAGCGCTGCATGGGGCTGCGGGCTTCCCGGATTTGGCAGCCTGGTTCTCGGCGACAACGGCATCGAGACCCGCAGCACACAGTTGTTGCTCTCTGCCCAGAAGCCCTACACCCGCGACAGCGGCTGGGGGATGTCCGTGGCGTACACGCTCACACACGCGCGCCAGAACCGCGACATCGGCGAGCACTATGCCTTCGACATGCCGACGATCCAGCAATACCCGTTCGTGCGCTCGAACGCGGCGGCGCGTCATCGCCTGGTGGTGACCGGCAATTACGATGGGCCCTGGGGCATCACCTTCGGCGGCAAGCTGACCCTGGCCACGCCGATGACCGCCAATACCAGCTACTGCGCAGAGCAACCGCCGTATGGCAACCAGCCGCAGTGCGTGCAGGTAGGGGTGACGCCCAATGGCAATGGGCGCTTCCTGCTCGGCGGCCCGATCTTCGGCTATCGCTCGGTGGATTTGCAGGCGACCAAGCAGTTCAAGCTGGCCGGGGATACGTCGATGTATGCGCGCGTGGACATCATCAACGTGTTCAATTTCGACAATCTGGTCGGGCTGAACATGGGCAACTGGGAAGGCCAGCGCCATGCGTGGTATGACCGGGCCGGGGGGATTACCGGGACGCCGCGGCAGGTGAAGCTGGAGGTGGGGGTGAAGTTCTAGGCTTCGGCGCCCCCCCTCATCCGCCCTTCGGGCACCTTCTCCCCGGAGGGGAGAAGGGTATCGGGGGGTTAGATCGCTTGGGCGGCGATTTCCGCCTGGATCGCTTCGGCGGCGGCGATCGGGTCGGCGGCGTTGCGGATCGGGCGGCCCACCACGATCGCGTCGGCGCCATCGCGGAATGCGTCGGCCACGCCTACGGTGCGCTGCTGGTCGTCGCCCACCGGACCGCCGGGGCGGATGCCCGGGCAGACGATCGAGAAACCCGGGCCGGTGGCGCGACGGATCGGGCCGGCTTCCTGGCCCGAGGCAATCACGCCGTCGATGCCGGCAGCCTGCGCCGCCAGCGCGCGCTCGACCACCACGTCCGCCGGTTCGCGGTCGATACCCATGGCGCGCAGGTCGGGGCGACCCATCGAGGTCAGCACGGTGACCGCCAGCAGGCGCATGTCGCTGCGATTGGCTTCCACCGCGGCTTGCAACATCGGGGCGTGCCAGCCGTGCACGGTGCAATAGCTGACCGGCCACTGCGACAGCCGGCCGATCACGCCGCCAATGGTCGCCGGGATATCGAAGAACTTCAGGTCGACGAAGATGCGCTTGTCGCGCTTGGCCAGGATGTCGAGCACATCGAAGTACTCGCCCGACGCCAGCAGCTCCATGCCGATCTTGTAGAACGACACCGCATCGCCAAGTCGATCGATCCACGCCACCGCCTCGCGACGGCCGGGCACGTCCAGGGCGAAGATCAGGCGTTCACGCGAGGTCAGCGGCAGCGGCGGTCGGCTCATGGGGCAACGTCCAGGGCGTCGCGCTTGGCCTGGCGCCGGGCTTCGCGCGGCTGGGTGAAATCGTTGTTGAACTGCGCCGGTTCCCAGCCACCATAGCTCGGGTTGGGCAGCATCCACCAGCGCTCGCCGAACCAGTCGTGGTACTGCTGGTACAACTCGCCGCGGCCCTGCGGGGTGTTGGCGATGACCTGGACGAAATCACCCAGCTGGTCGCCGAACTGCATCAGCACGCGGTACTTCTGCCCGGCCAGGCGACGGCGGCAATTCTTCTCGCTGCCGTTCTGCTCGCAATCCTTGACGAAGGTGCCCAGCCCCAGGAACACGCTGTCGTCGGCCACCGGCATGCCGACGGCGCGCAGGTTGGCCAGGGTCGCTTCCTGCAGATGCTGGGCGCGGTTGGAGATGTACAGCACGGTCACGCCCCGGGCCTGGGCCGCCTTGGCGAAATCCACCACGCCCGGCACGGCCTTGGCCTTCTTCTCGGCCACCCAGTTCGACCAGGTCACTTCGTCGTATTCCTGGTTGTCGCGGATCAGGCGGGCCTGGTACGGCGAGTTGTCCAGCACGGTTTCGTCGACATCCATCACCACGGCCGGCTTCAGGCCCTTGGCGGCGTTGCCGCGCTCATCCGGCACCAGGGCGTCCCAGTTCTGCTCCTTCAGTGCCTCGTCGAGGCGGTCGGCGGCGGCGCGATAGGTCTGCTCAGAGAGGGCGCGGTATTCCTCGGCCCGCTGCATCCACAGCACCGCGTTGAGGTTGTCGTCGGCAGCGACCGTGGGCTGCGCCGGCTTCTGCTCGGCCACCTTGGGCGCGGCCGACGGGGCCAGCGCGGGTTTGGCGGCCGTGGCGCCATCAGGCGTCTGCACCTTGCAGGCGGACAGGGCCAGCAGGGCGCCGGCGAGAAGGGTCAGGGTCAGGCAATTGCTGCGACGCATGGGCTACCACCAAGGAAAGTGGCGCGATTTTACCGGCTCCGGCATGACCTGCGGGTTTCAGCCACCTGCGCAGGCGGCTATCCTGCCGGCCCCTTCCCCCCGCCGAGCCCGCCATGACCTCCGACGCCCAACCGCTCCCGGTGCTCGATCCCGTGCAGATCCGCGTCCTGGCCTGCCTGGTGGAGAAGGAAGCCACCACGCCCGATGCCTATCCACTGACGGTGAACGCTGCGCAGGTCGCCGCCAACCAGAAGACCGCCCGCGAGCCGATCATGGCGCTGGAAATGGGCCAAGTGCATCACGCGCTGCGCCAGCTCGAATCGCTCGGGCTGGTCCGGCAGCAGTTCTCCTCCCGTGCCGAGCGCTACGAGCATCGGCTCGAATCGGCGCTGGGCCTGACCCGGCAACAGGCGGTGCTGCTCTCGCTGCTGGGCCTGCGCGGGCCGCAGACGGTGCACGAGCTGTTTGCGCGCAGCGAGCGGATGTTCCGCTTCGCCAATGCCGAGGAAGTGCGGCATGCGCTGGATCGCCTCGGTCAGCGTGGCCTTGCCGGGATCCTGCCGCGCGCCAGCGGCCAGCGCGAAGAGCGCTATGCGCATGGCCTGGGTGGCGCGATTGAAGCCGGCGCCGCAACGCCTGACGCCGCGGCCGCGGTAGTGACTCCCGAAGAATCGGCCCTCGAAGCGCGCGTGGCGACGCTGGAGGAACAAGTCATCGCGTTGCAGGCGCAACTCGATGCGTTGCGCCAGCGCGTGGCCGGCGACGCCTGAAGGATTTTTCAGAGATCGACGACGTAGTACGCCAGCGGCTCACGCTCGGCGGCGATGCGGTATTCGCCCGCGCGGTGCAGGCCCAGCTTTTCGAGCAGGCGTACCGAGGCGGCATTGCCGGGCGACACGATCGCGCACAGCGCGCGCAAACCCAGGGTGTCACGCGCGTGTGCCATCACCGCGCGTGCTGCTTCTTCAGCGTAACCACGGCCTTGATAGGCCGCCAACAAGGCGTAGCCGATATCCGGTAGTTCGAGGTCCGGGCGCTGGATCAGGCCAGTAGTGCCGATGAAATCGCCGCCCTCGCGCAGTTCCAGTGCGTAATGGCCGAAGCCGTGCGTGGCGTATTGCGCACCGTGCCAGCCGGCCAGGTAGTCATGCGCCTGCGCCTGCGTGCGCACGCCGCGATCGCCGATGCCGGCGTGGAAGCCCGGGTCATTGAGCAATGCCAGCATGTTGCCCGCGTCGTGTGCGGGCGAAAGCTCGCGCAACGTCAGGCGTGGGGTCTGGATCAGGAAGGTCACGGCGCGCTCCGGCAGCGGGCCCCCAGCGTGCCCGCTCGCCGTGATGCGGGCAAGGCTCAGTCGAACAGCGCCTGGATCGCCGCCAGACCCGCGCTGGCACGCTCTTTCTTGCGTTCGGCATCGGCCACCGGGTCAGCGCCATCGCGCTGCAGTTCCGCGGCCGGGATTTCGTCGAAGAACCGGCTGGGCTTGAGCCGGATCTGCTCGCCGAACTTGCGCGTCAGCTTGCTGTGGCTCATCCACAGTTGTTCCTTGGCGCGGGTGATGCCGACATACAGCAGCCGACGCTCTTCCTGCAGGTTACCCTCGTCAAGGCTGACCTCATGCGGCAGCACGCCGTCTTCGCAGCCGACGATGAACACGTAACGGAACTCCAGGCCCTTGGAGGCGTGCAGGGTCATCATGCGCACCTGGTTGCCGCCATCATCCTTGTCGTTGCGCGACAGCAGCGCCAGCTGCGCGGCAAGATCGCCGGCACTGGCGCCGCGCGGGCCGCCCTCGAACCATTCGGCAAGTTCTTCCAGGTTGGCCTTGCGACGCTGGAAGCCGGCCTCGTCCTTGCTTTGGTTGCGAAGATCAGCCAGCAGGCCGGACTTTTCCGCCAGGCGCCGGACCAGGTCCGCCGCCGGCAGCAGCGCCGATTGCTGGCGCAGGTCGCGCAGGATGTCGGTGAAGGCACTCAGGCCGTTGGCCGCGCGCGGCGGCAGGTGCTGCAAGGCGCCCATGGACTCGGCCGCGCGCGACATCGGCACATGCTTGCTCCCGGCCAGTTCGGCCAGCTTGGCCAGCGAGCCGGCGCCGACCTCACGCTTGGGCGACTGCACGGCGCGCAGGAAGGCCGCGTCATCGTCCGGATTGACGATCAGCCGCAGCCACGACAGCAGGTCCTTCACTTCCTGGCGTTCGAGGAACGCGGTGCCGCCGGTCAGGTGATAGGGCACGCGCAGCAGCTGCATGGCCTTTTCCAGCGGCCGCGACTGGAAGTTGCCGCGGAACAGGATGCAGAAGTCGCTCCAGGGCACCTGCTTGGCGTTGGCGAGGTAGGAAATCTCCGCGGCCACTTTTTCCGCCTCGTGTTCGCTGTCACGGCATTCCCACACGCGGATGCGCTCGCCGTCGGCCTGGTCGCTCCACAAGGTTTTCAGGTGCTCGTGCGGGTTGTGCGCGATCAACGCATTGGCCGCGCGCAGCACCCGGTTCGAGCAGCGGTAATTCTGCTCGAGCTTGATGATCTCCAGCTTCGGATAATCCACGCCCATCTGCAGCAGGTTGTCCGGGTTGGCGCCGCGCCAGGCATAGATGCTCTGGTCGTCGTCGCCCACGCAGGTGAAGTTGCCGCGCTCTCCGGCCAGCATCTTCAGCAATCGGTACTGGGCGTCATTGGTGTCCTGGCATTCGTCGACGAGCAGATAGCCGATGCGCTCGCGCCAGGCCTGCACGATCTCCGGATTGGATTCGAGGATCTGCACGGGCAGGCGGATCAGGTCATCGAAATCCACCGCGTTGAAGGTCGTCAAACGCGCCTGGTAACGCTCGTAAAGGCTGGCCGCCTCTTTCTCGCGATTGCTGCGCGCCGCTTCCATCGCCTGCTGTGGAGACAGGCCGGCGTTCTTGGCGCGCGAGACCAGGTTGCGCGCGTCTTCGATGGCATCGGGCTTGGCGCCATGCATCAGATCCTTGAACTGCGCGCCGGCATCATCGGAATCGAAGATCGAAAAGCCGCGCTTGAGCCCAGCTGCCTCGTGTTCGATCTGCAGGAACTTCAATCCCAGTGCATGGAAGGTGCAGATCGTCAGGCCGTCCGCGGCTTCGCCCCGGATGCGCTTGCTCACGCGCTCGCGCATTTCCTTCGCCGATTTGTTGGTGAAGGTGATCGCGGCGATGCGCTTGGCCGGATACCGGTTCGTTGCGATCAGGTGGGCGATCTTCTCCACGATCACGCGCGTCTTGCCGCTGCCGGCGCCAGCCAGCACCAACAAGGGACCTTCGCAGTGCAGGACCGCGGCGCGCTGGGGAGGATTGAGACCGTGCATGGAGGCTTCCGAGGGCGGTGCATTGTACCGGCCCGGCGACGCCGGCCAAGCGTTGACATCGCTCGCGCACTTGCCCTGCCGCCGGTGCAGCGGCAACCGCTAGAATCACCCGATGGCCAAGCTCTATTTCTATTATTCGGCGATGAATGCGGGCAAGACGACCACCTTGCTGCAGTCGGCCCACAACTATCGCGAGCGCGGCATGCGCACCCTGGTGCTGACGCCCAAGCTCGACCATCGTGCCGGCAGCGGCGTGGTGGCCTCGCGCATCGGCCTGCGCGCCGAGGGCGTGGCGTTCGACCGCGACCGCGACCTGCAGCGGCTCGTCGCCGAGGACCTGGCCCAACATGGCAAGCTCGATTGCGTGCTGGTGGACGAGGCGCAGTTCCTGACCCGCGCGCAGGTGTGGCAACTCAGCGAGGTGGTCGACCAGTTGCGCATCCCGGTCCTGTGTTATGGCCTGCGTACGGATTTTCGCGGTGAGCTGTTCGAAGGCAGCCAGTACCTGCTGGCCTGGGCCGACGAGATGCAGGAGATCAAGACCATCTGCCATACCGGCAGCAAGGCGACCATGACCGTGCGCGTGGATGAACACGGTCATGCGGTGCAGGACGGCCCGCAGGTGGAGATCGGCGGCAACGAACGCTATGTGTCGGTGAGCCGCGCCGAGTTCAAGCGGATCATGCGCGGCGAAGGCCGCATCGAGCCGCTGCAGGAGTCCTTGCCTTGGTGAATGCGCACCTGCGCTAGGTCATTGGTTGGGTTGTAGCGCCTGCCCGGATGTGCAGAATCGGCCATGGTTCTCAAGGAGAGAGAAACATGCGGTACGCAGTTCGCCTGTGTGCAATGGGCCTGGCGCTGGGTTTGAGCGCCGGAACGGCATCGGCTACCGATGCGACGCGCGCTTTCCAGGATTTCCCTGCCGAAGTGCTCACTGACGGCTTCCTCGAAGCCCATCTCGATCTGTTCTACCGCAAGGCCGGCATTGCGGCAGACAAGAAGGGTGATTTTGCCGACGCGCGCAAGAAGTACCAGCTTGCCGCGCGCTATGCCGACAAGCCCTCGCAGGCCCGCCTCGGTGAGATGTACTGGGAAGGCCAGGGCGGCGATGCCGACCACGTGATGGGCTTTCTGTGGATGGCGCTGGCTGCCGAGCGCAATTACGACGCCTTCCAGGCGCGCAAGATGGAGTACTGGAACCAGCTCACGCCGGAAGAGCGCAAGCGCGCGGTATCGCTGGACAAGCAGATGCTCGGCGAATACGGCGACGTCGTGGCCAAGGCGCGACAGGCCAAGGTGATGCGGCGCGAAGCGCTGCGCGGCACCGGCGGATTGCTGGGCCATTCGGACGGTTCGATGGTGTCGATCGCCACGCCCCGTGGCGGCACCATCGACCCGCAGGTGTTCTACGCCAAGGAATTCTGGGAGCCGGAAGCCTACTGGCAGATGCAGGACTACGTTTGGGACGGGCGTACACCCGGGCGCGTGGATATCGGCGAGGTGCAGGACCTCGGCACGCAGCCGGCTTCGTCCGCCGCGCCGAAGGACGAGAATCCCTGAGCAGGAACGCCGCGCTTTGCGGGCGCGGCGTTCTGCTGATCAGTAGAGCTTGCGCTCGGACGCCGGCGGCGGCGTCCACTGGTACAGCCAGGTCTCGGTGAGCGGCTTGCCCTTCAAGCGCAGGAACAGGCGGATGTCGATCTGCTGGGTCGAATCATCCGGCGGCACCACGTCGAACATCGCGCGATAGCCGGAGATTTCATGCAGCGGGCGCGCCGACACGATCTCGGTCTTGCCGCGCGACAACTGCAGCACCGCTTCGACGTCCAGGTTGTTGGCCTTGGCCAGGGCGGCCAGTTCGCCGCCGGCAAAGTCCACTGCGAAACGCCAGGAAAAATGCTCGCGCTTCTGCCCAATCACGCCACCCAGGCCGGTGCGCGTGGATACGCACAGCGCCAACGGCGATGAGGCTGGCGGGTGCGCGCCCCAGAACAGGCGATAGCCCATCAGCAGCTCGTCGCCGGGCTGCGGCTTGGCTTCAGGGTTCCAGAACGCGACGATGTTGTCGAAGGTTTCGTCCACGGTGGGAATCTCGACCAGCTGTACCGAGCCCTTGCCCCACCCTTTCTTCGGCTCGACCCACAGGCACGGACGCTTCTCGTAGAAGACGCCGTCGTCCTGGTAATGGTCGAAGTTGCGGTCGCGCTGCAGCAGGCCGAAGCCGCGCGGGTTCTCGTCGACGAACATGTTGAAACGCAGCTGCGGCGGGTTGGCCAAGGGGCGCCAGATCCATTCGCCGGCACCGGTCCACATCGACAGGCCATCGGTGTCGTGGATTTCCGGGCGCCAGTCCCACGCCATGCGCCGATCGTTCTCGCCGGTCTGGTACATGCTCGTGCAGGGCGCGATGCCCAGTCGATCGATCGCCTTGCGCGGATACAGCGCGCTGTCGATGTCCATCAGCAGTACCTCGCCGTTGGTGATGGCGAACCGGTACGCACCGGAAATGCTCGGCGAATCAAGCAGGCCGTAAACGACCACGGTATTGGAATCAGCCGCGGGCTTTTCCAGGTAATAGGCGATGAAGTCCGGGAATTCTTCCGGCTGGCCGGTGCCGGTATTGATCGCCAGGCCGCGGGCGGATTGGCCGTACTGGCCTTCGGCGCCGACCGCCCGGAAGTAGCTGGCGCCGAGGAACGCGGCGAAGTCGCGATTGGTGTCCTGGCGGGTGTTGAGGCGGAACCCGGCGAAGCCCAGATCACGCGGCAGCCCCTGGCCCTGCAGTCCGCTCCTGCCGTAGTCGAAGGCGGCCGGATCGTAAGCCAGTTCCTGCGCCTTGCCGTCCACCACTTCGAACATGCGCACCGGGGAGTGGAAGTACAGGCCGAGGTGGAAGAACTTCGCCTGGAACTTGCCCGGCTTGTCCGCCCATAGCGCATGGTCCTGGCGATAGCTGATCGACTGGTATTGGTCCCAGGTGAGGTTCTCGACCGGACCCGGCAGCACGCGCTTGTGCGTCTGGTAAGGCTTGGCGGCCAGCGCACGCGCCTGGCCCTTGAGCCAGGCGAAGTCGAACGCTTGCGGCTCACCGAGCCGGCGCAGGCCTACCGCGTCGGCGGCCAGGGCCCAGCCCGGGAGGGCAGGCAGGCCGAGGCCAGCCAGCGCGGCAGCAGCGTTCTTGAGGAATTGGCGTCGTTCCATGGGGCCCGTTCGGCGCAAGGTGGGGAAAGTGGCACATCATATCCAGCCCGTTGGGCAACCGATGGCTGGACGATGAATACGCCCATCAATCGGCGCAGGCGTCTTCCAGGGCCAGACGGCCCGCCTGTTGGCAAAGGAAGGCGCGCTGCGCCGATGCTTCGTCGGGGCCGTCGTATCGCAGGAGCGTCCAGCGTTCGGCGGCCTGCATGACCTGGCCGGGCGCGAGCTGGCGATACGGTGCATGGACTTCCATCTCCATCAGGCCATCGGCGGGTGCACGCGATGGCGCATCGAGATAGAGCTCGATCTGGCCTTGCTCTGGATGGATCTTCGCGCGGGGCTGGTGGGCAAAGCGAATCAGCAGGACCTGATGCCCCGCGAAGCCCGCCATCCATCCGGCCGATGGCTGCACGCGATACTTGCCGCGCTGGATCTCGGGTGCGTCGCGCTGTTGCGCGGTGAGGGTGAACATGCCGGCATGCCATTGATGCTGCGGCGCGACTGTGCCGGTATCAGTGGAAGGAGCCAGGTCGATGTCAGTCTGCGGCGAGGCGACCGGCACGAACACGCGCGTGTTCGCAGCGACGCGCGTGTTGAACCACAGGTCCCACGAGACGGGCGTCTGCCGGATGTTGTGTGCCTGTGCATCGAGCAGCAGGGTGTCCGGCGCGTCCGGTGCGAGGCGGAATTGCTTATGCAGGCGGACGCCGGTGACCGGGCTTTCCACACCTTCGAGCGCGATCTGTTGCGCGTCATGCTTGACCACGCGCGTGGTGGCCAGTGAGAGATACGGATCGGGCGGCCAGTTGGCCGCGGCCTGGCGGCGGGCTGGATTTGCGTCCTGGTGCAGCCACCACTGGCTCTGCGGGCCGACCCAGACGTCGTGGCCGAGATAGGCGATATCGCCGGCCGCCGCGGACCACGAGGGCGAGGGATGCTCGCGGATGGCATCAACGCCGATTTTGAGAACGTTCGGTTCGCCGGCCAGGTGCCAGGCCAGCACACGACCACCGAACGCGGGGGTCACTTCCAGGCGCACGACACCATTGTCGAGCGCATTCGTGGACAAGGTTGCGTCTGCCGCGATGGCGGGAACGGCTGACGCCAGGGCGAGGAGAGCGAGCAATCTACGGCGCGGGGCTATCGAGCGCATTGGCCGGTTCCGGTGGGGTCGGCCGCATTGTCGCGCGACGACGCATGTGCGGATAGGCAGCGCTCAAGCGTCGATGGAAGAAGAGGCGCGCGGTAGCGCCCAACGCCACCAGCGCTGCCAGGGATTGGCGTGCGGTCGCGCGCCTTCTGCCTGGAGCCATTGCTGCAGTTCGTTCGCGAGTGCTGCGACACTTGCGTAGCGATCGTCGGGTGCCTTTCGCAGGGTTTTCAGCGTGATCGCATCGAGGGCGCCGCGCAGGCCGGCGCTGCGGCGGGACATCGAACCGGCGGAACCGTTCGCGCCACGCAACACCATCGCCGACGGTGGCGCGACTTCTGCCTGCAGCACGGCGCGCTCCCACTCCGCGTCGCTTTGCCGGCGCAGGCGATAGGGCTTCTGGCCAGTGAGCACTTCGTACAGGACGACGCCGAGCGAATAGACGTCAGCCGATGCGCTGACGGGTTCGCCGCGGATCTGTTCTGGCGCGGCGTAGTGCAGGGTGAACGCGCGCGCCTGGCCCAGGGATACCTGATCGTTCGGGTCATCGAGATGCAGCGCAATGCCAAAGTCGAGTAGCCGCACTTGGCCAGCCGTGTCCACGAGGATGTTGGCCGGCTTGAGGTCGCGGTGAACGATGCCTCGCGCGTGCACGTGCTCCAGGGCGTTGCACACCTGCACGAACAGCGACACGCAGGCGGTGAGGGGCAGCGCATGCCTGCGGCAATACTCCGTGATCGGCTCGCCTGGGGCGTATTCGAGCGCGAGGTAGAGCGTGCCCGCCGCATCGGCGCCGGCTTCGTGGAGGTGGGGGATCTGCGCGTGGTCCAGCGCGGCCAGGGTGTCTCGTTCGCGCAGGAAGCGTGCGTGCAGGTGTGGATCGGCCAGGTCCGGGCGCATCAGCTTCAAGGCGATGCGGCCGCGCTCGGGATGCTGCATGTCGACAGCCAGCCAGACCTGGCCCATGCCGCCTTCGCCCAACAATTCCAGCAAACGGTAGTCGCCGATTCGATCGCCGGCGGCGACCAGCTGCTCATGGTGCGCCAGCAAGGGTTCGGCGATGAAGCTGGCGCTGTGTCGCTCCATGGCCAGCAGACGGCGCAGTTCCGCCGCGAGCTCGGCGTCGCCTTGCTGCAATTGCGCCAGCCGGCGCTCGCGCAGGGTGTCGTCCAGCTCCAGCAGCTCGTCCAGCAACGGCGACAACTGGGACCAGCGGCTGGCGTCCATGGGCCGGCTCAGCGTTCCTGCATCGAAGCCAGCAACAGCATGCGCGCCTTCTGCCAGTCGCGCCGGATGCTGCGTTCGGAGCGCTGCATGAGCTCTGCAATTTCCAGTTCGGACAGGCCTGCGAAGTAGCGCAGTTCGACCACCTTGGCCAGGCGCTCGTCCAGTGAATGCAGGCGATTGAGTGCCACATCGAGGGCGAGGAGGTTTTCGTCCAGGCGCACGCCGCTATCGCTGTCTTCGGGAATCTCGGCCACGCGCTTGAGATCCCCGCCGCGCTTGCGGGCCAGGCGGTTGCGCGCATAGTCGACCACCACGCTGCGCATGGCAGAAGCGGCGTAGGCAAAGAAATGGGCGCGGTCATCGAAGCGTGCGTTGCCGGTGGCGCCCAGCAACTTGAGATAGGACTCGTGGACGAGCGAGGTGGGATCGAGCGTGTGATTCTGTTGCCCGGCCAGCTGTCGCCGGGCCATCGCGTGCAGTTCGCGATAGAGCGTGGCGAGTACGCGATCCAGTGCCGCACGGTCTCCCGCGCGGGCCGAATCCAGCCACAAGGTGATATCCGTCGTCTCGCCCATGGTGCAGTCCTTACACCGCAGATGGCGCGGACTATAGCCGCGGCGCAGGCCGGCGACGTGAAGACTTCAGCGTTGGCAGTGCGCGCACCAGACGCTGGCCCGCTGGCCGATCGAGGCGTGCCGAAGCGATTTTCCGCATTGCTTGCACGATTCTCCCTCACGGCCGTAGACCAGCAGTTCCTGCTCGAAGTAGCCAGGCGCGCCATCGGGGCTGATGAAGTCGCGTAGCGTGGTACCGCCTCGCTGAATAGCGTGGCCCAGGATCTGCTTTGCGGCCGTGGCAAGCTTTGCATACCGCTCGCGCGACACTTTGCCCGCCTCGCGCAGCGGGCTGATCCCCGCGCTGAACAGGCTTTCGGCGGCGTAGATGTTGCCGACGCCGACGACGATGCGTTGATCCATGAGGAAGGTTTTCACCGGCGCCCGGCGGCCTCTGCTGCGCTCGAACAGATAGTCCCCGTCGAACGCGTCGGAGAGCGGTTCGGGCCCGAGTTCGGCCAGCAGCGGGTGCGTTTGGCCAGGCGACTGCCACAGCAGGGAGCCGAAGCGCCGGGGGTCGTTGAAGCGCAGCAAGCGGCCATTATCGAGGCTGATGTCGACATGATCGTGCGCGCGCAGCGGAGTGTCTCCCGGCAGCACGCGCAGGCTGCCTGACATTCCCAGGTGCAAGATCGCGGTGCCGCGCCCCTGCATTTCCAGCAGCAGGTACTTGGCACGACGATGGAGACCGGTGATCTTCGCGCCCGGCAAGTGTTGCTCGATCTCGGGCGGAATCGGCCATCGCAGGTCCGGCCGTCGCAGGATCACGCCGTGGATAGTACGGTGCAGCAGGTGCGGGGCCAGGCCGCGCAACGTGGTTTCGACTTCCGGCAACTCAGGCATGCGAGTAAGTGTAAGAGGTCGCGGCGAATGGTCCTGAGGTGGGGATTGGGGCAGGGCACTGCAAGCGGTGTTTTCGGCGCCGCAAAAAAGACAAACCCCCAGCCGTTTGGCTGGGGGTTTGGGGGTAAAGCCCCTGGCGATGACCTACTCTCGCATGGCTTGAGCCACACTACCATCGGCGCAGCTGCGTTTCACTTCCGAGTTCGGGATGGGATCGGGTGGTTCCAC
>Ga0160473_100079_pt1 | contig 109399 bp, 92 predicted proteins | sample HID1975I_E11MG_FD_108217 | JGI IMG/M metagenome (GOLD analysis project Ga0160473, IMG submission 108217) | Enriched soil microbial communities from UW Madison campus, WI, USA - HID1975I_E11 MG | ecosystem: Environmental > Terrestrial > Soil > Unclassified | place: USA: Madison, Wisconsin...
CCGAAACCACCGCCTTGACGATCAGGTAAAGCATCGTGCCGGCCCTCCCGCCGAGTGCCGGGTCAGCCCTGTGGCGGCACCGGCGGCGTCTCGGCCGCTTCCTTGCCCAGGCCGTGCTTCATCAGCATCGGGATGTTGGCAGCGGCGAACAGCAACGTCGCCGGCAGCGCCCCCCACAGCTTGTAGCCGAGCCAGAAATCGGTGCTGGTCGATCGCCACACCATCTCGTTTGCGGCCGCCATCACCACGAAGAACAGGGCCCAATTACGCGACAGCAGGGCCCAGCCGCGTTCGCTGAGGCCCGGATAGGCCGCTCCCAGGACCAGCTTCAGCGTCGGCCGCTTGGTCACCAGCCCGAACAGCAGGATCGCCGCGACCATGGCATAATAGATGGTCGGCTTGATCTTGATGAAGGTGTCGTCGTGCAGCCAGATGGTCAGTCCGCCGAAGCCCAGCACCATCACGCCCGAGAACCACAGCATCGGCGAGATCCTCCCGGCCTTGATCCGCGAGAAGATCATCGCTGCCACCGTCGCGGCCATGAACAGGCCCGTCGCCAGGATGATGTTCTTGCCGGTCAGCCAATAGGCGACGAAGAAGACGAGCAGCGGCCCGAGATCGAGCAGCAGGCGGGTGCCGGCGCCTTTCTCCTCCGTGGGCGTCGCCCGTGCGGTGTCGCTCACGCCTGCCTCTCCTTCATTCGATCGGCGCCAGCGATGACCCGCGCGACCTCCATCGCGTCGAACGGACGCAGGTCGTCGATGCCCTCGCCGATGCCGATGGCGTGGACCGGCAGGCCATACTTCTCCGCCGCCGCGACGAGGACGCCGCCGCGCGCGGTACCGTCGAGCTTGGTCATGACCAAGCCGGTGACGCCGCAGTCGCGGCCGAACACCTCGATCTGGTTGAGCGCGTTCTGCCCGGTCGTTGCATCCAGCACGAGCACCACGTCGTGCGGCGCAGCCGGGTTCAGGCGGCCGAGCACGCGGCGGATCTTGGCGAGCTCGTCCATCAGCCCGGCCTTGTTCTGGAGCCGGCCGGCGGTGTCGACGATCAGCACGTCGGTGCCGATGGCGGTGCCGCGCTTCACGCCTTCCCACACCAGGCTGGCGGCATCGCTGCCCTCCGTGCCGGTAATGATCGGCACGTCGATCCGCTCCGCCCAGACCTTGAGCTGGCCGATGGCGGCGGCGCGGAACGTGTCGCCGGCGACCAGCATCACCTCATAATCCTGCTCCTTCAGCAGGTGGGCGAGCTTGGCGATGGTGGTAGTCTTGCCGGAACCGTTAACGCCGATGACGAGCACGACCTGCGGCCGCGGGAACGCCTCGATCTCCAGCGGCTGGGCGACGGGGGCGAGGATGCTCGCGACCTCCTGCGCCACCACCTCGCGCACGCCGGCTTCGTCGATGCCGCGGTCGTAGCGCTCGTCGGCCAGCCGGTCGCGGATGCGGGCGGCGGCGGCCGGTCCGAGGTCGGAGGAGATCAGCGCCTCCTCGATGCCGTCGAGCGTCGCCGTGTCGAGCCGTTCGCGGGTGAACAGGCCGGTGAGGTTCTCGCCGAGCCGGTCCGAGGTTCGCCGGAAGCCGCCGAGCAGCTTCTCATGCCAGGGCACGTCGCTCATGCCGCCACTCCGACCAGTGTGTCACCATCGACCGCGACGATGCGCAGGTCGACGATTGCGCCGGCCTCCACCTCAGCGACGGCGGGGCGCACCTTGGCGAAATTGTCGGCATGACCGGTGCCGCCGCGCTCCATCAGCACGCGCTGCCGCGTTCCGATCAGGCCGCCGAGCCACGTCGCGCGACGGGCGGCGCTCGCCTCGCGCAAGGTGCGGGCGCGTTCGCGGGCGACCTCGGGTTCGACCTGCGGCATGCGCGCCGCCGGCGTTCCCGCGCGCGGTGAGAAGGGGAAGACATGGGCGAAAACGATGTCGCACTCCTCGATCAGGGACAGGCTGTTGGCGGCCATCGCCGCAGTCTCGGTGGGGAAGCCGGCGATCAGATCGGCGCCGATCGTCAGGTCCGGCCGCAGCGCCTTCAACGCCGCGACGGTGCGGATCGCGACGTCTCGGCCATGGCGGCGCCGCATCCGCTTCAGAATCATGTCGTCGCCCGACTGGAGCGACAGATGCAAATGCGGCATCAACCGCGGCTCGCTGGAGATGAGCTCCGCCAGCAGCGGATCGATCTCCACGGTGTCGATCGACGACAGCCGCAGCCGGGGCAAGGCAGGCACCGTGCGCAGGATCCGCTCGACCAGTCGCCCGAGCGACAGCGGCTCGGCCAGGTCTGCGCCGTAGCCGGTCAGGTCGACGCCGGTCAGCACCACCTCGCGCGCGCCGGAATCGACCAGCGCCGCGATACGATCGACCGCGACGTCCGCCGGCACCGACCGGCCGTGACCACGGGCGAAGGGGATGATGCAGAAGGTGCAGCGATGCTCGCAGCCGGCCTGGACCTGCACGAAGGCGCGCGACCGACCGGCGAAGGTCGTCGCGGGGAGGGGCACAGAGCGATCGGCGAAGATGTCGGCGACATGGGCGTTCGATCCGCGGCGATAGCTTTCCGGCCGCAGCTTCTCGGCGTTGCCGAGGACGCGCGACACCCCCGCCATCGCGGCGAAGCGATCCGGCTCCAGCTGCGCCGCGCAGCCGGTGACGACGATGCGCGCCTCCGGACGGTCGCGGTGGGCGCGACGCACCGCCTTCTCGGCCTGGCGCACGGCTTCGCCCGTCACGGCACAGCTGTTGACGATGATCAGGTCATCCGCCTCGCCGGCCGCGGCGCGCACGCTCTCGCCCTCGGCAAGGTTGAGGCGGCAGCCGAAGGTCAGCACCTCGATTTCGCTCATGCGAGCGCCGCCAGATCCGCCTCACCGGCGAAGACGTGGGTCGCCGGGCCGGACATGATGAGGTGCCCGTCTTCATTCTCGGACAGGTGCAAGGTCCCGCCCGGCAGATCGATCTGCACCGCCGCGTCGAGTAGGCCGAGCCGGCGCCCGGCGGCGAAGGTTGCGCAGGCGCCGGTGCCGCAGGCGCGGGTCAGGCCAGCGCCGCGTTCCCAGGTCCGCATCGTCACGTGATCGCGCGCGTGGATGGTCGCGACGTTGACGTTGGTTCGTTCCGGAAACAGCGGGTCGTGTTCGATCACCGGGCCGATCGTCTCCAGCGGCACCGCGTCGGCATTGGCGACGAAGAAGACGAGGTGCGGGTTGCCGACATTGACCGCGGCTGGCCCGGTGAGTTCGTCCCAGCCGATCGGCAGTGCGGCCGTGTCCATCGGGTAGGCGAGGGGTATCTGGTCCCAGCCGGTGCGGGGCGCGCCCATGTCGACGCGCGCGCCGCTGCCGTCCAGCGCGGCATGAAGGATGCCGGCCGCCGTCTCGATCGTGCAATCCGCGCCGACCAGCACCGGCACGCAGCGTGTCGCATTGCCGCAGGCGGCGACCTCCGACCCGTCGGCGTTCCAGATCCGCATCGTCACGTCGGTCCGCGTGCCGGGGCCGATCAGGATCAGCTGGTCGCAGCCGACGCCGGTACGCCGGTCCGCGATCGCGCGCGCCATCGACGGGTCCATCGCGACCGCCTCGTTGCGGGCATCGACGACCACGAAATCGTTGCCCAGGCCGTGCATCTTGTGGAAGCGGAACGCCATGGCCCGCGATCTAGGCACTGCCAGTGGCGAAGTCCACCAAGCGGCTCAACTGCCCTGGCGCACTCGCATTCGTTCGACCGAACCGGCCTTCGCCACCGGCTCGCGTGCGCTCGGCAGCAGCGCCTTGGCGGCGAGCAAGGTGCGGACCTGATTGACGGTCAGCGGCTTGCCGAAATGCCAGCCCTGTCCCTTGTGACAACCCATCGCGCGCAGCCGTGCCTCGATTGCGGCATCCTCGATACCCTCGGCCGTGATCGGCAGGCCCAGGCTCTCGCCAAGCTTGCTGATCGCGTTGACGATCGCCGCGCTCTCGCTGTTGTCGATCATCGTCATGACGAAGCTCTTGTCGATCTTGATGCGATCGAACGGCAGCGCGCGCAGATGCGCTAGACTCGAATAGCCGGTGCCGAAATCGTCGAGCGCCAGGCGGATGCCCTGATTCTTGAGGCTGGCGACGATCGACTGGGCCAGACCCAGGTTCTCATAGAGCGAGCTTTCGGTGATCTCGATTTCCAGCCGGCTCGGCGGAAAGCCGGTTTCGACCAGCAGCTTGACGATCTTCTGCGCCAGCCACGGATCCTTCAGCTGACCGGGCGAGATGTTGACCGAGAGGGTCAGCGCTGGGTCCCAGTGGCGGGCCTCCTCGAATGCCTGGCGCATTACGGACAGGGAAAGGTCACCGATCATGCCGCTTTCCTCGGCGATCGGGATGAACAGATCGGGCGTGATCAGCCCGCGGGTGGGGTGATTCCAGCGCGCCAGCACCTCGAAGCCGTGCAGCCGGCCGGTGGCGAGATCGATCTGCTGTTCGTAGTAGGGCACGATCTGGCCGAGCGGAATGCCGGTGCGCAGCCCAGACTCGATGGCGTTGCGGGTCTCCAGCTCGCGCTCCATGCTCGCGTCGAACCAGGCGAGCCGGTTGCGGCCGAGTTTCTTGGCCGCATACATGGCGATGTCGGCACGGCGCATCAGCCCGTCGAAGGTCGCGCAGTCCGGCTCCGAACGCGCGACGCCGACCGATGCGGACACGTGGGCGCTCACGTCACCCAGCCTGAACGCCTGCGAGAAACGGCTGACCAGCTGCTCGGCTAGGACGTCGATGACCGACGGATTGGTCGGATCGAACAGGAAGGCGCAGGCGAACTCGTCGCCGCCGAGCCGCGCGCACACCGCGCTCGGTGGAGCGGCCTCCTCGATCGCATCGGATGCCGCCCGCAGCAGCAGGTCGCCGGCGACATGGCCGTGCAGGTCGTTGACCGTCTTGAAGTGATCGATGTCCAGGACGAGCAGGGCGACGGCCTTGCGCCTCTTGTCGGCGCGGGCGAGCAGTGCGCTCGCCGCCTCGCCCAGCGATCGGCGATTGTGCAGGCCGGTCAGCGGATCGCGCGAGGCGAGGATCTGGGCGCGGTCCTCGGCGGCGGCGCACTTGGCGACCTCGCGGGAGAGATCGCGGTAACGGCGCCAGCCGAACAGGATCAGCGCGATGTTGAGCAGCAGGGTGCTCGCGAGCAGCTCGTCGACGCTGCCGCCGATCCCGTTGACGACGTTCAGGACCGAGTGGGCGAAGGTGCTGCCGGTGCCGACGAACATCAGCACCGCCGCGACGACGATGCCGCCGGTCAGCAGGTCGCGTCGCGCCGACGTGACCGGCGAGGCCGCGGGAACGCGGCGCCCACCCGCTGCCGACTTGCTCCGCCCTGTCATGCATACTCCTTGCGACCTGGGCAGGGGGATGGCACGGGCGGCATTGCAATTAGGTTAAGTGGCCGCAAGGCTTGCGTCTTCGGGGCTGCGCGGTTAAAAGCCTGCGGTTCGCTCCAGTATGTGCATGCGATCGCGACGGCGCCTACGGGTGCCAGGCCGGCCGGCGAGGTTTCGCCCGCCGGCTCGCTTTGCGTTTGGGGCAACGGCGAATTTACAGGCGCCTTGCGGCGTCGGGAGTGTGGCTTGTGTTCGAAACTCTGAGCGAACGGCTTGGCGGCGTCTTCGATCGCCTGCGTGGCCGCGGCGCGCTGAACGAAGCGGACGTGCGGGCGGCGATGCGCGAGGTGCGGATCGCCCTCCTCGAAGCCGACGTCGCGCTCCCCGTCGTGCGCGATTTCGTCGACAAGGTGACCGAGCAGGCGGTCGGTCAGTCTGTACTGCGCTCGGTCACGCCGGGGCAGCAGGTCGTCAAGATCGTCAACGACGCCCTGGTCGACATGCTCGGCGCCGACGCGTCGGAACTGGTCCTCGACGTCACGCCGCCGGCTGTCGTGATGATGGTCGGCCTGCAGGGCTCGGGCAAAACGACCACGACTGCGAAGATCGCCAAGCGACTGACCGAGCGGGGCCGAAAGAAGGTGCTGATGGCGTCGCTCGACGTCCAGCGACCGGCCGCGCAGGAGCAGTTGGCCACGCTCGGCACGCAGGCCAACGTCGCCACCCTGCCGATCGTGCCCGGCCAGCAGCCGGTCGACATCGGCCGCCGTGCGATCCAGGCCGCCAAGCTCCAGGGCTTCGACGTCGTCCTGCTCGATACCGCCGGCCGCCTCCACGTCGATCAGGCGCTGATGGACGAGATGAAGGCCGTCGCCGAAGTCTCGCGGCCGCACGAAATTCTGCTCGTCGTCGATGCGCTGACCGGCCAGGACGCCGTCAACGTCGCCCGCAACTTCTCGGATCAGGTGGCTCTGACCGGCGTCGTCCTGACCCGGATGGACGGCGACGCTCGCGGCGGTGCGGCCTTGTCGATGCGCGCCGTCACCGGCAAGCCGATCAAGTTCGTCGGCACCGGCGAGAAGCTCGATGGGCTGGAGCTGTTCCACCCCGGCCGCGTCGCCGGCCGCATCCTCGGCATGGGCGACGTCGTCAGCCTGGTCGAACGGGCGACCGAGACGATCCAGGTCGAGGAAGCCGACAAGCTCGCGCAGCGGCTGGCCAAGGGCCAGTTCGACATGAACGACCTGCGCAGCCAGCTCAATCAGATGAAGCGGATGGGCGGTCTCGGCGCGCTCGCCGGCATGCTTCCTGGCGTCAAGCAGGTGAAGCAGGCAATGGCAACGGGTGCCGTCGACGACAAGATCCTCGTCCGGATGGACGCGATGATCGGTTCGATGACGCCGAAGGAGCGAGCCAAGCCCGAGCTGCTCAACGCCAAGCGCAAGATCCGGATCGCCAAGGGCAGCGGCACGACGGTGCAGGAGCTCAACAAGCTCATCAAGATGCACCAGGAAATGGCCAATGCGATGAAGAAGATCCGCAAGATGGGCGGCCTGAAGGGGCTCGGCGCCATGCTTGGCGGTGGCGGCGGCGGTGCGGGCGGCCTCGGCGGGCTGCTTGGTGGTGGCGGCGGGGCTGGCGGGGCGATGCCTCCCGGCGGCGGCATGGCCAACCTGCCTGGGCTGCCGGGTGGACCGGGCGCAGGCGCGCCGTTCAACCTGCCGCCCGGCTTCGACCGTTTCATGAAGAAGAAGTGATTTAACAGAACTAACCGTATCTTACGAAAGGAAGTTGAATGTCTGTCTCTATCCGCCTGTCGCGCGGTGGCGCCAAGAAGCGTCCTTATTACCGGATCGTCGTCGCCAACTCGCGCAGCCCGCGCGATGGCTCGTTCATCGAGAAGATCGGCAGCTACAACCCGCTGCTGTCGAAAGAAGATCCGGCTCGCGTGACGCTGGATGCCGAGCGCGCCAAGCATTGGCTGTCTGTCGGCGCGCAGCCGACCGACCGCGTCCTCCGCTTCCTCGACGCCGCCGGCATCAAGGAGCGTGCCGCTCGCAGCAACCCGAACAAGGGTGAGCCGGGCGACAAGGCCAAGGAGCGCGCCGAGGAGCGTGCCGCCAAGGTCGCTGCCGCCGCCGAGCCTGCCGCCGAGGCTTGAGCCCTGGGCACCGGGCCGGCAGCGGCGCGTTCATGCGGGTGATACCACGCATGGAGACGCAGCATGGCCGGCCCGACCCAGTCCGACACCCAGCCCGAACCCGCCGAGGGATCCCGCGACGATGACGCCTCCCCGAAGACCACCAAGGGCGGGGGGCAGGGCGTCTCGTCCCAAGAGCCCGCCGAGGGTGCCGACGACACCCCAGCAGGCACCGACGGCTCCCCCCGCAGCTGAGCTCGGCGAACGCTCCGTCACGCTGGCCGCCATCGTCGGCGCCCACGGCGTGACGGGCGAGGTGCGCCTGAAGCTCTTCAGCGAGGATCTGGAAAGCTACGGTACGTTCGTTGCGGGCGGGCGCACGCTGACGCTCAAGTCGCTGCGCCCTGGCCCCAACGGGTCGGTCGCCCGGTTCGCCGAGATCGCCGACCGCAACGCCGCCGAGGCGCTGCGCGGTACCCCGCTGACCGTTCCGCGGTCGGCGCTGCCGCCGCTTGCCGAGGGCGAATATTACCATGCCGACCTGATCGGTCTGCCCTGCTTTGCCGACGATGTGGAGATCGGCCTGGCCGTGTCGGTCGAGAATTTCGGCGCCGGTGACGTCGTCGAGGTCGAACGCGCCGACGGCAAGCTGTTCATGGTGCCCGTCGCGCAGGCGGTGACCGTCGAGGCGGGCCGGCTGGTGATCGATCCGGATTTCGTCGACTGATGCGCGCTGATGCCGGCGGCGGCCCAACGGCCGAGCGCCTGTCTGGGACGATTGCGATAGCCCGGCTGCTCTGCGTGTTCGGGATCATCTACGTCCACGCCTGGACCGGGCAGACCGGCGATCAGCTTCGCGCCCTCGCTGGCACGTGGCAGGCGGTCATGCGCTGGACGCTGATGGAATTCCTCGGCCGGTCGGCGGTGCCGCTGCTCGGCATGGTATCGGGATGGCTGCTCGCGAACCGCCGCAGCGCGCTGGTCTACCTGCCGTTCCTGGCGGGCAAGGCGCGGACCATCCTCCTGCCCATGATCCTCTGGAATGCCTTGTCGATCGTGATCGTTTCGGGCGCCGGCTATGCGGGGATCATCCCCGCGCCGCGGCTCAGTTCGGTGACCTGGCTGATCGATGAACTGTTCTGCTTCTTCACCCCCAACGACATCAACGTCCAGACGGCGTTCCTGCGGGATCTCTTCCTCTGCATGGTGGCGGCGCCGCTGCTGCTGTCGGCACGGAGCATCTGGCTGGTCGGGATCGCGGCAGGTCTGGCAATCTGGACGGCGAGCGGTTGGACCTCGGCCTTGCTGCTGCGCCCGTCCATTCCGCTCTTCTTCATCGTCGGCATCCTGATCCGCCGCGGCGATCTCGCGGTACGGCTTGCGACGGTGAGCCCGGTGCTGGCGGTCGCGCCGGCGCTCCTGATCGGTGCGGCCAAAATCGCGGTGGAGGTACAGCCGGATGCGGCGCTTGTCCGTACGCCCTATCTGCTCCCGGTCGTGGATCTGCTGCTGCGGCCCGCAGCCGCGCTGCTGTTCTGGCGGGCGGCGTGGCTGCTGGCGGGATCACGCGCAGCGGCGCGGCTGATCGCGCTGGATCCCTTCACCTTCTTCATCTTCTGCGCTCACCTGATCCTGATCTGGATCGGCGGCCCGCTGATCGGTGCCTTGACCGGGCCGCTTGGATCGCCGGCCTATCCGCTGTTCCTTGTGCTCCAGCCGATTCTCGTCTTTGCCGCTTGCATCGTCATCGCGCAAAGGCTCACCCGGATCGCGCCGGGCACGGCGAACCTGTTGAGCGGTGCCCGCCTGGCGCGGCACCACGGCGCCGCCCGGGCGAAGATGTCCGGGCAGCGGATCGACTGCCGGCCATGACGTTCGCCGCGACCATCCTGACGCTCTATCCCGAGATGTTTCCCGGACCCCTCGGGATCAGCCTGGCGGGCCGGGCCCTGTCGGAGGGCAAATGGTCGCTCGACGCGGTCCAGATCCGCGACTTCGCGACCGACAAGCACCGCTCGGTCGACGACACGCCGGCCGGGGGCGGGGCGGGCATGGTGATGCGCGCCGACATTCTCGCCCGCGCGGTCGATAGCGTCGCCGACGATCGTCCGCTGCTGGCGATGACGCCGCGGGGCGCACCGCTCACCCAGGCGCGGGTCCGCACCCTGGTCGCGGGGCCCGGCGTGGCTATCCTGTGCGGCCGCTTCGAGGGCATTGACGAGCGTTTGTTCGAGGGTCGTGTCATCGAACAGGTTTCGATCGGCGACTATGTGCTGTCGGGCGGCGAGATGGCGGCGATGGTGCTGCTGGATGCTTGCATCCGGCTGCTTCCCGGCGTAATGGGCGCGGCTTCCAGCGGGGATGACGAGAGCTTCGAAACGGGGCTGCTCGAATACCCGCAATATACCCGACCTGCGATATGGGAGGGACGCACGATCCCCGAAGTGCTGCGATCGGGGGATCATGCGGCGGTCGACGCGTGGCGCAAGTCACGATCGGAGGCTGATACACGGCTAAGGCGGCCGGATCTTTGGGAGCGCCATGAGGGTGCTCGGATCCTTCCGCCCTCTGGCGCGCGGCGCGAAAAGAAGGACAGATGAGATGAACCTCATCCAGACTCTCGAGGCCGAGGCCATCGAGGCATTCAAGGCCGGAAAGACCATTCCCGAATTCCGTCCCGGCGATACGCTCAAGGTCGGCGTGAAGGTGGTCGAGGGCGAGCGGACCCGCGTCCAGGCCTATGAGGGTGTGTGCATCGCGCGCGCCAACAAGGGCATGGGTTCGTCGTTCACCGTCCGCAAGATCAGCTTCGGCGAGGGCGTCGAGCGCGTCTTCCCGCTCTACTCGCCGAACATCGATTCGATCGAGGTCGTGCGCCGCGGCGTCGTGCGTCGCGCCAAGCTCTATTATCTGCGTGGCCGCACCGGCAAATCGGCGCGTATTGCGGAGCGCCGCGATCCGAGACCGGCCGCCGGGGCCAACAAGGAAGCCTGATCGGGCCTCCCTAAAAGAACCTCGCAGGCGGCCGGCTCCCCACGGAGACCGGCCGTTTGCATATGTGGACAACGTCGCACCTGCCGTTGCGGCCGCGACGAACAAGGATGAAGCAATGGGTTATCGGGTAGTCGTCGCGGGCGCGACCGGCAATGTCGGGCGCGAGATGCTGAACATCCTGGCCGAGCGGGAATTCCCGATCGACGAGATCGCCGTCCTCGCCTCGTCGCGCAGCCAGGGCGACCAGGTCGAGTTCGGCGAGACCGGCAAGATGCTCAAGGTCCAGAACATCGACAATTTCGATCCCGCCGGCTGGGACATGGCCCTGTTCGCGATCGGATCCGAGGCGACGAAGATCCACGCGCCCCGCTTCGCCCAGGCGGGCTGCACGGTGATCGACAATTCGTCGCTGTACCGCATGGATCCGGACGTGCCGCTGATCGTGCCGGAGGTGAACCCGGAAGCCATCGACCTTTATCGGCGCAAGAACATCATCGCCAACCCGAACTGCTCGACCGCGCAGATGGTCGTCGCGCTGAAGCCGCTCCACGACGCCGCAAAGATCACGCGCGTCGTCGTCTCGACCTACCAGTCGGTCTCCGGCGCGGGCAAGCAGGGCATGGACGAGCTGTTCGAGCAGAGCCGCAACATCTTCGTCGGCGATCCGGCCGAGGCGAAGAAGTTCACCAAGCAGATCGCCTTCAACGTCATCCCGCACATCGACAGTTTCCTGGACGACGGCTTCACCAAGGAAGAGTGGAAGATGGTCGTCGAGACGAAGAAGATCCTCGATCCCAAGATCAAGGTCGTCGCCACCTGCGTCCGCGTGCCGGTCTTCGTCGGCCATTCCGAGGCGATCAATATCGAGTTCGAGAACGAGATCTCGGCCAAGCAGGCGCAGTCGATCCTGCGCGAGGCGCCGGGTATCATGCTCGTCGATAAGCGCGAGGATGGCGGATACGTCACCCCGATCGAATGCGTCGGCGAGTTCGCAACCTTCGTCAGCCGCGTCCGCGAGGATCCGACGGTCGAGAATGGCCTGGTGCTGTGGTGCGTCAGCGACAACCTGCGCAAAGGCGCGGCGCTGAACGCGGTGCAGATCGCCGAGCTGCTCGGCCGCCGCCATCTCCAGAAGGCGGCCTGACGCCGCACGTGACCGCTGCGCTGCGGCTGGTGCCTTTGACGGGGGCGGGCGACGGCCTTGCCCCCGCTCTGGCCGAGGTCGCGGCGCAGACCGTCGCGATCCTGACCGAGCATCCGCGGCCCGCCCCGTGGGGCTGCTACCTTGCTTATGCGGGTGACGTCGCGGTCGGCACCTGCGCGTTCAAGGCGGCGCCAGACGCCGACGACACCGTAGAAATCGCCTACCTGACCTTCCCGCCGCACGAGGGGCATGGTCACGCGACGGCGATGATCGCCGCTCTCGTAGACATCGCGCGGGCGGGCGGCGCGGCGGTGGTGATCGCCCATACCCTGCCGGAATGGAACGCCTCGGCCCGCGCGCTGGCGCGGGTCGGCTTCGATCAGGCCGACGCCTTCGACGATCCGGACGACGGCCCCGTCTGGTATTGGGAGCGCGTGCTTGATCCTGTTGCCGCCTAGTCAGCGCTGGCTGCTCGGTCTGCTCCTGGCCGAGCTGGTGCTGGCGCAGCTCTACCCACCATTCCCCGCGCTGGCGCAGCTCCAGCATGGCCCGACGCTTGCCGTCTTACTGGCAGCACCCTGGTTGTTGCGCCGTTGGCCGCTGTCGACGCGGTCCGTCGCCTCGCTGGCCGGCTTCCTCGCGCTGCACACGCTGGCCGGGCGCTACATCTATTCCTACGTGCCCTATGATGCCTGGACGATGGCGCTTACCGGCCATCCGCTGTCCGCCTCGTTCGGCTGGCGCCGCAACCATTTCGACCGGCTCGTCCACCTCTGCTTCGGACTGCTGGTGAGCGGGCCCGTCGCCGAGATCCTGAGAAGGCACATGCGCGTGCCGCCGCGCTTGGCCGACTATGTCGCCGTCGAATTCGTGCTCGCCTTCAGCTGCCTCTACGAGATCTTCGAATGGCTGCTGACGGTGGTGCTGGCGGGGTCCGACGCGGATGCCTACAACGGCCAGCAAGGCGACCTTTGGGATGCGCAGAAGGACATGGCGATCGCCGCATTGGGCGCGTGCATGGCGACGATAGTCAGGATCGGGAGGACGAGATGGCGGAGGAACTGACCGGCGGCTGCCAATGCGGGCGCATCCGCTACCGCGTCGCCGTGGATCAGGCGGAGGCTTATCTGTGCCACTGCAAGATGTGCCGCAAGGCGACCGGCGGCGCATCGATCGCCTTCGTCGGCGTGCCGCTTGCCGCGATTACCTGGGAAGGTCCGGAGCCGGACGCCTACCGATCCTCGCCGATCGCGGAGCGTCCGTTCTGCGCATCCTGCGGCACGCCGCTCGGCTTCCGCTTCACCCAGGACGCGAAGAACATGGATCTGACGCTCGGATCGTTCGACGATCCCTCCCGCTTCGTGCCGGTGCATAATTACGCCGTCGAGAGTGCGCTGGCCGCCTGGCAGGACACGTCGCACCTGCCCGGCATCCGATCGGAGGAGAACGTCAAGCTGACCGAGAAGTGGATCGCGGCCGTCGGCAAGGTACCCGGATGAGCGACGTGGCCACGGTGCACCGCTTCGCCGCGGACGACGGGACGGACCTCGCCTGGCATGAACTCGGCACGGGCAGACCGGTGGTGCTGATCCACGGGCTGTTTTCGTCCGCGACGATCAATTGGATCAAGTTCGGCCATGCTGCGGCGATCGCCGCGCGAGGCTTCCGCGTCATCATGCCGGACCTGCGCGCCCATGGTCTCAGCGCCGCGCCGCATGATCCCGCCGCCTACCCGCCGGACGTGCTCGCCGCGGACGGTTCGGCGCTGATCCGCCATCTCGGCCTGACCGACTATGATCTCGGCGGCTATTCGTTGGGCGGGCGTACCGTCGTCCGGATGTTGGTGGCGGGCGCCGTCCCGCGCCGGGTGGTGATCGCCGGCATGGGACTGAGCGGCCTGCTCGATACCGGCGCGCGCTCCGCCCACTTCCGCGCCGTGCTCGGCGGCATCGGCAGCCATCCGCGCGGCTCGCCGGAATGGATGGCGGAGGCGTTCCTGAAGACGACCGGCGGCGACCCGAAGGCGCTGCTGCCACTGCTCGACAGCTTCGTCGATACGAAGCGCGAAGACATCGCCCGCATCGCGCCACCGACCCTGATCGCCGCCGGTGAGCAGGACGACGACAATGGCTCTGGCGAAGCCCTTGCCGAACTGCTGCCGGACGGCCGCTTCGTTGCGGTACCCGGCAACCACATGAGCGCGGTCACCCGACCGGAACTGGGCCAGGAGATCGCGAACTTCTTCGCCGGCTAGGAACCCCCGGCGCCGAGGAGGAGTATAACCACAACCTAGATAGGCGGCTGGCCCCTAATCGCGGACATGAACTTCGCGTCAGGGATCACGATGACCTGCCCCGATGATGCGCTGCAAGTGGTGCCATATAGCCGAATTGGGTGTGGCTTGCCGCCCTAGGAAGGCCACCGAACCCGATCCAAAGGCCTATCGTAGCTACGCCGCAGCGCTTACCGCGTGGGGTGGCGTGTCCCACAATCAGTATGGTATCTCTGCCTTCAGGCTCAAACAGGCCGTCAAAGGCTGAACAGCGGCGGAAGGTAATCACCCTGGAATTCGATCTCGAGCAGGCATCGCGCATCGCCGATATGGGCATCTCCGGCGAGCTACAGCCTTGGTTGGCGCTTAACCTGGCGGCCCTCGATAATCCAGAAATGGCGAAGCTTCTTCCTCCATTTCCGCCGGAAGAGCTAATGCAAGTCACGACGGGGCTGACCGAGCCTCGTCCATTTGTTCTACATGGCACGCATTTTGTGGAGGTGCTCGCCGCCGCATCGCCGAGGCCCTTAGGCGAATTTTCCGCCATTCTCGATTTCGGCTGCGGGGTGGGACGGCTCGCGCGCATGTTCAAGGGCATGAAGGGTAAATATACCGGCGTCGATATCGATGCTCGTTTGGTCGAATGGATTGGCGAAGGGCTCGAACACGTTGACGCTCACTTGAGTATGCCGCGCAAGCCACTTCCCTTTGCGGACGGATCATTCGACTGTGTTATAAGTTTGTCTGTGTTCACGCACATGAATGAGGAAGATCAGGACTTTTATCTTGAAGAGCTCAGACGTGTAACTGTCCCCGGCGCCACGCTTCTGCTCACTGTGCATGGCCCTCGGGCGCTCGGCAGAGCGCTCACAGAGAAATTCATATTCAACTTGGTTTGGTGTCCCCGCAACTCTCTTGAAAAAGCCGCGGAGAGACTGGCGAGCGGTGCCGCCTTCCAGTTCATTCGGCAGCCGGGACATCTGAGCACAGATGAATACGACTACGGCATCACGTTTATGAATCATGAGTATCTTGCGGAACACTGGGCAAAATACTTCCGCCTGAACGATCTCAGGCAGGGGGCCATTCATGACTTTCAGGACATCGTTGTTTTACGCCGACAGTGACTTAGATACCGATACATCCGAGTGGTTGATGTACGCATTGTTGCGCCGCTAAATCGCATGAAGATTGTGGTAGGTCACTAGAGGATCGTGCGCAAAGTAGGCGTTGGCTGCTATTCATGCGTTGGGTCACTCAGATTTATGGGTCGTATTTCGATAAAGCTAGTAGCATGTCCCTCCTCTTCCTCGGAACCCGCAGCCCAAAGACACCTGTGACTTGGGCGATCGCCGCAGCGGGGCATGACTTTTCTTTCTAAGCCGTCTGCCTGGACCCGTAATGAGCGCTATCCACCCCTTCTCACGTCTCCGTCAGGCTCCTTAACCCAGGCCCACTTTCTGTCGACGGACGCGGTTTCCGACATCAGGCTGTGTCGGCGGTGCCAATCCAGCCCTGCTTGGGCGAGATGCCTACCGCCAAGGCCACGGCGCGATGTTGGTGCCAATGCCGTCCTGCGCTTGACCCGCCGCGCGCGTCGCGCTTTGGCTGTGGGCAACAAACGCTTCCGACGAGGTCCCCCAGCCATGAAGACCACCGCCTCCATCATCGCGCTCGCCGCGTTCCTCACTGCGGCCCCCGCTGTTGCCCAGAAGAAGGCGGCGGCGACCCCGGTCGCACCGGCCGCCGCGAAGCAGGCCGCGCCGACTGCCGCCGAAGCCGACGCCTTCATCGCCGCGGCGGAAAAGGAGATGTTCGACTTCAGCCTGTTCGGCCAGCAGGTCGCCTGGGTGAACGCCACCTACATCACCGACGATACCGACGCGCTTTCCGCCCGCGTCGGATCGCAGGGGACGGAGATGGGCGTGCGTCTCGCCAAGGGCGCGGCCAGGTTCGATGGCATCCAGGGCCTCTCCTACGACACTCGCCGTAAGCTCGACATTCTGAAGCAGGGTCTCGTCCTGCCCGCGCCCGACAAGCCCGGCGCGGCGGATGAGCTGAACGGCATCGCGACCAAGCTCCAGTCGACCTACGGCAAGGGCCGCGGCGCGCTGAAGGGGCAGGAGATCAACGGCTCCGACATCGAGGAGAAGATGGGGACCGATCGGAATCCCGCCGAGCTCAAGGAGATGTGGACGACCTGGCACGACAATGTCGGCAAGCCGATGAAGGCCGATTATGCGCGCATGGTCGAGATCGCGAACCAGGGCGCGGTCGAACTCGGCTTCAAGGATGTCGGGGCGATGTGGCGCGCCGGATACGACATGCCGGCCGACGATTTCGCCAAGATGATGGACAAGCTCTGGACGCAGGTCCGCCCGCTCTACGAGCAGCTCCATTGCTTTACGCGCGGCAAGCTCAGCGCGAAGTACGGTGCCACCGTCCAGCAGGACAGCGGGCCGATCCGGGCCGACCTGCTCGGCAACATGTGGGCGCAAGAATGGGGCAACATCTACGATATCGTTGCGCCCAAGGGGGCGGGCGATCTCGGCTTCGACACCGGCGATCTGCTCAAGGCCAAGGGCTATGATCCGGTCAAGATGGTGAAAGCGGGCGAGGGCTTCTACAGCTCGCTCGGCTTCCAGCCGCTGCCGGAGAGCTTCTGGAAGCGCTCGCAGATCGTCAAGCCGCGCGACCGCGAAGTAATCTGCCACGCCTCGGCCTGGGACATCGACAACAAGGACGACCTGCGCATCAAGATGTGCACCAAGGTCAACGCCGATGACTTCGTGACGATCCACCACGAACTCGGCCACAATTACTATCAGCGCGCCTACAACCAGCAGCCGTATCTGTACCTGAACGGCGCGAACGACGGATTCCACGAGGCGATCGGCGACTTCGTCGCGCTGTCGATCACGCCCGATTACCTCGTCCAGATCGGCCTGCTCGACAAGTCGAAGGTGCCGAGCGCGGACAAGGATATCGGCCTGCTGCTGCGCCAGGCGATGGACAAGGTCGCCTTCCTGCCGTTCGGCCTGCTGATGGACAAGTGGCGCTGGGGCGTCTTCAACGGCACGATCAAGCCGGCTGACTATAACGATGCGTGGACGGCGCTCCGCCTCCAGTATCAGGGCATCACCCCGCCGTCCGAGCGCGGGCCGGACGCCTTCGATCCGGGTGCGAAGTTCCACATTCCCGGCAACACGCCCTATGCCCGCTACTTCCTCGCGCGCATCCTGCAGTTCCAGTTCTACAAGGCGGCCTGCGACCAGGCCGGATGGAAGGGGCCGCTCCACCGCTGCTCCTTCTACGGCAACAAGGAGGTTGGCGCGAAGCTGAACCAGATGTTGGCGATGGGTGCGTCCAAGCCGTGGCCGGATGCGCTGGAAGCCTTCACCGGCAGCCGCGAGATCGACGGTGCGGCAATGCTCGCTTACTTCCAGCCGCTCGCCGCTTGGCTGGAAGAGCAGAACAAGGGCAAGACCTGCGGCTGGTAAGTGATCCGGCGGTGGGGTGGGTATGAGGCTCCACCCCGCTTCTACACCCCGGAATTGCCGGGTCCTGCCACGCGCCCACGATTCATCCCGGCGAAGGCCGGGATCCATTGGTCCAGCTCCAGCGCCTCAAAGCTCGTCGGTCATGCCAATGCACTCCCGCCTTCGCGGGAGTGCCGATATGTCTGTTGGCGCCATGATCGGGAATGTCCGAGCTTGGTAGTCTGCTGCCCGTCCGCTTTATAGTGGAGGTGGCAAAAGAGCTGCGGCTGTTGGTCCGACTAACACTCGCTCCGGCCGGAAGTGCCAGTCGGGGTCCACACTCGTGTCGGTGTAGGTGCCAATGGCAAACGCGACACCATGACCGCTCCGCTCTGCCGCACTCCAGATCGACAGGTCAGCACGCTCCATTTCGCCACGCAATGTCGTCGCGAGCATCTCCTTGATACGCCGCCTTGGCCGCCGCCGGAGGTCTGAATTCATCCCCCGTGAATCGGGGGATGGGCCTTTCAGCCCAATTGCGTCTTTCTAGCGCGCATCATGAATACGCTTCGACGGCACTCTACGAGAGTGCCGTAGAGATGGATGGCTACACCAAAGGCATCGTTGCATGCTGCTTACGAAGTTGCTTGCCCTGCGGCCGGACCTTCTGCTGCCGCACGCTGCTCGTGGTGCGGCAGCGATTACGGGATTTGCAGCTTATCTGATCTGGCTCTGGACCTGGTCGCAACGGGTTTCACCGCCGGGCAGCATGCAGAGCAGGGCTGGGCAGCTGCGTTTCGTCCTGCACGGCCTGCGCAACTCCTCCGCACTTTGTCCCTTCTTCAATGCGCCTGACGATGGCGCACTCGGCCGCGCCCTCCGTTCTCGCCCGCAGACGCTCCGCATCCTGTTGCATGCCTATCAGACCACCGCCTGGGATTTGCCGACGAGGCTCGACAATCTGGTGCGGCATTTCGACGAACTGGCTATGCTCGGCTGGCCTGATCTGACCGACCCGGAGAAGTCCGTGGAGATCATGCCGTTGCCGGAAATCGCGCCTCGCCTTCGGCTCGTACTGGATCAGCCGCCTTGGTTCTCCAGCGAAGGTCCACTCGCGCTGAACCTGTTTGATGGCGAGGAGCGGCTCTACTCGCTCGCATTCGCGCTGCGACGGCACGAGGGCCTCGTCACCGCGCAGGTAGGCGCAATCCAGGGCCGTGCGATGCCGGCGATCATGGATGTCTATCGCCAGATGACGCGATCGAGCCACGGCTTGCGCCCTCGGAGTTTACTGATCGAGCTGTTCCGTTCGTTCTGCGCCGCGATCGAGGTCCACCAAGTCCTGCTTGTTTCCGATAGCCACCGTCAGCATCGGGATAGCTATTTCGGCACCGCGGGCGGCGCGGTTAAGGTCAATTACGACACGATCTGGCTGGAACATGGCGCACACCGCGTAGACGACGCGACGTTCCATCTTCCCGTTCAGACCGTCCGTCGTGGCCCTGGCGACATCCCGCCCCGCAAGCGTGCGCTCTATCGTCGGCGATACGCGCTGCTCGATACCCTGAAGGCCCGCATGGTGCAGAACATTGCAGCTATACGGCGGGTGCCTGCCTCATCCGAGCCGGAACTTGTGTGATGCGGTTGTCCAACCGGCACCTGAAGGCGCGCCTGACCCAACCAGCCTGTGAATGGTGGGATAGGCGATTACGCGTACGCACTTTTGGCCATCATCCCGGCACGGGCGGTCCAGGGGATCGGGAATGGTACATGCACTACATACCATCGTCATATCGTGACGTCTTCGCGGTGCTGCGCCGCGCCGGCGTGTCGGCGGACGATGTCGTCACTGACGTGGGGAGCGGCCTGGGCCGCGTTGCGTTCGCCGCTGCCTGGATGGGCGCCGGTAAGGTCGAGGGAGTTGAGCTTGTAGCCGAGCTGGCGGAGCGTGCCGAGGCCAATCGGAGAAACAGTATCCTCTCCTCGTGCGACATATCCTTCGTGCTGGGCGATGCACGCCGGCATGATTACGGCGCCACGACCTTGCTCTATCTATTTCATCCGTTCGGCGATTTCATTGTTGCGGAAATGCTGGAGAAAGTACGGAAGGATCGCCAAGGTCGACACGAGAGGCGAAGTCTACGCATTGCTTACATCAATCCGGTGGCAGACGACGTGCTTGAAGCCAGCGGATGGCTGGAACGGACAGACGCCTTGCCGGCGATGCCGCAGCTTCTGTCAAGCGCACACCATTATCCTGCTTCCTTCTGGCGGTCGGTCGCCTGACGTCGGGGCAGGCACTTACAGACCGCGGTGTGCCGCCGCGGCGCGGCACGTGGCAGTAGCGTTTAAGCCGTCCTTCAGGGCGCGAGCCAGATCCGCCGGATCCTCGATGCAAATAGCGGAAAGTTGGCCACTCCGAGTGCCACTCCTACGCAAAGGACCAGATAGATCCCCGCCATCATGCCATCGGCCATCCGCAGACTCTGGCCGACTTTGATCACCGGCCTGATGATTGCCGCATGAAGGCAGAAGAGGGGGTAGGACATTCCGGCCAACAGGCGCGCGATCGACGCCGCTCGATCCGGCAACGGCACGCTGCTGGCAAGAAAGAACAAGATGGGTACCACCGCGAGCGCTCCCACGATCTCGATCGATAGCTCCCACTGTGCTGGGCTGGGGCAGGCGGCGATCAGAGCGAAGCCCGAGATAACCGGCAACAACCACCAAGAGCTCTCCAATCGGAACCGCTTCGCACGGCCCAGGAATATTCCGGTGCAGAACGCGAAGGCGCCACGGGCCCAGCCTGCGACCATCGTTCCCAACGACCAGCCAAGATTCAGCGATCCCGCGCGATACGCCAACATGGTCATTGCCGCTCCGGTCAGAACGACAAAGAACAGGAGGCTCGCCGTTCTCAGTCGGACGAGTGGGAACAGGACGGCATTGACGCCGATTTCGATCGGCAGCGTCCACATCGGGCCGTTGATGGGAAATAGTGTGCCCGCGGACCACACTGCCGGAAAAAGTAGAGAATTGGCGATCACGTCGCCTGCGCTGACCGGAGTGATCCACCCTGGAAGCCCGAAATACTTGGCTACGACATATTCGAGGACGCCTGCGGCCAGTCCCAGCGAATAGACGGGGTACAGCCGAGACAGCCGCCTTAACATGAAGCGCGTCGCCGTGGACCGGCCCCTCCGATGGTCCAAGGTTCCGGCTGTAAGAACGAAGCCGCTCATCACAAAGAAGAGTTCGACCGCCAGATGCCCCCGCGGAAACGTGGGAACATGGAGCCTCCTCAGGAAATGATCCGTTGCTACGAACAGCGCGGCGAGGCCTCGCATCAGATCGATCGTCGGCTGTCGGTTCGATGATTGCAGACGCGGCACGAGCTCTGGTGGCGTCGGGCGAGTAGGGCCGCTCCGGATGGCGGTCGTAGCTGTCCGCCAAGCGATGCACGCCCATCCTCGGCAGGGCAGGATGCCGATGTTATCCGGTTGCGACGGGGTGCCATTCATCGATCCACGATAGGTGGTGCTGGAAGATGCAGCAGTCTGACAACTAGGACCCGATAACCGGGAGGTGATTTCGACAGCTCTTACAAGGATCCGCTCGCTAGAGCCTTCGTCGGCCATGCACGGCCAGCCGCGTGCTCCGCTGTCAGCTCCGATGGCGAGCATGGATGGCTGGGCGTATGAGCGCGCGCGCCGCCAAAATAACGAGATACCAGAAGCTCAACGTCCCGATGAACGACCCGAGACGGAAAGTGTCCTCGAACCCTATCTTGTGCGTGACCGAGGTGCCGGGATCGTCGGCCAGAAACGGGGCCGGCCATCCGGACACTTTGGGGGGAAGCCAGTTCTGCTGAAGTGGTCCTTCATTGCCGTACATCGCCCTCTCGTCCGTTGACGGGTTGATCCACGCGGTCGCGAGCGACACCGCCAGCGCCAGGACGATTGGTGAAATAACTTTCCACACTTTGGCTTTCTGACCTTTGCCGACGGGAGCCGCAAGCGAGCGCTCGCCAAGCGCGTGACGTCACCTTTCGGCGAAAGCGGTCATGCGCAAAGGGGCGCGCCTCTTGCCTGCGGAGTCCGCATCGCCCTGACCGCGACGCGATCCACCGACCGAAGCTGCGTTCGACGGCGACCCGCAGTTACTCCGCCTTAACGCAGACCGATGCACGCCCATGGGCGACGATGGCCGGACAAGGATGATCGATGAACGAGCCGACGGCTCCGCGGCCCGCGGTCGGCCCAACTCGGCTTGCCAAGTCTCTCGTCGGCCTTGCGGTCTTCACCGCCGTCGTCGGGAGCTGGTCGGTTTATCAGCACCGCACCCTGACGCGTGACCCGCTGCCCGACGCCGGCGGCCGGCAAGGGGATTGCGTGTTGTGGTTCGTTGGCAGCTCGTCGATCCACCGGTGGACTACCCTGACCGTCGACATGGCACCCTGGATTGCCCGCAACCGCGGCGTGGATGGCGCCTTGCTGCCCCACCTGCGCCAGCGCTTCGCCAATGAAGACGTCACCGTGCCGCCTGAAGCCATCGTGTTCTACGGCGGTGACAACGACATCGCCAAAGGCGAGAGCGCCGCAAAGGTCGCCCGGCGGTTCCGCCAGTTCCTGGCGGTCAAAACAGCCAAGATGCCTCAGGTGCCCATGTTGGCCCTGTCGGTGAAGCCCAGTCCAGGACGCTGGCAGATGCGATCGGTACAGCTCGCTTATGACCGGGCGGTCCAGGACATGGCTGCGCACTCCCCGAACCTGACCTTCGTCGACGCATCGAACGGGTTGCTGATCGGCGGCAAGCCGGGGCCGTTCTTTGTAAGTGACGGAGTCCATCTAAGCGCAGACGGGTATAGAGTCTGGACACAGGTCGTGCGCGGCGCGCTCGGTACCCACTTGCCGCGGGGGGTAGTGGATAAGTGCACGGCTCCGCAGGCCAGACCAAAAGCACAAGATTAGGATGGCACCAGCGCAAGCTGATCAACCGTCCGGTACGCGTATCGAAGGCCTCGATGCCTGGCGCGTGCTGCTGATGCTCGGTGGCTTGCTGCTGCACGGATCATTCTGGCAACCCTCGCAGCCGCTGTTCACGGCCATCGGGATGGTCTCCAGCACCTTCCGGATGGGGAGCTTCTTTGCGATCTCCGGCTTCGTGTGCGGCCTCTCGATGCGAAAGCTGCCCCATCGGCAGTGGCTGATGCGGCGGTTCGTACAGATCGGGCTGCCGACTCTCATTGGCTGGGGCCTGCTGTGCCCGCTGATCTGGCTCCTTGCCGGTTTGTATCCCCGTGCCCCGGTACCGCTGCCGTTCGATTGGCACCACATCTGGTTCCTGGCCGCTTTGCTGGCCTACGCGCCGGCGGCCATGCTGTTCGACCAGCTCGATCGCCGACACGCCTTCATCGAGCGATTTGCTCGATCTTATTGTGGTCGCCGGTCGCTGGTGCCGATGCTGCTGAGCGTCGGGACGGTGTCATTCATTCTCATGGCCGTGACGGCATCGCTGGTGAACGCGTTCGCCTCTGAAGCATTGATGCCGATGCTCTACCAGGCGCGCAACATCTCCGCCTATCTACCGGTCTATCTTCTCGGGCTTGGTCTGGCCCGCTCGACGCCGCTGACGTCGGCGGTGCAGCGGTCCTGGCGATCCGCGCTCACGATAGTGGCGGCGACAGCACTGCTCTACTCGCTCTGGCTGCTCGTGGCCCCGACGCTCGGGCCCACGACGCAGGAAAAGGGGGGCGATCTGGTGGCGACGATGGCCGCATCCTTCTGTCCTCCTGCTGCCTTCGCTCTGATCTTCCGCACGGCAATCGCCGTCCGGCAGGTGTCGCGGCTCGTACGAAGGTTATGCGAGGCCTCGCTGACCATTTACCTCCTGCACCTGCCGCTGCTGCTAGCCCTCAACGCGATGCTGGCACCGATCCGGCTGCATCCCTATCTGCAATACATTATCGTGGTCACGGCAGCGGGTGGGCTGGCCTACGCGGCCCATGTCTGGATTGTCCGGCCGGTGCCGCTGCTGCTGCTGCTGGTCAACGGCCGCTCCAGCCGAAACGAGCAACGGTCGCCATCAGGCGTGACAGACGAACCGCGCCACGATGCACCTCTGATACCCCAACCCCGCTATGGCAATTAAGGCCGGGGAGGTCCGCGATCGCTCAGCACCGGTGCTGCCCTCCATCGATCGGATGGCTTCACGAGGCGCGTTGACGGTTCCGTACGTCTGCAATCACTCGAGAGCCTGGCCGCATTCGGGAACGGCTACCCGCCCGGTGAGCGGCTGGAGATGGTGGAAAGCACGCCCTACACGCCGACGTCATCAGCATCATACTGGCTGAACCGCCGACGGAGTTTACGATCGGGGGAAGCTCGGTATTGCGTGAATAGGGCCAGACATACAGCGGGTATGATGGCCGCTGGCGAGTAGCTGAACGGAACGCCCATCGATTCAAGAAGCCCGAAGGTCAGCGTCGTTAGCGGGATAGCGAACCAGACGAACGATCGCCATTGAAAGAAGTCATTATCGGACCGGAAGCGAGTTACGTGACTATTAGGCCCGTGCGTCTTGTCAACACCTCGAGCAGCGCGGACGCGCAGCCACCTGCTCGCTTCGATTCCCACAGGGCTACCGTACGCTGTGTCACGAATGTCCGCAATTGGGCGAAAGCGGACGTCCGCCCGATCGGTGTCCAGAATATCCGGAACTGGTGGTTAGCGAACGTTCGTCAGTCGTTCACTTCAAGGCGTATGCAAGCGCGGAACACGCCTCCCTCGGTGTCCTGCCGGTGCCAAATTTCAACGACATTGCAGTGCATGAAGTAGCCCGGCGGCGTTTCGCGGGCGAGGTATTCACCGATGCGAGGCAGGAACCCGAACTCCGCCGTGATTAGCGGTGCCAAGGCGTCTTTGTCGTCAAAGGCTTCAACGATAGGCACGTCGGCATGCTACGCGTGCGCCTGAACGTCCGCAATTGGGCGGTTGCAGCCTGTCTGCTTCCGCGCCTCCGCTTCGCCGGTCGCGAACGGCGAGGATTGGTGGAAAGCGGACGTAAAGCCTTGGTGCTGTAGGCTGAGCGGATGCGCCCAAGGTCCGCACTGATCCGAGCCGCGATATGCCTCTTGCTGCTGCTCAGTCCGGTTGGAGCGCCGCTTGTCGGAGCGGCCATCAGCCACTGTGGGGTCGATCCCTTGAATTTGCCAACTGGACCGTTCGCTATGGCGCTTTCGTACTGCGGTATAAACCGGCCGATCAAGCAGCTATACCAGCAATCCATGATGCTCTCATTCCTCCTGATGGCGTTCGCAGGGCCGGTGCTGGGAGGTGCGTTGACTTTGGCGTGGTGGCTCGCCGCGCTGACGGTGGCGGCAGGTTGCCTCTTGAACCTGTGGCGTGCGCTTGCAGCAGTAACAATCGAACGGGGTGTAGAGGCAGCGTCCGCAAGTGGGCGTTAGCGGACGGTCGGCCGATCACCTGTCCGAACGTCCGACTTTGGTGGAAAGCGGTCCGGCAGCGTTCGGCGAAGAACCAGCGTTAGCCGACACTATGGCGGATTGCGGCGAGCACCAGAACCGTCGGCAATCCGATCATCGCTGCAATAGATACCCAAGAGAAGATGCGTAGCCAATGGTTGGCGGGGCGCGATCGACCGAACATTAGAGTGCCGTTTGCCACGATGACTGCTGCCAGAACGATACTTGTTGCAGTCAAACGCGTATTTGGTGCCGCCGCCATCATCCCCGCAACCAACCAGCCATATGCCAATCCGAGCACTGCCAGCGTCACAGCAGCCGAGGCCACCCTGCGCTGCGTCGGCGAAGCGAAATTATTACCGTAAGCCATAGCTCGATCATGGGTCTGCTCGGCGTGGCGATCAAGGCGCTCCGGCGGCTTTCGGGATTCGGGCCTCGACGGCCGAACGGCGACGATTGGGCGTTAGCGGACGTTCGCTGCGTCGGTGGGCCGAACGTCCGGATGTGTTGGAAATCGGACGCTTGGCGAACCTTACAAGCCGCGCTCGCGAACGCTAAGAAAGCGATCAACGACAACCTCTTGCTGCGACATGCCCATGTGTCCGTAGCCGATCGGACAAAGCGATCGGCGGCCGATGAAATCGACATCAAAGGACCGTGGCTTGTCCCCCTGCATAGAGGCAGCCGCTAATCGAGGCTTAGCGTCGACCTCTAACCAGACTCTTGCCGATTGCACCCCAGAGGGGTCAAGGGACTGGAATTGCGAGCTTTCAAGTGAGACCCGCCATATGCCAGCTAAGCGTTGGGGCTTGCTGAAGGGAAAGCAGGCGACATTGCCGATGTATTTTCCCCTGCTAAGATCGCCAGCGAAGCACCGCTCGACGATCAGTCGTGGGATGTTAGCCTCAGCACAGTTGATCAACGCGGGCTTCTGTTCGGCGCACGCCACCAAGGCGACAGAGAGCAGAAAGGGCAAGACGCGACGTGCCATCGGATCGACTTACCAGCATCCAACCATGTCCGCTAATGGGCGGAGGCGGACGTTCGGCCGATCGCTGGCCCGAGTGTCCGGAAGTGGTGGAAAGCGGACGTTCCTAATAGCCGTTTGTGTCGTCTGAGAACCGTGTTGGTTCGACCCATTCCCGTTTCTTCGCTGCGCGACGGCGAACCACGAAGATCACCCACGGCACCTCGATAAGCAGCACGGCAATGGCGATGCCGTTGGCGAGCGCTGACGGTGTCTCGACGAAGCAGAGCGCGATCAGGAACGGTATTAGCGGCCACGTCATGAGCCAGCGCAAACCTGTCAGGAACAAGCCGTCTTTGACGCTTATCTGAGCGTCCACAACGTCCACAAATTCTTGCCAAAGCCCAGCCATGAAGCACACGTTAGCGGTGCATCGGTATGTCCGCTACTGGGCGTTAGCGGACATCCGGTCGATCACCGATGCGAATGTCGGATTGTGGTGGTTAGGCGATGGTCGGCTTTTGGTTCGGAGCATCGATTACGCGGACAGCAAACCCGACTAGGCTCAGCACGTGCGCTGCTCATTGCGCAAGAGCGTAACGCCCGCGCGAGCCGAGGCGCGTTGAAGCGCAGGATCGTTGAGGCCGTCGATCCACGCCTGAATAGCGCGAACGTCGGGGGGCTCTTTTGCTTCGGGTGGTGGTGCTTCGTCGAGCATTTCGAAAAAGCCGCGCACCGTCACTTCAAAATTGACGGTGATATGGTCAGTTACAGCGCGGCCAAGCCTTCGTGACTTGATCGCCGCATAAAAAATACGATCGCACAATGGTGAAACTTCGCGCGGCATCGTGCCCCATAGCGGCAGCACTGCAAAACTCCCTTCAAGGAAGAAGAAACAGCTCGTGTCGACATGCTGGCCGGTAGGTTCCTCTGCGATGGGCATGATACTTCCATCGGGGCGGCGGAAGCGGCGAAGTGCGATTATATAGTCGCAGTCGGTCGATGCCGCCTTCCAGCAGCACTCGACATGATCGGGTTCATACCAGTTATCGGCGTCTAGCAGCGCTATTGCATCATATTGTTCCGCAATGCCGATCATCATGCCTAAGCTCCGTGGCGTATTGCCGAAATCGCCATGCGCGCGGTCAAGCCGCAGATGGCGTACTGCGGTGGCGTCGATCCTATCCACAGGGTGTCCATCGGCTACCAGCAAATGATCTGCTGGGTGCGTCTGCGCGGCCACGCTCGCGATGCACCGCTGAAGCTTCGCGAGCGGTTCCTTGTAATAGGGTGTCACGACCAGCGTGCGCTGCTGCCCGCGCATCAACTTATCAGATGCGCAGCACGAAACCGCACGCCTTCGCCCATCGGAGTGGACGCACGCCAGCCAACCCATCCCTCGCGGGGAAAGTCCCATGCGGCCTCGCCAAGGAAACAGTTGATCTGCTCATCTGACGCCGTCGGCGACGGCGCAAGGTGAACGCCGCCGTTTCGGTAGTTCACCCATGATCGTGGCACATAGCACTTCGCACGCAACCTACGCGCATCGTCACCAGTCAGCTTTGGTAGAGTCGTGGCAGCCGCTACCACCGCAACTATCAAGCCTATCATCCGCTCGGCTCCGTCCGCTTTCGGATACGCTGCCCGACGATCGCGACGACGGCAACTGGGCGTCAGCCGACTGCCGGCGTTCCGCAATTCCTCTGCCCCGAACGTCGGGCGCGCCGCGCAGAGGACGCTGATGGCAGACGCGTCGCAAAAAGGTGGTTCGTTAGCCGCGCTGCCGGGAGCGATTGGCAAGCTTCGCGCGTCCTTCTATCGCCGCTGCATGACCACCCGCCGCCTGTTCACGACGCTCTTCTCTGAGAGCGCGCTCGACGATCCCGCTCTGCTGGAGCAGCTGGCGCACAGCTGCCGCACCTTGGCCGTGGATGATCGCGCCGGTCGTACCTGGTCGAAGGAGAAGGGCTATCGCGGCTACACCTCCTACGCCTCGCTGGGCGATCTGCCGCAGCGTGATCCGGTCTTCGCGGATCTGGTGCGCGCGCTCAACCGTCACGTGGCTGCGTTCGCCAGGGAATGCGCGTTCGATCTCGCCCGGCCGCTGAAGCTGGACAGCCTGTGGGTCAACGTGATGAAGCGCGGCGGTGTCCATTCGGGCCACATCCACCCGCACAGCGTGGTCTCGGGCACGCTCTATGTCGAGGTGCCGCCGGGTTCAGGGTCGCTCAAGCTGGAGGATCCGCGGCTGGCGATGCTGATGGCCGCCCCAGTCCGCCGGCCCGATGCGAGCCCCGATCTGCAGCCTTTCGTCTATGCCGAGCCCACGCCCGGCGCGATCTATCTGTGGGAAAGCTGGCTACGGCACGAAGTGATGCCCAGCGACGCGAAAGACGCGCGCATTTCGATCAGCTTCAATTATCGGTAGAGTGCGGACGGCTCGCTTGGCGCCTTTCCTGCGAACACGGGAATGTCGGGAAGTGGTGGTCAGCGGACCTACGGGCGGTATTCCGAAGCATCCGCTCGTAAGCGTTCAACTTCGCCCGAAAATTCGCCTTATCCCTCTCTATCTGGCAACTACGCCCAGAGCGGAGATAACGACGAAGAGCGCGCCGCAGACAAGAGCCACGGCAAAAACCGGCATCTTATCTCTTACTGCCAGCTCTTCGCAGAAAAGCATGGTAAGTCCGTTTAGCCACGCCAAGACGAGGTGGGAAGCCGGTCTGCCCCCAGATATTGGGGCAATCGGTCGGCCACTCGGGGGATCGGTCGTCACCTTATTGAAGAAGCTGAACATGCCGGTCATTTCAAGCGGGCTGAACGTCTGCAAGTGGACGTTAGCGGCATTCGGCGGATTGGCGGTGCGAACGTCCGATTGCGGTGGAAGCGGAACGCCTGCCTAAGGGCGGCACCTGAGCCAAGTGGCCGTCTGTTAATGATGCTTCATCTGCAGCTACCGACCACCGACATAGCCATCGCCACTTCCCCCTTGAATTGCCCCTTCCGAGACGTTGCGGACATAGCAGGATTGTTGACTCAGACAAGCGCATAGGCCACGATCGTTTCCAAACCAGACATTTACGGGCGCGCCGTTCTGAGTGAGGGGATCAACGTAATGCGCATGCCAGCCGGCCTGTTTCCAATGTCCTTGCTGCTTACCGCGTCCTTTCTGCTTGCCGTATGTGCGCCGGCGAGCGCGCAGGAGGATCATTCCAGGATGAGCATGCCGGCCCAGGCGCTGGTTGGGGCGGTGAAGCAGTCGCGTTGGTCCGATCCCGGATCCTGGCCAGATGGGAAGGTGCCGGGTGCGGGCGATGCTGTCACCATCGCGCGCGACCGGAGCATCATCCTAGACGTCAGTCCGCCGGCGTTGCGCAGCCTGACAATCAACGGCAAGCTCAGCTTCGCGGACGATCGCGACATCAGCCTCACGACCGAGTGGATCTACGTCCCCCGTGGCGAGCTGGACATCGGTAGCGAGGCCAAGCCCTATACGCGCAACGCCGTCATCACCCTGACCAACAACGTCCCCAACGAGAACATCAACACGATGGGCGACCGTGGCATTATGATGCTGGGGGGCACGCTCCGCCTGCATGGTGACCGCACCAACGCCTGGACCAGGCTGGCGAAGACCGCCAGGGCGGGCAGCGCCAAAATCCAGGTCCTCAATGCCGCCGGGTGGCGCAAGGGCGACGTCATCGTCCTGGCTTCAACCGACTTCAATCCCCGCCAGGCCGAGCAGCGCACGGTATCCGCGATCAGCGGCAACACGCTCACGCTAGACAAGCCCCTGACCTACATGCACTTCGGCGAGGTGACCTACGGCGTGGACGAGCGCGGCGAGGTTGGCCTGCTCACGCGTAACATCAAGATCCAGGCTTCGGAGGACGCGGCGAAGAGCTATTTCGGCGGGCACATCATGGCGATGGCGGGCTCCAAGATGTTCGTCTCCGGCGTCGAGCTCAACCGCATGGGCCAGAACATGCAACTGGCGCGCTACCCAATTCATTGGCATATCGGCGGTGAAGGCAAAGGGCAGTACATCAAGAACGCCTCGATCCACGACACCTTCAACCGCTGCGTGACGGTGCACGGCACCAACGACCTGCGCATCGAAAACAACGTGACCTACAACACCGTCGGGCACTGCTTCTTCATGGAAGATGGCATCGAGCACGGCAATGAATTCATCGGGAATCTGGCGATCCAGACCAAGTGCCATCCGACCTTGGACTGCGTGCCCATGAATCTTGCCGCCAACGGAGAAAAGGACTCGAAGTTCGCGGATCGTGCGGCCTTCACTAAAGCCAGCTTCCATGGCGGGCACACTTTGTTGCCTTCGGACAACACGGTGGCGTCCTTCTGGATCACCAACCCGGACAACAGCTACAGAGACAATGTCGCGGCGGGCTCCGATCAGGTTGGCTTCTGGCTGTCGATACCGGAACACCCTAATGGTGCCTTTCTGGGGTCGGAGGCCAGTCTTAAAACATGGCCGCGCCGTACGCCGCTGCGACAGTTCAGGGGCAACACTGCCCATTCCAATTTCGACGGATTTCTGATCGACCGGCACATCGACCAGGACAACACTTTCGGGCTGGCCTCCATTCCGTTGCTGCCTCTGACAGACCCCAATGATCTGGAGAGCGAAGTGCTGGAAACGCACTTCGAGAACCTGACCGCATACAAGAACCGCAATGGCGGTCTCTGGGGCCGGGGCGACATGTACGTTTACAGCAACATGAAACTTGCCGACAACGCGATCGGCATGACGCAGGCCGCCGGTGATATTGGCAGCCTGCCGTTCAGTTCACGTCTGGTGGACGGGCTGGTCGTAGGAGAGAGCGACAACATCGGCAATCCGACGACGCCGGCGGAAGTGGCCTACGGCCGCAGTCTGCCCAAGCCCTCCATCCCGGACTTCCCGATCCGCGGCTACGAATATTACGATTACCGCGATGATGTAGTGAATACGAAGTTTGTCAATTTCCAAGACAACAACCAGAGGAAAACAGGCGCGCTGTCTTTCCTGCTGTTTACGAGTGCCGGGCTCAGCACCGGAAGCACCATCAGCGGCGCTAAGTTCGTCAACGCCAAGCCCGTCTACTTTCCGAAGTATGATACCCGGTTTGATAACGACAATCGCGGCGGCAATGCATATCGGACCCTGTCCTTCCGTGACTTGGACGGCTCGGTGACCGGCGTCCCAAATTCCCAGGTCCTGCTGCATGACGGCGAAAACGACAGCGTGGCCACCGACGATACCTGTGGGATCCGCCCCAGCTGGAACGCTTCCGTCTGCACCGGCGATATCGGGCGCCTAAATCTCTCGGACAGTAGGGGCGAACTTCCCGGCGCAGTCGATCTGGAATCGCGCACCGCCCGGTTCGCCCTGCTCGCCTCGCTCGGCCCTAACGCGCCGGACACGCCCCTCGTCAAGGCCCAGCGTGCAGCCCTGTTCTCCCGCCGTCCCCCGCAGGCGCCCATCGCGCTCGTTCGTAACGGCAAGGAATTCAAGATTAGCGGCGACCAGAGCACCGTGCGTGCCGGCACCGAGATCCAGGTGAAGACCGAAAGGCCGAAGGTCATCCTCAGTCTGGCTGAAATGGACCAAGGCTCATGGGTCATATTCGAACTGCCGGGTTTCACCAATGCAGCCTCAGGAACGGAAAAGGGCAGCATGGAAGCACTGCGGAGGGCAAACGAGACTTCCTATTTCAGGCAAGAGGATGCCCTTTGGGTCAAACTGGTCGCCGCTGCTCCGGTCATGCCGGTGATCCGTCCGACGGACCTGCAAGCCAGTATAGCAGTCAGCAGATAAGGACCGAGCCACCCCCACATCCGCTATACGACGGTAACCTGTCGGAACCGGTGCTGCGCTGGCGCGAGACGGAAACACCAAGCCTGTGTGGCTGGCTGGCCGAAGCGAAAAATTCCGCCAAGCTCGTTTTCTTTCCAGGTAAGTCTCGAAAGCTCAACCGGTGGTTCGCTCCTGAACGCAGCTGCGGAAGAAGTCGGCTACGCGGCGGGCGTGAGGGTCGTGCTCGCCGAGGTTCGACAGCAAGACGGTATGCCAGGTAGCGATCGGCGGGCCGAGCGGCACCACTTCGCCAGCGCGAACGGCATCGCTCATCTGCGCAAGAAAGAGAACGCTCACGGCCCGCCCTTCGCGGACCCAGTCGGCGAGGGTCTCCGCAAACCGGCTGCGACCGACCACCTTTCGCGGAACGATGCCCCGCACGGCGAGCGCATGGTCGACGGCGGAGACCGTCTTGTTGCCGTCTTTCATCAGCGCGAACGGAAGATCGGAAATGGCGGTACCGTTCTGCACTGCCCGCGCCAGGCTCGGAGCGGCGAACAGGAACATCTCCGATGGGCCGAGCGTCTCCACCCGCACCGGATGGCAGGATGGCAACTTCGGTGACCGAAACAGGCCGAGGTCGCTGACGCCGGATGTAACCCGGTCGATGATCTCGCTGGTGTCCTCAACCGGGTCGAACAGCAGGTCTATTCCAGGGTTGCGTTCGAGGAAGTCAGGCAACGCCGGGACGATGTTCTTGCGAAGGACGAAATTGCGAACGACGACCTTGAACTGGGCGACACCCGGCCCGGCATCTTCACTTCGGGTGAGCGTGCGGGCAGCTTCCAAGGTAGCGCGTGCTTGGACAAGCAGGTCGGTGGCATCCGCACATAGCCGTGGCGTAGTTCCCCGGCGCCGTTCGAATAGCTGACGACCCAGCTCCCGCTCGAGCATGATGATGTGATCACTCAGTCCCGCCTGGCTGATGCCGAGGCGATCGGCGGTCTTCCGAAAATTGCAGTCGCTTGCCGCTTCGACGAACACTTTGAGCCGTCTTAACGTGGGCATCGATCTTCCTTCGAACCGTCCAAGCCCGCCGCATTCGGCGGCGCGACGCCTGCAAAAAGTCTGGCAATAAGCCTCTGCTTATCACCCTCATAAGCGCTGGGTGCGTTGCTGCACAGCCGGGTCAGGCGGCATCTTACCGCAAAGCCAGAATGGCGAGGGGGGAAGATGCCGCGAGGAACGAAATTTAAAGGCAAGGTGCGCCTGATGCTTACGGCGGCGCTTGCCACCGCGGTTCCCTCTGGGCTCGCGATGAGTGCCACCGCAGGGCCGGCGGCCGCGCCGTTCCGCAATATTCCAATAAGGTCGCAGGCGCCGGCCGGGGCTCCTAACGTCCTCCTGGTGTTGACCGACGATGTGGGCTTCGCCGCCACTTCGGCCTTCGGTGGCCTGATCCCGACACCCGCGCTGGATCAGCTCGCCGCTTCGGGCCTCCGCTACAATGCGTTTCATACGACCGCGATGTGTTCGCCGACACGCGCGGCGCTGCTGACCGGGCGCAACCACCACGCGGTCGCGGCGGGATCGATCAGCAATGTGGCGGTGGACGAGCCGGGCTATACCTCGGTAATTCCGAAGAGCGCCGCGACTCTCGGTCGAGTGCTACGCGATAACGGCTACAACACAGCCTGGTTCGGGAAGAACCATAATACGCCAGAGTGGGAAACGGGTCCGCTCGGCCCGTTCGACCGCTGGCCGACCGGCTTCGGCTTTGACTATTTCTACGGCTTCAACGCCGCGATGGCCGATCAGGTCAATCCAGAGCTCACCGAAAATCTCAATCCTGTGCGGCGTGATCGGGCGGATCCCAACTACTTCCTGGATCGCGATCTCGCCGACCACTTGATCCATTGGTTGCAAGTGCAGCACACGCTGGAGCCGGCGCGCCCATTCTTTGCCTATCTCGCGCCCGGCACTATGCACATGCCGCAGCAGGCACCGCGCGAGTGGATCGCAAAATTCCGCGGCAAGTTCGATGCGGGCTGGGATACGGCCCGCGCCGAGATATACGCCCGGCAGAAGAGAATGGGGATCATTCCCGCATCGGCGGCGCTGGCGCCGCTGCCGCCGGGGGTGCCCTCATGGAACAGCCTCTCCGCCGAGCAGCGCGAGATCTACGCGCGGATGATGGAGGTCGCGGCCGGGCAGCTCGCCTATCTCGACTTCCAGATTGGTCGGGTGCTCGATCAGCTCAAGGCGACCGGCCAATTCGAAAACACACTCGTCATCTTCGTGCAGGGCGACAACGGCGCCAGCATGGAGAAGGAGGTCGGGTCGGTAAACGAGTTTCTCGGCTTTGCTGGCATCAAGGAAACCGACACCGACCTGAAGGCGAAAATCGATCTGGTCGGTACCGAGGAAACCGCCGGCCAGTATCATATAGGCTGGGCGTACGCGACGAACACGCCGTTCCCATGGGGAAAGCAGATCGCCTCTCACCTCGGCGGGCTACGAGACGGCATGGTGATAAGCTGGCCGAAGCGGATCCGTCAGCGCGGCGGCATCCGCAGCCAGTTCTCGCACGTGATTGACGTCGCCCCAACGATCTACGAGGCAGCGGGGATCAATCCGCCCAGTGAGGTCGACGGGGTCGCGCAACAGCCGATCGACGGCGTCTCGATGGTCTACACCTTCGATAATCCGAACGCGCCTGGGCGTCACCGTGAGCAGTATTTCGAGATGCTCGGAAATCGTAGCTTCTACCGTGACGGCTGGCTCGCGGCGACGGTGCCGGCGGCAGGACCGTGGAGCTTCACCAACGTCGATCCGAAGACCTTCCCCTGGGAGCTCTACAACCTCGAAGAGGACTATTCGCAGACGCGCAACGTCGCCGTCGCCCACCCACAGAAGCTTGCGGAGCTTAAGGCTGGCTTCGAGGCGGCCGCGCAGCGCAATCACGTCTACCCGCTCGCGGGCAACCTACTCGGACGCATGGCCCCGGAGCTACGGCCGCGCGCAATTCCGGCGGCGGGCGTGCACCATTTCTACCCGGGCGATACCCGCTATCCGGGCTATGCTTGGCCGGCATTGACGCCGAAGTGGCAGGCGGTGGCCACGCTCAGCGTGTCATCCAATCGCGCCGACGGGCCGGTGATGACCATGGGTTCCCGGTTCAGCGGCTATCGGCTCACTATCGAGGCGGGTACGCCGACCTTTACCTTCGATCCGACGGGGCGTCCGCAGGAGCGCCGCATCGTGCGAGCGCCCGCTCCGCTCTCGGCGGGGCGCCACGAGGTCGTCGTCCGCTTTCGGCCGGCCGCCGACGCGATCGCGCTGACACTCAGCGTAGACGGCAAGGTGGTCGACACGGCGATGATGCCGAAGCTGACCCGCATCGCCGGCGGCGCCGCGATGGTCGGTCGCTCGCAGATAGACGACCGCGCGAGCCCGGTGACCTGCGGCTGCACGATCGAGGACGTGGCGATCTCCAACGATTGAGCCGTCCAACGACAATGAAAAGTCCGGGGAGAAGTATCTTGAAAAATTTGAAGCCGTGGCTGTGCGCGGGCACCGCCTGCGCTGTCGCATTGGGGGCGCCGTCACAGGCACAGGTCCAGGCCGAGGCGCAGGCCGTCAACCCGGCGCCTGAGGAGGTGACTGCAGCAGCGGCCGTGCCGGCAGCGGCAGATGACATCGTGGTCACGGCACAGTTTCGCGGTCAGCGCGTGCAAGACACGCCAATCGCGATCACCGCCGTCGGTGCCCAGATGATCCAGGAAAAGGGCCTGACGCGGATCACCGACATCACCAACACCGCGCCCAACGTCGTGATGAAGCCGTCGGGATCGGTCTACGGCCCTGCCGCAACGATCTTCGTCCGCGGCGTCGGGCAGCAGGATTCAAGCTTCGCGGTCGATCCGGGCGTCGGTCTCTACGTCGACGACGTCTATCGCGGCATCACCTTCGGCTCGCTGCTCGACTTGCTCGATCTCGATCGCGTCGAGATCCTGCGCGGCCCGCAGGGCACGCTCGCCGGCAAGAACTCGATCGGCGGCGCGGTGAAGCTCTTCTCTCGGGTGCCGGCCGGCGACGGCACCGGCTATATCGAGGCGACGACCGGTTCGTTCAACCGTATCGACGTGAAGGCTGCCGCGGACCTTGCGATCGTGCCGGACAAGCTCTTCGCCCGCGTCTCCGGGGTGACCCGCCATCGCGACGGGTATCTGAAGCGGATTGATTATAACTGCTCGCACGCCGGTCAGACTCAGGCACCGACGTCCACCGCAACGGACGGCACCTGCGTGGCCGGCCGCGAAGGCGGCCAGAACTACACCGCCGCTCGCCTCGCACTCCGCTGGCTCGCCAGCGAGAAGGTCGAGATCAATCTCTCGGGCGACCGGCTGATCGACGACAGCGAGCCGCCTGCAACCAAGCTCATCTCCCTCAACTCCCCGCCGGCGAACACCCCCGGCTTCCCCGACCGCTCCTTGTTCCTCACGGGCACGAGAAGCTATACCAACTATTCCAACTATCAGGTGCAGCCGTTCACCGATCCCGCCATCTATACGGGCCGCCCGGGTGCCGGCAGCCATCCGGCGATGACATTCCCGACGAACAACCGCATACGCGCCTGGGACGTCGCCGGTACCGTCGACGTGGAGTTGAGCGATAGTCTCGCCCTGAAGTCCATCACCGGATACCAGTATACCGATGGTCGCTACAGCACCGACAACGACGTCACCCCGTTCGGTATCAGCACTTCAGTCAGCAATCTGAAATACAGGCAGTTCACGGAGGAGCTTCGTCTTAACGGCTCGGTCGCAGAGCTGATCGACTGGACCGTCGGCGGCTACTATTTCCATGGGGAGGGGCATCTCACCGGCACCAACATCATCTCGCCGGGGCTGCCGAACGAGACCGTCACGGGCTTCGACGACTATGTCCCGACGACCAGCAAGTCGGCCTTCGCCCACGCCGTTGTCCACGTCACCGAACGGCTCAACCTGACCGGCGGCATCCGCTACACCGACGACAAGAAAAGCTACTCGTTCCGGCGGACCAACGTCTTCCTGCCCGGCGGGCCGACCTACACCAGCGCCGCGCTGATCGACGGGCTCAGCTCCACCTTCAAGGGTGACCGCTGGGATTTCCGTGCCAACGTCGACTACAAGCTGACGGAAAACTTGCTGGCCTACGCTCAGTTCTCAACCGGTTATCGCGGCGGCGGCATCAACCCGCGGCCGTTCGTCATCGAGCAGGCGGTGCCGTTCGCGCCGGAGACGCTCGAGGCGTACGAAGTCGGGTTCAAGACCGACCTATTCGATCGGATGATGCGGCTCAACGTCGCGGCGTTCATCAACAACTACAACGACATGATCTTCACCAACACGGCCCCCACGATCATTAACGGGGTGCTCATCAGCGCCGCCAATGGCACGCCGGTCAACGCGGGCGACGGTCGCTTCAAAGGCGTCGAGCTCGAGGCGACGCTGCGGCCGATCGAAGGCCTCAGCATCGACGCAAATCTCAGCTACCTGGATTTCAAGCTGCTGCGACTGGGCGCCACGGGTGCGACGATCACGGGCATCACGCTCAACAACATCGCGCCCTACGTCACCAAGTGGAAGGCCGGCGGGGGCATCCAGTACAAGGCCGACCTCGGCGACCTCGGATCGATCACCCCGCGCCTGGACGTTGCCTACCAGTCCTCCTTCTACACGAACATCGACAACAATCCGGCGACGCTCACGCCCGCCTACACCGTCTTCAACGGGCGGCTTGCTTGGGTCTCGGCAGATCGGGATTGGGAGCTGGCGGTGGCCGTCACCAATATCTTCGACAAGTTCTATTACCAGAACAAGTTCCGCGGTCCGGCAATCGCGGTGGTGACGGGACAGCCCGCCCCGCCGCGCGAGTGGTCGCTGAGCCTGCGAAAGAACTTCTGATGATCGACGCCGCCGTAATCGCACCGGCCGAGGCTGGTGGCACGGCACCTTCGCCCCGTTCGGACCCGTGGGCGGCGGCGTCGATCCCTGCACCGCGCCGGCAGCGCTTCGACCGGGCACCCTGGCGCTGGTTGCGCCAGCCACTGCTCCAATTCCTGCTGATCGGCGGCGCGGCCTTCCTGCTTTTCCCCGGTGGCGGGGAGCAGGACAAAGCAGGCGCTCCGATCGTCGTCGATGCCGCTTTAAGGGGTCGGCTCGCTGCGCTCTATCGCGTGCAGATGGGGACGGATCCGCCACCGCCCGAGCTCCGCCACCTTGCCGATACCTATGTGCGTGACGAGGTGCTCTACCGCGAGGCGCTGCGGCTGGGCCTGGAGCATGACGACGAGATCATCCGCCGCCGGCTGATCCAGAAGATGGAGTTCATCGCGCAGCAGGCTCCAACCGAGCCAAGTGAGAAGGACTTGCAGCGCTATTTCTCGAGCCACCGCGCGGACTTCGCACAGCCGACGGAGGCCAGCTTCAGCCACCTCTTCTTCAGCCCCGATCGCGACGGCTGGGCGACGGCGCGCGCACGCGCCGAACAGGCGCTACGCGCGCCAGCGGCCCCTTCGCCTCTTACCGATCCGTTTCCGCTCCAGTCCGCCTACGCTCGGCTCGCACCAGCGGATGCGCAGCAGCTCTTCGGCACAACCGAGTTCGCCCGCGCGCCGTTTGAATCGCCGATCGGGCGTTGGGTGGGGCCGCTCCGCTCGGGCTATGGCTGGCACCTGCTGCTGGTGACCGGCCGAACCCAACCGACCCCTGCTTCGCTCGACGCGGTGCGGCCCGCGGTTCTCGCCGCTTGGCAGAGTGATGCGGCCGGCCGCGGCATGGACGCCGCCGTCGCAGAAATGGCGTCGCGTTACCGCATCGTCCGCGACAACGGCGGTGAAGGGCGGTGACGCTGCTGGTGCGCCTCCTCCTGCTTCTCGCTGTGCTAGCCGGGGCCGCCGCTCCGGCCGCGGCCCACGAGGTGCGCCCCGCGCTGCTCGAGCTGGACGAGGCAGCCGATGGCACCGTTGCGATCACCTGGAAGCAGCCGATCGTCGGCGATCTTGCGGTGCCGCTTCGGCCTAGCCTCTCCTCAGGCTGGCTGGCGCGGCTGCCGGCCAGCGAGGCGGCGAGCGCTAGCGCGCTCGTGCGCCACTGGCGCATCGCCGCCCCACATGCGCCGCTCGCCGGCCAGACGGTGCGGATCACCGGCCTGGATGCGACGATGACCGACGTGTTGATCAACGTCCACTTTGCGGGCGGCGAGCGTACCTCGCAGCTGATCGGCGCGCGTGATCCCTCCTTTCGCATCCCCGCGGCAAAGGAATTGCGCGTTCCGGTTGCGCGTTATCTGTGGCTCGGCATGACCCATATTTGGGGCGGTCTCGATCACCTCTTCTACGTCGCGGCGCTCATCCTCCTGGTGGGCCGGTTGCGGCCGCTACTCCTGACGCTCACCTCTTTTACTCTCGCACACAGCATAACGCTGGCGCTGACGACGCTTGGCCTTGTCGAGCTGCCGCAGGCGCCGGTCGAGCTGCTGATCGCACTCAGCATCGTCTATCTCGCGGTCGAGCTGATCCGGCGCCAGCGCGGTGAGGCGGGCTGGGCCGCGCGACGGCCTTGGCTCGTCGCCTTTCCGTTCGGCCTGCTGCACGGTTTCGGTTTCGCCGGCGCGCTCCGCGAGGTCGGCCTGCCCGCGGGCGACGTCCCGATGGTGCTGCTGCTGTTCAACATCGGCATCGAGATAGGGCAGGTGGCCTTCGTCCTGACCGTCGTCGCCACCGCGAAAGGATTGGCGTTGGCGTCCACGCATTGGGGCGGGCTCCTTACCCGCTGGAGCCCCTACGCACTCGGCTCCGTCGCTTCCTACTGGTTCTTCCTCCGGATGGCACAGGCATGATGATAAGATCACGAGCCACGCTTCTTGCCGCCGCATCGGCCGTCCTGGTCGCTGCCGCTCTTGGGACCGAGAGCCCCGCGGCGCCCGCCGCGCGCGAGGTGCTGTTTGGTGACCTCCACCTCCACACCAGCATGTCCTTCGATGCAGCAGCGGCGGGTACGACGACCATGCCGGAAGACAGCTACCGCTTCGCACTTGGCGCGCCTGTCCAGTATTTCGGCCGAACGGTGCAGCGCCGCGCACCGCTCGACTTCCTGGCGGTCACGGATCATTCCGAATATCTCGGGATAGTCAGCCAGGCAGCTGATCCGGCGGGTCCGTTCGCCGGCACAAAGTGGCCTGCGCTGATCACCCGTCTGCTCGACAAGTTCCAGCAGTTGCTCGCGATCTTCTCGCCCGGTGGCTTCCGGGGCGAGCCGCCCATCCCCGAGTTCGTCACGCCCGAGTTAATCCGCACCAACTGGCAACGCGAGATCGACGCTGCGCAACGCTACTACAGGCCCGGCAAGTTCACGACGCTCGTCGCCTATGAGTGGTCGCCGATGCCGGGCGGCGCGCACATGCATCGCAACGTGATCTTCCGTGGCCCGCGTTACCCGGAAGTTCCGTTTAGCGCAGTTGACTCGATGAAGCCCGAAGACCTTTGGCGCTATGCAGAAGGCAATCGCGTGCGTGGGATCGACTCGGTCCTGATTCCACACAATTCGAACCTCAGCGAAGGACTGATGTTCGCCTTCCGCGATTCCGCCGGGAACGAGATGACGCGCGAATATGCGCAGCGCCGGATGGAAAACGAGCGGCTGGTTGAAATCAGCCAGAACAAGGGCAGCAGCGAGACACGACCTGAATTCGCGCCCAATGACGAGTTCGCCGGCTACGAACTGGTCAACTGGGCAGCCCGGGGAGAAGCGAAGTCGGTGGACCTGCGTGGCGGCTATGTCCGCGAAGCGTACAAGCGCGGACTCCAGATTCAGGCGCGCACCGGCGGGAATCCGTTCAAGATGGGTATCGTCGGCGGCAGCGATTTTCACTCGGGGCTCTCGTCGGCGGAGGAAGCGAATTTTCCGGGCGGCCTGGGCGCCTCCGATGCGCAGTCCGATCCGGCGCGCGTGCTCACCCAGGTCAATCCGTTGATGCGATCGGCCACGACCGTACTCAGCGCGTCCGGCCTGACCGGTGTGTGGGCGACGCGTAATGACCGCGAGTCGATCTTCGACGCGCTCAAGCGGCGGGAGGTGTTCGGCACATCAGGCAATCGCATCCGTCTCCGCATGTTCGCGGGCTGGCGCTACGCCAAGGGTCTCACCGGCAAGTCGGATTGGGTATCCCGCGCTTATGCGGGTGGCGTGGCGATGGGCGGCGACCTCGCTGCACCCTGCGGAACTCGGCTGGTCGCGCCGGTGCTGCTGCTTCAGGCGGTCAAGGATCCGAATACCGGCAACCTAGATCGCATGCAGGTGGTGAAGGTCTGGATGCAGGACGGTCAGCCGCGCGAACGGATCTACGACGCGCTCTGGTCGGGCAAGCGCCGGCCCGGTGCGGACGGCCGCCTGCCGCCTGTCGGCAACAGCGTTGACCTGAAAACCGCGACCTTCACCAACGATATCGGCGCGGCGGAGTTGAAGGGCGAGTGGCGCGATCCGGACTTCGACGCGAGGCACGCGGCGATCTACTATGTCCGTGTACTTGAGGTGCCGACACCGCGCTGGAGCACCTACCTGGCCGTTCGCAACAACCTGCCGCTTTCGAAGGACGTCCCTCCTACTATCCAGGAGCGGGCCTGGAGCTCGCCGGTCTTCTACACGCCCACCGTCGGTAACCGATCGTGCGCAGCATCGTGACCGCCGAGGCTACGGAACGCTCCGCACCCGAGGAGCAGGCAGACATGGACACCATGGTCCGGCTCGAGGGCGGTAAGTTCTGGATGGGCTCGAACGACCATTACCCGGAGGAAGGGCCGGCACGGCAGGTTCAGGTCGATGCCTTCGAGATCGACCGCGCACCGGTCACCAATGCTCAGTTCGCCGCCTTCGTCGCCGCCACCGGCCACGTGACGGCGGCCGAGGTCGCGCCCGACCCGGCGAATTATCCAGGCGCCGATCCCGCGCTTCTCCAGCCGGGATCGTCCCTCTTCGTACGGCCGCGCAAGACGGTGCAAAAGTCCGATCCGTTTGGCTGGTGGCATTTTTCGATCGGCACAAGCTGGCGGTCGCCTTGGGGCCCGGAAAGCTCGATCATCGATCTGGATGACCATCCGGTCGTTCACGTCGCGTATGCCGACGCGCTTGCCTACGCGTCGTGGGCAGGCAAGCGCCTGCCAACCGAGGCGGAGTGGGAGTTCGCGGCACGTGGTGGGCTGGACCGCCGTCCTTATTCCTGGGGTGACGAGCTCGCGCCGGGCGGCGCGATCCTGGCCAATTACTGGCACGGCCGCTTTCCGTTCCAGAACCTCTCGCCGCACGGCTACGAGCGCACCTCGCCGATCGGCTTCTACGCTCCCAACGGCTTCGGCCTTGCCGACATGATCGGCAACGTCTGGGAATGGACAAGCGACTGGTATGCAGAGCCGTCGACGAAGGCGGTATCAGCCAAGGTGTGCTGCGTACCACGCAATCCGCGTGGTGGGACTGAAAAGGACAGCCGCGACCCCGCCTCGGGATTCGGCCGCAAGGTGCTGAAGGGTGGCTCGCACCTTTGCGCCGCCAACTACTGCCAGCGCTATCGACCGGCAGCGCGCTACCCGCAGACAATCGACACCTCGACCTCGCACATCGGCTTCCGCTGCGTGCGCGACTTTCGAGCCTGAAGCGCGCATAACATCTCGTCGCGTCAACATGAACGAACGTCGGCTTTCAGGAAGCAGCAGAGCGGTCCTGGATGCCGTGGTTTGGGCCGTCATGATCGTGATGAACGCAGATTGTGATCTTCCGGCTGCTGCTCATCTCGACAAGTCGAACTAGCGCTACCTGCTGGATTCGATTATACGGCTCTCGTATATAGACGGCAGTTCGGGAGGGAGCGTTGCGCCTAGCGATCGGGCGGCCGTGCCAGGCGGGTGAGCAGCCGCGTCAGCGTGGCGCGTTCGTCGTCTGTAAAATCGGCCAGAATTTCCGCTTCGATTTTTGGCGTCTGCACCCGGGCCTGTTCCAGGGCACCGCGTCCCACATCCGTCAGCAGCAGCTGCAGGCGCCGACGATGCCGCTCATCGGTACGCTGGTCGATCAAGCCCTGGTCGCGCAGCGGGCGGAGCAAGGTCGTCATCGTCTGCGGCGTCAGGTACATCAGTCGAGCGAGCTCTGCGGCGGTTGCCTCACCCTGCTCATCGATCAGCACCAGCACCAGCAGCTGACCGCTCGTGACCGGCACCGTGCGGAGCGCTCGCTCAACCCGGCCCCGCACCGCCATCTCCGCCCATTTGATGAGGTGCGGAAAGCTCAGTTCGCGGCGCGGCCGCGGCGTAACCGGTTTGTCGTTCATCCCCGGTTTCTGCCGCAGGGTAGGCGGCATGCCAACACTGGAGGCTAGGATGTCGTCTTTCATTTGCAACGCCTGGTATGTCGGGGCGCTATCGCATGAAGTAGCCGAAAACGGTCTGTTCGCGCGTAGACTGCTCGATCAGCCGGTGCTTTTCTACCGCAAGCAGGACGGCCAAGTCGTCGCGCTGCTCGACCGTTGTCCGCATCGCTTCGCCTACCTCTCCAAGGGGCGGCGGATCGGCGACGAGGTTGAGTGCGTCTATCACGGTCTGCGCTTTGGCCCCGACGGGCGCTGCACCCGCAGCCCTTATCAGGAAGCGCCGCCATTAGGGGCGACGGTCCCTACCTTTCCAGTGGTCGAGCGGCACCGGATGTTGTGGATCTGGATGGGCAATCCCGCGCTGGCCAATCCGGAGGGTATCCCCGACCACTCGCACATGGACGTGGACGCGATGCGCCCGCTCATCTGGCACGTCCGATTCGAGGGCAACTGGCAGCTGGGCAACGACAATCTGATGGAGCTCACCCACCTGTTCTGGCTCCATACCAGCACCATCGGTGGCTGGAAGGACGATGCGGGCGCGACCGTTGGCGAGGAGTATACCGCGCGCACCGATGAACAAGGGCGGGTACAAAGCCGGACCTTCGTGCCTCATGTCACGAAGCCGTCGACGTTCGACAACGGTGTTCCCGCCGGCCAGCCCTACGATCAGTGGAACGACACCGAGTGGGTCTCGCCGGCCAACATGAAGTTCACGATGGGCGCTCGGCCGGCGGGGCAAGCGGCCGGGACGGTGACTTACATGGTCCAGAGCCACTGCATCACGCCCGAAACGGAGCGGTCGAGCCACTATTTCTCGGGGTTCAGCCGGATCTTCGATCTCGATATGGATGCAGCCGGTGACGATCGATTGATTGATTTCTTTCGCGGCATCTTCGAACGTGAGGATGGGCCAATGATGGCCGATATCGAGGAGCAGATGGGCACCGCTGATCTGCTCGCTCTCAATCCCGTTATCCTGCCGCGTGATCGTGGAGCCATCTTGGTGCGCAGGCTGGTAGCAAAGCAACTCGCCGCTGAACGCAAGACGACCGGCGATCGGACGCAGTCGCACCCGCGCTCCGAGCGTCTTCAATCGCCTCTGGCGATGCAAGATTAAGACCGGAATTTGCGACCATGACACCGCGAAGAGCGGTTTCGATGAACGAGCCCAAAGCTGGGCCGCGGAGATGGCGGTCTGAACGACCGCCTACGGGTCTTGAGCGCCAAACACTAACCTCAGCAGCGTTGCGCTCTCCAGCGCAGCGCCTTCTGAAAGACGCGGGACAGTTGCTCAATTGAATAGGGTTTGTGGAGCAGCTCGAAACCATGCTGCCCATTCTGTGCCCTGGACATGGCTATAGCCGCCGGTCAGGATTACCGGCATGTCTGGATGACGCCGCCTAATCTCCTGCCCTAGATCGAGACCGCTCATCCCGGGCAACACCACGTCGGCAAAGATGATGCGAAGCGGTCGCAGTCGCGTTCCAGCTTCGCCAGCGGCTCGTCGGCGTTCATCGCGAGGATGGTGTGGTAGCCAAGCTCGCTCAGCGCCTGGACGGCGAACTCGCCGACCCCCTTGTTGTCCTCGACGACGAGCACACAAATACCGTCACTGTTGACCTGCGCTTCCGGCTTGGATGCCTCTTCCTCGACGAAGGCATCGACGCTGACGCGAGGGAGATAGAGGGTGAACGTCGTTCCCTCGCTACTGACGCTCTCGGCTCGGATGTCGCCATTGGACTGTTTGGCAAAGCCGATCACCTGACTGAGCCCAAGCCCCGTTCCTTCCCCACTTCCTTGGTCGTGAAAAGCGGCTCGAAGATGCGATCGATATCGCCTGATGATGGCCGTGTCGAACTGACCGCGATCTGCAAGAACGAAGCAGGGTTCGTCCGGGGTCACGATATTGAGGAAGATCCGTGACCCGGTGAGCGTGCGAACGATCGATGCGACCTCGTCGAGGCTCGCTCCCGCATCGAACGTGTCGGGTTCCAGGGCCTGCCGCCGTGCAAACGCCAGAAGCTGGCCGGTGAGCTTGGCGGCCCGAAGTCCAAGAGGTGCCGCTGCGCATACGCGCCGGCACGTGCACAAGCCTCCGCGTTGGCCGAGCCCTCACCCGCGACTGTCCGCTCGCTCGACCATCTACGGTCTACCATGAACAGGTCCGTGGCAGGTGACCACAGCCCCGATGCTCTTCGCTTCAGATCTGGCGCTAAACGCGGATCAGCAAACGCCTTACCCTGATCGCCAGGCGTGGTGTTCGCTCTTCTCCCGAGTTGCTGTGTCCGCGTGATCGCGGTGCAATCTCGAGTGCCTCTGGTGCAGGCTAAAAGACTGGCGGCGCATCGCTACTCGCGCCGTGACAATTTCGCGGCGAATTAACTCCCAGGCCACTCATCGCTGCCAGCATCATCTACTGGCCCAATTGCGTTCGGAGCCTAATCGGAGGTTCCGGGTCGCCGCCCCTGGATGTTGTTCCGGATCGCCTCGGCCACGCCGACGGCAGTCGCCGCAAGCTTCGCCTTCCCATCGGCGGCACTGGCTTCGGCCGGCTGACCAAAATAGCCTAGCGGCGTGATCGCGCGGCCCTGCTCCGCGCTGGTGCGCCACTTGGCAAGGTCGGCCATGCCAAGATTGGTCGGCTTCAGCGTCGGCACGATCGCCCTGCGCACCACATCGGGGAAAAGCCCGAGCATGGTCGAGGTCTCGCCGGCACCCGAATGGCCGTCGATAAATCTGGGCGGAGGCGCCGGCGGATCGCCTGCGGTCAGCACGAGCCGCGGGTCGTTCGCGTCCGCGCCAATCCGCTGAACCATCTGCCGCTGCGTCACCATGAACACGTCGATGCCGCTCGCGGCCGCAGCACGCTTTACACCCTCGAGGATGGCGCGATTATGCTCGGTGTCGCCGTGACCGGACAAGCAGTAGATCCGCTTGAAGCCCGAGTTCTTGAGGCTCTTGACGACATCGACCATCAGCTCGGCCATGATCTCGGGCCGGACATTGATCGTCCCGGGAAAGCCGCCGGTAGCGATGTTGACGCCCCAGTAGAAAGCCGGAACGATGACGCTTGGAATGTTGCGGGCCGCGAGCTGCTTCTGCACCTCTCCTGCGGTCGCGGTCACTGCATAGGTATCGGTCGCCAGCGGCAGAGCCGGCCCATGTTCCTCGATCACGGCAAGCCCCCAGAGCGCCACCGCACCACTCTCGGCAGCGCGCTGCACCTCGGGCCAGGTCATGTCCGCCATCGTTCCCTGGAAGATCGAATAGCCTTGTTTTGTCTGCGCAGCGGCCGGAGCAGCCGCGAGGCAGGCGCCCGCGAGCGCGAGGCTCAGCCGCTTGGCATTGGATCGGGACATGTCCGCCTTTCTTACTTGGGCTTGGCCGTATCGAGGTCGATCGGCTTGCCGTCCGACCCGAGCGTCAGCGTCTTGCCGGTCGATGCGTCTACCGGATTTCGGTTATTCTCCGCACAGGCATAGTCCATCACGCGGACGTCGCCCTTCAGCTTCTCGTACAGCTTGGTCACCGTCCAGGGGCGGGTCAGCGCCACCGGATCCTCGATTGTGATAACCGCCTCCATCATGCCGTCCTCCCGCTTGTGCAGCCGGGTCGTGCCATGCGCCTGGTCGCTGATGATCGCGCCCGTGCGATCGACGATCGTCCCGTTCTCGCCGCGCAGGCCGATGGTGGTGAATACCAGCGTCTCGCCTTCCCAATGCCCCACGGAGTCGCCGGTGTAGGTCGCCCAGATCAGGTCGTTGGCCAGGTGCTTGCGGCCGTCGGTGTAGATCCGCACGACGTTTGGGCCATTCTCGGTCAAGATCCAGGTCTGCTTGGGCGTGACCACAAACTCATAGCCATCGACCACCTGCATCACGCGTGGGAAGCCCACCGGAATGCCGCACGTCGAGATCGGATCGGGAAAGCGATCTGCCGCGACCCTTGCGATGTTCTCGCGATACTTGGCCTCATAGGCGGGCGTGTAGGGTGGATGTTCGCGCGCACCGGGATCGCCCGCGCGCGCATCTTTGGGTTCAGCCGTGGCGCGGTCGTAGAGCGTGCCGCCGACAAGGCTCCAGACACCACTCCAATCGGGTAGCGCCAATGCCGGGCTGGCCACCAGGACGCAGGCCGCAACCGCCAATAAGGTCTTTCCGAACATCATCCCCTCCGCTGCGCGGTGCGCGACTCTTATTGGGCGGGCAGTTCCTTGCCGCCCGCATCCTTGGCCGAGACGAACGCGCCGCCCGGCGAACCGTCGCGCATCGGATGGATGGTGACGGTCACGCGGTCACCCGGCTTGAACGTGGTCTTGCGCCATCCCTGCCGCGATATGGTGTTCGGGCTGCCGAGTTCGATGCTGTATTCGGCCTCCGGTTTGCCGCCACCAGCCGGCACCGTCAGCTGAAGCCAGCTGTGCGGGTTGGTCCACTGGAAATCCTTGACCGTTCCGGAGACCGTGACCTCCTTCTTAGCCTCGAACATTGCAAATGAGTGGTGCGACATTCCAGGCGCACTCGGCAGAAGAGTTCCCGCGAGCAGGACAGCGAACCGAAGGGTCCTCGAACGAGCCATCACAAACCCTCTCACCGCCCACCAACCCCTTTGTTTCCCGTGCGATCACCGCCCGGCCTATCAGACCGGACCCGGCATGTGTACCGGCTCGACGTCCGATTGCTACGCTTGGTGGGGCTGCTTCCACCTGCCGGACGCGTAGGCCGGAGCGGTGTTGGCGGACTTAGCCTGCTCATAATCGTGGTAAGAGACGCAGCGCCCGACAAGGTCGCGTCGATGGGGACCGCGTGATAGGCCAACCGCCAACCGCGTCAGTTGGCGCGTCAAACCACGGCAACTGCCCGCATCTCCAATCGGGTCAGGAAGGCCATGCGACGCGCGACCGGCACGAAGACCTCAACGCCGACATTCGCGATCACGGTGTAGATGCTCGGAACCGGACGATCGTTTACGTCGCAAAGGGCGGATCGTGCACCTGCCTCATACGTTCGTGCGCTACAGCCGGGATCTGTCGACCCGTAGAGATGCCGCGAACTGGTCGGGCATGAACTCTCCGGAGCCAAATTGTCTTGCGCCGACAGCTCCGGCAGGGCTGGGCGGTAGGTTACCCAGGATCCATATAATTGACGATTGTCTCAGCCGCCGTCTGCATCCCGGTTCGCAACGAACAGGACGCCTTACCTTCGCTTCTACGTGCCCTGGCGGCTCTGGAACTACCGGGCGTTCACTTGGCCGTGTTCTTCTTGCTGGACAGCTGCACGGATTCCAGTGGGAGCATTCTGCAAGATCAAGCTGCCAGCTTTCCACATCGCATGACCATCGTTCGAAGCGGCCCCAATGCAGACGCGAACGCCGGGCGGGCACGGCGGTCCGCAATGGCGCTCGGACTTGCCCATGCCCGTTCCCGCCCGAACGGAATCCTGCTTTCGACCGACGCGGATAGCCAGCCTCGACGAGACTGGGTGCGAGCCGCCCTGCACGGCCTGGCGATCGCTGATATTGTCGCAGGTCGCCTACTACGCACCGCGGCAGAAAGTGACCCCACACAAGGACGTCTCGAGTTATATCTTGATCGGCTGCATCTGCTGCGCCGCGCCATCGACCCAGTTCCGTGGGACTGCTCGGCCGGATCGCATTGTTCGGGCGGGGCGAACCTGGGCTTCAGGCTCGCTGCGTACGAGGCTCTGGGAGGGTTTAAGCCGCTTCCAGCGGGCGAAGACGCGATCTTGCTCGACGACGCGTGCCGGGCGGGTTTTCGCGTGCGCCGTGAACCCACAATGGTGGTGGAGACATCGTCCCGCCGAGATGGACGAGCACCGGGTGGTCTGGCCGCTTCCTTGCGGGAGATCGATTTCTATGGTCTTCCCAGCGTCCCGCATCCCAATGCCGCCGTGTGGCAGTACCGCGCTCAGGCGGCAGCACGCAGTGTGTTCGATACCTTGCCCGACAACAATGCAGCGATGCACTTAGGCGGGCTGATCGGCTTGAGTGCCGATCACGTGATCGGCGTCGCGCGCGACTGTCCTAACGCCGAGGCGTTCGCCATGCGCGTGGTGCCGTCTGCGCCCGAGCCCGCCTCGATCATCCCGCTCGACGAAGCCGAGCTGGCCTTGGCCGCGCTGGAGCGCAACCTGTACGAGCAGGCCGCATGACAACGATCGCGGGGGAGTTGGCGCGTTGCGTTGCGGCTGCAGGGTGGGCTGCGGCCCCACCCGGAGATCCCCAAACCGCCGACGAGTATCTACTGGTGCTACGTCACCTGTATGGCGTCGGCAGACGCGACCTGCCGATCGGCCGCCTGCTTGAAGGCCACGTTGATGCCGTGCAGATCGTTCTCCGCTATGGGGAGCCTCATCAGGTGGCGAAGCTGCGCGAGCAGCTTGGACAGGGCGCTACGCTCGGCGTTTGGAATGCGGGCCTGCCGCACGAACCCTTGGTTCTGGCCGGCGACCGTCTGAGCGGCGGCAAAAGCTATGCGTCGGGAGCGGGTGTGCTTACCCACGCGCTGGTCACCGCCCAGACTGACCAAGGGCCGCAGTTGCTGCTGCTCGATTTGGCACAAGTGCCGCCTGCCATAGATAACCAATGGTGGCGGACCCTTGGAATGGAACGGTCGGAAACGCACCGGGTACGCTGGGCCGATGCGCCAGTCAGACCGGATGACGCGATAGGAGAGCCTGGCAGCTATGCCCGCGAGCCGTTCTTCAGCGGCGGCGCCTTGCGCTTCGTCGCGGTTCATGCCGGCGGGATAGCCGGGTTGCTCGACGCGACCCGAGTTCATCTGGTTGCTGCTGATCGTGCCGACGATCCGTTCCAGGCGGCGCGGTTGGCGGAGCTGTTCATGCTCGCCCAGGGCGCAGCGGCGACGGTCCGGCATGCTGCGGAGACTTGGTTCGAAGAGCCGGAACCTGCCCAACTCACGCGGGTCGCGGCCGCGCGCCTTTCCGTAGCCGCCGCCGGTGAGCGCGCCATCGCTGTCGCGCAGGAGGCAGTGGGGCTGCAAGGTCTCTTCCTGTCGCATCCGCTTGCGGCTCAGCTTGCGGACTTGATGGTCTACCTGCGCCAGCCGGCTCCGGACACACAGCGGCTGCGAGTGGGCAAGGCCGTGGCAGGGCACACCCTGGACCCCGTACTGTGAGGTTTCGCGTCGGTCGGCCGCGCGTCGCACTGATCGTGGCACCGCATCCGGACGACGAGGTCATCGGCGCGGCTGGCCTGATCGACCTTCTCATGCGTCGCGGTACCCGCGTCCATGTCGCTATCGTGTCTGATGGAGCTGCGTCGCACGTGGTAAGCCGACGGTGGCCGCGCGCACGGCTGGTCGCGGAGCGCCGGCGGGAGAGCCGACGGGCGCTGCGCCGCCTTGGCCTCGGCGCGAACGCAACAACCTTCCTCGGACTTCCGGACGGAGATCTATCAGCGTCCGCCGAACGCTGTCGACGCGCCATTCGTCGCGAAATCGCCCGATATCGCCACCTGGACCTGATCGTCGGACCTGCAACCGACGACGAGCATCCCGACCATCGTGCCGTTGCCGCCGCGATTTCGCTTTCCAGGGCTCCGGCGAGGCGCGTGACCTATCGAGTATGGCCTCGCGACTGGGCTGGCCGAGGAACCGATCGCTCGATCCGTGTCACCGGCGGATGGTTGGCCAAGCGCTCCCTGATAGGAACCTACCGAACACAATTGGGCGCTGTCCGCGACGATCCTGCCGGATTCGCCATCGCCCTGCACGAGCTCGCCGCGTTCGCCCACCCCGTCGAGCATTACGGGGAACGGCGGCGATGACGACGATCGACTTGGCCGGCTTTGCGGCAAAGTTTGCCGATAGTGACGACCCATGGAGCACCTTCACCGATCATGACGAGGCGATGAAGAGGGCCGCGATCCTGCACGCTGTTGGTCCCGGGCCGATCGGGCGAGTGCTGGAAGTGGCCAGCGGTAACGGCTCGAACAGCGTGGCCTTGGCGCGACGTGCCTTGCGGCTCGACGCGACCGAGGGGACGGAAGAGGGCACTGCACTCACCGCCCGCGCCATCGCTGCCTACCCCCGTGCCCGGGCGAGGACGCTCTCGCTACCCGCCCGGCCGCCGCGGCCTGTCTACGACGCCGTCATAGTCGCAGAAATCCTTTACTACCTGTCGGAACGTTCCATGGCGCAAGTCGCCCGCGACGCGGCGACATGGCTTAGGCCAGGGGGAACGCTTGTGCTTGCCCATCACCGGATCGACTTCTTCGACTTTGCCCAACACGCGGCCGACATTCAGATCCGTTTCCTGGCGAAAACCGGGCGCCGCTGGACCGTTCGTACCGTCCGCCAAACCGGCAAGTGGCTGGTGTGGAGCGCCCACGCCATCTAGGTCGCGGACTCATTAGCGCGCAGCCACAGGCGCCTTGAGGCGAGCTGGACCATGGCGAGGAAGTTGGCGGCCCAACTTGTCGTAGCGGGTCGCGACCCGTCGAAGGTGCTTCAGCTTGGAGAAGAACCGCTCGATCAGGTTGCGTTCGCGGTATAGCCGCTTGCTGAAGCAGGGTCGTCACTTCCGGTTGCTTTTCGGCGGGATGTTGGGCGTGGCGCCCTGGTCCTGGATCAGTTCGCGGACGCGGTCGGCGTCGTAGGCCTTGTCAGGTTGTCGTTGCCGAGCTGCCAGTTGCCGCCGAACTTCACGTGCCGGAGCAGTCGCCGCATCTCGTCCAAGTCCATGTGGATGTGGTTGTGGTTGGGGGACGGTGTCGGCCGGAGCGGTAATGCCTATCCAAACCAGATCATCTTATGCCGCTCGCCAACGGGAAAGATCTCAACCACGGCGCCGCCCGATCGCCCCTGTCCTGTAAGGAAGCCTTATATTCCCTCCGGTTCTAGTCGCTCAATACCTTCCTCTTACGCTCACAAAGATGCTGCGGCTTGCCTCTGGAAAGCCGTCGGCTAGTTGGTAGCTGTCTTCGAAAAGATTGCGTGCGCCGATGCCGACTTGGACCCCATTCACCAATTCATAGTCGATCCGGACATTGGCCTGCACATAGCTACCGGTACGGTAGTAGCGCACCGTTCCGGCCGGCGTAGCCGGCACGAAGGTATCGAGCGTCGTGCGGTCCGAGGCGAGGTCGACGTTCGGCACGATGTGCAATCGTTCGGTTGGCGACCAGTCGGCATATATGAAGCTCTTGTGCGTCGGCACGTCGGTCAGGGCGAACACGGGCACCGTCACGCCTTGCTGCGGGGCGATGTCGAAGGTGCGACGAATATAGCTGTAATTGGCGCCGATGCTGAGCGTGGTTCCCATCCGAACTGAGACGGCCAGTTCGCCTCCGTAATAAGTGCCATTGCCGAGGTTGCGACGTTGGCTGGTATTGGCCGGAAAATCGCTCGGGCGCACAGCAACGATAGCGTCGGCGAGGTCGCTGTAGAAGACCGCACCTTCGACGTGGAGGACACCGCGGTCCTGCGAAGCGCCAAGCTCCGCCGTCGTCGCTCTCTCGGGCTTAAGGCTGGGGTTCGATGCGGCGGTGCCGAACTGGGTGCTGAACCGCTCGAAGATGGTAGGGAAGCGCATCCGCGACGACAGGCTCGCGTGTAGCCGGCTCGTCGCGTCGGGCGTGTAATCGAGCCTCCCTTGCGCATTCCAGCCGCCGACATTGGCGAGCGGGTAGCTGAAAATCCGCGGCGCTCCGCCGGTGGGTGGCGTGCCATAGTCCTCTGCCTGCTTCAGGTCGCGCCAATCGTAGCTCGCCCCCACGGTGAGGGCGAGCCGCGGCGAGAACGCCAGGCGGTTCTCGCCGGCGATGCTGAACGTGTCTTCCTTGTTTTTTTGGTGCGGTTCGGTCGCGCCGGAGGGGAAGCCCTGCTGGTACTCGACGTGGATGTCGCGCCGGTAATGCACCGCCAGGCGGAACGTGTCCGCGGGAGTCAGATCGACGTCGAGTTGCGCGGAGCCGCCAAAAGCCTCGTCCTCATAGTAGGAGTTGAAAGCGCGCCCGAGCGTCTGCGTAGTCTGGGCGGCATTATCGAACGAGCGCAGCAGATTATCGAAGGTGTTGCGGTAAATGCGGGTCTTCAGCGCCGCCGTAGCGCCCAGCGCCGTCTTCGACAGGAAATAGATGCTGTCGATATTCCAGTGTGGCCAGGTCCAGAACCGTGGGGCCGGCGCACCCGCCGGCAGCGGCGTCGCGATCGGGTCGGTCACATGCAGCGGTGCGTTCTTTGCCCCCTCCTGCCGCGTATAGCTTATCGAATATTCGTCGAAATCGCTGGGCATGAAGCCGAGCTTTGCGTTCACCCGCCAGTCGCTCGTGCGGCTGAAGTCGCGCTCGCCGCCATTCTCTGCCGTTCCCGCCGCCGGCACATAGCCGCCAGGCAAGTCCCAGTGATCCTGGAAGTTCCGCGTAAAACTGGCCTGTGCATACCAGTGGTCCTGCCTAGTGCCGATCAGGCCGAAAGCGTTGTATCCGGCATAGTCGAGCCCTCGATCGAGGCTGAGTGTTCCACGGGCCTCCACCTCCAATTTTTGGGTTGGCTTGCGCGTTACCAGATTGACCGCGCCGCCCAGCGCTCCGGGGCCATCGAGCACGGAGGGGTAGCCTTTTGCGACTTGGATCTCGGCGATGTCCGGCGTGAGGAAGCGTCCGTAATCGAGCCGGTTGTCCGCTGGCAGATAGACGCGAATACCGTCGATCGACAGCGGCACCTGGAAGCGATCAAAGCCCCGCACGAACAGCAGCCGTTCGTTGCGCGAGCCGCCGCTGTTCGATGCCACCACCCCGGGGATCAGGTTCGCGGCATCGTCCAGGCTGTTGCGGTTGAACGCGTAGATCGCCTCGGAATTGACGGTGGCACCGCTGATCGCAGTGCCTTGAGCGGGGCGTGCCGTGACGATGATCTGGCCGAGCGTAAAGGCGCTGCTGTCCACGGCAGGCTGCTCCGTCGCTTGAGCGAGAGCCGGCGTCACTGCGGCGAGTGCACTAGCCGTACCAAGCAAAGCCACTAACCGCATCAATCTGCCCCGTTCGTGCACGCGGGCCGTTGTGGCTTCGCGAGTCGCTATATATGAACGTATATAGCCTGATCAGTCGAGGAGAAGGGTAGTGCGTGCAATGGTGCTGGCTTCGATGATCGTTGTCGCGCCCGCGTCGACGCGTGCGCAGGAGCGAGGCGAGGCCGTCCTCGTCTGCCCACGAGACGCCTCCCAAATCCCTCAGGTGCTGGAGGGCTGGCGATCGCCTGCGCAGCTGACCTCCGCCCGACAAGGCATTGGGCCGACGATCCTCATCGGAAAGGCTTACGAGGTGGCGCTCCATCCTGATGCTGAGCTCAAGCTCCCCAACCTTCCCGGTCCGATCAAGGATCGCGTCGGCCGCGGTGGCACGATGAACTTCAGCGTTGCGCGGGCCGGCATCTATCATGTGGCGCTTAGCTCAGGCGTGTGGGTCGACATCGTCCGCCACGGAAAGGCACTCGGATCGTTAGCGCACGGCCACGGGCCCGCTTGCTCCGGCGTCGCCAAAGTTGTCGACTTCAAGCTCGAACGAGGCCGTTACACGCTGACACTCGACGGGAGCGAAAAAGAGCGCACGTCTGTGCTCCTCGCTTACGCCCGTCCTTCAACTTGACACCGCTTAGAGGCCAACGACCGCTGTCCAGCGAAGCCTCTGTTTAGACGCCTTGTCACTCCAGCAGCTTGCGGTTGGCGTGCGAGTGGTTCTAGGGCAGTTTTGCTTTGGCCCGATTTGTTGAAGTCTGGTTCGGCTGGACAGACGCTCGAACGGGACACATTGGCGTGACCGGCGTAGAACCTTCGTGGCAAGCGTCGAAAAAGGCACAAAGTCACGGAAGAAGTGGCTCAGCAACGCGCTTTCCGTAACTGTAAGAGGCAGATCTTTAGAGTAATGGACTCCCTTTCGGTATTGCTTCTTTTTTACAGACGGTCCTGCAAACCGTAGGCAACACGGCGCGGATTGAGCCTGAACATATGGAACGACACGAACTCATCACCGCCGCGGCAACTTGCCTCGGACTGGCGTGAACAGCAGCCGCTTCGGCGGCGTGCCACTCCGCTACCTGCCGCCGCCGGAGCTTTGCCGTGTGTGGCTGGCGCACCGTTAGCCCGGCGAGCAGCCTCGGCTGACCGAGTGTAATCGGGCAGGGCGAGCGGCGACGCGGTTCACGCGCAGGGTCATTTATGGCCCGCAGCGATATCTAAAACTCTCGCCCGGCATCGAAAAACGCGGCCGCCCGGACTAGGTGGTCGTTTCGCGCCCGATGGATCCGGCGCACTTGCGGGACGGCTCACCTTTCCAAGCTTACGGCGACCTCGCCCAGTGATGTGGTTTGACCGCCGGGGCCGCTGCGGCGAGCGTGCCGTAGCGCCGGCCCACGCCCTTGCCGGCATACTTGGCTGCGTACAGCGCCTGGTCGGCACGCAGCCGCAACTCGACCGCGCTGGTCGCATCCTGCGGCAAGCACGCAAAGCCGATGCTCACCCCGACCCTGACAACGGTGCCGTCGCCCAGATCGTAGGCTTGCCGCGACACCGCCCCGATCAAGCGATCCGCCATTGGCCCAACGAGGTCGGGCGCTGTGTCTCTGACGACGATCATGAATTCGTCCCCGCCCATGCGCGCCAGCAGGTCCTCCGGGCCGAGCTCACCACGCAGGCGCTCTGCGACACGGACCAATAGTGTGTCGCCAGCGCCGTGACCGTACGCGTCATTTACCTGTTTAAAGCCGTCCAGGTCCACGCTCATCAAGGCCAGTTGGCGACGAGGGTCGGTTGGCAGTTGTGCCAGCGCGTGGTCCATGCCCTGCCGGTTCAGGATGCCGGTCAGCCAGTCGTGCTGGGCCAGGTGCAGGGTACGCTCCTGTGCGGCCAGCGTCATCAGCATAGAGCGGTGGAAAGTTCTGATGATCTGCATGGCGCCCAGCAGGAAGGGCGGGGTCATAGGTAGGATCAGCGCCAGCCACGGCTCGCCAGATGCCAGGGCGCCGGCTACGAATGGCAAGTCGCACAGCAGGACCAGCATCAGGGCAAAGCGCGGTGCCGCATAGTTGCGCGCGCAGATCGGCCCGATCAGCGCCATGATGAGCGTCGCAGAAAGAACGCTGAGCAGCAGGTCTTCGGCGGACATGATCGTAAAGGCGACGGCACCCTGCAGTGTGCACCAGAGGGCGGAGAGCAGAACCGAGCCGTCAATTGCGGGCACATGATCCGGTTCGTGCAGCTGGCGCCGGTTGCGTCTGTGCCACTCCAGCAGGCGCCCAGCGGCCAAGAGTAGCTCGAGCACGACAAACCCGACGAAGATCTGCCGACCGGTGAGGACGAGTGCGGCCACGACTACCATGAGGGCGCAGAGCGAACCCATTATGGCAGCGGCGGGCGAACCGAGCAGTTGACCGAGCAGGAAAGCGCGGCCGGCCTCACTCACTTCGCCGACCGGCGCAAACAGCCACCGCGCCGCCGAAGCGCTGGTCGCCAATCTTGCCTTGGGTGAGTTGTTCAACGCGCATGCCTTTGCCAAGCAAGCGGTCGGTAGCAGGCCCGTACCTGCCGAAGCGTAAACCGCTGACCTGACTACTGGTCGCCCGTTCTTGCGCGACGTCGCGCCCGGAGAAAGCTGCTCGCCTCTGCAAAGCCGAAGCGCTGCGCGACCTCTTGAACCGACACATCGCCACTCCGCAGTTCGCGCTCGGCAAGGCCAATCCTCACGCGGCGGTGATATCGGGCGGGAGGCTCGCCGAGCACGGCCGAAAACAAGCGCGCCAGGTGGAAGGGCGACATGGCGGTAGCTGCGGCCAACTCGGGTAACGCAACTGAGCGATATGGGTGGTCGTGGAGGTAGCGCCGCGCCCGCTCAACCTTCTCCAGCAACTCGCGTCGGGTGCTAGGTCGGGCGGCGTCGATGCGCATCAACTTTGGTGCCAGTTCGGAGACAAGTTGGTACAGCCGCATGCCGGCACCCCTGACCACCCTTGGTGCAACCGCGCTGCCTCGCGCCGGATCTCGTCTGATACGTAGGTTAGGCATCCACCAGCGTTGGTGCCCAAGACCATCCCGCGGCGCTTTTCTCCAACGCGTGAACCAGCCTCAGGGCGCGAACGGCCTCGTCGGCAGCCGCGCCGACCAGGCTCGTAGTGGTGAAGCGTCACGGCGGATGCGGAACATTGGTGTCCGCTAGCTGCAATCCTTTGCGACCCTGTTGCCGACGCTGTCGTTGCGTGATCGTTATCTGTCATCGAGGCGTTTCGGCCGTTGTAGAATAAATCCCGCAGCTGGCAGAGTCACAGCTATCCTCTGCAGCGATGTAAGGGCATCATCCATGCTGATCCGCCAAAGCAGCGGAATCGTCGGCTGGACCGCGCCGCTCCGCATTAAATTCTCTTTAGCCCGTATGAGCCTATCGTAAGTGTTCAACGGGTGGGTCTAACGTGTTCAACGTATTCTTTTGTATCCAGAAGGACCACGATCTCCGTCTTGTCGGAGTGGCGGGCCTGATCTGCATCATCACCGCCGCGGCGATCGTGCTGCTCCTCCGACAAGCGCGAGATGCGGTCCCGATGGACCGGGCACGCTGGATTGTCGCTGCGGGCATGGTGAGCGGCTTTGGGGTCTGGGCCACGCATTTCATCGCCATGATGGGCTATGACCCGGGTGTGATCATCGGTTATGCGATCCCGCCCACGATCCTGTCTCTCGTCGTTGCGGTGGGCGCGATCACGACCGCCTACCTGATAGCCTTGCGCCACCGCGCCTTGCTGCCCAGGGCAGTCGCAGGCGCGATCGTTGGCCTTGGTATTTCCGGCATGCACTATCTTGGCATGTACGCAATCGAGGTCGGCGCATACCTGCGATGGACAACGTCATACGTCGCGGCATCGATCATCTTGGCAATCCTGCCGGCGCCGTTCATCCTGCGGTTGACGATCGATCATCATAACCGGACTAGTGCAGCCGCTGCAGCCGGGCTGATCGTGCTAAGCATCCTGGCGCTTCATTTTACCGGAATGGCCGCCCTGACGCTAATTCCGCACCGCGTCGAGCAACCGGCCAGCCTTCTCCTCTCGTCGCCGCAGATGGGTTTCATCACGGCGATCGTTGCTCTCGGCATCATTGCCATGAGCATCATGACAGTTCGGTCAAGCGGCAGGATGCGCCGCGCGGTCGATGCGAGTGAGCGCGAGTTTAAGATCCTCGTCCAGGGCATCAGTGACTACGCGATCTACATGCTGGACGATCGCGGTCGCGTCGTGTCGTGGAATGCCGGCGCGCAGCGGCTTAAGGGCTATGTGCGCGACGAGGTGATCGGTCTGCATCTCTCATCATTCTATTCGCCGGAGGATCGCGCCTCCGGGGTCCCAGACCGTGGTATTGAGGTCGCCCGAAGAGAAGGGAAATTCAATGCTGAAGGGTGGCGGTACCGGAAAGACGGAAGCCGCTTTTGGGCACACGTCACGATTGAGGCGGTTCGCGATGGCGCGGGCGCTTTCCACGGCTTTGCCAAAATTACGCGCGATATGACCCGCTTCAAGGAGGATCAGGATCGGCTCGCCGCCTTGACGAGCAACCTCGACGCAGCGCTTTCAAATATGCACCAGGGGCTATGTCTCTTTGGCCCGGATGAGCGCCTGATCCTGTCTAATGCCCGTGTAGGTGCGATCTTCGGCGTGTCGCTGGAAGAGTGTCCGCCGGGCACCACCTTCGAGAAAGTATTTAAGTTCGGGCTTGAGAAACGAGCTGCGGGTGTGGTCGCTCCCGGTCTCCTTGACGAGGTCCTGACCCGGCATCGTGCGTGCATCGGATCGGCAGGCGGCGGCACACTGGTGGTGCCCTTTACCGATGATTGTACGCTTTCGATCTCCCATCATCCTATCGCAGGCGGCGGCTGGGTGAGCACGTTTGACGACATCACCGAACGCCGTAGAGCTGAGCGTCGGATCGAGCACATGGCGCTTCATGACGGGCTTACGAGCCTGCCGAACCGCATCAACTACTCCGAAAAGCTCGACATCGAAGTCGCGCTGGCTCGCCAAACAGGTGGTTCCGTCGGAGTGATTGGCATCGATCTCGATCGTTTCAAGGAGGTGAATGATCTCCACGGACACGCCACGGGCGATGCGGTCCTGCGGCTTCTGGCTGAGCGGATGCAGGGTCAGTTGAAGCCCGGCGAGATAGTGGCGCGCTTTGGTGGAGACGAATTTGCTGCCTTCAAGACGTTTCGCGATCGAGCCGAACTAACGAACTTCATCGCTCGTTTGAATACCTGCCTGGCGGGCAGCATCGTCATTGATGGGAAGTCGATTTACCCGGGTGCAAGTCTTGGTATTGCCATCTTCCCGATCGACGGGGCCACGCGCGAGCAGGTCGTAAACAACGCCGACCTCGCCATGTACCGCGCCAAGGCAATGCCCGGACGGCAAGTCTGCTTCTACGAGCCAGGCATGGACGAAGCGGCGCGGACGCGACGCATGATCGCCAACGACCTGCGTGAGGCGATTTCGCGCGACGAGCTCAGCGTTGCCTATCAAGTCCAAAAGGCTGTGACGACAGAGGAAGTCGTCGGCTACGAGGCACTGCTGCGCTGGCACCATCCACGCGAGGGTTGGATATCTCCCGCAGAATTTATCCCAATCGCCGAGGAATGCGGCGAGATCATCCAGATCGGCGAATGGGTTCTGCGCCAGGCCTGCATCGAGGCTGCGCGCTGGCCGCAGAATTGGCGCATTGCGGTCAACCTTTCGCCGGTTCAGCTCATGCACGTCGACCTTCTTCAGACCGTCGCCTCCGCCTTGGTCGAGAGCGGGCTGCCGGCCCGACGCCTGGAACTGGAGATCACCGAGACGGCGTTCGTGGCCGACAAGGTGCGAGCGCTACACGTCTTGCGTCAGGTCAAGGCGCTGGGCGTCTCGATCGCCATCGATGACTTCGGCACGGGCTATTCGTCGCTCGACACGCTCAATTCATTTCCCTTCGACAAGATCAAGATCGACCGATCGTTCCTGATCGATTCCGAAACAAGCCATCAGGCACGTGCGATCATTCGCGCGGTGCTGGCGCTCGGACACAGCCTTGAGGTTCCTGTGCTTGCCGAAGGCTTGGAAAGCGAGGATCAATTACGCCTGCTGCGCGACGAAGGTTGTGACGAGGCGCAGGGGTACCTTTGGGGGCGCCCTGTCAAACTGCCGTGTGTGGATGCGGCTCCACTCCCGTCCATGTCACTTGCCGCGTGCCACGGTTAGCAAAGTTTCTCGGAGCCGGCCGAGCGCGCAGGTTGATGATCTTTGGTTCGAACGTGAGCATCCGGACCGCGCGACGATGCAGAGCTGCGTGTCGGCATCCATGCGATCCCGAAGTAGATGGCTGAGACGGTCGGCTGTTCGCGCGATCAGCTGGGCTTTGGAGACTTTTCCGAAGTCCCAAACACGTTCCCAGTACATTCGGAGTGGCCGAGCAGGAAAGCTTCGTAACGAGTTCGCGCCGGGGCAGGAAGTCGATGGACCGATCGGTCAGCGTCAGCACGAGGGCTGGCGACTGGTCGCCTCCCTATCTCGAATTGCCTGATCCAGCGGCCGCATGAGCCGATACGAACAGACCGCCTCGAATGGCGCGTGATCGAGTCACGCTGCTTCACAAGCCTGCAGGCCTGCCGCGCGTCGATGATCCCCGCATGCTGAACGGCATCTTCTGGGTGCTACGATCCGGTGACTTGGCGCGACCCACCCGAACGCTACGGTTCACGCACCCATTGCTACAACGGCTTCGTACGTAGGCGAGAGGCCGGCGTCTGGAGCCGGCTGATTGACGCCGTCAGCGCGGCACATGACGGCCGCATCCAGATGATCGACAGCACCTCCGTTTGCGCTCACCAGCCGGCGGCAACGGCAAATCTCGCGCCACAAGGTTGGCCTCCCGTTCTGTCCTGCACGCTAAGAGTCTCGTGTCGAATGCGTCATCCGATATCCGCAAGTCGGCGCTAGCGACCGTTCGGCTCCATCGGCAGCGAAACGGCAGAAAGTGGTGGTTAGCGGACGTTCCTGGCCCTGCTCTCCGACTCCTCGTGGCCCACCGCTGGACCTGGGCGTTCACGCGGCGCAAACTCCACGATGACGATGAAACCAAGCCAGACGAGGAGCGTGGGTTGGAGGTGCTCTGGTATCCCCGTAGGGTCGTTAAGCGCCCTTCCAAGGAAGCGTGGAAGGAGCAGGAGCAGCAGTGCAGCTACTGCCGCGTAAATTAATCGGTATCGACCCGACGATACGTACAACAAGGCGACAACAAGGCCTGCTGTAATGATCAGCATGACGGTGAAGTCTCTCGCGGCTAGCTGATCGGTGCTCGCCATTACGACACCAAGGACAGCCCCGAAAAACAGGTTTAGACCGTCCAGATTGGCTCGGTACTCGCCCGGAGTCATCCGAAACAGCGCTCCCACCCTATTTGCCATAGTTAATCCCCGCTCCTGTCGAAAGCATACATCCCGAACGAAGGTTCACAACCGGGGTTGTCAGCCGACCCTCCCGTTCTACAAGGCTGACAGCAGATCGGCCAGTTGCCGCCTGCGCGATGGCACATATCTCGAGTGTTTAGCGCGGATCTCGGCGTCATCTGCCCAATAGCTCAGGCCGTGCCATGCCTTTCGTTTGCTCCGTTTAGAAGAGCCGGCGCTTTGATAGCCGATTCAAGATCATCGTTCGTTACGCCGTCGCCGCCGATCACCCGCCGGAGAGTGGTAATCAGGAAGGTGCGAGTTCTGGTCACTGCCGCAATCTGCTTCGGCAAAGTCCCTCGAGTACCGTCCGCTAGTGGGCGTTAGCGATACGCCTGCTGAGTCGAACACGGTGGAGCGCCCACAAAGTGATGGGTAGCGTCATGACGAGAAATAGCAGCCCGCGCTGTAGCCAGCCACGCCCCGTCAGGATCGCAACGGCGGCGTTCGCGCTAGCGAAGATGATCCAGCTAAACTCATATCGCCATCGCATCTGAGCCGTATCGCATACCCGACAATAGGCCGCTACGCGAATGTCTGTAGTTGGGCGTTAGCGGACGTTCGGCCGATCGCCAGCCGAATGTGCGATTGTGGTGGTTAGCTGCCGTTCGCCAACCGTTTGCGTCTGTGGACATGTCGAGCGGCCAAGGCGATCAAGTAACCCACCGGACAAACAACCATGAGCAACATCGCTGGAAGGAGTGCATGGCCTGTGAGCGAGTCTAGGTCGGGCTCACCAGATGCCGAAAGCATGACAGCGGCCGCGATCTGGACCGCGACGTAAATGAAGGGTAAGAGCAGAAAATGAGCGATCCAGCCGTGCTTTGATCGCGCCGCGATCAGCCAGAGAAGAACACTGCATGTTGGTGGAGCCATGATCGCGATGATGAGCCCTACGACCCAAGTTGCGTATATTTCGGGAGGAAGCGTCTCGCGATAATAGCCGATAACGCCACTCGTCTGCGAGGCCTCTACGAAGCAGCACGCGACGGTCGCAATGATTGCCAGCCCGATCAAGCTTCGGTTCCGCATAGACCACACTCATTAGCAGCGCTGCCCTCGGCACCATGAGCGGCGCTGCGAACGTCTGCAAGTGGGCGTTAGCGGACGTTCAACTCACGAGGGTGCGTAGACACGATGCACCCACTACCGGAACGGCGGCTCGTTGAAGGCGCGCAGCTTGCGGCTGTGCAGGCGGTTGCCGGTGCGGCGGAGTTCGTCGCAGGCGGCGATGCCGATGCGCAGATGCTCGGAAATCGCCCGCTCGTAGAAGGCGTTGGCTTGCCCCGGCAGCTTGATCTCGCCGTGGATCGGCTTGTCCGACACGCACAGCAACGTTCCATAGGGCACGCGAAAGCGGAAGCCCTGCGCGGCGAGCGTCGCCGATTCCATGTCGATGGCCACGGCGCGCGACTGGCTGAAGCGCAGTGCCGAGCGGGTGTAGCGCAGCTCCCAATTGCGGTCGTCGCTGGTGACGACAGTGCCGGTCCGCAGCCGCAGCTTCAGTTCGTCCGCGGTCTCGCCGGATACGATCTCCGCGGCGCGGCCGAGCGCGACCTGGATTTCGGCCAGCGCCGGGATCGGGATCTCCGGCGGCAGCACGTCGTCCAGCACATGGTCGTCGCGCAGATAGGCGTGGGCGAGCACATAGTCGCCGATCCGCTGGCTCGGGCGCAGCCCGCCGCAATGGCCGATCATCAACCACGCCTCGGGCCGCATCACTGCCAGGTGATCGGTGATCGTCTTCGCGTTGGACGGCCCCACGCCGATATTGACCAGCGTGATGCCCGAGCGATCCGGCCCGACCAGATGATAAGCCGGCATCTGGTGGCGTCGCCAGGCGCTGTCGGCGATCGCCGCGGCGGGGTCGGCGTTGGCGGCAGTAATCTCCAGCCCGCCGGCGCAGCTCAGCAGCCGCCATGGACCGTCCTCGGACAGCTGGCTGCATGCATAGCGGACGAATTCGTCGACGTAGCGGTGGTAGTTGGTGAACAGGATGTAGTTCTGGACGTGCGCCGGGGGCGTGCCGGTATAGTGCCGCAACCGCGCCAGGCTGAAATCGACCCGTTGCGCATCGAACAAAGCCAGCGGGTGCGGCTCGCCGTCCGCGCCGACCCACAGCCCGTCCGCCACCTCGTCGCCGATGTGGACGAGCTCGTTCGACGGGAAGATTCGCGCCAGCTCGTCCGCGCCGATGTCAGTCAGGATGACGTTGCCGGCCTCCAGCACGTAGGGATAAGGGATCTCCTGCCGTCCGACGCCGGCGGTTACGGTCGCGCCATAATCCTCGACCAGCAGGTCGATCTGCTCCGCCAGATATTCGCGGAACAGGGCCGGCTGGGTCACGCTGATCGCATAGTCGCCGGAGACGCTCAGCCGGCCATAGGCGCGGGTCTGGCGGTGCGGCGGCGGCGTGCCGTCATAATGCAGCCGCAGCTCGGGATAGGCAAAGGCGCCCGCCGCCCGCGCCGCCTCGTCGGGCCGCTCGCCGGCCTCGATGAAGCAGGCGAGAGCGCGCCGCAGCGCCGCCACCGACCGATGGTAGATGGCGTCGAGTTCGTCGACGATGGCGAGGCTGCGGTCGCTGGCCACGGGCCTTAGATCTGCCCGAGCATGTAGTCGGCGGAGCTGACGTTGAATTCGCCCGGCCCCTCCACGTTCAGCTGCTCGACGACGCCGTCGTTGACGACCATCGAGTAACGCTGCGCCCGCAGCCCCATGCCGAAGCGCGATCCGTCCATCGTCAGCCCGATCGCCTTGGCGAAGTCGCCGTTACCGTCGGCGAGCATCGTCACCTTGCCGTCGACGCCGGAGCTCTTGCCCCACGCGCCCATCACGAAGGCATCGTTGACGGCGGTGCAGGCGATCTCATCGATACCCTTGGCCTTCAGCGCGTCCGCCTTCTCGACGAAGCCGGGCAGGTGCTTGGCCGAGCAGGTCGGCGTGAATGCGCCCGGCACGGAGAACAAAGCCACCCGCCGTCCGGCGAAGTAGCTGCCCGTGTCCACCTGTTCGGGGCCGCTGTCGGTCACCTTGGTGAGCGTGCCCTGCGGGATGGTATCGCCAACGCTGATGGTCATGGGATCGTCCTTTCCTGGTTCGTCTTGCGTGTCTTTTTGCGGGTCTTTGGTGACAGTATCGCTCATCGCCCCTGCTGCTGTCGCCACCTGTAGTTGAGCAGCGGCTGCGCAAGCGAGGGGACGGCGCGCAGCAGCGGCATGGCGATCCACCAGCGCCGCGATCGTCGCGCCACGCCGGACTCGCGCAGCAGCGCCAGTCCCTCGCGCACCCGACCGTCGCGGATCATCGCGTCGCCGGTCTCCCAAGCGATGGTCAGCTCGATCTCGCCGCGCATCCGTGTCGCGATCGCCGCCTCGGCGCGTCCGGCCAGCCGCGCCTCGGCCTTGGCATAGACCTGCGCCACCATCGGCAGCATCGCCGCGATGCCGGCCGACAGCGAACCCGCCCGCCGCCGATACCGCGCCAGCCGCCGCGGCACGTAGCGCGCCGTCCAGCCCGCTTCCAGGATGCGGATCCACAGGTCGAAATCCTCGGCGGTGCGCAGGTCAGGATCGTATCCGCCGGCGGCTTCGAAGGCTGCCCGCCGCATCGTCGCCGCGGTAAAGACGTTGAACTCGCGCGCCAGCACCCGCGCCAGCGTCACCGGCGGCACCTGGCGGGTGCGCTCGGAAAAGGCCTGGCCCTCGCGCACGACATGGCCGAACAGCACCGCGTCACAGCAGACGAAGCCGATCCCCGCATCCTCCCCGATCGCCGCGACCATCGTCGCCAGGTATTCGGGCTCGTACAGGTCGTCACCGTCGAGCAGCGCCAGGATCGGCGCCTGCGCTGTCGCAATAGCCCGGCTCCGCGCCACCGCCACGCCCTGATTGTCCGTCGCCAGCAGGCGGATGCGCGGATCGCCGGCGAAGCGGGCCACGGTGCCGGCGACATCGTCCGGCGCGCCATCGTCGACAACGATCGCTTCCCAGTCGGTGAAGCTCTGCCGCTGGAGGGAGGCGAGCGCTTCGCCGAGCAGGTCGGCCACGCCATAGGCCGGCACGATTACCGAAACTGCTGGCACCGAAATCGCGGGAGGTGGTGGACCTTGCATCACCGACCTCTATAAAATGTGCGGATGGAAGCGCCACCCTATCTCAGCGGCCAACTTCTGCTGGCGATGCCGGGGATCGGCGATCCCCGCTTCGAACGCGCGGTGATCGCGGTGTGCTCGCATGACGATCAGGGGGCGCTCGGCATCGGCATCGGCCGGGTCGTGCCTCGTCTCGGCCTGCACGCCTTGCTCGCCCAGCTCGACATCGATCCGGCCAAGGCGCCGGACGCGCCGATCCACTTCGGCGGCCCGGTCGAGCCGCAGCGCGGCTTCGTCCTCCACGGCCAGGATTGGGGGGGCGAGGATACGCTCCACGTCGGCCGCCGCTGGGCGCTGTCCGGCACGCTCGACGTGCTGCGCGCGATCGCGGAGGGGCGGGGGCCGAGCCGCTGGCTGGTCGCGCTCGGCTATGCCGGCTGGGGCGAGGGGCAGCTCGACCAGGAAATGACCCGCCATGGCTGGTTCGCGACGCCGGGCGACGACACGCTTATCTTCGAAGGCGCGACGGAAAGCCGCTGGACCGCGGCCTTCGCCAGCGCCGGCATCGACGCGCGGCTGCTCGCACCGGAGACCGGGCACGCCTGACCGGGGCGTTCGCGCCTGCTGCGCCATCGCGCCTACGCTCCGTTCCCGGCGAGTTCGCACATGCGCAGGGCGATTTCGCGCTCGCCGAGGATCACGTGGGCGGCGCCGCGTTCGCGGATGTGCGCCTCCTGAGCGTCCGAGTGGGCGCGGGCGATGACTTCGATCGAGGGGTTGAGGGTGCGGGCGCGTTCGGTGATGGCGCCCGCCTCGAACCCCTCCGGTATCGCGATCAGCAGCCGGCGGGCGGTGGCCAGCCCGGCCGCGGCCAGGACGCGCGGCTCCAGCGCGTTGCCGGTGACGACCTCGAGCCCGTCGCCCTCCGCCCGCCGGGCGATGTCGCTTTCCGCTTCGATGAGGCGGACTTGCATGCCGTTTTCGATCATCGCCTTCGCGACCAGGCGGCCGACCCGGCCGTAGCCGACGAGGATCAGCGCGTCCTTGCCCGCCTGCTGCGCCGCGCCGCCATCCTCCTCTTCCTCGACATGGCCGCGCGCCTTCAGCCGGGCGACGGCGGAAAACAGGAAGCTGTTCAGGAAAATCGAGATCAGCGCCCCGGCCAGGACGAGATCGCGGCCGTCCGCCGGCAGCACGTTCAGCTCCGTGCCGAGCGCGACCAGGATGAACGAGAACTCGCCGATCTGCGCCAGGCTCGCCGCGATGGTCAGCGCGGTGCCGGCCGGGTGGCGGAACAGCCGCACGATGGCGAAGGCGGCCAGGCTCTTGCCGACCACGATGATCGCGACCGTCGCGATCAGCGCGAGCGGTTGCTCGATCACGATCGCCGGATTGAACAGCATCCCGACCGACACGAAGAACAGCACCGCAAAGGCGTCGCGCAGCGGCAGCGTCTCCTCCGTCGCCCGCCGGCTGAGCGGGGTCTCGCCCAGGATCATGCCGGCGAAGAACGCGCCGAGCGCCAGCGACACGCCGAAGATGGTCGCCGCGCCGAACGCCACGCCCAGCGCGCTGGCGAGAACCGCCAGCCGGAAGAGCTCCCGCGATCCGCTGTGCGCGACCCAGTGCAGCAGCCGCGGGATGATCCGCGGCCCCACGATCAGCATCAGCGCCACGAACCCGCCGACCTTCAGCAAGGTGATGCCGAGCGACGTCGCCACGCCGCCGAGGCCGCGCGCGCCATCCTCGGCCAGGGCCGCGGTGATCGCCGGCAGCAGGACGAGGGTGAGCACCATCACCAGGTCTTCCACGATCAGCCAGCCGACCGCGATGCGCCCGCGCTCCGTTTCAACCAGGTCGCGCGATTGCAGCGCGCGCAGCAGCACGACGGTGCTCGCCACCGACAGAGCGAGGCCGAACACGATGCCGCCGAACAGCGGCCAGCCAAGCACCTGGCCCAGCGCCGCGCCCATCGCCGTGGCGACGGTGATCTGCACGACCGCGCCGGGAATGGCGATCGATCGTACCGCCATCAGATCGCGCACCGAAAAGTGCAGCCCCACCCCGAACATCAGCAGGATCACGCCGATCTCGGCGAGTTCGGAGGCGAGGTTCGTGTCGGCGACGAAGCCGGGCGTGAACGGCCCGACCATCACGCCGGCCAGCAGATAGCCCGCAATCGGCGGGATGCGCAGCCGGTGGGCCATCGCGCCGAACAGGAACGCGATCACCAGGCCCGCGACGATGGTCGCGATCAACGGTGTATGGTGCATGGGTAGGGGAATCCTGGATGAAGAGGCGGGGGGAGGTCGCCGCCCGCCCGCCTCCCATGGTCACGCGGTGCTCGCGCCGAACACTATAGCCAGCAACGAACCGGTGCCGAGCAGGCCGGCCCACAAGGCCGGCATGAACCACCGCGGCGGCTTTCTGGATCTTCTGGACATGATCGCTCGTCCTTTATGCAACGCCCGAAGGCGACTGTGTCGAGGCGATCAGGGGCGTGGCGGCGCGCGCGGCCGGGAAGGGTCGATCTCCGGTCGATCGAGGAAGGCCCACTGGTCCGCCGCCCGGAACGCGTCGCGCTCCGCGAGGGCAGGGAGGCGCTGGATCGGCTCGGGCGCCGTGGTCGGCAGGATAGCGGGGGGCGAAGCGGCTGGACCGTCGGGATCGCCGGCAGGGCCGCGCACCGCGGTCGACGCCCTCGGCTCGTGCCCGCGCAGCGCGACGCTGGTCGTCGCCGGGCTGAACGCGGAACCCAGCACCTGGCTCTGCGGCAGGCCCGTCGGCAGGATCGCGCAGAGCAGGGCGGTGGCGATGGTAAGCCACAGCGCCGCCATGAAGCTGCGCGGCTCCCTCCTCCATCCGATCCTGTCGTCCGCCAGCGTCACTCCGGCCCCTTGCGATTGCGTCCTCTGGAACAACCACCGTGTGACGGGATGTGTCCGCACGATCGTGGCGTTGGTGTCAGTATCGAAGCGCCGAAGCTTCCGCCTGATTCGCCGGGTGTCCTCAGGAATGCTGATCATCAGCGGGCCGCCGCTGGCCGCTGTCCGGCACCCTCGACGTGCTGCGGGCGATTGCGGAGGGGCGGGGGCCGACCCGCTGGCTGGTCGCGCTCGGCTAGGCCGGCTTGGGCGAAGGCCAGCTCGACCAGGAAATGCCCCACACGGCTGGTTCGCGACGCCGGGCCGTGACGGGCTCATCTTCGAAGGCGCGACGGAGAACCGTTGGACGGCGGCGTTTGCCAGCGCGGGGCTCGATGCGCGGTTGCTGGCTCCGGAGACGGGCATGTTTAGAGATCAAGCTGCCTTCCTAGGAGCGCAGCACTATGGTCATGATAGTTTCATCAGAGAGCTGGCCACCCTTCGTTCACGATGAACATCTATCTCGGCAAGACTCATTAATAGCTCTAAGTTCGGCTCAACCGATCGAATTGCATCATCTTGCGCTCAGTGAAATTGGCCAAAGCATTTGACTCTATTGGAGGATTGTTTGCCGTCGTTGCCTTCGTGGCCGGCTCTCGGTGGATCGGAAGGGGTGACTATGCGTCACAAGCGAGATGCTGGCAGGTAAGCTTCGCCCGTCTCGTCAGCATGTCGCCAGAGACGTTCAAGCAGGGGCAGCAAACCTTCGTCGCTTGATAATGCACGCATCAGGTGCGCTCCATCAATGCAGATGAACTTCAACGCGCCCTTGCCATTCATGCCGGCGATTGCCTCGGGCGAGTAGCCGTTCACGGAAACGAATAGCCCCCGTGTGTCGACCGTCTTGCCTTCAATCTTATAGTTGAATGCTCCAAACTCCTTGCCTGCGGCAAGCGTTGTAGTCCACTTAGCTTCTACAAGAAAGGTGCGACCCCGCCAGAGAAATGCGCCGTCTATCTGTTCACCAGTAAGCTTGAAAGACTTCTTTGGATCAAGTTCCTCTAATGCAAAGAGATCGTTTAGAAACGTCTCGAACAGGTAACCTCGATTCTGCGCATTGGGTTCCTGCATCAAATTTACGAAACGATCACGCAATGTGTCGCGCTCGCCAGCGCGCTCTGCTCGTGCCGCTTCTCTTACCCGCTCAGCGGAACGTTGTGCGTGGGCAGCGGCACGTTCCCGTTCCGCGTGTTGCTCCGCCTTCATCTCCTTGTCAGTCTTGATCTTGGATCGGAGAGAGTCGATGGCATCCTTGGCGCTGTCCGTCGCGCCACTGAGCGGCAACTGTACAAGGCCGGTGATCATAGCGGCCATCACGCGGTCGCCCACATCACCCGCAGCGCTCAGATCCTCCAAAACCATTTGTGCGACGAAGCGCTTGGGTGCCCTGTCAAACCGCGTGCCCGCATTTTGTTCCTCAGCGCGCAATCGCGCCGCATGCAACTGCTCGGCGGTCATACCGCACCGGATAATGAACGCATTTAGGCCGGAATGATAAGGGAAAGCTTCGCTCAACGCATCTTCCAGATGCTGCAACGTGACTGCGTCAAATGCCATCTCAGCCCCTTTTCTTAATTACGACACCCAACCCGATCCACCGGCCATCGAAGTGTTGACCAAGCACGTTGCAGTGCCTCTAGGCTGCTTCGGGACGTATCGCAGCATCTTAGGGTACGTCGAGGCGACCCGGCAGTTCTTATTTTGACTGCCTGCGTCCCGACCCTCTCACAGTAAGCTTTAATCGAAGGATTATCACTGTCTGGCGCGGGGGGCGCTCTATCCTACAAGGTAGCAGCGGCGTATGTGTCGCTCATGCTTACCTCTGCTCTCTTGCCCGCTGCAGCGTCGTCAACGGGATCGCCGCCTTGGGAGCGATCAGATTGGCGCGTGTCGGATCCAGTGCCCTGTAGTCCAGATGCTTGCATCTGTTCAGGGAGCGCGAGTCTCGCAAGCGGAAAAGATCCGCACCTACGCCGTCCACGTTTGAAAAGTCGGTCCGAAAGTCGCATGTCCTCCGCGCTACTTTCCCGACTTTCCGCACCCGTCCGACTTTCCGCGCCGACCGACTTTTGGTCAATCGACGCCGCCAGACGGGCCGCTCCAGCCCACGCACCGCCGCCGGGAGCGGGGGGCAAGGGGGCGCCTCGCCCGCCCACACCCGCCCAACCACAACCCGTGCCACCCCCGCGCCCGCCCGAGCATATAAAGACATCTTTATATTTGCCTTTCCGGGCCGACGTCGCTACTTGACGCCGCAACCGGCTGCGGGTGCCCGCGGTCCGTCCTTTCGCTGCCAGGAGACCCACACGTGGCCACCGCTCCCCTCGACACGTTCAACGACTATCTCGTCCACGACATCAGCCTCGCCAATTTCGGCCGGGCCGAGATCCGCATTGCCGAAACCGAGATGCCCGGCCTGATGGCGCTGCGGGACGAATTCGGCGCGTCGCAGCCGCTGAAGGGCGCGCGCATCGTCGGCTCGCTCCACATGACCATCCAGACCGCCGTGCTGATCGAGACGCTGACCGCGCTCGGCGCCGACGTCCGCTGGGCGTCGTGCAACATCTTCTCGACCCAGGATCACGCCGCCGCCGCGATCGCTGCCGCCGGCATCCCGGTGTTCGCCGTGAAGGGTGAGACGCTCGCCGAATATTGGGATTACGTGCAGCGCATCTTCGATTGGGGGGATGAGACCTGCAACATGATCCTCGACGATGGCGGCGACGCGACGATGTTCGCGCTGCTCGGCGCCAAGCTCGAGGCCGGCGGCTCGCTCGCCGATCCGGAGAATGACGAGGAAGTCGAATTCCACCGCGCGCTGAAGGAATTCATCGCCGCCAAGCCCGGCTACCTGACCGAGACGGTCCGCGCCATCAAGGGCGTTTCGGAAGAGACCACCACCGGCGTCCACCGCCTGTATGAGATCGCCAAGCGCGGCGAGCTGCCGTTCCCGGCGATCAACGTCAACGACAGCGTGACCAAGTCGAAGTTCGACAACCTCTATGGCTGCAAGGAATCGCTGGTCGACGCCATCCGTCGCGCCACCGACGTCATGCTCGCCGGCAAGGTCGCCTGCGTCGCCGGCTTCGGCGATGTCGGCAAGGGTTCGGCCCAGTCGCTGCGCAACGGCGGCGCCCGCGTCCTCGTCACCGAAATCGATCCGATCTGCGCGCTGCAGGCGGCGATGGAGGGCTTCGAGGTCGTGACGATGGAAGAGGCGGTCAAGCGCGCCGACATCTTCTGCACCGCGACCGGCAATGCCGACGTCATCACCGCCGAGCACATGGCGGCGATGAAGCCGATGAGCATCGTCTGCAACATCGGCCACTTCGACAGCGAGATCCAGATCGCGGCCCTGTCCAACTACAAGTGGACCGAGATCAAGCCGCAGGTCGACCTGGTCGAGTTCCCGGACGGCAAGCAGATCATCGTCCTCGCCAAGGGCCGCCTGGTCAACCTCGGCTGCGCCACCGGCCACCCGAGCTTCGTGATGTCGTCCAGCTTCACCAATCAGGTGCTGGCGCAGATCGAGCTGTGGACCAAGGCGGGCACCTACAAGAACGAGGTCTTCGTTCTCCCGAAGCACCTCGACGAGAAGGTCGCCGCGCTCCACCTCGAGAAGCTCGGCGTCAAGCTCACCACGCTGACCCCGAAGCAGGCCGCCTATATCGGCGTGTCGACGGAAGGCCCGTTCAAGCCGGATCACTACCGCTACTGATCGGCGGCGTTTCGCACGACGGATAAGGGGAGGGGCGGGTCCGCGAGGATCCGCCCTTCCTCGTTCAGCGGGCCGGGGACCGGGGCGCGGCGGGGGCGGGGCGGTCGCCCAGGTCGATCGGCCGCGCCCGGATCCAGCGCGACGCGATCAGCTTGCGCCCAGCCGTCACCGCCAGCCCGGCATGGCGCGACGCCGGATCGGGCCGGCCGTCCGCGGTGACGTTGCGGAACAGGATCGCGTCGCCCTTGTTGCCGCGGACGATCGGCCCGTCCGGCAGGAACTGCGTCTCGCCACCCGCAAAGCCGTCGTTCAGGTAGACGAGCATGGTCAAGATGCGCTGGTTGTCCGCCCCCGCGATCGTGTCGACGTGGGGCTTGTACTGCTGCCCTGGCTTGTACGAGATGATCTGCAGCGGCTCGCCCTGCGCCACGTCCGTCCCGCTCGCCGCCGCGATCCGCCGGTTCAGCGCCCGCACCGCCGGCGTCTCCAGCGCCAGCGGAAACGCCGCCACGTCGGACTTGCGCACCGGATCCAGGATGTACCGCCCGCTCCGCGGATCGATCACCACCGCCGGCTCTAGCATCGGCTCCGCCACCGCCGCCAGATAATCGCACTCCGCCCCCGTGAAGAGCGCCCCGAACCGCACCACGTCCGGTCGCTCGCTCAATCGCTCCGCCACGGCCAGCGCCCCCGGCCCGCCATCCGCGTCCAGCGCCATCGCCGCGATTAGATCCAGCTGCGCCCGCGCCCCCGCATCGCTCCGCGCAAACCCCGCCAGCAGCCGCATCGCCTCCGCCCAGTCCGCCGGCGCCCCCGTCCCATTGGCCACGAAGTTCAGATAGATCGCCAGCGCGTCCCCCCGCCCGGCCCGCGCCGCATGCGCGAACAGGTTGCGCGATTGCGCCAGGTCCCGTGGGACATGCTGCCCCGCCAGCCGCCATGCCGCCAGCGTGAACAGCGCGTCCGCATCGCCGCGTCGCGCGCCACTCTCCAGCAGCCGAACGGCATCGCCGCGCCGCCCGCCAGCCACAAGCCTCTCGGCCTCCTCGGCTATACCCTGGTTCATGGAGCGTATCTGCCGGGCGCGATGGGCAAAGAAAAGGGGCCGGCGCTTGCACGCCGACCCCCTCTCGCTTGCTTCAGCTGATCAGAACTTGGCGCGCGCGCCGATGTAGAACGAACGTCCCTTGTTCTCGTAAAGGCCGGTGTTGCCGGTGTTGTCGAGACCGGCACCGATACCAGTCGAGCCGAACGGACCAAAGCGGTTCAGGAGGTTGTCCACGCCGCCGTAGATGGCGAACTGATCGTTCACCGCCAGTTCGGTACGAATGTCGTGGTAGAACACGTTCCCGTAGTAGCGCGGGTTGGAATAATCCGGGTTCTCCGGAGCATCCCCGTTCACCGACAAGGTGTTCTCGGCCTGGCCGAACACCTGCCTGCCAATCCAGCGGAACTGATACCCGAAGGTGACCTTGCCGAGGGTCGCCTCGGCGTTCGCGGTGAGGCGATCCTTAGGCGTGCCTGCCTCGCTCAGGATTCGGTCCGCGAAGTTCGGATCGGTGGGATCGAGGAAATCGTCACGCTGCAGGAAGCGGGTGTAGTTGGCGCGGAACCCTGCGGTCACCGGGCCGAAGTTGCGGCGATAGGCCAGCTCGGCGTCGATGCCGCGCGCCTTCAGCTTCGCGAAGTTGAAGCTGGATGCCAGCAGGTTGCCTTCCAGAACCTGGAAGGGAACCTCGCCGCGCGGGCCACCGGTGGCTCCCGCACGCTGGAACAGATCGCAGAACGGATTGTCGAGGCTGGACGCGTCGTAGCAGTTGTTCAGGATGGTCTGCGCGTCGATCGACGAGATCACCTTGTTCACCGTAATGTCGAAGTAGTCGACCGAGAGCGACAGGCCGGGCGCGAAGCGCGGCGTGAGCACGCCACCCACCGTGTAATTGTCCGACGTCTCTTCCGTCAGCGCCGGATTGCCGCCCGACAGGATCTCGAGCGACTGCGTGTAGACGAAGTCGTAGTTTGCGGGACGACCCGCCGCGTTGCAGTTGGCGACGCGGTTCGGCGAGCCGGCATTCAGGTTGCGCGTCGAGCAGGGATCATTCGGGGCCGGAGTGAAGTTCTGACCCTGCGCCGAATACAGCTCGCTCAGGTTCGGCGCACGGATGGCGCGCGTGTAGCTGCCGCGGAACAGGATGTCGTCGATCGGGCGCCAGTTCGCCTCACCGCCATAAGAGTACACCGTTCCGGTCGCACCCTTATAGTCAGAGATACGGCCTGAGCCACGAACCGTCAGCTCCTTGAAGAACGGCGTGTCCTTCAGCAGCGGGAGCGAAATTTCGCCAAACACTTCCTTCACCGCAAACGACGGCGCGGTGAACGACGGGATCGAGTTATAGAAGGCGTAGCCCTGCTGCGTCAGATCATCCAGGTCGTAGCGGAGCGTCTCGCGACGATATTCACCACCGACCGAGAAACCGATCGGACCGCCGGGAAGCTCAAACAACTGGCTGAGATCGCCGGACACTGAGCCGCTCGCCACGAACTGCGTGATCTTGCCGTTGGCACGCGAATCCACGGTGACGTAGTCGCGGGCTGCCTGAGAGAGCGTTCCCTGGCCAAACGGGTTGATCGGCACGCAAGCCGCGACGTCGGCGGCGAGGAGGGCTGGGTTCACGGCGTTGCCGTCGGCATCCTGCACGTAGGCAATGCGAGCGGCTGGATCGACCTGCGAACGGCAGACAATCTGGCCGGCGGCGTTGCGGACCGTGTCGATACCCAGCAGGTAACGCTGGACGTTCACGTTCGAGATGATCTTATTCTTCTCGTGGTGCTCGCCGTAGTTCGCCGAGACCTCGTAGTTCCAGTCATCGTTGAAATCGCCGCGGACGCCGAGCACGCCACGGTAGGTCTCACGAACGATCCGCTCGTCGCGGATACCGAAGTCCAGCCAGTTGCGGCGGATGGCAACGCGAGTCGAGTCGGCCGATGCCAAGCCGGCCGCAGTGCGGAGCGCGGTAATCTGCCCGCGCGCCTGTGCAGTCAGATAGGGGTTGTCGAGCCGGATCGTCTCGCGGTTGCCGGTGGCCGCAGGATCGCCGAGCGTGGTGCCCTGAGCGAAGAACGGGCCGCTCTGCGAACCCTGAGCTATGCTGCGGACATACTTTGCTTCGAAGAACGGCACGAAGCCTTCCGACACCTCGAAGTGGCCGAGCGCGTTGGCGGAGTAGCGGTTCAGCTCCGGCGTCAGGACAAGCAGCTTCCCCTCACGGCCGGAATAGCCGTTGCCACCCAAGAAGCTACCGTTCGGCGCAAGGCCGACGCGCTGTCCGGTCTGCTGCGTCAGCGTACCGTCGGGCTGGAAGAAGTAGACGCAGTTGAACGCGGCGCCGCCGGCATCGCGACCGCAGGCACCGGTCGGGCTGGCGACCGAGTACAGGCCACCGAGCGAAATCGTCGTCGAGCGGATGTCGCGCAGGAAGACACGATCGGCGACGCTGTCGGAGCTGGTGCCGGTATCGGAGTCGACCACAACGAGGCCGTTGGCCTGAGCAAGCTGCTTGCGGCCCGACGCAAAGAACGCGCCCTGATGGGCATATTCGAAGTTGACGGCGATGTTGCCACGTCCGTCGGCGAAATTCGTGCCAGCAAGGACCGAAACGTATTGGTTGCCGCCGTCGCCATACTGGCTGATGCCAGACTGGCCACGCACCTGAACGCCTTCGAAATCCTGCTTCAACCGGAAGTTGACGGCACCGGCGATCGCATCCGAGCCGTAGACCGACGAACCACCGCCGGTCAGAACGTCAACACCCTCGATCAGATCCGTCGGAAAGGTGTTGGTGTCCGGCGACACGCCCGTGTTCAGCACGTCGCCGGCAACGTGGCGGCGGCCGTTGACGAGCACCAGCGTGCGCTGCGTGCCGAGGTTGCGCAGATCGATCAGGTTCAGGCCGCGCGTGCCCAGGAAGCGCGTCGACTGCTGCTGGCTGAACGTGGTCGCAAGCTGCGGAAGTTCGTTCAGGATGTCGCCCAGCGAGACCTTGCCGGTCTGGAAGAACTCAGCGCCGCCAACCGTGGTGATAGGCGCGCCGGAATCCAGGTTCGGGCGGCGGATGCGCGAGCCGGTGACGACGATGGTCTCGCCTTCGGCAGCGGCTGCGCCCTCGCCGGGGGTGTTGGCCGAAGCGACCGAGGCAGAGGCCGTGTCGGACGAGCCGACGGGAGCGGCCTGCGTGCCGGCATCCTGCGCGAAGGCTGGCGTCGCGAGCGCGAGGGCGATGCCGATGCCCGCGAACGAGCGAATCGAGGTATCGCCGAGAAGGCGGAGACGAGTCATGATGTGAGCCCCATGATTGTTGACGAAAGCAGGTTCCCCCCTACGGGTACCCCCCCTCGCTGATGCAGCATTCCTGCGTGATATGCCGACGGAGCGGGAACTCAAGGCGAACATCGGTCCCGGTCTGCTTCGTCGGCCGACTGTTACAAAACCGCCACATAGAGGCTGCGGGGTCGCAAACTTGACGCATGACGACCGCACGCACCTGTCCTAGGAAGGCGAAATGAAGCAGGGGCGGAGCGCACGGCGGGGCCGATCGCGGTGGGGCGGATCGCGATGATCTCGCTCCGCGTGCCGGTGCTGGCGCTGATTGCCATTCTCCTGTCGCTGTGGCTGATCGGTGCCGTCGCGGCGACGATCGCCGGGCTGCGCCGCCGCGCCGCTGCGCGCGACGCAGAGGAGCGCGCGGACTACCTCTCCATGCTCCTCGAAGCGTCCCCGGCCATGCCGCTGTTTGTCGGCGTGGACGGCCGGATCGAGGCCGGGGAGCGGCTCGCCGACAGGCTGGGCCTCGTCCGCCTGCCGAGTAGCATTGCTGAAATCGCCGGCGCCGACGGCGGTCTACATCCCGAAGATGCCGATGCCCTTGCCCGCGACGTCGCGGCGGCGCAACGCTCCGGCGGCAGCTTCACCCGAACCGTCGCGGTCCAGGGATCGGAACGTGCTTTGTCCGTGCACGGCGCACCGGCGGCCGATCGTGCGCCTGGGCGACTGGTGCTTTGGTTCACCGACGTCAGCGCGAGCCACCGCGAGATCGATCGGCTGAGTGCCGAGGTCGATAGGCTCGGGCGCGCGCTGGACTCGCTTTCCGCTCTGATCGAGGCTGCGCCGTTCCCAATGTGGCATCGCGGGCCCGATCTCAGGCTTTCGCTGGTGAACAGCGCCTATGTCCGCGCGGTTGAAGCCGACAATGCCGTGGACGCGGTCGCGCGCGGTCTCGAACTGATAGAGGGGGTCGGTGGCTCTGGTCCGATGAACGCCGCCGCCGCTGCGCGCGACGAAGGCAAGGCGATCCTGCGCACCGCGCCCGCCACCATCAACGGGCAGCGGCGAACGATGCGTATCGCCGACGTTCCGCTCGGCGAGGCGGGCGTCGCTGGCTATGCCGTCGATGTCGAGGAACTGGAGGAGGCGCGCGCCGATCTCGGCCGCTTCGCGCGTGCCCAGCGGGACATGCTCGATCAGCTGTCAGCGGGCGTCGCCCAGTTCGGTCCCGACCGCAGCCTCGTCTTCTATAACCAGCCGTTCCTGCGCCTGTTCGCGATGCGCCCCGAATGGCTGTCCGATCGTCCCGAGTTCGATCGCGTGCTCGAACGGATGCGCGAGAGCGGGCGGCTGCCCGAAAGCCGCGACTTCCCGACCTGGAAGGCCGAGCGCCGTCGATGGTTCCTGGCTGCGACAGAGGGTATCGAGGAGAATTGGCTGCTGCCTGGCGGGCTCCACCTGCGCGTCGTGGCGCAGCCGCTGCCGGATGGCGGCTTGCTGATGATCTTCGAGGACCGCACGGAGCAGGTCCAGCTCGCCAGTGCGCGCGACACTCTGGTGCGGGTGCGGACCGCAACATTCGACAATCTGTTCGAGGCGATCGGCGTGTTCGCCGCCGATGGCCGTTTGCACCTGTCGAACAGCCGGTTCCGCGCGGTCTGGGGCCTCAGCGAGGAGGAACTCGCCGCCAATCCCCGGATCGACGTGCTGGTCGAGGCCGTCTCGCGTCGACTTGCGAACCCGGCGCGCGCCAACCTGATCCGCGAACTGGTGCGCGTCGCCACGACCGAGCGGCAGCCGCGATCGGGCAGGGTGGCTCTTGCCGATGGACGGCACTTCGAGTTCGCGGCGGTGCCGCTGCCCGACGGAAACGCGCTCTTCACGATGCTGGACATCACGGCCAGTCGCACCATCGAACGGGCACTTCGCGACCGCAACGAGGCGCTCGAGGAGACCGATCGGCTGAAGACCGCGTTCGTCGCGAACATGAGCTACGAACTGCGGACGCCACTCACATCGATCGGTGGTTTCGCTGAGATGCTCGCCGGTGGATATGCGGGCCCGCTGGGGGAGCAGGCGACCGACTATGTCGCTGCCATCCTCGAGTCCGTGACTCGGCTCGGCGCGCTGATCGACGACGTCCTCGACCTTACCCAAAGCGAAGCCGGCAGCCTGCCGTTGGCCGAGGAAAAGGTCGATCTTGCAGCGCTATGTCGCGCCGCGTCGGACGCCGTGGACGAGCGCGCCAGCGCCCGATCCCTGCACGTCGCGGTACGGATCGACCGTTCCGTCGGCAACGTCACCGGTGATCCTCGACGCCTCCGTCAGGCGGTTGATCAGTTGCTTCGCAATGCCGTCACCTACACGCCTCCGCACGGCCGCATTCTGCTGACCGCCCGAGGCGACGCCGACACCGCGGAGATCGTGGTGTCCGACAATGGGCCGGGCATCCCGCTCGCCGACCGCGAGCGGGTGTTCGATCGATTTCACCGCGCCGCGCCGGCGCCGAGCGATGGCCGCCCGGCGACGGGGCTCGGCCTTCCCCTGACCCGGCAATTTGTCGAGGCGCACGGCGGCACGCTGTCGCTCGTGTCCGAAAATGGGCAGGGCACGACGCTGATCATCCGTCTTCCCCGCACCAAGGCGAACGCGTGACGATGCTCCTTCGGGATGCGGCTGCTACGGAGGCTGCGGGTGCCGCACTGGCACCGTTGCTGGAACCCGGCGACGTGGTCGCGTTGTTCGGGGATCTCGGGGCGGGAAAGACGACACTGGCGCGCGGTCTGCTCGCGGCGCTTGGCCTCACCGGCGAGGCGCCGAGCCCTACCTTCGCCATCGTCCAGGTCTATGCGCCGCCGGAGGTGCGGCTGCCGGTCGCTCACGTCGACCTCTACCGTCTCGACGATCCCGGCGATGTGGAGGAACTCGGGCTCGACGACGCGCTTGCCGACGGTGCGTTGCTGATCGAATGGCCCGAGCGACTCGGCGCGCGGCTGCGGCCGTCCGCCCTGCGCCTGCACCTCGCCGCCGATCCTGCGGGCGGGCGGCGCTTGACTTGGGAGCGGCCGGAGGCATGGGAACAGCGATGGCCTCCAGCGACATTCCGACCATGATCCCGCCGCCGGGCGCTCCCGCTTTCCTTGCCGCGCACGGCTGGGGCGATGCCGAGATCCTGCCGCTGGCGGGCGACGCGTCCTTCCGCCGCTACTTCCGCGTGGTCGCGCCCGGCCGGGCGGCGGTGCTGATGGACGCGCCGCCGCCGCATGAGGATCCGCGACCTTTCCTTCATGTCGCCGGGCACCTCAACTCGCTCGGTTTCGCGGCACCTGCGATCCTGGCGTCCGACCTCGCCGAGGGTCTCGTCCTGATCGAGGATTTCGGGGATGCGCGTATGGCCGAGACGATCGCCGCCGAGCCGCACCGCGAAGAGGAGGTGTACGCCAAGGCCATCGACCTGGTCGCAGCCCTGCATCGTTATCCTCCCGCACCACTACGCCCCTACGATCTCGCGGAGTATCAGCGCGAGGCGGGGCTGTTCACCGAATGGTACGCACCCGCCGTCGGCCTTGAGGTCGATGCGGAAGCCTATCGCACCGCGTGGGACGCGGCTCTTGCGCCGCTTGCCCACGTCCGCGGTGTGACGGTGCTGCGGGACTATCATGCCGAGAACGTGATGCTGCTGAAGGACGGGCGGCTGGGCCTGCTCGATTTTCAGGACGCGCTCGCCGGTCATCCCGCCTACGATCTCGTGTCTTTGCTCCAGGACGCGCGGCGCGATGTTCCACCTGCGATCGAGGCGGCGATGCTCGATCGCTATGAAGCCGCCGCCCCGCTCGATCGGGCGGCCTACGCGATCCTCGGCGCGCAGCGGAACGCCAAGATTCTCGGCATCTTCACGCGCCTTTGGAGGCGCGACGGCAAGCCGCGTTACCTTGCCTACCAGCCTCGGGTCTGGCGCTATCTGGAGCGCGATCTCGCCCATCCGGCGCTGGCACCGGTCGCGGCGTGGTTCGACACGCACGTGCCTGCTTCTGCGCGTGCCACCTTCTGGAGCGATGCGGCGGAATGAGCCGCTTCGCCAAGCCACTGTCGCTCCGCCCGAAAACCGGCGCAGCCCCGATCCGCACGGCGATGGTAATGGCGGCCGGTCTCGGCAAGCGGATGCGCCCACTCACCGCTACCCGCCCCAAGCCGCTGATCGAGGTCGCCGGCAAGCCCCTGATCGATCATGTCTTCGGCCGCCTCCGTGCCGCCGGAGTCGGACGCGTGGTCGTGAACGTTCACTATCTCGCTGACGCGCTGGAGGCGCATGTCAGGCGTCGCTTCCCCGATATGGAAGTCGTCATCTCGGATGAGCGGGCCGAGCTGCTCGATACCGGTGGCGGCGTGACACGGGCACTACCCCTGATAGAGGACGACACCTTCCTGGTCCTCGCCAGCGACATCTTCTGGATCGACGGGCCGGTCGACGCGATAAGCCTGCTTGCCTCGCGCTGGGACGATTCGAAGATGGATGCGCTGCTGCTGCTCGTGCCGCTCGCCCGCGCCTTCTCGCATCGCGGCAGCGGCGATTTCCATATGGATGCGATCGGCACGATCAGCCGGCGGCGTGAGGGTAAGCTGGCGCCCTTCGTCTATGCGAGCGTCCAGATCGTCTCGCGCCGGCTGTTCGCCGCTGCGCCCGACGGTCCGTTTTCGACCAACCTGCTATGGGATCGGGCGATCGCTGCCGGCCGCGCCTTCGGGGTCGTTCACCAGGGCATCTGGTCAGAGGTCGGCACGCCCGAGGCGATCGGTGAGACCGAGGCGCTGCTCGCCGGTGGCTGAGGGGTTCAGCCCGGCTGTCTACACTATTCCGCCGCACCGCGCCTTCGCCGACGCGCTGGCCGCAGGACTGATCGCGGAACATGGCAGCGATCCGCTGCGGCTGGCGCGGGGCGTCATTCTCCTGCCGAACGCACGCGCGACGCGGGCGATAACCGACGCGTTCGTCCGGCGTGCCGGCGGCGGGCTGTTGCTGCCGCGCATGGTACCGGTTGGCGATCCGGAACTGGACGAGCGGCTCGGCAGCCTGTTCGATCCGGCGGGCGCACACCTCGCCTCGATCCCACCCGCCGTCGAGCCGCTGACGCGGCTGATGCTGCTGACGCGGCTGGTCGGCGAAGCGCGGACGGCCGAGGGCGATCCGGTCGGCACCGCGGAGGCCGCGCGGCTTGCCGCCGACCTCGCCCGCACAATCGATCAACTTCATATCGAGGAAGTGGCCCCGTTGCGGCTGGCGGATGCCGTCCCGGCCGAGCTGTCGGAACATTGGCAGCGATCAATCGGCCTGCTGCGCACGATGCTGGATGCCTGGACGCGCGAGCTTGCTGCGATGGGCAAGATCGACCTGGCCGATAGGCGCAACCTGCTTTTGGAACGGGTGGCTCGAGGCTGGCGGGAAGCGCCGCCGCCGGGCTTCGTTGTCGCTGCAGGCATCACCACGACGGCGCCTGCGGTTGCCCGGCTGCTACGAAACGTCTCTCGGCTTGAGCGCGGCATGGTCGTGCTACCCGGGCTCGACTGCGAGATGGCAGCAGAGGAATGGGATGAGCTCGGCCCGCACGAACGCGACAGCGATGACGTGGCGCCAAAGCGGGCAATCGAGACCCACCCGCAATTTCAGCTCAAACAACTGCTCGATCGGATGGATGTGGCGCGTGGTGAAGTCCGGCGCTGGCGCTGGGGTGGCGGCCGGATGGCCCCGGCGGCGCGCACCCGTGCAATCGCCAACGCGATGGCCCCGGCGCCCTACACCGGCAAGTGGCACGATCTGCCCGTCGCCGCGCGCCGCCTGACCGGCGTCCGTGCCGCCGAGTTCGCCAATCCTGCCGAAGAGGCACAGGCTATCGCAGTCGCGATGCGCGAGGCGATCGAGACGCCGGGCCGCACCGCCGCGCTCGTCACGCCGGATCGCGCACTCGCTCGGCGTGTCGTGGCCCATCTTGGCCGTTGGGGAATTCAGGCCGATGACAGCGCCGGCCGCCCGCTCTCTTCCATGGCACCAGGCACGCTCCTGATCGGGCTGGCGGAGGCGGTCGCGGCATCGTTCGCGCCCGTGCCGCTGCTGGCGCTGCTCAAGCATCCGCTGGTCCGGACGGGCGATGCGCGCCTCGCTTGGCTGGAAGGTGCCCGCCGCCTCGACCGCGCGCTGCGTGGACCACGGCCACCGACCGGGCTTGCCGGACTGACGCGCTATCTGGCCGAAGGGCAAGGACGCGACCGAGCCGTCCGGGCTGCCGCACAGGATTGGTGGAGCGAGGCAGCTAGCCTGCTGGCGCGTATGGAAAATGGTAGCAGCGACGTGTTGGCGGACCGCATCGCTACGCTGCGCGAAGTCGCAAGCGCACTCTGCGGCGATGCGCTCTGGGCGGGCCCCGACGGCCGCGCCGCCGCCGACCTGATCGCGGGTCTGGAGGAGGCAGCCCCGCGAGGGCCGCAGCGGATCGCCGCCGCCGACCTGGCATTGCTGCTGCGCCAGTTGATGGACGACATCGCCGTCCGTCCGCCCCAGGGTGGTCACCCGCGCCTATTCGTCTGGGGATTGATCGAGGCGCGGCTTCAGCATGCCGACCTGATGATCCTGTCCGGACTGAACGAAGGAACGTGGCCGACCGCGCCGGCTCCAGACCCTTGGCTCGCTCCCGCGATCCGCGCCACGCTCGGTTTGCCGGGACTGGAGCGTCGCATCGGCTTGGCCGCGCATGACTTTGCCAGCGCTTTGGGTGCCGGTCAGGTTCTGGTGACACGGGCGCGGCGCGATGCGCGGGCACCGGCGATCGCGTCGCGCTTCTGGCTGCGACTGGAAGCCATGACGGGCGGGCTGGCGCGCGCGCCGCTCCTGCCGAGGCTCGCCCGCGCTCTCGATCGGCCCGCTGAGTTCCGCCCCGCTACCCGCCCCGCGCCTTCACCGCCCGTCGACGATCGGCCGCGGCGGATCGCCGTGACCAGTCTCGACCGGCTGAAGGCGGACCCGTTCGCCTTCTATGCTGCGCAGATGCTGCGGCTGTCTTCGCTAGACATGGTCGACGCGGATCCCAGCCCGGCGTGGCGCGGCAGCGCTGTTCATGCCGTGTTCGAAGCCTGGATGAAGGAAGATGACTGCGATCCGGAGAAGTTGCGTGCGCGCGCCGTGCGGATGCTCGACGATATCGCCGCCCATCCGGTGTTGCGGGCGATGTGGACGCCGCGCTTGCTAGAAGCGATCGACTTCACCGCCGCGACCGTCGCGTCCAACCTCGCCGAGGGCCGCAGTCCAATCGCAGCGGAGATTGCGGGCAAGGCAGCGATCGGGGCGATCCGGCTTGAAGGGAAGGTCGACCGCATCGACGCCCATGGATCGGGTGGGCTGGCGATCGTCGACTACAAGACCGGCAAGCCACCAGGTAGGGCGCAGGTCGCCGCCGGCTACGCCCTCCAGCTTGGATTGCTGGGACTGATCGTCGAGGCTGGCGGGTTCGATGGCGTGGCGGGTGTTCCAAACGAGTTCGAATATTGGTCGCTCGCCCGCGATACGAAGGGCGGGCTTGGCTTCGTCGCGACGCCGGTCGGCCTCAACAAGGCGGGGGAGGGGATCGCCGCCGAGGACTTCACTGCGCACGCCCGTGCACACCTCGACGCCGCCGTGGCGCGATGGTTGACCGGGAGCGACGCCTTCACCGCCAAGCTCCACCCGGAGTTCGCACCTTACGGCGATTACGACCAGCTGATGCGGCTCGACGAATGGTATGGGCGCACCGATGGCTAGGCCGATCGCGACGCTCCACCGGCTCGAGGGATCGCAGGCGCGCGCCTCGGATCCGGCGGAGCATGTCTGGCTCTCCGCCTCGGCGGGAACCGGCAAGACCCATGTGCTGAGCGCCCGGGTGCTGCGGCTGCTGCTGCACGGTGCCGATCCATCGGCGATCCTGTGCCTGACCTTCACCAAGGCTGGCGCCGCCGAGATGGCGGATCGCATTCATGCCCGGCTGGCCTTCTGGGTCCAGGCCGCCGACAAGGTCGTGCGCGCGGAGCTCTATGCTCTCGGCGAGCGCAACGACGATGCCGCGATCGCCCGCGCCCGCACCCTGTTCGCCCGGGTCCTGGATGCGCCGGGTGGCGGTCTGCGCATCCAGACCATCCACGCTTTCTGCCAATCGCTGCTGGCGAGCTTCCCGGTCGAGGCGGGGCTCTCCCCAGGTTTTCGCCCGCTCGACGGCCGCGCCGAAGCGACGCTCGCCCGGGCCACACTCGCGGATCTGATCGACGGGGCCGAGCGTGGCGGCGACCTCGGCTTGATCGACGACGTCCGCCAACTCAGCCGACGGCTGGGTGAGGGGGCGGCCGAGGGCTACCTGTTGCAATGCGCCCGCGCCGCCGAAGCGATGGAGGCCCTCGGCTCCGGCATCGAGGCGAAGGTCCGGACCGCTCTCGATCTACCGCTCGGTGACGTCGAGAAGGCGATCGAGGTGGCTTGCGCCGACGACGCGGTCGATCTGGCCGGCCTGCGTGAGATCGCCCGCGCCAACGCCGCGTGGGGAACCAAGCAGGGTCTGCGCGACGCCGACCGCATCGCCGCCTTCCTCGCCGCCAGCCCACGCGAACGGGTCGGGCTCGTCTGCGAACTTGTCTCCGTGGCCCACACCGCGACCGGCGAGCCGCGCAAGCATTCGGCCAAGCTCGTCGGCATTTGTCAGGACTATCCGGACCTGTGCGAGCGCCTCGGTGCCTTGTGCAGTCGCCTGGCTGGCCTGCGCGCCCGCGCCGCGCTTGCCGGTCTCGTCGCCGCGGGGCTTCGCGCGGGACAGGCTTATGCTCGCGCCTATGTCGCGGCCAAGCGCTCTGCCGGCCTGGTCGACTTCGACGATCTGATCCGCGCCGCCCATGCGCTGCTGATCGAGCCCGGTATGGGCGACTGGGTCCGCTACAAGCTCGACCAGCAGACCGATCATATTCTGGTAGACGAGGCCCAAGATACGAACCTGCGCCAGTGGGAGATCGTCGCCGCCGTCGCCGCGGAGTTCTTCGCGGGCGCCGGGGCTCGGGGCCGCCGTCATCGGACGCTGTTCACCGTCGGTGACTTCAAGCAGGCGATCTTCGGCTTCCAGGGCACGGACCCGCATGCCTTCATGGCCGCCAGCCTGGGCTTCGCGCGCCGTGCCCAAGAGGCGGAACAGCCGATCGTCTCGCTGTCGCTCGATCGGTCGTTCCGATCGACCCCCCCGGTGCTGGCGTTGGTCGATCGGTTGCTCGATGAGCTCGGTCACGAGACGCTCGGCCTGGATGCCGCCGCGCCGCCGCATCTGTCGGCCCGGAGCGGGCTTGCCGGGACGGTAACGTTGTGGCGGCCGCATGCCGCCGGCACGGACGAGGACGATGGTGACGCCGAGGAGGGCTGGGTGGACGACGCCACCCGTGCCTTCGCGACGAAGCTTGCGCGCCAGGTACGCGAATGGCTGACAGAGCCTTTGTGGCTGGAGGGAAAGGGCCGTCCGCTGCGTCCGGAGGACGTGCTGATCCTGGTCCGCCGCCGCGGCGATCTCGCCTCGCTGATCGTCGCCCGTCTGCATGCGGAAGGCGTACCGGTCGCGGGTGTCGACCGGCTGCGTCTGACATCGCCGCTGGCCGTCAAGGATCTGCTGGCAGCGGTCCGTTTCGCGCTCCAGCCGGGCGACGACCTAAACCTCGCCAACCTGCTCGTCAGTCCGCTGTTCGGGCTTAGTCAGGATCAGCTCTATGAAGCTGCGTTCGGCCGCAAGGGCAGCCTCTACGCATCCGTCCGCGATGCACCTGAGTTGGCGGAAATCGCGGCAGGGTTGCTGGACATCCTCAACCGCGCCGACTTCATCACGCCGTACCAGTTCCTGGAGGTGATCCTTTCCGGCCCGCTCGACGGGCGCCGCCGTTTGCTCGGCAGGCTTGGCGAGGAGGCGCGTGATCCGATCGAAGAACTACTGAACGCAGCGCTCCAGTTCGAGGGGGAGGCGACACCGTCGCTGCAACGCTTCATCGACTGGTTCGACCGGGGCGAGGTCGAGATCACGCGCGATCCCTCCGCGCCGGCCGATGCGGTGCGGGTGTTGACGGTGCACGGTGCCAAGGGGCTGCAGGCGCCGCTCGTCATCCTGGCCGATGCGACCGTGGATCCGGCGGTGATGGGACGGCAGCGGGGGCTTAGCTGGCCGCTCGGCCCGGAGGCTACCGTCCCGCTGTTCCGCCCGCGCAAGGACGAGCTTCACGGCAGCCTGGCCGACACGCTTCGCGAAGCGGAGGCGCGCGATATGGCGGAGCATTGGCGACTGCTCTACGTCGCCGTGACCCGGGCCGAAGAGCGACTGGTGGTTGGCGGCGCGCTTGGTCCGCGGATGAAGGGTCAGCCACCGGCGCAGAGCTGGTACCGCGCCGTCGACGACGCCATGTCGGGCCTGGGTGCCGAGTGGGAGGAAGATCCGTTGTGGTCGGGCGCCCGGCACCACAGGGGCGGCGAACCGCGCCGGCGGACGGCAACGCGCGAGCGGCCGGCGCCTGTGCCGCCACCCGAACCGGCCTGGTTGCGCTCGGCCGCTCCGAAGGAGGCGCGTCCGCCGCGGCCGCTCGCCCCGTCGTCGCTGGGCGCGGACCGGGTTGCCGATCCTCCACCGTCGCCGGCGATGCGGGATGCGGCGCGGCGGGGCAATTTGCTGCATGACTTGTTCGAGCGATTACCAAGCCTGCCGGTCGAGCGACGTGAAGCTGCCGCGACGGGGTGGCTGGCGGGCGCTGCTCCCGATCTGGCGGAGACGGCGCGGACCGCCATCGTCGCGGATGCCTGCGGGATCATCGCCGACCCGGCCTATGCGGACCTGTTCGGCCCGGAAGCGCTGGCCGAGGCGCCGATCGCGGCGGTCGTCGTCGGCGAGGTTGTGGCCGGAACGGTCGACCGACTGCTTGTGACGGACGAGCGGGTGCTGGTGGTCGATTTCAAGACCGGGCGGCGGGTTCCTGCCGATGCGGCGTCGGCCCCGGAGCATCACTTGCGTCAGATGGCGGCCTATGTCGCCGCGCTGGAGGTGGTCTTTCCCGGCCGGCGGGTCGAGGCGGCGTTGCTCTACACGGCCGGGCCGCTGCTGCTGGCGCTGCCCGATGCGGTTGTTGCGGCGCACAAGCCCGGCTTGACAGGTGTGGAGCAAATCCTTCCTGTCGGCGGTTGAGCGATCGCCACGTCCTGCCTACATCACCGTCCGACACGAAGGAGATTTCGCAATGGCGACGAAGAAAATCACCGACAGCAGCTTTCATGCGGACGTGATCTCGGCGCCGGGCCCGGTGGTCGTGGATTTCTGGGCGGAATGGTGCGGCCCCTGCAAGATGATCGGCCCGGCGCTCGAGGAATTGTCCGACGAGTTCGGCGAGAAGGTGACGATCGCGAAGATCAACATCGACGAAAATCCGGATGCGCCCGCGCAGTATGGCGTGCGTGGCATCCCGACCATGATCCTGTTCAAGGACGGTGCCCCCGCCGCGACCAAGGTCGGTGCCGCGCCCAAGAGCCAGCTCAAGGGCTGGATCGAAAGCGCGCTCTAAACACTTGAACTAACCGAATAATATCTCCGCCGCCGCGTCCCACAAGCTGGGCGTGGCGGCGCCGATCAGCCCCTTGCCGGGGTCTGCCACACGGTAAGGCGAGCCGTCCGGCCGGGCGAGCCGCCCGCCCGCTTCCTCAAGGAACAGGGCCCCGGGCAAGTGATCCCACGGTAGCGTCCGCTCGAACAACGTAAGGTCGTTCTGGCCGAGAGCGAGGCGCGGATATTGCTCACCCGCGCAGCGCGGGATCGACACGATCTCGATTTTTCCCGCCGCGCGGGTTTCGATGTCAGCCTGGCGTTCCGGCGTAAGAAAGTAGGTGGCGATGGCGCCGATCGGCAGCGGTGCGCCGGTCGCGCGGGATGTAACCCGATCCCCGTCGACGAACGCGCCCTGGCCCCGCGACGCATGGCAGAGCCGTCCGCTCACCGGATCGAGGATCCAGCCGCCCTGCGTCTCGCCATCGGCAAGCAGGGCCACCATGATCGCGAACGGGTGCTTGCCCTCGGCGAAGTTCATCGTCCCGTCGAGCGGATCGATCACCCATACCGTGCCCTCATGCAGCCCTTCGAGGATCGAAGGGTCGGCCGCGGCCGCTTCCTCGCCGACGATGCGCGCTTCGGGCAACAAGGCCGCGAGGCCGGCGGACAGCCGTTCCTCTGATTCCTGATCGACGATGGTGACGAGGTCGCCGGGCGATTTTTCGGACACTTCGTGGGCGGCGAGGCGGCGGAAGCGCGGCAGCATGATCTCCGCTGCAACTTCCTCCATCATCGTGGCGACCCGGCGGGTGAGCGTATCGGTCATTGGCTGAGCCCACGCGTATCGGGGCGAAACCCGGCATGACGGGGCAGTCCGTCGGCCGTCTCGGCCCAGCCGATCGCCTCCTGGTGGAAGATGTGAAAGCCGGGCACGACGTCTTCCGGATGGTCGAGGGTGGCGACGGTAAAGTCGATCGTCTGGGGCTGGAAATCGACCTGAATCGTGAGCGGCGTGCCGCAACCGGTACAGAATTGGCGAAAGCCGAAATCCGTCGACTGGACCCGCCCGATCCGCTCCGCGCCCTGCTCGACGACGAAGTCACCCGCCGGCACGGTCGAGAACACCACCGCCGGCGATCCGGACGATCGCTGGCAAAGCCGGCAGTGGCACCAGCCGGTGTCGAACGGCTCGCTGTCCAGGCGGTAGCGGACCGCTCCACACAGGCATCCACCGGTTCGATTTGCCATGGCGTCAGCTCCGATAGTCGGCGTTGATCGAAATGTAGCCGTGGGTCAGGTCGCACGTCCAAACCGTCGCGCGCCCTTCGCCGAGGCCGAGATCGACGCCGATCTCGATGTCGCTGCCCTTAAGATGAGCCGCGACCGGCGCCTCGTCATAGCCCTCGACGGCCATGCCGCCGCTGGCGACCTGGGTAGCGCCGAAGCGGATTGCCAATAGGTCGCGCTCGGCCGGTTCGCCGGCCTTGCCGACCGCCATCACCACCCGGCCCCAATTGGCATCCTCGCCCGCCACGGCGGTCTTGACCAAGGGCGAGTTGGCGATCGACAGCGCGATCGTCCGCGCACTCGCGTCCGAGGTCGCGCCCTCGACGGCCACGGTAACGAACTTGGTCGCTCCCTCGCCGTCGCGGACGACCAACTGGGCGAGTTGCAGGCAGATGTCGGTCAGGGCCGCCTGGAAGGCGTCGGCACCATCCTCATCCATCCCGGTCAGGGGCACGTTGCCAGCGGCACCGGTGGCGAAGGCGAGCACCGTGTCCGAGGTGGAGGTGTCGCCATCGACGGTGATGCACGAGAAAGTCTGCACATTGGCCGTCTCGAGCATCTTCTGAAGGAGCGTCGGATCGACGGCGGCATCGGTGAAGACGAAGCCGAGCATCGTCGCCATGTCCGGCGCGATCATGCCCGATCCCTTGACGATACCGACCAGGTTGACGACCCGGCCGCCGACGACGGCCCGGGCGACGGCGCCCTTGGGGAAGGTGTCGGTGGTCGAGATCGCCGCGGCGGCCTCCGCCCAGCTTGCCTCGGGCGCGGTCAGGACGGCGTCGATGCCGGCTTCGGCCTTGTCGATCGGCAGAGGGACGCCGATCACGCCCGTCGACGCGACGAAGACGTCGGACGGCTGGCAGCCGGTCGCACCAGCGACGCGGGCGGCGATCGCCTCGACGGCGGCGCGGCCGCGATTGCCGGTGAAGGCGTTCGAGTTGCCGGCATTGACGACCAGCGCGCGGGCGCGGCCGAGCGGCAAGGCGGCGCGGCACCATTCGACTTCGGGCGAGGGACATTTGCTGCGGGTTGTGACGCCGGCCACCGCGGTGCCCTCATCCAGCGCGACATAGGTCAGATCGGCGCGATCCCACGTCTTGTAGCGTGCCCGCGTGACGGCGGCACGGACGCCGGCAACCTGCGGCATTACGGGGAAAGGGCGGGCGAGGGGCGATACGGTCATGCCCGTGCCATGCCGCGCCGGGCAAGAGCGGGCAAGAGCGCGATGTAACGACGGCAGTAACGGCGCGGAAAGTCGTGAAAGTCGCCTGAAGGACGGGCGACTTTCGGGTTGCGACGTTCCCCGCCGTTGGCGGTGGAGGGCGGTGGCGGAGTTGGCGGGTGGGGCATTGCCGGGACGCTACGCTCTCGGCGGGTATGTAGGACAGGGCGACGCACGCTTTGCGGGGCGGTGTTCCTGCCCGTCGTCATGCTGACTGAGGACAGGGTACATCGGCGGGACGCCTCACGAACGGGCGCGGCGCTGAATGGATCCCGAAACGAGTTCGGGATGACGGGGAGGAGGGGCGCCGGCTTGGGGTGAGCTTGTGATGTACGGTAGGCGCCGCGCGCAAACCGCGTAGTGCGCTCAGCCCGTCAGGCGACCGAACGGCAGCAGTTGCTTGGCAAGCGTGGCGGCGGCGCGGGTGTTGCCAGCGCGTAGCGGCACGAGGACGGCGGCGGCGGCGCGCTGCATGATCTGGTCCAGTGCCGTCGGCGTGGTGCCACGGGCAGCCGCCTCGGCCAGCGCACGGGCCCGGGCATCGTTCGCATCGAGTGCCAGTCGCATCAGCGCCGACAGACCGGAGAACATCGCGCGATCTCCGCCGAGCGCCACGGCCCGGTCCATTGCGGCAAAGCCGGGCGCCTTCTTCGCCCCGAGCGCGACGCCGGCCATCATCCCGCCGAGCGCGGTCACGGCATCCAGGTGCCAGGCACCGACCGCCGCCTGCGCCTCGGCATCGCGCGGATTGGCGGCAGCGATGGCCGCGAACAGCTTGCCGGCCTCGACGGCGTCGCCGCGGCTGCGGTTGAGCTTCGCCCGATAGCCGAGTGCCATGGCGCTCAGCAGGCGCGCCTCGTGATCACCGGGCGCGCGAGCGAGCACCGCATCGACCGCCGCCTTAGCCTGGCCGATCCGAGCCAGCGCCGTCGCCTTGTCGCTCGCCGAAAAAGCGGCCTGGGCGAGCGTGTCGCGCGGGGTGGCGGCAAGCGTCGCGACCGGCGCGGCAAGCAGGACGACGGCACAGACGCTGGAAGCAACCCTGATCACGAACGACTCCTGCAGAATGGCCGGCACGTTCCCGACCCCTGTTCAACAGGCGGACGGCTTATATGGTTGCAGCGGCGACACGATCCCCGCCGCGCCGCCCGCCGGCCGAATTGACGCCGCCGCCTGCGCCACCTATCTCCCCGCCGACCGTGCGGAGAGGTCTGACCTCGGCCGCACGCCTTTATCATACCCAAGGAACGCCCATGCTCGGCGGCATCGCCAAGGCCATATTCGGATCGTCGAACGATCGCTACGTCAAGTCGCTGCGTCCGATCGTCGACCGTATCAACGGCTTCGAGCCGACCATGCAGGCGATGTCGGATGCGGAGCTTCAGCAGCAGACGGTCCGTTTCCGCGAGCGGCTGGCAGCCGGCGAGACGCTCGACGACGTGATGGCGGAGGCGTTCGCGACCGTGCGCGAGGCGGCCAAGCGCGTGCTCGGCCAGCGCCATTACGATGTTCAGCTGATCGGCGGCATCGTCCTCCATCGCGGCGAAATCGCCGAGATGCGGACCGGCGAGGGCAAGACGCTGGTGGCGACGCTCGCCACCTATCTGAGCGGCTTGTCCGGCCAGGGCGTCCATGTTGTCACCGTGAACGACTATCTCGCCCGGCGCGACGCCGAGTGGATGGGCCAGGTCTACAAGTGGCTCGGGCTGACCGTCGGCATCATCGTGCCGAACATGATGGATCACGAGCGCCGCGATGCCTATGCGGCCGACATTACGTACGCGACGAACAACGAACTCGGCTTCGATTATCTGCGCGACAACATGAAGTATGATCGCGCGCAGATGGTCCAGCGGCCGTTCGCCCACGCCATCGTCGACGAGGTCGATTCGATCCTGATCGACGAGGCGCGCACGCCGCTGATCATTTCCGGCCCGACCGACGACAAGTCCGAGCTGTACAAGCAGGTCGACGCGGTCGTGAAGCACATTCCCAAGGAACATTACGAGGTCGACGAGAAGCAGAAATCGGTCGTCCTGACCGAGGAAGGCACCGAGGCGATCGAGCGGATCCTGGAGGCGAATGGCCTGCTGGAAGGCGCGAACCTCTACGACTTCGAGAATACGCAGGTCGTCCATCACCTCAACCAGGCGCTGCGCGCGAACGTCATCTTCAAGCGCGACACGGATTATATCGTCAAGGACGAAAAGGTCGTCATCATCGACGAGTTCACCGGCCGGATGATGGACGGACGGCGCTGGTCCGACGGTCTCCACCAGGCGGTGGAGGCGAAGGAGGGCGTGAACATCGAGCCCGAGAACCAGACGCTCGCCTCGATCACCTTCCAGAACTTCTTCCGCATGTATCCGAAGCTGTCGGGCATGACCGGCACCGCGGCGACCGAGGCGGCCGAGTTCTACCAGATCTACAAGATGAACGTCGTAACGATCCCGACCAACGTGCCGGTCAAGCGGATCGACCAGGACGACGAATTCTACAAGAACATGACCGACAAGTTCGGTGCCATCGCCAAGACCATCCGCGAGGCGGCCGAGAAGGGCCAGCCGGTGCTGGTCGGCACGGTATCGATCGAGAAGTCCGAGCTGCTGTCCGAGTTCCTGCAGGCCGAAAACGTGCCGCACGCGGTGCTGAACGCGCGCTTCCACGAGCAGGAGGCGCGGATCGTCGCCCAGGCCGGACGGCTGGGGGCGGTCACGATCGCGACCAACATGGCCGGTCGCGGCACCGACATCCAGCTTGGCGGCAACTTCGAATATCGCGTCCTCGACGAACTCGCCGACATGCCCGAGGGGCCGGAGCGCGAAGCCGCCGAGGCCAAGATCAAGGCGGAGATCGCCGCAGACAAGGAAGCGGTGCTGGCCGCGGGCGGCCTGTTCGTACTGGGTACCGAGCGGCACGAGAGCCGCCGCATCGACAACCAGCTGCGCGGCCGATCGGGCCGTCAGGGCGATCCGGGTCTCAGCCGCTTCTACCTGTCGCTGGACGACGATCTGCTGCGCATCTTCGGGCCACAAACGATGTTCGCGCGGATGATGAACAAGAACCTCGAGGATGGCGAGGCGATCGTATCCCCATGGATCTCCAAGGCGATCCAGACCGCGCAGGGTAAGGTCGAAGCGCGCAACTACGACATCCGCAAGCAGGTCGTCGAATATGACGACGTGATGAACGACCAGCGCAAGGTGGTCTACGAGCAGCGCTCCGACATCATGGATGCGGACGCGGTCGACGACGTCGTTGCCGACATGCGGCTGGAGACGGTCAACGGCCTGGTCGGCGCGGCCTGCCCGCCCAACTCCTATCCCGAGCAGTGGGACATCGAGGGGCTACGCACCAAGGCCGACGAACTGCTCGGTATCGAGCTGCCGATCGAGGATTGGCTGAAGGAAGACGGGATCGACCCCGAAATCCTGACCGAGCGCGTCCTGGCCGAAGCCGAGCGCAACGCTGCCGAGCGTTCGGCGATGGTGGCGCCGGAGGAGTGGCTGCGGCTTGAGAAGAGCGTGCTGCTGCAGAGCCTGGACCATCACTGGAAGGAGCATCTGGCGACGCTCGATGCACTGCGCCAGGTCATCCACCTGCGCGCTTATGCTCAGAAGACCCCTATCAACGAGTATAAGCAGGAGGCGTTCGCGCTGTTCGAGCGGATGCTCGGCGCGATCCGCGAGGACGTGACGCGGATCATCAGCCATGTCCGCTTCCAGGAGCTTCAGGACATTCCCGAGCTGCCGGAGATGCCGGACTTCGTCACCAGCCACTACGATCCCCTGACCGGCGAGGACGATACGGACGACTGGGACGCGGCCTCGATGGGCCTGGTGACGACGCGGATCGCGCCGCTCCAGATGGCGCGGCCGGAGATCCCGGCGACTCTGGGCGATCCGGACGCCGCCGACGCCAAGATCAGCCGCAACGCGCCGTGCCCGTGCGGGTCGGGCCGCAAGTACAAGCACTGCCACGGCCAGCTCTAGGCCGGACGGACATCGCCCCGAGCCGCGCGGTTCCGTTTGCGCGGTTCGCGCGTTCGGGCGCGATGCAGGTGTTCATCGACTTCGAAGCCTCGTCGCTCAGCAAGACGAGCTATCCGATCGAGGTCGGCTGGGTGTTCGTCGATGGGCGCTCGGAAGGCCACCTCATCCGCCCTGCGCCCGGCTGGGACGACTGGAGCGTTCAGGCGCAGGCGGTCCACGGCATCGATCGCGCTACGTTAGAACGGGACGGCGTCCCGCACGACCAGGTGGCCAAGCGGATGGTCGAGGTGCTGGCCGAGCACGATCTGTTCGCCAGCGCGCCGTCGTGGGACGGCAAGTGGCTGAGCGTGCTCTTGCGCGCCGCTGGGCTGCCGCGTCACACCCTGCGCCTTCGTGACACGGAAGAAGCGCATCGCGATGCAGCACGGTCGCTCCTGGCGCCGCTGGTGCCGACGGATGCCCTGGACGGGGCGGTCGCCAACGCGGTCAGCCTGGCGGAACTGCGTTTCCGCCACGGTCCGGTCCGTCACCGCGCTGTCGAGGATGCTGAGCAGGAGCGCCAACGCTGGATCGCGGTGCGGGACGTGGCGGCGGATCTGGCCGGCGTTCCGAAGCCGCTCGCCGCGGTCGGCGGCCGGTAGCACTCTTCAGAACAGGCCCGGTACGTCCCGCTGGGCGGTCGTGGGTTGATCCGGGACCAGCAACTCGCGCCGCTCGGATCCGGTGCGCGCCGACTGGCTGGTCGCACCGGTGGCGATCCGGGTGCAGCTTCGTCCGGCGAGAAAATCGAGCGCCTGACGGGTCGAGCCTTCGAGAGGGTCGCCCAACGGCCGCGACAGATCGTCCGGCGCCTGGCAGCTCGCCTCCACCGTCGCGGCCAGGCCATCATAATAGTCACCGCGCCGGGCCGCGTTCTGGGTGGCGAAGGCGACCACGCGTAGCCGATCGTCGCAGGCCGAGCGATCGAGCGCGATCTGACCCACCGGCTTGCCGTAAGTGTTGGTGCCGATCAGCGCCGCACGATCATGCAGATAGGGAACGGCCGCGTTGATCACGAGCTCGCTGGCGGAGGCGGTGCCGCCCGTGCCGATGAACGCCAGCCGGGTCGGCGCGACCGATTGCGGCTGTGGCTTGAAATAGCGCACTTCGTTCTCGCCGGCCTTTTCCGGGCGGAACGTGGTGTAACTGACCACTTCCGAGGTCGAGCGATCGCGGCCGAGCAGATCGCTCATCAGCTCGGCGATCGAGACCAGCCCCCCGCCATTGTAGCGGAGGTCGACGACGATGTCGGTGATGCCGGCATCACGGAACTGCTGAAAGGCGCTGCGCAGCGCCGGATCGGCGGTGTCGATGAAGGTGCGCAGATTGACGTAGCCGACGCGGCGGCCGCCATCGTCGATGATCCTGGTGCCGTAGCGGCTCGACACGGGCAGGAGCGTGAAGTCGGTCTTGGCGATGGTGACGTCGCGGGTGCCACCCGCATCGGCCACGCGGAGCAGCCGGGTGGTGCCCGTGGTCGATGGCCCGAGTGCGTCTGTCACCCCGGCGAGACCTTGCGCGGCGACGATCGAATCGACGGTACGCAGGTTCGCCGTGCTGGTGCCGATCGCCAGAATCTCCGTGCCGCGATCGATACCCGCGGCGAGCGCCGGCGCGCCCTCGAACGCCTCGGACACGACCACGCGGCGCTGACCGGCGTCGCCGGCGAGCCTGATGCCGAAGCCTGCGCTGGATCCGGACGAATAATAGGCGTTCTCTTCGGCGATCGATGTCAGATAGGTGAAGTAGCGATCCCGCCGCTGCGATCGGGCGGTGGCGGTGAGCGCGTCGATATAATCGGGAACGCTCGCATAGACCGACGGATCGAGGCTCGTCGGCAGGGTCTCCGGGAAAAGATACCATTCGCGCAGCTGCGCGGCGGCCCAGTCCTGTCGCTCGCGCAGCGAACAGCCGCGGCTGGCGGTCGGGGAGGGCGTGGGAGTAGGCGTCGGGGTGGTGGCAGCGGGCGTGGTGCCGGCGCTGCTGCCGGATCCGCCGCCACCGCCACCGCAGGCGGAGAGCATCGCCGCCAGCCCTGCCACTGCGCCCAGCGTTCGCCGCTTCATCGCCATTCTCCGCCCGATTTCAGATGCCTATCGGGTGGACCGGCGTCTGTCAGGTGGAAAGTTGGTGCCGCTCCAGGGACTTGAAGCCGATGCTACAGGATCATTGATCGCGACCCTTGGCGGCCCGCTTGCGGCGGGCAGGAGCCGTGCCCGATCCGGGGGCGGCAGCGCGGCGGCGAGCGGCATCGTCACCGCCAGCCTGCCCGGCCTTCAGCCGAGCCGCTTCCTCCCAGGCCAGTTCGGCGCGAGCAAAGGCGACAGCGTGGGCAGGATCACGCGCGATCCATTCGGCGAGTTCAGCCTCGGCTGCGGGGGACGGGTCACTGCCGAGCGCGATCAGGCGCAGGATGGCCTGCTCCTCGATCTCCTCCCGCGATGGATCGCCTCGATCCCCCACCTACCAGCTCCTCCTGCTCGGCGAGCGCCTGCATCACCAACCTGATCGCCTTGCCCAGATGCTTCTCAACCGTAGAAACGGACAGTCCCATCTCGTCCGCTATCTCGACGACCGATTTCTCGTGGACACGACGGAGAAGGAAGGCGCGGCGACATTGCCGGGGCAGCGTATCGACCAACGCCTGTAGGCGGCGCAACTCGTCCCGCGCACAGAGTTGCGACTCCAGGTCGTGGCCCGAGCGCAGCAGATCGAGTTCGACGACATGGACGAAGGATACGATCTTCTCGCGCCGGGCCTGATCGATGATCAGGTTTCGGGCAACCGTGAACAGATAGGCGCGACCATGATCGACGCTGTGCCACGCCGGATTGGCATAAGCGCGGGTCAGCACCTCTGCCACCAGATCGTCGAGTTCGCCCGAATGCGGCGCGATGCGACGCAGGCGTGCGCGCAGCGCCGACTGATGCGGCAGGATTACGGACTTGAACCAGTTAAGCTTGGCGCGGACTTCATCCATCGTCGATCCCCTGAACGATGGCCCGTCCGGCACCTCTCCCTATCTGTTCTGAACCGACCCATGGTTTTCACGGATTCGTCATGCTGTCCAGTTGCGCCACTGCACCAGTCTTGGCTTTTCGTGCGTGACGGCAGGCGGAGGTTACGCGCCTGTTGAGGGCTGCGGGTGGTGCGGCACGAGGATCAGGGTGCGGCCCTCGACCCGCCAGGACTTCAGGCGAGAGAGGAAATTCATGCCGAGCACGTCGATCCCGCCGAAGGCCGGGGAGACGATCACCGACAGGTCACGCGCGACGATGTCGCCGAGATGGAGTTCCGGCACCGTCGAGGTCTGCGCGGTGATGGTGCCGTTGGCGGTGCGGATCAGGACCGGGAAGATTTCGTCGCGGACCTTCAGCCCGGCTTCGCGTGCGGTGTCGGTCGACATCGCCGTTACCGTCGCGCCGCTGTCGACGAGCATGCGGCGCTCAACCGCGCCGATCTTCACGCGCGCCCAGAAATGCCCGTCCGGCGACATCCGGATCCGCACCTCGTCGCCCACGACCTCCTGCTGGTCGAGGTTGAGCTTGTCCAGGAAGCGGCCGAGATAGGGATCGAGCCGCTCGCGCTGGCCGAGTACGGAGACGAGCATGATCGCCATCGCCGCCCACAAACCGAGCCGCAGCGCCGTGCCCAGCACCGGGATGCGCCGCGCGATCAGCACCGCCACGAACAGCACGCCGATGCCGAGGTAGAGAGGCGGGATCGCGCCCAGGTCGGGGATCATCGAAGGGGAGGTCTCGATCGGCATCGTTGCCCCCCATCTGGGGTGCGAACCCGGCCAGCGCTACCGTTCGGGCGAAAACCCACTCAGCCGGAGGGAAGTGTGCTCGCGGTTCGGCGGGGTACCGGACCGGTCCGCACGCCAATCACCACGATCGCGGCGGCAACCGCGAACAGCCCGGCGATAACGAAGGCCGGGGCATAGGTGCCGGTCTCCGCCCGGATCAGCCCGGCGCCGAAGGCGGCGGTGGCGGCGCCGACCTGATGGCCGACCATGACCCAGCCGAACACGATCGGCGCGTCCCGCTCGCCGAACGACGTGTTGCAGAGCTTGACGGTGGGCGGCACCGTCGCGATCCAGTCGAGGCCGTAGAAGACCGCGAAGGCGGTGAGGCTCGCCGGACCAAAATCGAGGAAGGGCAGGGCCAGCAGCGACAGGCCGCGCAGCCCGTAATAGACGAACAGCAGTCGCCGCGGATCGTAGCGGTCGGTCAGCCAGCCGGACGCGGTCGTCCCGACCAGATCGAAGAACCCCATCATCGCCAGGAGCCCCGCCGCCGCCACCGGCGCGATGCCATGATCGCCGCAGAAGGCGATCATGTGCGTGCCGATCAGCCCGTTCGTGGTCAGCCCGCAGACGAAGAAGGTGCCGAACAGCAGCCAGAACATCGGTACCCGCGCCGCCCGGAACAAGGCGGTGAAGGCGAGCGCCGGTGTGGCGGCCTGCTTGATCGGCGCAGGCGGCGTGCTCGCGGCGACTTCGCCGAAGCGGCCGGTGCCGACGTCGCGGGGATGCTCCGGCACCAGCCACGCGACCAGCGGGATCAGCAGCGCGCAGGCGATGCTGACCGCCAGCACCACCGGCCGCCACGCGCCCGCCTGCGCCAGCCAGGCGAGCAGCGGCAGGAAGACGAGCGCACCGGTCGCCGTGCTAGCGCTCAGCATGCCCATGACGAGCCCCTGCCGCGTCGCGAACCAGCGGTTGACGACCGCCGCGCCGAGCACCGAGGCCACCGCTCCGCTGCCGAGCCCGGACAGCACGCCCCAACTGAGCACATACTGCCAGGGCTCCCGCATCCAGAGGCTGGCGAAGGTCGCGGCGGACATCAGCGCCAGACCGGTGAGCATCGTGCGCTTGATTCCATAGGACATCATCAGCGCCGCGGCGAACGGACCGACCAGCCCGTAGAGGAGGATGCCGATCGCCGCGGCGAACGAGATCGTGGCGCGGTCCCAGCCGAAATGAAGCTCCAGCGGCACCATCATTACGCCCGGCGCGGAGCGCAGGCCCGCCGAGACCAGCAACGCCAGGAAAGTCACGGCAACGACGAGCAGAGCGCGGTGCGGACGGGATCGCCTCAGCGGGTTGAAGGTCATCGACGCGTCCTCGTCAGCCTTGGCGAGGGTGGCGGGATCGGGCTCACGGCGCAAGCTGCCGGGCCAGCCGCTCCTCGATCGCCCGGAAGGCCGTGCGACCGCGCGGTGGATCCTCACCGTTGCCGGTCGCGAAGAAGGCGATGCCGGAGCCAGTGGCGGGATCGACCCAGAGGCCGGAGCGGACGCCGTATGCGTCACCGGCATGGCCGACCATTCTGCGACCCGCGAACAGGTCGTCGTCACACCCTGACGCTGGTGTCGGCAGCTGTTGCGTGGCGAGGCCGTAGCTGCAGTAGAAGCCCTGCTCGGTCGCACCATTGGCGCCGTCGAAGCGCCAGACCGGGGCAAGCAGTCGAGCGATGCTGGTTGGATCCAAGAAGCGCCGCCCGTCGACCGTGCCGTGTCCGGCCAGCATCCGGCCGATGACGGAGAGGCCGCGTGCGGAGATGCGCAGGCCACCCTGCGGCGAGAACAAAGCGCCGTTGGTCCCCGGCACATAGCTCGTCAGATCACAGCCGCCATCCGCCGCCGGAACGACCGGGCAGGCGGGGCGGGTGCCGGCAAGGTCGTCCCGGATCACGGTGCCGTCCGGCTGATAGAGCACCACCGCTTGCGCCACCGCGGCATCGCTGCAGGTCGTCCAGTTGAAGCAGGCGTCGATCCCGAGCGGCGCGAGCACCAGTCGCTGCATCAGCCGATCGAACCGCTCGCCCGTCGCCCGCTCCAGCACCGTCGCGATCACCGGAAAGTTGAGGTTGGCGTAGCGGAAGAAGGCGCCGGGCGGATGCTCCGGGTCGAACGCCGCCGGATCGGCCAGCGCCGCCTGCATCGTGCGGCCGAGCGGCAGGGCGTAATCGACATCGTCCTTCAGGCTCGACCGATGCGAGAGCAGCAGGCGCAGCGTGATCGGCGTGTCGGGAAAGGCAGGGCTGCGCAGGCGCCAGCCGAGCTTCTGGGACACGTCCTCGTCGAGGTCGACGCGCCCCGCCTCGACCAGGCGCAGCACGGCGAGCGCGACGACCAGCTTCGATACCGAGGCGACCCGGACGGGATCGTCGATGGTCAGCGCGCGGCCGGTGCGTCGATCCGCCGCGCCGGCGGCGCCGCTGGAGCGCAGGCCGGCCGCATCGAAGGTCAGCCAGGCATATGCCGGCGCCGGAGGTGCGGCCGGTGGTGCGTGCGTGCAGGCCGTCACGGCCAGTGCTGCAAGCACCCAGAGGCGGCGCACGGGTGACGTCATGGCGTCTAGGCCGGTGGCGTCGTGGCTAGCCCCCCGCTTCCGCCTCGGCGAGGGCGGCGAGCTGGTCGGCGACGACGCCCCAGCCTTGTTCGAAGCCCATCGCTTCATGCTGCTCCTTCGCCTCCACGGTCCAATGCCGCGACCGCGCGGTATAGCGCGTGCCGCTGCCCTCGTCGGCGAATTCCCATAGCCCGGTCATGAACGGCGGCTGCGGGATCCAGCCGACTCGGTAGGCATCGGTGGTGACGATGCGGACCTCGGGTACCACCTCCAGGAACACGCCTTCGATCGGCGGCGTGTCGCCATCCGGGCCGCTCATGACCAGCGACGATCTGCCGCCTGGGCGCATATCCTGGGCGATGATCCGCGTCGTCCAGGGTTTAGGGGCGAACCATTCCACGGTCCGCTCCGTCCAAACCCGCCACACGACCGCCCGTGGCGCATCGATATACCGGCTGATCTCCAGCTCGAAAGGGCCTCCGGCGGCGTCATCCGAGGGCGATCGATCGTCCGTGTCCGTCATTGCCTCATTCCTTCCCGGCCGCGCGTTCCAGCGCGGCGATGTCGAACTTGACCATCTTGAGCATCGCCTCGGCGACCCGCTTCGACATGGCGGGATCGCCGCTGCTCATCAGCCGGCCGAGCGCGCTCGGCACGATCTGCCAGGACAGGCCCCAGCGATCCTTCAGCCAGCCGCACTGCTCGATCGATCCGCCTTCCCCGAGCGCCGCCCACAGCCGATCGATTTCCTCCTGGGTGTCGACGGTGACCATGATCGAGAAGCTGTGGTTGAACGGATCGAGCGGCCCCGCCTGGATTGCCATGTAGTTCTGACCGCCGAGCGTGAAGTCGGCGATGCGGACGCTGCCCGCCGGACCGGCCGGGCTCTCCGCCGGTAGCGGCGTGATCGAGCGCAGCTCGGACTGGGGGATGAGCGAGGTGTAGAAGCGGATCGCCGCCTCCATGTCCTCGGCGAACCAGAGATGCTGGGTGACCTTGGCCATCGCCGTCCTCCCTAAGCGTCGAAGATCGGGCGGAAGCCGCCATAGATCATGCGTTTGCCGTCGAACGGCATCTGCAGGTCGCGCATCCGCGGATCTTCGAACAATTTCTTCATGCCGGCATCGCGGACCTCCTTCGACGGCCACTCGACCCATGAGAACAGGACGACCTCGCCGTCCTCCGCCTTCACCGCCTTGCGGAAGTCGGTCAGGCTGCCGTCGGGCACGTCGTCACCCCAGCCCTCGACCATGCGCAGGGCGCCATATTCCTTGAAGATCGGCTGGGTGGCGCGGACGAAGGCGAGATATTCCTCCTGCTTCGTGCTCTGCACAGCGGCGACGAAACCATCGATATAGTTCATCTTTCTCTCCCTCTATGTGGTAGGCCCCCGTTCAAGGCGCCTCGTTATAGTCGAGTCTGGGGTACCAGTCGGTGCCGCGGCCCGCCGGGGTCAGGTCCAGGATGTTCCAGAGCGGCGTCGGATCGGGCGCACCCCGCGGATCCTGCCCCGGATCGGCGGTGCCGCCGAGTTCCGAACCGAGGAAGTGGCGAACGACGCCATCCTGCTTCACCCACACGTCGAGCGCCGGCCACTCCTCGCCTTCCGGGCTCAGGCCGCGGTAGTCGCGCGGGAAATCGTCCGAGGTCGTCGCCACGAACCGCAGGTTCCGCCATCCCCGTTCCCGCGCAAAGGCGAGTTGCCGGGCGACCGGCGAACGGCCGATCACCGCCAGGGCGACCCGCTGCGTGATGTCGCGGGCGGGCGTGTCGAGTGCGCCCAGAAAGGCGGTGCACATCGGGCACGGCCGCGCGCGCTGTGGCCCATACATCCAGAAATAGGTAACCAGCGTGTCGTGCGCGCCGAACAGATCCGACAGGCGCACCGTGGCGCCGTTCTCGTCGAGGAACGGGTAATCCTGCGGCGGTTCACCGCCCGGGGGCAGAGCTCGGCGCTTGGCCGCGAGTCGCTCGAGGGCGCGGCGGACCTCGATCTCGTCGGCGAGCAGGTCGGTGCGGGCGCGGCGATATTCCGGGCTGTCGTTGGGATAGGGCCGAGAGGCTTCGGCGGCGAGTTCGTGGGCGTCTCTCAACTCGGTCATCTGTGCTCTCCCGATCGGATGCCGCGCCTGTCAGGCCGGAAACATCGCCTCCAGCTTGTCCAGCGCGCCGTTCCAGCCCCAGCTGTGGCTGTCGCGCGATGCGTCGCTGGCGAGCTGGGCGTGGGTGAAAGTCAGTTCCGTCCCGGAGCCGACTGCGCGCAGGCGAATGTCGATGCGCGATGTGCCGCCTTCATCCTCGTCGCCGCTCCAGTGCCAGCTCATCGCCAGCCGGTGGGGTGGATCGTAGTCGAGATACTCGCCGCTGCTCTCATGCTCCGTCCCGTCGAGCATGCGGAAGCGGACCAGAAAGCGACCGCCGACCCGCGGCTCGGTCTCCGCCACCAGCACCGGGCCGCCGTCCGGCCCCCACCAGCCCCGGATGCCATCCGGCTCAACCAGCGCCTCGAAAACCAGGGACGGGCGGGCGGCGATGGTGCGGACGAGCGTCAGGCTGGTCATTCGGATCCTTCCATCAATTCGGCCTCGCGCCGTTCGGCATAGGCGGCCAGCCGATCCAGGCTGGCGCTCCAGAAGCGTTCGTAGCGGCTGAGCCACGCCATCGCCTCGCGCATGGGCTCGGGCGAGAGGCGGACGGTGACGGTGCGGCCGTGCTTGGAGCGGACCACCAGCCCGGCCTCGCCCAGAACGTCGAGATGCTTCATCACGGCCGGCAGCTTGATCGCGAACGGCCGGGCGAGCGCGCTGACCGATACCGCCTCCTCGCGTTCCAGCCTTGCCAGGATCGCGCGGCGGGTCGGATCGACCAAGGCGGCGAAGGTGCGATCGAGCTGACTGCTTTCATGGTTTGCCATTGGGTGAACTATACGGCGCGGTTGAGGATCGTCAAGAAGGTGGCGAGGAACCTGGCATGACACGGCATTACGACGCGCTCGTCATCGGCGGCGGCCATAACGGATTGGTCTGCGCCTTCTATCTTGCCCGGGCCGGCATGAAGGTGCGGGTGCTGGAGCGCCGCCACATCGTCGGCGGTGCGGCGGTAACCGAGGCGTTTTACCCCGGCTTCCGCAACTCGACCGCGAGCTACACGGTCAGCCTGCTGCGCCCCAAGGTGATCGCCGACATGAAGCTGCACGAGCGCGGCTTCCGCGTTCTGGAGCGGACGATCTCGAACTTCCTGCCGCTGGAGAACGACTATCTGAAGCTCGGCGGCGGGACGGCGCGAACACAGAAGGAGTTCGCACGCTTTTCGAAGAAGGATGCCGAAGCTCTTCCGGCTTATGAGGCGGCGCTGGAGCGGGTGGCGCAGGTGCTGCGCGATCTGGCGCTGAAGACGCCGCCCAATGCCGGCGGCGGCGTCCCTGCCTTGCTGGCGGCGGCCACCCAGGGGCGGGCGCTGGCCAAGCTGCCGCTGGAGGCGCAGCGCGACATGGTTGACCTGTTCACCAAGTCCGCGCGTGAATTCCTGGAGGGATGGTTCGAGAGCGCGCCGGTTCAGGCCGCCTTCGGATTCGACGCGATCGTCGGCAACTATGCCGGCGCGAGCACGCCCGGATCGGCCTACGTCCTGCTCCACCACGTGTTCGGGGAAGTGAACGGCAAGTACGGAGCGTGGGGTCACTCTGTCGGCGGTATGGGCGCGATCACGGAGGCGATGGCGGCCGCCTGTCGCGAGGTCGGTGTCGAGATCAGCGTCGATGCGCCGGTTGCTGAAGTTCTCATCGACGGCGGCAAGGTTGCCGGTGTGCGGCTGGATAGCGGCGAGGAGATTGCCGCGTCGACCGTCGCCGCCAATGTCGGGCCGGCACTCCTTTATCGGCAGATGATCAAGGCGTCCGATCTCGCTCCCGACTTCCGGCGGCGGATGGCGAACTACAAGGTTGGGTCTGGTACGTTCCGGATGAACGTGGCGCTTTCCGAGCTGCCCGATTTCACCGTCCTGCCCGGCCGCGCGGTGGCCGAGCACCACAGCAGCGGCATCATCATCGCCCCGAGCCTCGATTATATCGACCGCGCCTATGACGATGCCCGCGGCAATGGATGGAGCGACGATCCGATCATCGAACTGAAGATCCCGTCCAGCGTTGATGACAGCCTTTCCCCGCCAGGTCAGCATGTTGCGAGCCTGTTCTGCCATCAGTTCGCACCCGAATTGCCGGACGGGCGCAGCTGGGATGACGAGCGCGAGCGGGCTGCCGACCACATCATCGCGACGGTCGACCGCCACGCACCTAACTTCAGTGCGTCGATCATCGCCCGGCAGATCCACTCGCCGCTCGACCTGGAGCGCAAGTTCGGGCTGGCCGGCGGCGACATCTTCCACGGCCGCATGTCGCTCGATCAATTATGGTCGGCGCGGCCCGTGCTCGGTCATGGCGATTACCGCGGGCCGATCGCGGGGCTCTACATGTGCGGGTCCGGATCGCACCCCGGCGGCGGCGTCACCGGTGCGCCGGGGCACAATGCCGCGCACGAGATCCTCGCCGACCGGCGCTTCCTTGGCCGCTGGCGGCGGCGGAGGTGAGGCGCGATCGCGCTGCCTTCAACGCCGCGATGCGGCGTAGGGGCTGTCCGGCTTCCAGCTGGGTGGCGCGTCCGCATCGGCGACGGTCTCGACGAGGGTGTAGAAGAACGAGTTGAACGTGGCCGCCGCGGCCCAGTCCATCGGCTGGGAGAGATCGTCCTGCGGCTTGTGGTAGCGTGTCTCGTACCATTGCCGGTAGCGCCGCTCCGCGTCCGTGCCCGGACGGTAGCCGAAGACGAAGCCGGTCGCCGGCACGCCTTTCTCGATGAACGGCCAGTGGTCGGCGCGGCGCAGCAGGTTGCGTTCGGGCTCCGGATCGTTCTGGACGGCGATGTTCAGGCCGGCGGCGACGCTGCGCACCTGATCGCCCAGGGTGCTGTCGCCGAGCGCGTGGACCGTCATCAGCTCCAGCGGGAAGATCGGGCGGAGCTGATCGAGATTGATGTCGGCGACGATGCCGGCAATCGGCACGGTCGGGCGATCGACGAAGGCGCGGGCGCCGAGCAGCCCCTTCTCCTCGCCAGTGAAGGCGGCGAAGATCACCGACCGGCGGAAGCCCTTGCCGCCGCGCCGCTCCGCCAGCCGCTGCAGCAGGGCGACGTAAGCGGCATCGTCCAGCGCGCCGTTGTAGAGCCCGTCGCCCGCGACCGGCTCGCCACGGCCGTACCCGTCGAGATGGGCGGAGAGGACGACATGCTCCGCCCGCAGCTTCGGATCGGTGCCGGGCAGCACGCCGATGACGTTGGCCGAGGTGACCGTCGTGCGGCGAAGCGCCACATTGGCGGCGAACCGACCGGGAAGGTCGAAGCTTGGCAGCGGCCTACCGGCGCTTCCCGCGGTGAGGATCGCGGCTGCATCCTGGCCGCTGCCGGCGAGCACCCGGCCGAGCGCATCGGGGTTGAGTGTGGCGACGAGCAGCCGATCCTGCCCGGGCGGGCTGGAACCGACCGGGCTCATCGTCCGGGCATAAGCGACCGGCCAGCGCATCGGCTCGACGGTGAAGCCGGGATCGGCGATCGTGACGATGCCGGCTGCACCGGCCTTTTCGACCGCGGCACCGCGTTCGGCCGCGGTGGTCAGCCCCGCGCGACGCCAGCCGTAGCAGAGCACGATTTTGCCGCGGACGTCGCCCAGCGCGTCGGCCCCGCAATAGCCGCGGAACGCGACCGGGGCGGACGGGGTGGTCGGCATGGCCGAGGACGGGCGCAAAGTGACGTCATGAAGCAACTTGAGCGTCGCGCCAGCGACGCGGATGTTCGTGCCGGAGGGATCGACGCGCAGGTCCTCCAGCCGCAAGGTCTGGAACCAGGTCCCGCCGTCGCCTCCGGGCTTCAACCCCGCCTTGGCGAAGGAGGCGGCCACGACCCGCGCCGCGCGGTCATAGCCGGGCGAGCCGGTGTCGCGCCCCTCCATGTCGTCGCCCGAGAGCGCCTCCGTCGCGCGCCACCATGCTTTGGTGTCGGGATCTGGTATCTCGCCGACGCGCGAGGAGGCCGATGCGGCCAACAAGGCAGCTGCGACAAGGTGCGAGATCATCATCGCAAGGCCTTCCTGAATAAAAATAACTTCAGCTCGGACGCGTTCATGTCCGGGCGACGCGAGACCCGCAACGGCGCGCTTGCTTCGCACCTGCACAATCCCGATGAAGGTGCAGGCAAGTCAAGCGGGAGATCGGTCGCATGCGCGGGAAACACTGGAGCTGGATCATCGGCGCATCGGTCGTTTCGGCTGCGCCGGCGGCCGCGGCGACCTACACGCTGGAGGCGACGCCGACGACGGTGCGCTGGGGCAACTACGACGCGACCGCCACGCCGGCGCTCCGCATCAAGTCCGGCGACACGGTCGTCATGCACACGCTCATCACCAACAGCCCGGCCGGGCTGGAAAAGGCCGGCGTCGCGGCGAAGGACATCCAGCCGAGCCTGCGCGCGATCCACGAGCAACTGAAGGATAAGGGGCCGGGCGGCCACATCCTGACCGGCCCGATCGCCATCGAAGGAGCGGAGCCGGGCGACACGCTGGAAGTCCGAATCCGCAAGATCGATCTCGCCATCCCATACGCCTACAATGCGTTCCGCTACGGCGCGGGCTTCCTGACCGACGACTTCCCGTACGCCAGAATGAAGATCGTGCCGCTCGACACCAAGCGGATGATCGGCCGGTTCGCACCCGGCATCGAGGTGCCGCTCAAGCCCTTCTTCGGCAGCATGGGGGTGGCGCCGCCGCCGGCGTTCGGTCGCTACGACAGCGCGCCGCCGACCATCATCGGCGGCAACATGGACGACAAGGCGCTGGTCGCCGGCACGACCCTGTTCCTGCCGGTGTTCGTGCCCGGCGCCCTGTTCCAGGCCGGCGACGGCCACGCCGCGCAGGGCAACGGCGAGGTCGACATCACCGCGCTCGAGACTTCACTCACCGGCACGTTCGAGTTCGTGTTGCACAAGGCCAATACGCTCGCATATCCGCGAGCCGAGACTCCGACCCACTATATCGGCATGGGCTTCGACGACGATCTTTCGAACGCGACGCGAAAGGCGCTGCGTAACACCATCGATTTCCTGGTCGCGGAGAAGGGCATGACCCGGGACGACGCCTATATGCTGATCAGCGTAGCGGGCGACGTCGAGATCACCGAACTGGTCGACCGCAACAAGGGCGTGCACGTGATGCTGCCCAAGGTGCTGTTCACGGCCAAACGCTGAGTATCACTGGCGAACCGGGCCGGTTCCGGGAAGGCACTGCGCCGGATCGTCGCGGGCAAGCTGGCGGCAATTCCAGAACGACTGATCGCGGCCAAGCTCGACGTTCTTGCGGTAGAGGAACGAAACGGTGCGGAGCGACGGGATCGGCACCGGCAACGCCGCCGGGATCAATTCCGGCCGAGTCCAACCGGCGACGATGCACGCGGGCTTTCCCTTGCAGAGCGCAAAGGCGACGATCGCGTAGCTGCCCGGATAGGCGCGCGGATCTAGCTCGAGCCCGAATTCGGTCCCGCTGTCGTTGGCCAGTCGAACCACATTGCCCTTGAGCGAGGCGGGCGCGACGCCCGGCACGTCCAGCGCCGGCCGGTCCTTAAGCGGGGCGCCTTCGGCGGTGATCGCCTGGACAGCCATTTCCTCGGCGGTAGCAGTAAGCGTTCCCTGTGGCGCAGCCGCTTCGCCGGCGAGGGTCAGCAGGCGTGCGTCCATGACCTCACCGCCCGCATAGCGGCCGGAGAAGGCGCCCGGCTGCCCCCACCATCCCGGCCAGCGGAAGAAGAGGTGGGTGTGGACCTCGGCGATTTTGTCGAGCGAGCCGCTCCAGTACGGCACGACCCAGTCGGTGTGGTAGTGGGTCGCGGTCCCGACCACCTTTTCGACGAAACCGCCCAGTGCCTTTTCGGCGATGTCGCGTGCGCGCTGCCAGGCTTCGGCCGAAGGCGTGCGGGTCATCGCACCGTCGCAGGTGAAGGTGAACTGGCAGCCGGTCTGCCGCTCGGAGCCCTGGAACACGACACCGCAGACGGTCTTGGGGTAAGCGGGATGGCGAACGCGGTTGAGTACGACCTGCGCCACGGCCCGCTGGCCGACCGGATCGTCGCCGGCTTCATACCAGACGGCGGCGGCGAGGCAGGTGAGCGCGCGTTCCCGGTCCGCCGGGCTGCCGGCCGGCATGAAGGGGCGGGCGGGAGCGATCTTGCCGGCGACGAAGGGGATCGCGGCGTTGATCTCACGGGCGCGATCTGGCGTCATTTCGAGCAGAACGAGCGGTTCGATCGCGG
>Ga0160473_100080_pt1 | contig 106530 bp, 101 predicted proteins | sample HID1975I_E11MG_FD_108217 | JGI IMG/M metagenome (GOLD analysis project Ga0160473, IMG submission 108217) | Enriched soil microbial communities from UW Madison campus, WI, USA - HID1975I_E11 MG | ecosystem: Environmental > Terrestrial > Soil > Unclassified | place: USA: Madison, Wisconsin...
AACCGTAACTTACGATTTCGAACGTCTGATGGAAGGCGCTAAACTGCTGAAATGTTCAGAGTTTGGTGACGCGATCATCAAAAACATGTAATCCAGATTCTGGTTTGTATGCGAACGGGAGCCTGAAGGTTCCCGTTTTTTATTATTAGCTTTCGAATGGTTATAAAATTAGTTATAACAACCCCAACTCAAAAACCTGTTGTGCAGGTGATCGTCCCAGATATCGCTAAACTTCATCCTCGAAACATCCCCCAGCCGCTGATCGGTTACCAATGCCAGCAACATAGCGTTGCCCATACAGGGGGAACTTCACCTGCGTGTTGAGCCTCTTTGGAATTATCTCTCACTTACGTTCTGCGGATGGGCGTGATAAATGCAGCTTAAATTACGAATGATAAAAATACCCCTTAAATATGGTAGGTAAACCTGGCGTTCAACTACAATCATAAAACCTTTTTCCTGAGGGGCCATGAAATGCTTGAGGGAAGGTTAGAAGGTATGCTCTGTGGAAAATGTTGTTTTGCGGTTTATGGCAAGGAAGAGTTTATTTGTAAGCTCATAGATTATCTCAAAAACAGCACTGCGGTGTCTTGCGATGTAAGATACATCGGTGGGTTGGATGTCATGGGTAGAATGAAAATAGCTGTAACAGGAAAGATAACAGAAAGTATGTCTCTGTCAGATTTCCAAACTGTTTTGATAAATTGCTATACACCCAGCAAATAAACCTCTCAAACCGCCTCCGGGCGGTTTTTTATTGCCAGGAGAAAGTAATGAAACAATAAAGCAGACAGGCCGCAGCAACCGAAAGGCGGCAATCGCAGGGTAATGAACTGCGCCAGAGTCGCCATGAAGAGAGCCTGCTTTGCATCTGGTGAGGGTTGATTAGAAAAGAAGCACCAGTGACGCAGCGTGATTGCCACTCACGCCCTGGTTATAGCTAACGTGGAGTAGAGACGAACCGGGGTGACAAACTGAACGGCATGATTCGGGTAGTGGCAGCCATGCAAAAGCTCACCTACGGGTGCTGGTGGGCTTGTGTCAAAGAATTTATTACGGCAACACCCGAGAATCGGTAGCAGATTATTAACTCGGTGATTAAGTGCTACGGCGATGGTTGTCAGTGATTAAAAAATAGCCAGTTGTGGTATGATAGACCTCACTCTTAGAGAGGTTAAGAATTATGTCATTCTTCGAATACGCACTTAAACGCGTTGAAGCGGCGACCAAAACAACAGTAACTTGCCCGATATGCGGTCATCACTCTCATCAACCGTCCACAAAAGTACGGCAAGAACTGCCATTGCTCTGCCCTCAATGCAAATCACTGTTTGTCATTCACAGATAATATGCTGATCTGCTGAATATAACCGCCTCTGGGCGGTTTTTTATTGCCCTCACCATGGGCAGAACCCTCGTAATGGCTTAACCCTCATAGGGGATAATCATGATGCGCTATTACGTAAGATAGCAACACCGTAAAGGGGTATCGCACGTTAACGCCGGGTAACATTGAGCGCATGAACCGCTTGAAGGGCGTCAGTGGTCAGTTTTGCCGTCTGCTCGATACCGAGCTTGAGCACCTGATTGCTGTCCGCAATGGCCCGGAAATGCTGAGTTCTGAGCAGATGAGTGAGATTGACGACCCTCTGCGTAGTTTGTCGATCGCGCGCACGAAACAAATTGCATGAAGCATGCATGTGGGGCTACCGCGTTGTAACTCGCCCTGATGAAGATGGCTAGCCAGTCCAACGCTCATCTGCGGGCGGCCATCATTATGGCGTTTTAAGTATTGATTAAGATTTTTTATGTAGTTAAAAGGATTAATCCTGTTAATTATTTTTATTAAATATAATGGTGGTTATTAGTTAATATATTTTTGTGAATAATATCTAAGTGTGTTGGTGGTTGATTGTGCTTGATATGTGGCCATTGTTAGTTTGTTTACGCATTAAATTGTTGATTATACGTTTTTTAAATTTCAATCGAAATTATTATGGCAAAATAAGCTACACTTAAATAGTCAATGCCTTGATAAGAAAAATTAAGGAAGAGATTATTGTTTTTAGGTCAATGCATAACTCCTCAGGATAGCACCAGAGTAAAATGCCACGGCCGATAAACAATATTAACCAAAGGCCATGTGGACACATGGCCTTTACTTCTTGTGTTAGCGAGTAGAGTCTTCGCGGGCTAGCATATTTTTCAAGGATATGGCGGATTAATCCGTTCGATCCGGCATCAAGAGAATTAATATAAAAGTTATAGTCTTCTTTAATTCACAATCTGCAGAGACTATTCGGAATCTGAAGGGTGTAACTGCCATTAAGCGAAACTACCCTAACGGTGAAGAGGTTTATCTTCCAATATCGCTTGCCGGGATTCATTCAGTTACAGATGATCAAATTGAAATATATGTCGCTTCTGATAGGGAACTTTGCCTGGATGAGGTTGAAAACGCAGTAAATAAATTTCTGTTGCCAATGTAAATCCGGGTTAATTAAAAATAAAATTATGTGCTTCAAGCGAGGTTTAATAGATTTGTAACAGTGAGTGCGCACATCTTATGCTAGCATTAAATTATGGTGAATCCCCCTAAGCGGTGGGGCTAATTAACCTGATGACTCTTCTTCATTGACGCTCATCGTGAACGACTGAAGCAGCGGGTCATGGGTGGTTAATCCAAAGGCTCATCGGGAGGCACCCGGCACCATATGCCAAAGCCCTTGCATATATGTAGGGGCTTTTTTATTGCCATCAACGCGTGCAAAACTAACGTGGTTGGGGTGCCATGTGAAGAAATTTGCTAGCGAATCCTATGAGCATGCAGCATCTGCATTATCGGTAGTCTATAATTTCTATACAGTTATGGTTAAGGACAGTTCATCAATAATTGTCACCTTGCTGGAGAACCTGAACAGTAAATGAACCAGAAGAGGTAAAAATGAAAGTTGAAGATCTGACGCAAAAAGCAGAAGAAGATATTGCCGCGCTGATAGCCAAAAAAATTTCAGAACTTCAAAAAAAAACCGGAAAAGAAGTTTCTGAAATTCAGTTTGTTGCTCGTGAAGCAATGACAGGTCTTGAGGGTTATGACGTAAAAATTAAACTTCTTTAATCTCATCTTCTAAAGACAAGGTCGCAACAGCGGCCTTTTTTATTGCGCATCGCATGTGCATTTATGCAATTGATATTCATTATTGTTTGGGGGCTTTCCGGTATATCGTCTCGTTACGGGGCGGCGACTTCGCAGATTTGCGCTATATATGACAATTTCCAGGTACCTGCCGTTTCCGTCCTTCTTCTTGCTATCTCCTCGTCTTTATTTGAAACACCTCCCTAAAAGAAAGGGAACGGTGAGACCTCACAAGCTGTGTATTCCCCTGTTATCGTTTCCTTAGCCTGTCATTAGCCTGGCGCGAGCTATGGAAGTAAAAAACGCCTTTATGAGATTTTCTGCGTCAGCGTCCGCACGATTCAGAACTGGCAGGATCAGGGTATGGCGGTAGCGCGAGGTGGCGGGAAGGGAACGAAGTTAAGTCTGGTTTGCAGAAGTAATCGGTTCTTTTTCACCGCCTTCAATCCCTTGCTCAACCTGCCATACGGTGCGCAATGTTCCGTGTGTGGAACCTGACTTACCACTCGCTCCATCATTCCAACGCCACGGAGAAAGCTATGGCCTAAACAGGTAGGAGACACGAGCTGTCTTCGGTGTTCACTACAGCCCTCAGGGGCTTAAAAGCTCAATCCGAAACCAGCCACTTTGTTATTTTTAGGGTTTTGAATAATGCACTTAATGTATTTTCTTGATTTATTATATGTTTCTCTCGGATACATTCATCTTCTTCCTGAGATAAAGCCTAACGCGAAGCCTATGCCGACAGCGATGAGAATGCTTGTCGTAGGGTATGATTCAACTTTATCCTTCATGTTGTGAGCCCCACTACGAAACGCATCATCGGTTTTAGAAGCATACTTTTTCACTGTTTCTTTAAATTCATTTTCAGACGTCTCGGGTGAATGAGTGAACATGGTATTCTCCAGTGGTTGAGATAATCTATTTCAGTATAGTGAGAAGCATTAGGAAAAGGAAAGGTTCGGGTGAATAACGTGCCTTAGATTATTTTAATCTTACAGGGTTTATTTTATATGTTGTGATATATGGATTCCAGGATGGTCGGTGTTACGGTAGTGAATGCCCTATAGTAATAATATCCCGTAAATTTATGATGCCGGAAGTCCCTTTGATAAAATAAATGAAGGTGTTGATATTCTACAAAATGACAACGGGAAATTGATTATGGGTTTACCTTACAATGATAATACAGAGAAATAGCATAGACGAATCGCGTCTCTTCTTTACTGACATGCGTATTTCACTCATGACTGCACAGATTCCTTTTCGCAAGAGTAAATCGTAAACTCTATAGTTACATATCCTGAACCTTCATGGATGCATGTATTGGTCAACAAATACTGGTCAACGGCTTAGCGATTTTCCTGAGTTAATGTTCATACCTACTTGATTATTAAACGTCAACTTTGTTAGTGATGGATGCACTTGAGGAACACTCATGATCGACACCGCAACGCTTCAAACTATTGCAGCAGGAGCGTCGTCAGACGTCACTCCTGTACAGCTCGCCGACCTCGCCGCTGAGCTTCTGACCGCCCGCCAGCAACTCACTCAGTTTAAAGAGCAGCTAGCCAAAGAAATTCAACTTCCCCTCACCAGTGCCAGCCCGGTATGCGATATCGAAGCCGGATACGCGGCAGGCGTCAACGACAGTAAAGAGGCGATTCGCCGCGCTGGATTTTTGATAGAAGGGGATGACTAAGGCGTAAAACCCGGCAGGACGCCGGGTTCGCTCACATCAAAACCAGTTGAATTTGTCAGAAAGAATGACCACTAACGAACTGGCACATACAAGGTTAATACAAATCACGAATCTGCTGGATACGTTCATGTTATCGAAACCAATACTGCTATGTTGGAATTGTGTTAACAATCCTAATAGCAAATGGCATATCGATCAAATCGGGCCAGTGAAGAGACAAAAAAAAGCCCACATAACGTGGGCAAGAAATACTGGAAGCAATGTGAGCAATGTCGTACTGAATACCTGAGTGATTTGCTCAACTATTCAGTAATGAGAAAGATAATATTTCTCATTGAAGGATGCAACCCCATTTTTTATGTGGCTTGCAGATTCGCGTAATATTCCGAAATATTCGGTGTGATGTTTGTCACAAACTTGCTTTTCTGAATCCTGTGCTAAGCTTTGTGTGTACTTGATTTAATGACAAAAACCATACGGAGAGGAAAACGATGGGAATTTTATCCTGGATTATCTTTGGGCTTATTGCGGGGATTCTGGCTAAGTGGATTATGCCGGGCAAAGATGGCGGTGGCTTCTTTATTACGGTCATCCTGGGGATCATCGGTGCCGTGGTCGGTGGCTGGATCAGCACCCTGTTAGGATTTGGTCGGGTGGATGGCTTTAACTTCGGCAGCTTTGTCGTGGCGGTGATTGGTGCCCTGGTGGTGCTGTTTATCTACCGTAAAGTGCGAAGCTAACCTACGCTTTTGTGAATAAGACCGCCAGTACTGGCGGTCTTTTCATATGGCTTACCACCAGCCGAGCTGGCTGCCGACAACGGCCGCGATGGCGACAATCAGCATTATAATGGTTGTTTTTCTCATTTATCCCCCGGGCGCTGCGTAACCGCCGACAAAAAACCACGTTAAAAAAACGACCGCCGTGATAAAAATGACGATCGGGAAGAGAATACCAAGCCGCATGCGATCACCTGTCCTGAAATAAAAAGCCCGTCGAGTGTACGGGGTTAATCGACATTGAGAAAGGCGGTTTTGCGTTTGCCTTTTTTCTCAATGTACATCGCCGCATCCGCAGCCCGCAGTGCGCTGTCGGCATCGTGTATTGTCGGGTCCACTTCCACCATGCCCAGGCTGGCACCGGGGTAGACAATGTGCACATCCCCCAGCCAGTATTCCCCCGCAATCCGCGCACTAAGCTGGGTTTTTAGCAGAGTTAATGGGGTGTCAGTCCCGCTTTGCTGATCCCTGCAGAGGCTGGCCACCATAAATTCGTCCCCACCCAGTCGACCAACGATCTCGTCGTCACCGCGTCCGTCATTCAACCGCTTACCCACCTCGACCAGAAACTGATCGCCGGTTTCATGGCCGAAACGGTCGTTGATAAGCTTGAAATCATCCAGATCGATATAGGCAATGATGGCGTTGCGATTGAGATGGCGCGCCAGCGAAAAGAGAGTACTGAGATTGTCGAAGATGGCCCGGCGGTTCGGCAGGCCAGTGAGTGCATCGGTATATGAATAGGCTATTAGCGCCGCATTGGCCTCGCGCAGCTGATGCACCAGCGACTCTTTATGAATGTACTGGCCAATGAGTCCGGCAAAGAGTTTCAACACCTGCTCACCGCGTTCACTCAGATTCTGTCGACGGCTGCTGGCGGCGCACAGGGTGCCGTACAGAGAACCATCTGCCAGATGAATCGGAATGCTCATGTAGCTGGTGATGTTCAGCGCTTTTGCCGCGTCGCAGTCTCCCCAGCGTTCGGCCACTTCGTTGCTGAAAAAACAGTCAGAATCGATCGCGCGTTTACACAGTGTCTCGCCCCAGGGCACGCTCAGCCCTTCCGGGATCTGCATATGCTTGCTGTTGCGGGCATACAGGATATGTTGCAGGCGGGCATTGATGTCGACTTTGGTGAGGTAGGTCGACTCCATGTCGGTGACCAGTTCGAGCATTTCGAGCAGCTGGCGCACCAGGCTCTCCAGAGAATGCTCGGTTGCGAGAGTTTCTGAAACACGGGCAAGAATAATATCCGACATGACGCTGCGCAACTCCCCTACAGAAGACCTTTGTACCTGACTGTTTTGCTGAAAGATTCAACTCCGAACAACAGTAAAACATGAATCATGAAAATTTTATATATTCCGGGTGGAGACGACGGATTATGGCGGGAAAAATATGCTGTTAAAGGGCTCACGCGTGAGCGCTCCCTGGTGACACGAAAAGTTGGCTGATATACACTCCGCATTAAGAAAATTCCTGGAATTTCAGTCATCCAAAACGAGGAAATATGTTTCAGTTAAATCCGGGCAGCCTGGCGATGATCATCGGTGCCCGCACGCCAGCAGGGCGTCGCAATATCGGTAAATCCGTCGAGCTGTTTGGCCTCTGCCAGCCTGGGCAGCGTTTTTTGAACCCGGTTAACGGCGTGATGACCGAGCTGCCGCCTGCAGCCGATCGCGCACTGTGGCTGGTGACCGGCAACGTGTTTGCGTTTGATAACCAGCACGGTTTTGCGTTTGTCCGCCCGGAACATCTGCTGCCGCTTACCCCTGAAGACTCGCCGGAAATCCTCGACGCGCTGATGCTGGAGTGACCTACAGCTGGCGGAGCCAGTCGGCTAATACGAGGGCGTGATTCTGCTCGCGGTATTTCGCGCCATACAGCAGCGTCACGGTCTGATGCGCAGCCAGCGTGGCAATGCGCTGGCCCTCGTCCTGATGGTGAGCAAGTTCAGCGCGATAGGCCTCGCTGAAATGGGCAAAATCGAGCACTTCGCTATGAAATGCTTTGCGCAGCTCCGTTGACGGGGTCAGGATCTTGCACCACTCATCGCACGCCAGCTCGCTCTTTTTGATCCCCCGCGGCCAGAGGCGATCAACCAGGATCCGGTACCCATCCTCGCGGCTGGCGTCGTCATAGACTCGTTTGCACTGAATCATTCTCTTGCTCCTCAACCCAGGCGATAAGCGCCGGGAGCTGCATGTCGGAAAATACTTCGATGCCATGCTCGCGAAGCAGGGCTGCGGCGACGCCCATCCCGGCGCGGCGCTGTCCACTAAAGCTGCCGTCATAAATCACCTGACTGCCGCAGGTTGGGCTGCCGTCGGTTAACAGCGCTGCGCGGCAGCCCCCGTCCAGGGCGGCGCGCAGCGCCAGCCATGCGGCAAGCTGATAATGCGCCGTGACATCGCTGCCGTCACTTTCCAGGATGCGCGCCTTGCCCGCCATCACCTCGTCGCCGTTGGCATCAGAGATTTCGGCAGGCAGACGGGGAACCGGCAGCCCGGCGGCAAGCTCAGGGCAATGTACCACCAGCCGGTCTTCTTCACGCCAGCGTCGAAGCTGGGCATTGAGCTGCGCTTTAGCACTGGCGTTGTAGCGAACCTGATGCCCCATCAAACAGGCGCTGACCAGAATTTTTGTTTTCATTATGGTTTATACGTTTCGCAATGCAGGATCACCACGCTATCACACTTTGGCTGAGACTTTTTGCCCACGCAATTTAAGGTGTTGTGATATCAACGAAAGATCGGTAGTGTGAGGCGCCTTATGTTATCAGCTATTTCTCTGGCATAAGGATCCTTGTATGGAACTCTCCGCAGTAAAAGATACGCTCCGAATTGCGCTGGTCGGTGACTATAACCCTGACGTTTTAGCTCACCAGGCGATCCCCCTGGCGATTGATGATGCCGCTGCAGTGCTGGACGTCACGGCCGATTACGACTGGCTGGCGACCACCGAACTGACCAGCCCGGAAGACCTGGTCGGCTACGATGCTATCTGGCTGGTTCCGGCAAGTCCGTATAAAAATACCGACGCCGCATTCATCACTGCCCGCTATGCCCGCGAAAACAGCGTGCCCTTTCTCGGCACCTGCGGCGGATTTCAGCACGCGCTGATTGAGTATGCCCGTAACGTACTGGGCTGGCAGGATGCGGCCCATGCAGAAACCGACACCGAAGGTCGGATGGTGATTGCCCCGCTGGCCTGCTCGCTGGTGGAACAATCCGACACCATCGAACTGCGCGCCAACACCCTGATTGCAAAAGCCTACGGGCAGCACGAGATTGAAGAGGGCTATCACTGCAACTACGGCGTCTCGGCGGAGTTTGCGCTGGCGCTGGAAAAGGGCGATATGCGCGTCACCGGCTGGGACAACCAGGGTGAGATCCGCGCAGTAGAGCTGGTCACGCACCCGTTTTTTGTCGCCACGCTGTTCCAGCATGAGCGGGCTGCACTGGCAGGGCGCCCGGCACCGCTGGTCCAGGCGCTGCTGCGCGCCGCGCAGAATTAGTTTGCAGAGGGTTTACTCTGGCGCGATCTCCCGGTCGCGCCCGGCCAGAACGCCGCAGACCGCCATCACCACCGCCGCCAGCGCACAGGCCAGCAGCGGGATGCGCCAGTCGCCCTGGGTATCGTGGATTTTGCCCATCAGCGGCGGTCCGCAGGCGGCAAGCAAATAGCCGACCGACTGCGCCATCCCGGACAGTGCCGCCGCCTGGTGCGCCGAACTGGCGCGCAGGCCAATAAAGGTCAGGCCGAGGATCATCGTTGCGCCTGAGCCAAAGCCAAAAATCAGCGTCCACATCACCGCCTGGTCAGGCATAAACCACAGTCCCGCGGCACTCACCGCACACATTAATGCCGCCAGTCCGGCAATGCCGCGCTGATCCTTCACCCGGATCAGGATCAGCGGCACCGCAATGCCCGGTGCCGCCGTCGCCAGCTGCAGCAATCCGTGCAGGGAACCCGCCTGGGTTTCGCTGTAGCCGTGGCTCTGGAGGATCGCCGGCAGCCAGCCGATAATCACATAATAAATCAGCGAGTTAATTCCCAGGAACAGCGTTACCTGCCAGGCAAGGGCGGAATGCCAGATGCCACGGTTATGCAGCGCGCGGGCACCGCTCAGGGAACCGGTTGGGCGCTGACGCCACTGCGGCAGCCACAGGATCAATGCCAGCAGCGGGAAGGCCATCAGTATCAGCAGCGCCCCATGCCAGCCTGCGCCGCCAAGTGCCACGGGCACCACCAGCGCAGAGCCCAGCGCGGCGGCTGCCCCCATCGTCAGGGAATAGGCCCCGGTCAGCTTTGCCACCTGACCGGGGAAATCGCGTTTAATCAGCCCCGGCAGCAGCACATTCCCCAGCGCAATCCCGCAGCCAATCACCGCCGTCCCGACAAACAGCAGCGTGGCGTGAGGCAGGGAGCGCAGCGCGATCCCGATAATTATCAGCAGCAGGGCGATAAACAGGCTGCGCTCCATGCCGATCCGGCGGGCAACGCCTGCTGCCAGCGGGGAGATCAGCGCGAAGGCCAGCAGGGGAAGGGTGGTCAGCAGTCCGGTCTGCGCCGTGGTTAACCCATAATCGCTGCGGATGGCGTCGAGCAGCGGCGCGGTGCCGGTAAAGGTGACCCGCAGCGTGGTGGCAATCATCAGGATCCCGGCAATCAGCAGTGCGTGTTGTTTACCGGTGGCAGGCATGGCAGTGGTCATGATTTTCTCTTACGTCGAAATGAGCCCACAGGATACGTGTTTTCAGCGTGGATGAAATCAAGCTAAAATGACAGTTAATCGCTAATATCGGACAACATGATGATTGGACTTGGTCTTGAGGGTTACGATCCTGACAGCCAGCACGATGCGGCGGTGGCGTTTCATGTGCGGGTAGTGGAGGACGAACAGCGCATTCCACGACATCAGCATCGTAAGGGGCAGCTGATTCTGGCGCTGCACGGAGCCATCACCTGCGAGGTGGATAATGCCCTGTGGATGGTGCCCCCGCAGTACGCCGTCTGGATCCCCGGCCAGCTGGCGCACAGTAACAAAGCCACCCCCAGCGCCAGACTCTGCTTTTTGTTTATTGAGCCTGGCGCGGTGACGCTGCCGACGCGCTGCTGCACGCTAAAAATTTCGCCTCTGGTGCGGGAGCTGATCCTGACGCTGGCCGAGCGCAGCCTGGATCCGCTGCAGCCTGCCACCTTGCGACTGGTAGACGTGCTGTTTGATGAGCTGCCACGACAGCCGCAGGAGCAGCTCCAGCTTCCGGTATCGCCACACCCCAAAATTCGACTGATGAGTGAAATGATGGCCGAGGCACCCGCCGCCTGGCAGACGCTGCACCAGTGGGCGCAGCATTTTGCGATGAGTGAGCGCAATCTGGCCCGATTGGTGGTGAGCGAAACCGGACTCAGTTTTCGGCGCTGGCGGCATCAGCTCCAGCTGATAGTGGCCCTGCAGGGGCTGATTAGCGGCCAGTCGGTGCAGCAGGTGGCGCAGGCCCTGGGCTATGACTCAACCACCGCGTTTATCACCATGTTTAAGAAGGGGCTCGGCCAGACCCCGGCCCGCTATATCGCCAGTCTCGCTACGACTTCCCGATAAACAGCGACACCAGCCCGGCGGCAATCAGCGGCCCGACCGGCACGCCACGAAACAGCGCCACGCCGAGCACGGTGCCAACCAGCAACCCTGCAACCAGCGTCGGTTGGGAGCTCATTAACGTCACCCCGCGTCCGCCTAGCCAGGAGACAAACACGCCCACGGCGATGGCGATCAGGGATTTCCAGTTCATAAAGGCATGGATCAGGGTGGACGCCGGAAGCGTGCCGCTGGCGATCGGCGCCATCACGCCAATGGTCAGGATGATAATACCGACGGTGAGACCCTGTTTTTCAATCCACGGGAAAAAGGTGTTGAGCGGGGTTACCCGCACAATAATCAGCACCAGAATGGAAATGGCGACGGTGGTGTTGTGGCTGACAAAGCCCAGCGCGGCGAGGCCCAGGAGAATGAGCAGGGTAGGGTCAAACATGTTGTATTCCTTGCTAAAAAATGAAAAGTAAGCCTGCTTACTTTACGCCCTCGACCGCCGGGATACAGGGGGTTTATACAAAAAATGTGCTGATTTGGGCGAATGCCCGACGCGAGGGAGGTGGGAGTGTGACAGATAATTGGAAACAATCATTTCATGGATTTATTAATAGCTGCCTATATAATATTTAAATTACCTGAAACTTATTGATATTTAACCTGTTATGATTTTTAAAACTATTAATTTATTTACCCGGGAGACCCTATGAACAGGAAGTTCACTGAGATTGATGAAACCATCCGCGAATTAAACGCGTCGACGGATGCGCATTTTAAATGGTTAGTGAAAATATTACGCTTTATTGCTAATCATGACATTGATTTACCGGAAATCACCTGTGATGACGCCCACCAGCGCTGTGAGTTTGGCCACTGGATTAATACCCGATTACAGGAAGAGCGGGAAGGGAAAAACTTCGTGCTGGATATCAGTAAAAAGCATATTCGGGTACATCAGGCTTGCCGCAATATTATTACTGCCATCAACGACAAATGCCAGACCGATGCCGTATTTAACGTATTTGAACAGTCGCTGCTGTCATTTACTGAAGCCTTAACCACTTATAAAGTGCATCTGCTGCAGTTGCGGACCAGTTATGACGCGTTGACCGGATTGCCGCTGCGCCGGATCCTCGACGAATCGTTTACCAGTATGAATAACGAGCTGGGTGCCGAGGGGCTGTACTTATTATTACTGGATGTCGACCATTTTAAAAAAGTGAATGATACTTACGGGCATCTCAACGGTGATATTGTATTGCGTTCGCTGGCCATGAATATGAGTAATAACATTCGCCGGTCTGAATCGATGTATCGCTACGGTGGCGAAGAGTTTATTGTTGTGCTGCATGCCAAAGACGATCGCGAGGCCGTCACAATTGCCGAGCGTCTTCGCCACGACATTGCAGAATTGGATATGGTTGCCGGAGAGCATATTATTCGGATTACCTTTACTGCCGGCCTGACGCGTATTCATCCCGACGAAGCGCTGCGTGAGGTGCTGGAGCGAGCGGATCAGGCGTTGTATATCGGTAAAAAAAGTGGCCGTAACTGCACGCAGTTGATTAATCAACGGCTGGAAACGAAAAAATTCAGTGGCTAAACGAAAGCGGCCAGGAAATTAATCACTGGCTGCTTTTGTTTTCAACCCCTTTCTGCAGGTCTTATTCTCTTCACTAATCGTTGTTCCTCTTCATTCTCCCCGGCAAAATTTCGGCCTGTCTCATGTGCCTGCTCGTTACGGTCATTCTCTGAACTAAGGGATTCGTTCTTTGCAGCGGTACACCCCCCAACGTTAAGCCCAGGTACCGTAATGAAAAAAGACATTTTTGCCCCTCATCCGCTGGCGTGGTCGCTGCTGGTCGCGATCTCGTGTTCGACGCTTGCCGCAGAAAAAAACGCCGCTCCGCTGCCAGAGGATGACGATGTGATTACCGTCACCGCGCCGGTGCTTTCGCCCCTTGAGGTGGTGACTTCGCCGAAAGCGCCCCGCCAGCCGGTGCCGGCCAGCGACGGTTCCGACTACCTGAAGACCATTCCGGGGTTCAGCCAAATCCGCAACGGCGGCAGTAATGGCGACCCGGTTTTTCGCGGGATGTTTGGCTCACGTCTGCGCCTGCTCACTAACGACAGCGAAATGCTCGGCGCCTGCCCGTCACGGATGGATGCCCCAAGCTCGTACATCTCGCCCGAAAGCTATGACCTACTGACGGTGACCAAAGGGCCGGAGACCGTACTCTGGGGGCCTGGCAACTCCGCCGGGACGGTGCGCTTCAACCGCGAACCGCCGCGCTTCGATAAAGCAGGACTCGAGGGAGACGCCAGCTTGCTGTCTGCCTCCAACGATCGTTTCGATGAGAACGCCGACGTCAGCTTTGGTAACGAGTCGGGCTATGTACGCCTGAACGGCAACAAATCAAAATCCGGCGATTACAAAGACGGCAATGGCGATAGCGTGGCCTCGAAGTGGGATAAATGGAATACCGATCTGGCCATCGGCTGGACGCCGGATGCCGACACGCTGCTGGAGCTGACCGCCGGGCAGGGCGATGGCGACGCCAGCTACGCCGGACGCGGAATGGACGGTTCCCAGTTCAAACGCGAAAGCCTGGGCCTGCGCTATAAGAAAGACAATATCGGCGAGGTGTTCGACTCGCTGGATATGAGCGTCTATTACAACTATGCCAACCACATTATGGATAACTACTCCATGCGCTCGCCGGGCACGATGTCGGGCGGGATGCCAATGGGCTCGATGGATATGTCGATGCCGATGGAGAAACAGGTCGATCGCCGCACCGTCGGCGGCAGGATGATGGGCACCTGGCTGTGGCTGGATTACCAGCTGCAAAGCGGCGTGGACATGCAAAATAACACCCATCGCAGCAATGAGGACGACCAGGATGCAGGCTGGCAGGAGGATGCCCGCTTCCACGATTACGGCGCATTCAGCGAACTGACCTGGAATGCCACCGACCTGAGCAAAGTGATTGGCGGTGCGCGTCTGGATAAGGTCGAAGTGGATAATTACACCGGCGTTGGCAGCGACAGCCGCGAAGACACTTTGCCTGCGGGCTTTTTACGCGTGGAGCATAACCTCGGCACGGCATCGGCGATGGTTTACGCCGGGTTGGGCTACACCGAACGTTTCCCGGATTACTGGGAACTGTTTTCACCGACGTATGGACCGGACGGCACCTCGGACGTATTCGACAACCTGAAGCCTGAAAAAACCACCCAGTTGGACATCGGTGCCCAGTATAAGGGCGAACGCACAACCGGTTGGATCTCCGCTTACGTCGGGCGCATCAACGACTACATTCTATTTATCTACGATCCGGACGACAGTCACGTCAGCCAGGCCGACAACGTCGATGCCACCATCATGGGCGGCGAAATGGGAACCTCGTATCAGCTGAACGACCAGTGGAAAACCGACGCCACGCTGAACTACGCCTGGGGCCAGAACACCGACGACCACCAGCCGCTGCCGCAGATGCCGCCGCTGGAAGCGCGTCTCGGTCTGACGTGGGAGAAAGAGAGCTGGAGTTCGACCGGGCTGCTGCGCATGGTCAGCCCACAGCATCGGGTGGCGATGAACGAAGGAAACGTGGTGGGGAAAGACTTTGACCAGAGCGCCGGGTTTGCGATTGTCTCCGCCAATGCGGCGTATAAAGTGAATAAGAACCTGAAGCTGAGCAGCGGAGTGGATAACCTGCTGGATAAAGCCTATAGCGAGCACCTTAACCTTGCCGGCAACAGCAGCTTTGGCTACTCATCGGACACCCCGGTAAACGAGCCAGGTCGTACCTTCTGGGCAAAGATGAACGTGAACTTCTGACCAATGTGACGCCGCCGGTCAGTGACCGGCGGCGGGATTAACTGTTGCTGGTGGCAGATTGCTTATGGAACAGCTCTCTGAACACCGGATAGATATCATCCTGGTCGCGAATGTGCTGCATCGCGAAGTTATCAAACGTGGTTTGCAGATGCTCATACTCACGCCACAGCGTCTGATGGGCGCGGCGGGTGATCTCGATATAGCTGTAATAACGCACCACTGGCAGGAGTTTTTTAGCCAGAATTTCATGACACAGCGGTGAATCATCTGCCCAGTTATCACCGTCCGAAGCCTGCGCGGCATAGATGTTCCACTGCGCCGGGTCATAACGCTCTTTCACCACTTCATCCATCAGCTTCAGGGCGCTGGAGACGATGGTGCCCCCGGTTTCCTGCGAGTAGAAGAACTCGTGTTCATCCACCTCTTTTGCCTGGGTATGGTGGCGGATATAGACCACGTCCACGTTCTTATAGGTTCTGCTGAGGAACAGATACAGCAGAATATAAAAGCGCTTCGCCATGTCTTTGGTGGCCTGATCCATTGAGCCGGAAACGTCCATCAGGCAGAACATCACCGCCTGGCTGGAGGGCTCCGGGCGTTTCTCGTAGTTTTTGTAACGCAGGTCAAAAGTGTCGATAAACGGCACGCGCTCAATCTTCGCCCGCAGCTCGGCGATCTCTCTGCGCAGACGTTCCTCTTCCAGCAGCTGCGCGGGCTCGCTGTTCTCAATGATACCCAGGCTGGCTTCCAGCTCGCGGAGTTCGCGCTTTTTGCCCGCCGTCATCGCCGTGCGTCGCGCCAGCGAGTTCTGCAACGAACGCACCACACTGATGTTGGCCGGTACGCCGTTGGCCGTATACCCTGCGCGGTGGGTTTTGTACTCATTCAACTGCCGGTGCTGGTTTTTCTTCAGATTCGGCAAGGCCAGATCTTCGAACAACAGATCCAGGTACTCATCCTTGGAGATCTGAAACACAAATTCGTCCTGACCTTCGCCATCCTGGCTGGCCTGGCCTTGACCACTTCCGCCGCCGCCCCCGCCGCCTTGTGGACGTTCGATGCGGTCGTTCTGCACAAAGTGATCGTTACCCGGATGAACGCGATGGCGTAAGCCGCCACGCCCCTGATGAAAAATCGGTTCGCTGATGTCGTCCGTCGGGATAGAGACGGACTCCCCACTGTTTACGTCGGTTACCGAACGCTTATTAATGGCCTCGGAGATCGACTGTTTGATTTGCGCTTTATAACGACGCAAGAAGCGCTGGCGATTCACCGTGCTCTTGTTTTTGCCGTTAAGACGCCGGTCAATAAACCAGGTCATATGCCCCCCGTACTGCATTTGCCAACTTTCAGTGCCCGTAAGTGCCGGGGGCATTTCGCTTACCCGGCCTACGGAACATTGTTGTACGCCCGGCAAGCCATGTGCCGCCGGGCTTTTTGGGCTGTTATGACGATTTACGTACGCGCAGATACCATTCGCACAGCAGGCGAACCTGTTTGCGGGTGTATCCTTTCTCCATCATACGGTCGACAAAATCGTCGTGCTTTTTCTGCTCGTCGGTTGAGGTTTTGGCGTTGAACGAAATAACCGGCAACAGCTCCTCGGTATTGGAGAACATTTTCTTCTCAATAACGGTGCGCAGTTTTTCGTAGCTGGTCCAGTTCGGATTACGTCCGCTGAAGTTCGCACGGGCACGCAGCACGAAGTTGACGATCTCGTTACGGAAGTCTTTCGGATTACTGATCCCGGCAGGCTTCTCGATTTTTTCCAGCTCGGCATTCAGCGATTCACGGTCAAACAGCTGGCCGGTATCCGGGTCGCGATACTCCTGATCCTGGATCCAGAAATCCGCATAGGTAACGTAGCGGTCAAAAATGTTCTGCCCGTACTCGGAGTAAGATTCCAGGTAGGCGGTCTGGATCTCTTTGCCGATAAACTCGGCGTATTTCGGGATCAGATAGCCTTTGAGGAACTCAAGGTAGCGTTCAGCCAGCTCTTGCGGGAACTGCTCGCGCTCAATTTGCTGCTCCAGCACGTAGAACAGATGCACCGGGTTCGCCGCCACTTCGGCATGGTCAAAGTTGAACACGCGGGAGAGGATTTTGAACGCAAAGCGCGTGGACAACCCGTTCATCCCTTCATCGACCCCGGCGTAATCGCGATACTCCTGATAGGACTTCGCTTTCGGGTCGGTATCTTTCAGGCTTTCACCGTCATAGACGCGCATCTTCGAGTACATGCTCGAGTTTTCAGGCTCTTTCAGGCGCGACAGGATCGAGAAGCGCGACAGCGTTTCCAGAGTCCCCGGAGCGCATGGGGCATGTACCAGCTCACTGTGGTTAAGCAGTTTTTCGTAAATTTTGATCTCTTCGGAGATCCGCAGGCAGTAAGGCACTTTGACAATGTAAACACGGTCAAGGAACGCCTCGTTGTTCTTGTTGTTACGGAAGGTGACCCATTCCGATTCGTTCGAGTGGGCAAGGATAATGCCGTTAAATGGCAGGGCGGAAATCCCCTCCGTACCGTTGTAGTTACCTTCCTGAGTGGCGGTCAGCAGCGGATGCAGCACCTTGATTGGCGCTTTAAACATCTCGACGAACTCCATCACCCCCTGGTTGGCACGGCACAGCGCACCGGAATAGCCGTAAGCATCCGGATCGTTTTGCGCGTGGTTTTCCAGTTTACGGATGTCCACTTTACCGACCAGTGCAGAGATATCCTGGTTGTTCTCATCACCCGGTTCTGTTTTGGCAATCGCAATCTGTTCAAGAATGGACGGCCAGACCTTCACCACGCGGAATTTGGTAATATCCCCGCCGAAATCGTGCAGGCGTTTTGCGGCCCACGGCGACATAATGGTGCCAAGATAGCGACGCGGAATGCCGTACTCTTTATCCAGAATCTGCGCATCTTCCTGAGGGTTAAACAGGCACAGGGGATGATCGTTGACCGGGCTGCGTTCACCGTTAGCGCTAAGCACGTAAATAGGCACGCGCTGCATTAACGATTTCAGACGCTCCGCCAGCGAGGATTTACCACCGCCTACCGGACCCAACAGATACAGGATCTGTTTCTTCTCTTCCAGGCCTTGCGCCGCATGCTTCAGATAGGAAACGATCTGCTCGATGGCATCTTCCATGCCGTAAAATTCTTCAAACGCCGGATATCGGGCAACAACCCGATTCGAAAACAGACGGGAAAGCCGGGGCTCCTGGGCAGTATCAACCATATTCGGCTCACCAATAGCCATCAATAGTCGTTCTGCCGCGTTGGCATAGGCACTGCGATCTTGCCGACAGATGGTAAGAAACTCCTGCAGTGTGAACTCTTCGTCCTTGGCAGCTTCATAGCGCTGGCGATAGTGATCGAATATATTCATGGCATGCCGTCCTTTCGTTTTTTAGCACAGGAAAAGAGCCGTTCATATGAGTAGTAGAGGCTCCCGGAAGCGGGATCCCTTACACCTCACTGCCAGAGCAGCAACCCGTATGCCAGATCGGGCGCTAAAACTGCGGGGTGATCGGGTATTCAGCTTCTTAAAATTAAGCGTAGATGGCATTTGCAAAACTTGCCTGCATGCAAAATCTAATTTCAATGACATATCAATAACTCATCCAAAAATTCAGCCTTATCCTGAATGGCAAACCCCGCGCCTTCGTCAAACTGTCATCCTGCTGACCGCGTTTCGTCATCTTTCGTGCACAAAATGACCGGTTGGTCAAATTGATTAGCCTGCAAAAAAGTTTTGAGATAGGGAGTAAAGGGCGGTTACACTCCATTCGCTGATTATTTGACTACAGGAAAAAAGGATTGTGACCAAACTCAAACATCTGGCATTGGGCGTTCTCGTTGCCGCTTCAGTGGGGGCCGCTCATGCGGAAAACCATTGGTCCGTTGGCGCAGGCGTCGGCGTGATTAATAGCCCGTATAAACAATACGATCGCGACGTGTACCCGGTTCCGGTTATTACCTATGAAGGGGATAACTTCTGGTTCCGTGGACTGGGTGGGGGTTACTACCTGTGGAATGACCAGACCGACAAACTATCGATCATGGCCTACTACTCGCCACTGCACTTCAAGCCGGGAGACAGCGACAGCTATCAGATGCGTCAGCTCGACAAACGTAAGAGCACCATGATGGCGGGCCTCTCTTATGTCCATAACACCGAGTATGGCTTCCTGCGCACCGCGCTGGCGGGAGATACCCTCGACAACAGTAACGGCTTCATCTGGGATCTGGCGTGGCTGTACCGTTATACCAACGGTGGGCTGACTCTGACGCCGGGGATCGGTGTAGAATACAGCAGCGAAAACTACAACGACTACTACTACGGCGTGTCGCAGCGTGAAGCCAATCGCAGCGGTCTGAACAGCTACAACGCCGACGATGGCTGGAACCCATACCTCGAGTTGACGGCAAGCTATAAATTTGCCACTGACTGGAATGTGTACGGTACAGGCCGTTACTCGCACCTGAGCGATGAAGTAAAAGACAGCCCGATGGTCGATAAGTCCTGGGCCGGACTGTTGTCTGTGGGCGTGACCTACAGTTTCTGATTGTGCATTTTTATAGTGCATTCTGTGCATCACAACGGGGCGCTTGCGCCCCGTTTGCATTACGGTGGAGCAGACAAACCAGGAGAACGTGATGAGCGAAAAAACCGTGACCTTCGGCGACGGCGTTGTGCTTCCGGCTATCGGGCAGGGCACATGGTATATGGGTGAGCAGGCGGGTCAGCGCCGTCAGGAAGTGGCTGCCCTGCGGGCGGGCATCGATCTCGGGCTGACGCTCATCGATACCGCAGAAATGTACGCCGATGGCGGGGCAGAAGAGGTGGTCGGCGAGGCAATCAAAGGCCAGCGCGATAAGGTGTATCTGGTCTCCAAGGTTTATCCCTGGAATGCGGGCGGGCAAAAAGGGATTGCCGCCTGTGACGCGAGCCTGCGTCGCCTGGGCACCGATCGTATCGACCTCTATCTGCTGCACTGGCGCGGGAATTATCCGCTGGCGGAAACCGTCAAATTGATGGAGACCCTGCAACAGCAGGGCAAGATAGGCCGCTGGGGTGTATCAAATCTGGATTACGCAGATATGCAGGAGCTGGGGCAGGTGCCGGGCGGTCATCACTGCGCCACCAATCAGGTGCTCTATCATCTGGCCTCACGCGGTATCGAGTACGATCTTCTGCCGTGGTGTCAGCAGCAGCAGATGCCAGTCATGGCTTATTGTCCGCTGGCGCAAGCCGGGCGTTTACGCACCGGGCTGATGAATCATCCGGTCGTACAGGCGATTGCGCAGGACTACAACGCCAGTGCGGCGCAGGTGCTGCTGGCGTGGGTTGTCAGCCACCAGGGCGTGATCGCCATTCCTAAAGCCTCCTCAATCGAGCATGTGGCAGAAAATGCGGGTGCGCTGACGATTTCGCTGTCCGCCGAGGCGTTATTACAACTGGATCAGGCCTTCCCGGCTCCGGGGCAGAAAACGGCATTAGATGTGGTGTGAATTCATGTTAATGCCCTCTCCGGGAGGAAAGGGCAATCGCGCGGGGATTAACGCTTCACAATGTGAATTGTCTGTCCCAGACGTGAAGGCTGTGCTTCACGTGTGGTTTGCGGCTCGCTGACGCAGGCGGTTTCTACGCACACGAAGGTTTTGTATCCGTCATCCGGTACGTCACCCATGCTCACCGACAGCGCCGGGCCCGGGTTCCAGCCGACCACATTGCTGTGATGCTGGTGGATGACTTCAATGCTGCGGTTAAGCGCCGCATCATGAATCACGCTGCAGGCTTCCGGGTTCAGATAAACGCGGTCAGTACGATCCGGGAAGGCCTGGGTGCCGTCGCTCAGATTGCCCTCTTTGGCGTTATTCACTTTATCGATAAAGGTATCGCCCAGACCGCTCACCGTTACCGCCGCAATATCACCCACGTTGAAGTAAGTGTGCAGGGCCGAGGTGGTCTCAAATTCGCCGTGCGCTTCCAGTTCAATTTCGCAGGTTTTGCCCAGCGTAAAGTGCGCATACAGGGTGAAGTCGTGCGGCCAGAGCTGACGTGTCTCATCGCTGCTTTGCAGTTCAAAGGTCAACGCCACGCCGGAATTGTCTTCGCTATGGTTTTTCAGCGTCCACGGAAGGTTGCGGGCAAAACCATGGGACGGTAAGCCCTGTTCAGCCGCCGGGCCAAACCACGGCCAGCAGATGGGCACACCGCCGCGAATGGCTGCGCCTTTCTTAAAGGAGGAAATGTCACTCAGCCACAGGGCTTCGACTTCACCTTCTGGCTGCCAGGAGAGCAGATGCGCGCCATGCAGGGCGACGGAAGCCTTGACCTGCGGGTGATCGACAACGATGACTTCAGCATCATCAATCTGACGGCGGGAGAGCACAGGGGTAAGTTGTTCGACTACCGGAAGTGCAAAAATTTTTTTAATCATTACGCAATCCTCTGTCTTTTAAAGCCATAAAAAAAGGCGACCGAGGTCGCCTTTTTGGGTCAGAATCTCCAGAACTTATTTGGAGATGTGAGCGACCAGGTCCAGTACTTTGTTAGAGTAACCAGTTTCGTTGTCGTACCAGGAAACCAGTTTAACGAAGTTGTCGTTCAGTGCGATACCGGCTTTAGCATCGAACACAGAAGTGCAGATTTCGCCGTTGAAGTCGGTAGAAACAACGTCATCTTCGGTGTAACCCAGAACGCCTTTCATTGGGCCTTCAGAAGCCGCTTTGATTGCTTTCTTGATTTCTTCGTAAGACGCTGCTTTTTCCAGACGAACGGTCAGGTCAACTACAGACACGTTTGGAGTTGGAACGCGGAACGCCATACCAGTGATTTTACCGTTCAGCTCTGGCAGTACAACGCCTACAGCTTTAGCAGCACCGGTAGAAGAAGGGATGATGTTCTGAGCTGCGCCGCGGCCGCCGCGCCAGTCTTTGTGAGACGGGCCATCAACAGTTTTCTGAGTAGCGGTGGTTGCGTGAACAGTGGTCATCAGGCCTTCAACGATACCGAAGTTGTCGTTGATAACTTTAGCCAGTGGTGCCAGGCAGTTGGTGGTGCAAGATGCGTTAGAAACGATATCCTGGCCAGCATACTTCTCGAAGTTTGCGCCTTTAACGAACATCGGAGTGTTGTCTTTGGAAGGACCAGTCAGAACAACTTTCTTCGCACCCGCAGTGATGTGTTTACGTGCGGTTTCGTCGGTCAGGAAGATACCTGTTGCTTCAGCAACAACATCAACACCGATTTCGTTCCACTTCAGGTTAGCTGGATCTTTTTCAGCAGTAACACGGATGGTTTTGCCGTTAACAACCAGGTGGCCGTCTTTCACTTCAACGGTGCCGTTGAAACGACCGTGAGTTGAGTCGTACTTCAGCATGTACGCCATGTATTCAGCGTCCAACAGATCGTTGATACCAACGATTTCGATGTCAGAACGTTCCTGAGCAGCACGGAAAACAATACGGCCGATACGGCCAAAACCGTTGATACCTACTTTGATAGTCATATATTCCACCAGCTATTTGTTAGTGAATAAAAGGTTGCGTGTAAAATTACAAAAACCTTACGCAGCGTCAAGCGGAATCGTGTCAATCATTGCGACAAATCAATCCTTCGCATTACCTTTGTTCGATTGACTCGCCTCACATTCCCTTTGAGCTTGCACACATGTGGGGGCTGCGCCCGGAAGTTTAAAGGGCTCCCCATATAAAAATGTGGAGTAGATCACATTTCGCTGCGTGCCTGTACGCGACGAGTAAGTTTAGAACAAAAGTTCATACTTCATTGTTAATATTTTGTTAGAATCGACGTTAAAAGTTGTCTGTTTCAACGGCGAGATGTCAGCATATGTCGAATAAACAAAACCCAGAAGAACTCAAAAAAAACCTCACAGAAATGCAGTTTTACGTGACGCAAAACCGCGGCACCGAACCGCCGTTTACCGGGCGTTTGCTGCATAATAAGCGCGATGGCGTATACCACTGCCTGGTGTGCGACTCGGCACTGTTTAACGCCCAGAGTAAGTACGATTCAGGGTGCGGCTGGCCAAGCTTTTATGAGCCGGTCAGCGAAGAGGCTGTTCGTTACCTGGACGACACCACTCATGGTATGCAGCGCATCGAGATCCGCTGCGGGAAATGTGACGCGCATCTCGGTCACGTCTTCCCGGATGGTCCTCAGCCGACCGGCGAGCGTTTCTGCGTCAATTCTGCCTCGTTAAGCTTCACCGATGATCAGAATGGCGACCAGACGAAAGGTTGAAAAATCGATTCAGCAAATTATTCCTTTGGAGCCAGGGTGAGCATGAATATTGATGAGATGATTAACGGCATGACGCCAGAGGTATATCAGCGGCTGGTGACGGCCGTTGAGCTCGGTAAATGGGCTGATGGCGTGGCCCTGACGGCGGAACAAAAAGAGAATTGCCTGCAACTGGTGATGCTGTGGCAAGCGCGTCATAACACCGAGGCGCAGCATATGACCATCGACACCCAAGGTCAGATGGTGATGAAGAGCAAGCGGGAGCTGAAAGAAGATTTCGGTATTACCCCGAAACCGATCGCGACGTTTAAATCGTAACTGCTTCAAAGGCCGGGTAGGGCGTAACCACCACCCGGCTCAGTATACGTTTAGTGCTTAATCCCCAGCGACTCTGCCAGCTGTTTCGCCAGCTGGTTATTGTCATCCGCGCCATACTCCCAGAACATCGCGCCGGCCAGTCCCTTCGCTTTGATGTACTCCGCTTTAATGGCGACCGAGCGCGGGTTTTCGTAAGAGAGGGCAAACAGCGCCTTGCCCTCGGCAGACTTAACGGACAGCCACGGCACCTGAGCCTGCTCGTCCCAGTGCTCGGTAAAGCGTTTCTGTGGATCGTTTATCAACGTCTTCACGATATCGTTGTACTTCACATAAGTATCTTTGGTCAGGTCGTAACCCAGCGATTTGAACAGGCCAATCTCCTGCGGGCCAAAATAGGGCTGCGTCACAGGATTCTTTTGTGCATCCGGCTTACTCCAGTCGATACCCGGCTCAACGGAGCGCTTCGGTACGCGACCATAGAAACCGATGCCCAGGTTCATCTGCTGCGGCTTCAGTCCTGCGGCCAGATAGTTATTGACCACAAAGTCGACGCTGTATTTATCCGCTGCGGCGACGGTTGGCCAGGCGCTGGAATCATACAAATTGGCGTTGAAATACTGTGTCCCGTAGGCCATGTCGTAGGTCATCAGGTTGATGTAATCCAGCAGCGGTGCAACCGCCTTCACGTCGACCCACGTTTTTGGGCTTTCCGCGTTGGCACCCACGGCGATAGTGACCAGTTTATTCTTGCCGAACGCCTCGCGCAGTTCTTTCAGCAGCGCGGTGAAGTTATCCCGATCCTCAGGCTTGCTGGCGACCAGGCCCCATGCGCCATTCACCGGGTACTCCCAGTCGAGATCGATGCCGTCCAGGCCGTATTTTTTGACAATTTCCTGTGCAGAACGAATAAATACCGCCCGGGTCCCGGCGGTAGACGCTGCGCCCGAGAAGCCACGCGCGCCCCAGCCGCCAACGGAGAGCAGCACCTTGAGATTTGGGTTTTGTTTACGCAGGGTGGGGATTAACGCTAAATCGGCAGCGACCTTCGGCGAGAGCCAGATTTGATGGAGTTTAGTGGGATCTTTCAGCGCGGCGTTGGGTTCATCTTTCTCATCGTTATAGACCAGACCAAATGAGTAGTTGAGATGGGTTATCTGACGCACATCCAGGGTGTTGATATCGCCTCCCGGTCCGGCGGTGACATCGCCACCCCCGTTAAAATAGCCGACTGACATCAGGGGGCTGGCGGACACAACACAGGCGCAGAGCAGGGGCAAGGCTGCCAGTAATGGCAAACGTTTCATAGCGGTTCCTCTTTGACTTTGACGTTAAAAAAAACAAACACGCCACGTAATGGCGTGGCAAAAAAGTGCCAAAAAAGAATAGCATTGCCGCTTCGTTGGGAGTGCGAGGGAGTTCACTTTATGTGATTTACAGGAAATTGCTGCGTAGCGATGGAGTGGTATTTTGTTGGCCGGGTAAGCGCAGCGCCACCCGGCAAAAGCAGCTAGGCCTGCGTCTCCAGCCAGTCTGCCAGCGTATACAGGGTTGCGCCTTCTGCCGCCATCTCCATAAACGCATGGTTGCTGTCCTTCGGCTGAATATTCACCCCACGACAGCCGTCGGTGATGACATTCACCGTATAGCCCAGCTGGAGTGCATCCAGCACGGTAAATTTCACGCAGTAATCGGTCGCCAGACCCATCACGATAAGCGCCTCGATCTCATGATGGCGCAGCCACTGATCCAGCCCCGTTTTCTGCCGGTGGCCATTATCAAAAAAGGCGCTATAGCTGTCGATGTCCGGGTTTTCACCCTTCTGAAAGACGGCATCCAGGGCAAGGCTATCCAGCAATGGATGCAGCTCGGCACCTTCGCTATGCTGCACGCAGTGATCGGGCCAGAAGGTTTGCGGCAAACCATCCAGCTCGCCCTGGGTGAATGGCTCGACGTTATGCTGACTGGCAAAACTGCCGTGATCCGCCGGATGCCAGTCCTGGCTGGCGACCACCGCCTCGCCACGCGCTTTACACCACGCAATCAAGGTATTCGCCACGTCGACGGTACTGTCGCCTTCGGCAACCGCCAGCGCGCCGCCAGCGCAAAAATCGTTCTGCAGATCGACCAGTAACAGAGCCCGTTGTTTCATGCTGCCTCCTTATTCGTCTGGCGTCAGTTCGCCGCGCAGGTTTTGCATCATCGCTGTGCGGATCGACTGCACATCCAGATCCTGACTGAGTAAGTAGTGAAGTTTAGTCAGCGTGGCCTCTACCGTCATATCAAAGCCGCTGATGACTCCCGCGTGGGCCAGCGCGTTTCCGGTGGCATAGCCACCCATATTCACTTTGCCGGACATACACTGGGTCAGGTTCACCACCACAATCCCGCGGCTGCTCGCCTCCTGCAGCTCTTTCAGGAACTCACCGTTCTGTGGCGCATTGCCCACACCGTAAGAGCGCAGGATCAATGCTTTGACCGGCTGGCGCAGGAAGTTACGCACCACGTCGGCAGAAATGCCGGGATAAATGGTCACCACGCCAATCGGCTGGGGGGTGATCGGATGAACCACCAGCTCGCCAGCGGTGTGGGGAGCCGGTGGGGTGCCGAGGCGGCGGATGTGGATCCCGGCCTCCAGCAGCGGGGCCAGGTTCGGCGAGGCAAACGCGTCAAAGCCGTCGGCATGGGCTTTGGTGGTGCGATTCCCGCGATACAGGCGGTTATTGAAGAACAGGCTAACTTCGTTAATCGGGTAGTTCGCCGCCACGTACAGGGAATTCAGCAGATTAATCTGCCCGTCGGAGCGCAGCTCCGCCAGCGGGATCTGCGACCCGGTAACGATCACCGGTTTACCGAGATTTTCCAGCATAAAGGAGAGCGCCGAGGCGGTAAACGCCATGGTGTCGGTGCCATGCAGGATCACAAAACCATCATAGTCGTCGTAATGGGCCTGAATATCCTCGGCAATATGCAGCCAGTCTTCCGGCGTCATATCGGACGAGTCCATCAGCGGGGCATATTCATGGATGGTAAAGTCCGGCATCTCCGGGCGATGGAATTCGGGCATCAACGCCAGCTGGCGCTGCAGGTGACCGGAGACCGGAATATAGCCATTTTCAGAACGCTGCATACCGATCGTACCGCCGGTATAGGCCACATAAATTGATTTCTTCTGCATGATGTAATGTTCTTGAGCTTCAAAGAAAAATCCCCTCTTTACGGAAGAGGGGATGGGGATTAACGCACGTTCGCGCAGGTGAGGCAGAACGCGTAGCGATTTTGCGGATCGTTAAAGGCAGCCAGCTTATCGCCTTCGGCTTTCACCGCTTTTGCGGCCACCGCCACCGGGGCTGGCAGGTAAGCCTGAATCGCTTCTGGCAGCATGGCGCGCACGGAGCCGGAGAAGTTGTTCATCAGCATATCCACAAACGACGGCTCGTCCTGATAGAAGTCGATATGCCACTGCTTCAGTTTGGCCAGCTCGGCGGCTTTCGCCACGGCGTCATCGAAATCACCCAGGTTATCCACCAGACCGTTGTTCTTCGCATCCTGGCCCGTCCAGACGTGGCCCTGCGCGATCTCGTCGATCTGCTCGGGCGTTTTCTTCCGCGAATCGGCAACCAGGGTGATAAAGCGCTTGTAGCCGTTCTCGATACTGAGCTGCATCATCTGCGACACTTCCGGCGGTAACGCTTTAGTGACGGCGATATCCGCCAGCGGCGACGTCGCCACCCCGTCGGTATGCACGCCCAGATAATCCAGGCTGTTTTCCAGGGTATTAATTACCCCAAAGATGCCGATAGAGCCGGTCAGGGTGCTCGGGTTCGCCACGATGTAGTTCGCCGGGGTTGAGATCCAGTAGCCGCCCGAGGCCGCCATCCCGCCCATAGAAACCACCACCGGTTTGCCCGCCGCGCGGGCGGCTGACAGTTCAGCGCGGATCACTTCTGATGCGCTAACGCTACCCCCCGGGCTGTTCACCCGCAGCACAATCGCTTTCACTTTTGGATCGAGGCGCGCGTCGCGGATCTGCGCGGCAGTGGTATCGCCGCCGACGTTACCTGGCGTCTCTTCACCATCCATGATCGCCCCGTTGGCGAACACCACGGCGATGCTTTCACCCACATCGGACGGCTTATTCGCCTGATAGTCGTAGAAGCTAACCGCGCTGTAGTTTTTATCCTCTTTGCTCCAGCCGAACTCCTTGGTCAGGGATTTTTCAATCTCGGCGCTGGAGCCCAGGGCATCCACCAGTTTGTTATCGAGGGCATACTTCGCGGTATCGCCATCGGCTTTACGCAGCCCGTCGAGCATCGCCTGCGCGCCAGGGAAGACCTGAGCGGGGGTGATCTGACGGTTTGCGGCCACGGTAGCGAGATAGTTCTGCCACAGCTCGCCAATCCAGCGGCTGTCCGCTTCGCGGGCGGCAGGGGACATATCGTCGCGGATAAACGGCTCAACCGCTGATTTGTAGGTCCCGACGCGGAACACGTGGGTGGTCACTTTCAGCTTGTCGAGCAGGGATTTGTAGTAAAGGCCATTGGTGGCGAAACCGTGCAGATCGACGGTACCCTGCGGTGAGAGCCACACTTTATTGGCAAAGCTCGCCAGATAGTATTGCCCCTGGCTATAGTTGTCGCCCACCGCAATCACCGGTTTGCCGCTGTCGCGGAATTCGCGCAGCGCTTTGCCGATATACTGCATGGACGGCTGATCGGCTCCGGCGAAGTTCTTCAGGTCGAGCACGATGCCGGTAATGTTGCGGTCATCTTTTGCCTGCCGGATTGCATCGACGATATCGAACAGGGAGTTTTCCTGCAGTCGATCGCCGCCTGCGCCAAACAGCTGGCGGCCAATTACCCCGAGTCGGTTGCTGGTTGAGGGTTTATCCACCACCACCCCGGCGATATCCAGCAGCAGCGCCCCGCGCCCGGCATGCTGCGACGAACTGCCGCTGCTGAGCTGCATCCAGACGCCCACGCAAACCATCACTAACAGGATGAAAAAGAGGTTCATCACCAGATTACGGACGAAATTCAGTAGTCGCCACGTCCATTTAAAAAAGCCGGCAATAAATCGCCAAAGGGTTCGCATGTATTCTCCCTGTCCAGGTTATGACCTTTCCCGTCGCCACAGGACGGTATTGTCGGGCTATCGTAATGACCCAACCGCCACTTGTCAGCAGGAATCGCCCGCCAGGCTGTAACAAAATCTGCGGTCGTGTTAATTTCGGGTAAATTTTAAGACAGGAGCTAACCCATGGATGCACTCGAACTGCTTGTTAACCGCCGTAGCGCGTCGCGTCTGGCGGAGCCCGCACCGGCGGGCGAACAGCTGGACAATATCCTGCGCGCCGGGATGCGTGCCCCCGATCATGGCACGCTACAGCCGTGGCACTTCTTTGTTATTGAAGGCGAAGGCCGCGAGCGCTTCAGCACTCTGCTGCAAAAAGGGGCCGCCGCCGCCGATCCGCAGGATGAGAAAGCGATTGAAAAAGCGCGCAGCGCACCGTTCCGTGCGCCGATGATTATCGCCGTGGTGGCCAAATGCCAGCCGCAGCACAAGGTGCCGGTGTGGGAGCAGGAGATGTCCGCAGGCTGCGCGGTAATGGCAATGCAGATGGCCGCCGTCGCGCAGGGCTTTAACGGTATCTGGCGCAGCGGTGCCTTAACCGACAGCCCGATTGTCCGCGAGGGCCTTCACTGTGGTGCAGATGATAAAATCGTCGGTTTCCTCTATCTCGGTACCCCGCAGCTGAAAGCCTCGACCACCGTCTCCGTGCCTGATACCTCGCCTTTCGTCACCCATTTCTGATGTGACGCCACAAAACTGTCTGGATCCTGAGCAAGTACCGCAGAATTCAGACAGTCATACTTACCACGTAATGGAATGAGCGTTAACATAACGTCATTGCTATAAAAGGAGATTGTCTATGAGCGAGCAAACCATTCGTTTAACGCAATACAGCCACGGAGCCGGTTGCGGTTGTAAAATTTCCCCCAAAGTGCTCGAAACCATTCTGCACAGCGAGCAGGCGAAGTTTGTCGACCCGAACCTGCTTGTTGGCAACGAAACGCGCGACGACGCTGCGGTGTACGATTTAGGTAACGGCACCAGTGTTATCAGCACCACCGATTTCTTCATGCCGATTGTCGACAATCCGTATGACTTTGGCCGCATCGCCGCCACCAACGCCATCAGCGACATCTTTGCGATGGGCGGTAAGCCGATCATGGCAATTGCGATCCTCGGCTGGCCAATTAACACTCTCGCGCCGGAGATCGCCCGTGAGGTGATTGAAGGCGGACGCTTTGCCTGCCAGCAGGCGGGAATTGCCCTAGCGGGTGGGCACTCGATTGATGCCCCGGAACCGATCTTTGGCCTCGCGGTCACCGGCGTGGTGCCGACCGAGCGCGTCAAACGCAACAGCACCGCCGAGGCGGGCTGCAAGCTGTTCCTCACCAAACCGCTGGGCATTGGCGTGCTCACCACCGCCGAGAAAAAATCGCTGCTGCAGCCGGAGCACGTTGGGCTGGCGACAGAGGTGATGTGCCAGATGAACCTGGCGGGAGCGGCGTTTGCCAATATCGACGGCGTGAAAGCAATGACCGATGTGACGGGCTTTGGCCTGCTGGGACACCTCAGCGAAGTGTGCCAGGGCGCGGGCGTGCAGGCACAGGTCTGGTATCAGGATGTACCGAAGCTGCCGGGCGTCGAAGCCTATATTGCCCAGGGCGCGGTCCCGGGCGGGACGCAGCGTAACTTTGCCAGCTACGGCCACCTGATGGGCGACATGCCAACTGAGTGGCGCGATCTGCTGTGCGATCCGCAAACTTCCGGCGGCCTGCTGCTGGCGGTGACGCCGGAGGCTGAAGCCGAAGCCCAGGCCACCGCCGCCGAGTTTGGCATCACCCTGACCGCCATTGGCGAGCTGGTGACCGCCCGCGGTGGTCGTCCGATGATTGAGATCCGTTAATTCAATGCGGTTATTTATTGCCGAAAAACCGAGCCTCGCTCGCGCCATCGCCGACGTGCTGCCTAAACCGCACCGCAAAGGCGATGGTTATATCGAATGTGGCAACGGGCAGGTGGTCACCTGGTGCATCGGCCACCTGTTAGAGCAGGCCCAGCCGGATGCTTACGACAGCCGCTACGCGCGCTGGAATCTGAACGATCTGCCGATCGTGCCGGAAAAATGGCAGCTCCAGCCGCGCCCGTCGGTGACCAAACAGCTGAACGTGATAAAGCGTCTGCTGCAGGATGCCGCCGAAGTGATCCACGCCGGTGACCCGGACAGGGAAGGGCAGCTGTTGGTGGATGAGGTGCTCGATTACCTCAGCCTGGCGCCTGAAAAGCGCAAGCTGGTGCAGCGCTGCCTGATTAACGATCTCAACCCACAGGCGGTTGAACGTGCCATTTCACGTTTGCGCTCGAACAGCGAGTTTGTCCCGCTGTGCGTCTCGGCGCTGGCCCGGGCTCGCGCCGACTGGCTGTACGGCATCAACATGACCCGCGCCTACACCATTCTGGGGCGTAACGCGGGCTATCAGGGGGTGCTCTCCGTCGGACGCGTGCAGACCCCGGTGCTGGGGCTGGTGGTGCGCCGCGATGAAGAGATCGAGAACTTTGTCGCCAAAGACTTCTTCGAGGTTAAAGCCCATATCGTCACCCCGAAGGACGAACGCTTCACGGCGATCTGGCAGCCGAGCGACGCCTGTGAACCCTATCAGGACGAAGAGGGTCGCTTGCTCAATCGAACGCTGGCCGAGCACGTCGTTAAGCGCATTGACGGCCAGCCAGCCATCGTCACCAGCTATAACGATAAACGGGAATCAGAACCTGCACCGCTGCCGTTCTCCCTCTCCTCGCTGCAGATCGAGGCGGCGAAACGTTACGGAATGAGCGCGCAGAACGTGCTGGATATCTGCCAGAAACTGTATGAAACCCATAAGCTGATCACCTATCCGCGTTCCGACAGCCGCTATCTGCCGGAAGAGCATTTTGCCGGTCGTCACGCGGTGCTGAACGCCATAGCCGCCCATGCGCCCGATCTGGTGCCGCAGCCGGTGGTGAATCCAGATATCCGCAACCGCTGCTGGGACGATAAGAAGGTGGATGCCCACCACGCCATCATCCCGACGGCGCGCAGCAGTTCCGTTAATCTGACCGACAACGAAGCGAAGGTTTATCACCTCGTTGCGCGTCAGTATCTGATGCAGTTCTGCCCGGACGCGCTGTTCCGCAAGTGCGTCATTGAACTGGAGATTGCCAAAGGCAAGTTTGTGGCCAAGGCGCGCTTCCTTGCGGAGGCGGGCTGGCGCACGCTGCTGGGCAATAAAGAGCGTGATGAAGAGAACGATGGCACGCCGTTACCGGTTGTGAAAAAAGAGGATGAGCTGCTGTGCGAGAAGGGCGAAGTGGTCGAGCGTCAGACCCAGCCGCCGCGCCACTTTACCGACGCTACGCTGCTGTCGGCGATGACCGGGATCGCCCGCTTCGTGCAGGATAAAGAGCTCAAGAAGATCCTGCGCGCCACCGACGGTCTGGGAACCGAAGCCACCCGCGCCGGGATCATCGAGCTGTTGTTCAAGCGCGGTTTTCTGCATAAGAAGGGGCGGTCTATCCTCTCGTCGGATGCCGGAAGGGCGCTGATCCACTCCCTGCCGGAGATGGCTGCCAGGCCGGACATGACTGCGCACTGGGAGTCGACCCTGACTCAGATCAGCGAAAAACAGTGCCGCTACCAGGACTTTATGCAGCCGCTGGTGGGGACGCTATTCGATCTGATTAACCAGGCGCGTACTACGCCGGTGAGGGATTTTCGCGGTATCGTTGCGCCGGGCGGCGGCGACAAGAAGAAAAAGTTTAAGAAGAAGAGTGCGGCGTAAAAAGCACGGTTTTCTCCCTCTCCCTGTGGGAGAGGGTCGGGGTGAGGGCCCCGACCGCACAGAACTATAGTTTAGATCACGCCCTGACCCATCATCGCATCCGCCACCTTCACGAATCCGGCAATGTTCGCCCCGCGCACGTAGTTGGTTTGCTTATCTTCCCCGCCGTACTCGACGCAGGCATGGTGAATATCCAGCATGATGTGATGCAGACGCGCATCCACTTTCTCGGCTTTCCAGCCCATACGGGCGGCGTTCTGCGCCATCTCCAGACCGGAGGTCGCCACACCGCCAGCGTTAGCCGCTTTACCCGGTGCAAACAGTACGCCCGCCTGCAGGAAGAGGTCGGTGGCTTCGATGGTGGTCGGCATGTTGGCACCTTCGGCAACCGCTTTCACGCCGTTAGCGATCAGCTGGTGCGCCGCATCCACGTCCAGTTCGTTCTGGGTGGCGCACGGCAGGGCGATATCCACCGGCACGGCCCACGGCTGTTTGCCTTCCAGATAGGTGAGGCCGAACTCACGGGCGTAATCCGCCACGCGACCGTCGCGGCTGGCTTTGATTTCGCACAGACGCGCCAGTTTTTCAGGGGTGAAGCCCGCTTCATCGACCACGGTGCCGCTGGAGTCAGACGCGGTGATCACGCGCGCGCCAAACTGCATCGCTTTTTCGATGGCGTACTGGGCCACGTTGCCGGAGCCGGACACCGCAACGCGCATCCCTTCAAAGCTCAGGCCGTGACGCTTAAGCATCGCTTCGGTGAAATAGACCAGGCCGTAGCCGGTGGCTTCCGGACGGATCAAGCTGCCGCCGAAGGAGAGGCCTTTCCCGGTAAAGACGCAGGCGCTGTTGTTGGAGAGTTTTTTCATCATCCCGGCCATAAAGCCCACTTCGCGACCGCCCACGCCGATATCCCCGGCCGGTACGTCGGTATCTGCGCCCAGGTGACGGTACAGTTCGGTCATCAGCGATTGGCAGAAACGCATCACTTCGCCTTCGCTTTTGCCTTTCGGATCAAAATCGCTGCCGCCTTTGCCGCCGCCCATAGGCAGGGTGGTCAGGGCGTTTTTAAAGGTCTGCTCAAAGCCGAGGAACTTGAGGATCGACAGGTTTACCGACGGGTGGAAACGCATGCCGCCCTTGAACGGGCCGATAGCGGAGTTGAACTGCACGCGCCAGGCGCGGTTAACCTGCACCTGATTGCGGTCATCGACCCATACCACGCGGAACTGGATCACGCGCTCCGGTTCAACCAGGCGTTCAAGCAGCGACATCTGACGATAGCGGGGGTTTTGTTCCAGGAATGGCCACAAGGTGGTCATGACTTCCCGTACCGCCTGAGCAAACTCGCTCTGATGTGGGTCACGCTGCTGAACGCGGTTCAGAAAGGATTCAAGAGAGTAAGCCTGGTCCATAACTATAAGTTCCTCTAATATATTGGGATTATTTTATTTGTAACAAAAATGTGCGTGATGTTGTGTTTTTCGACTATACCACCCGTTGCGCTTTGAGGCGCAAGCAAAATTTCCGCGTCCAGATAAATTCATTAAACGTGCCGGGTCATAACAAAAAACGATGACGGACAGGATTAAAGCTTCGGGGGATTTTTACCGTTATAGTCATTATCAGGAAACAACAGGAAGAGGCGTCGATGAACCGTTTTGTGATGATTGTTGTACTTGGGCTTTTTGCTGCGGGCAGTCAGGCCGAGCAGCGGTTTGGCTCGAACGTGGATGTCAGCGTGCCGCCAGAGGTCTTTAGCTCCGGCGGTCAGCGTGCGCAGCCCTGCAATCAGTGCTGCATCTATCAGGATCAAAACTATTCAGAAGGGGCGGTGGTGAAAGCCGATGGCGTGATGTTGCAGTGCCAGCGCGATCCACAGGCGATCAGCACGAATCCGCTGGTGTGGCGGCGGGTGAGAGAATAAAGGCTTCCAGCAGCGGGATATCCGCCGGGGCTAAATCATAGCTGAAGGCCTCCTGCGGCGTACACCACACCAGCTGGCTGTGGTAATGCGCCACCGGTGTGCCGACAAAGTGCGCCACGTGCCAGGCGTGAAGATGGATCAGCCGTTGGGAGACTTCGCGTTGATGGCTGGCGACGTAGCGGGTCGGCTGTGTCTCGATACCCAGCTCCTCGCGCAGCTCGCGGATCAGTGCCGCGGGCTGGGTTTCACCGCTTTCGACTTTGCCCCCGGCAAATTCCCACATCCCCGGCTGGTCGGCGTGCGTCGGGCGCTGCGCCAGTAAAATTTTGCCATCCCGTTCGAGAATAGCGCAGACAACATCGAGTGTTTTTAGCATGGTCATCAATAATGGTTGTCAGAAAAAGAGATATTATTTGCGGACTTAACCGATACCCGTGAGGTTCCTGTGAACGAAACGCCCCCTGCCTGGGTTAAACCCATCGAATCGATACCCGCCAGTTTAACGCCGATTGCCAGGATGCAGAAAAAACATTACGGCGCGGTGCTCAATCCGCTGCGCTGGTGGGGAAGAATGCCCCGGCTATTCTGGCTGGTGGCGCTGTTCGTTGGCTTTCTTGAACGCCGTAAATCGCCCCTCAAACCGGTGCTGCGCTCCCTGCTAATGACCCGTATCTCGCAGGTGTGCCACTGCGCGTTTTGTATCGATGCCAATTCCCTGCGGCTGGCGGAACGCTGCGGGGCGCTGGATAAAGTGCAGGCGGTACAACACTGGCGCGACAGTGCCTTATTCAGTGAGGAAGAGCGCGCCGCGCTGGCCTACGCCGAGGCGGTCACCGCCACACCGCCCGCGGTGGACGACGCCATCAAAGCCCAGCTCTGCCGCCACTTCGATGCCAATGCCATTACCGAAATGACCGCACTTATCGCGTTTCAGAATCTGTCGGCACGCTTCAATGCGGCGCTGGATATCCCTGCCCAGGGGCTGTGTTCCCTCCCGGGAGAAAACCGCGATGCTTGATCGTCATCTTCATCCCCGTCTCAAGCCGCTACTCAACCAACTGGTGGCGAGACTCGATAAACCCGGCATTACCCCCGATGGCATCACCCTAATTGGCTTTGCGATCGGGGTGCTGGCGCTGCCGTTCCTGGCGCTGGGCTGGTATCTGGCGGCGCTGGTGGCTGTCCTGCTGAACCGCCTGCTGGACGGACTGGACGGGGCGCTGGCGCGGCGGCGCGGGTTAACCGATGCCGGGGGTTTTCTCGATATCGCCCTCGACTTTCTATTTTATGCCCTGGTGCCGTTTGGTTTTGCGCTGGCCGATCCCCTCAACAACGCGCTCCCGGCGGCCTGGCTGCTGTTTGCGTTTATCGGCACCGGCAGCAGTTTTCTGGCCTTTGCGGCGCTGGCGGCCAAACACGATATCGACAATCCAGGCTATGCCCATAAGTCGTTTTACTATCTGGGCGGGCTGACGGAAGGGACGGAAACGCTGCTGATGTTTGCGCTGTGCTGCCTGTTTCCGGCGCACTTTGCGTGGTTAGCGTGGGTATTTGGCGCGCTGTGCTGGCTGACCACCGCAACGCGCATCTGGAGTGGGTATCTGACGCTGAAAAACACTCAGCGCCAGTAGGACGTGTTACAGGGAGCTGTCTGGCCCGCGCTCGCCGGTTGAGAACGGGTTCTGCGGATGACTGCTCCACTCGTACCAGCCCCCGTCGTAGACACCGACATTCTTCCAGCCCATCGCCCGGGCGTACATAAAGGTTTCGGAGGCGCGCCAGCCGGTACCGCAGTAAAACGCCACCTGCTGATCCGGCAGAATGTTCCACTGCTTCCACATGGCGGCGATGTCTGCCGCGCTGCGCATGGTGCCGTCCGGGTTGTGGAAATCTTCCATATGGGTGGCGTCGCTGCCCGCGTGACCCCAGCGGGCGCCTTTGATTTCACCCTTCGGCTTGATGTAGCTGTAGCCGCTGGTGACGCCGGTAAATTCCGGCCACGAGCGGATGCTGACAAGCGACGCGTCTTTGCGATGCAGCAGGCTGCGGGCCTGTTCCATATCCAGCATCAGCTGCGGCTGACCCGGGATCGGCGCGCCAAAGTCAGGCGCTGGCTTGACGTTGTCCGGCGTCCCACGCTCAACCGGCAGCTTCGCATCATCCCAGGCTTTCCAGCCGCCATCCAGCAGACGCACGTCTTTCACCCCGGCATACAGCATAATCTGCGCCACGCGCGCGGCGGCATACACGTCGCGTCCGTAGAGGATCACCGTGGTGTCATGGCGGATCCCATGTTTTGCCAGCATCGCTTTCAGATCCGCATCGGAGACTTTATTCCACAGCGGCTCGCTTTCGACTTCGTTGGTGTCGATATAGCCCGCGCCGGGAATATGGTTCAGCAGGTAAAATTTAGGCGCGCCCCAGGCGGCTTCAATCACCTTCCACTCCCCGGCAGGGGCGGCGGAAACCGGTTTACCCTGCTGGAGTTGATGCAGCCACTGGGGATAAACCAGCTGTTCGAAATGGGTAAGACGCTGGAGGCGATCCGGCGTTTGCAGGGCATCGCTCAGCAGCGTGACGTGGGTAAAACCCGCCTGCGCCAGCCGCGTTTTGACGGCCTGATTATCCCCCTCGTTACCGTATAAGGCGACCGGGGTGGTTGGCGTCAGCTGGTGCTGGGTCGCCCAGGTTTTCAGCTGGGTATCATTCATCGCGCCAAGCCAGCTGGCGGAGAGATTCAGAGCCGCGGGTTCATGCCCGGAAGGGCCGTTCAGCGCCTGCGGCCAGCCGTTATAAAAGGCGCTGGCGCGGGTATCGATAACTGCGCCCTGCTGCTGTTGCAGCTGTGCGAGGGTCAGGGAATGCGCCATGTCAGCGGCAAAAGAACAAAAAGAGGCGAGACCTAAAGCGGCGGTCAGCGCGGTCAGTTGAGAAACACGTTTCATCGAAATGCCCGTACGGAAAGAAAAGAGCGCTGATTGTGGCAACCTGTGCAACAGAAAACGTTGCGTTGGCGCAGGTTGCAGCACGATTCATTGCCAGTTTGCGATTGGCAGGACGCAACCGTCGACGGGAACGTCGGCCTCGTCGTGCGTCACCTGCACCACGGGGATCCCGCGGGCGCGCACTTCGGCAAACACCCAGCGGCGAAACTGCGACCGCAGGTGTTGATCCAGTCGGCTAAAGGGCTCATCGAGCAGCAGCGCCTGCGGCTGGGCCAGCAGGGCGCGCAGCAGGCTGACTCTGGCACGCTGCCCCCCGGAGAGGGTGGCGGGATCGCGGTGAAAAAAGCCCTCCAGCTCGGCGGCATCGAGTGCATCCCTCACCTGCGCTTTGCGCGCGTGACCTTTGATCGCCGCCGGCAGCGCCAGCAGTAAATTTTGCCCGACGCTGAAGTGCTCGAAAAGTAACGGATCCTGAAACAGCAGACCCAGCCCGCGCTGTTCCGTCGGCAGGCCGTCGCAGCGCCGGGCGTTGATCCACAGCTCCCCCTCGGCGCCAAAATCGCCGGGCAGCGCCCCGGCCATCCAGGCGAACAGCGACGATTTGCCACTGCCGGACGGGCCCATCAGGGTGAGGATTTCGCCGGGCTGCACGGTAAAACTGACCTTCTTCAGCAGCGTGGTCTGGCCCAGAGAAAGCGAAAAATCGTTGACCATCAGCATTAACGTAACCCCTGTCGGAAGCGGCCAATCAGCCGGGATAAAGCCACGCAGGCGGCGAAGACCAGCGCGGGCAACAGCAGTTGCCACAGCGCCTGTGCTGCCAGTACTGCGCTGCTGCCTCCGCTGCTGAGCGCCACGGCCTCGGTGGTAAACGTGGTCACCCGTCCGCTGCCCAGCCACAGGGTGGGCAGATACTGCGCCATGCTGACCGAAAACCCGACCGCAAACGCGGTGAGGGCCGGGCGGAGCATCTGCGGGCATTTAACCAGCCAGAAGATTTTACCCGATCCCCAGCCGAGCGTGCGGGCGATGAGGATCAGACGCGGATCGAGCCTGCGCCACGCCGGCTGCATTACCAGCAGCATCCACGGCAGCACCCACAGCAGATGCCCCCACAGCACGGCAATAAACTGCCCGTCGAGCTGCAACGCCAGCGCCAGCTGATACTGCCCGGCCACCAGCGGCAGGGCGGGCAGCGCCAGCGGCATCCACACCCACAGCGCCCCGCGCTGCGGTCCCCACTCCAGCCACAGCAGAATGACCCCCAACGCAATAGCGGCAGAGCACAATCCCAGCGCCAGGCTGGTTGCGGCGTTAGTGCTGGAAAACGTGCTCTCACCTGCCACAACGGCCAGCACCACCACGCTGAGCAGCCCAATGAGCGGCAGCAGCAGGCCGCAGGCGCGACCCGTCACCAGCGGACGCGGGGCCGAACGCCCCCCCGAAACAGCCGGGATTGTGCGCCTCCAGCGCCGCCAGCCGACAAACAGCGCGACGGCGATGATTTCCAGCAGCACCAGCAGGATCACGCACAGCAGCAACCCTTTGGCCTGCTGGCCGGTATCGCCCTGCGAGAGCCACTGCCAGGCCAGCACCGCCAGCGTGGGCGGGTTGCCCGGGCCGAGGATCAGGGCCACATCCACCACCGACAGCGACCAGGCGATCGTTGCCAGCATTACCGCCCCGAGGGCTGGGGCAATGGCGGGCAGGATCAGCCAGCGCAGCGCCTGCCAGCGGCCATAGCCCATCGATCGCAGCACGGTGACTTTCTGTGCCAGCTCTTTTTCCGGCAGCGAGGCGTAAATCGCCCAGATCACAAAGGCGCTCTCTTTCACTGCGAGCGTCAGTCCCAGCCCGACGCCGTAGGGATCCATCATCGGCGAGCAGAAGGTGCAGACGCGGTACAGGGCGCCGCCTTCGGCAAACATCAGCAGCACGCTCACCGCAAAGGCCACGTGGGGGATCGCCAGCAGCCACGGTAACTGGGAGCACAGCCGCCGCCAGCGGGTGCCGGGCCACAGGGCGGCAACCACCGCCAGCGCCAGCATCAACGCTCCGGCGGCGGCGATGAGCGTCGAGACCAGGGTGGCGATAAGCGCCTGCACAAGCTGGCTGTCCGCAGCCAGCGCCCGCCAGTTGTCCACCGAAAAGACCGGTGGCAGCAGCAGGGCGAGGGCGGGCAGCAGCGGCAGATAGACGGCTATCAGCAGCAGCCAGGCAAGCCAGCTTAGTGGGTGCCGTAGCGGCGCAGCCATTCCTGCTCCAGTGCATTCACCCAGGCGGCATGCGGTTCGCCCAGGGTGGTAGGTAACCCGGTTGGGATAAACTGACGCAGCGCGGTGGCTTCCGCGGCGGGCAAGGCGTCTGGCGCAAGCACGCTCGGATCCCCCCAGTTGGCCGGATCCGCCTTGCGGATCTGCGCCTGTGGCGAGAGTAAAAAGTTTGCGACCACTTTCGCGCCCGCAGTAGCGGAGGCATTCGCCGGAATCGTCACAAAATGGACGTTGCCAATCATCCCTTGCTGAAAACCAAAGCTGTAGCTGTCCGACGGCAGCTCTTTGCTGCTGACTTTTTGCCGGGCGTGGGCCGGGTTAAAGGTGATGGAGAGGTTCAGGCTTCCGGCGGCCAGCAGGGCATCCATCCGCGCGGGCGATGGAGGGAAATCTTTACCGTTGCGCCACAGATGCGGGTGCAGTTTATCCAGATACGCCCACAGCGGGGCCGTTACGGCGGCGAAGGTGGCGCTGTCCGGCGGCTGCTTCAGGGCGTCGGGCCGGGTGGTTTGCGTCAGCAGGATCTGCTGCAAAAATGCGGTACCGGTAAAATCGGGCGGGCGCGGGTAGGTTATGGTACCGGGGTGCTGGCGGGCATACTCGAGCAGCGCCTGAGGGTCTGCCAGCGGTTCGGGCAATTGCTGGCGGGTGGCGATAAAGGTGAGCTGCGCGCTGCCCCACGGGGATTCTGCCCCCTCGGTCGGAATGGCAAAATCCTCCGTGACCGGTTTAGTCGTGTCGACATAGCGCCAGTTGGGGAGCGTCTGCGCCCAGCCGGTCTGTAACAGCCCGGCGCTTTTCAGGGTGCGGAAGTTTTCCCCGTTCACCCAGAGCAGGTCGACAGAGCCGTTGGTTTTTCGCCCAGCACTGGCCTCGGTCTGGATGCGCTTCACCGCATCGGCGGCATCCGCCAGACGGACAATTTTCAGGGTGATGGCGTAGTGGCTTTTCATCTCGCCGCTGACCCAGTCGAGGTAGCGGTTCACCGCGGCATCGCCGCCCCAGGCGTTAAACCAGACGGTCTGCCCGCGGGCGTCTTCTTTGATTTGTTGCCAGCTGTCATCAGCCAGCGCCGGGCCTGCAAGCAGCAGACCGGTCAGTAACATGCAAAAACACACACGGCGCATTATGCCCCCTGTTATGGAGAAGGTCGGGAAAAGCGGGCGAACAGCCAGCGGGTAACGAGCGGCAGCAACCCCAGCAGCGTAAAGGCAAAAACCACGCCGGGCGAGAGGATATCACGCAGTGAGGCAATCTGCCCCAACTGGTGTCCGGCATTAAGATAGACAATGGCACCGGGCAGCATTCCTGCCTGACTGACCCACCAGTAGCGGCGCACCCCCAGGGTGGTGATGCCTGCCAGCAGGTTCACCAGGAAGAACGGAAACAGCGGCATCAGGCGCAGGGCAAACAGATAAAACGCCCCGCTGTTCGCTACCCCATCATTGACGGTACGCATCGGCCCGGCAAAGCGGCGTTGGACCCAGTCGCGCAGCAGGTAGCGGCTGGTCAGCATCGCCAGCGTCGCCCCAAGCGTAGAGGCGAACGACACCAGCAGGATCCCTGGCCAAAGGCCGAACAGCGCCCCGCCGAGCAGGGTGAATACCGTCGCACCCGGTACGGACAGGGCGGTCACCAGCACGTAGGCGACGAAAAAGAGGGCCGCGCTTAGCAGCGGTGACTGCTGGCAATAATCCAGCAAAGCCTGATGGTGCGCCTGCAGGGATCCCAACGTCAGTGCGCCGGACGGTAATTGCGTAACGATAATGACAAATGCGCCCAGAAGGGCGCACAGGAGGGTGATTTTACGGCCGTGCGCGGTCATCCATTACACGCTGAATTTGGCCCACACCGGGGCGTGATCGGACGGTTTTTCCATGCTGCGGATCTCATAGTCGATCCCGGTTTCGATGCAGCGTTCGGCCAGCACCGGGCTTGCCAGCAGCAGGTCAATACGCAGGCCGCGGTTGTCATCAAAGCCTTTGGAGCGGTAATCAAACCACGAGAAGCGGTCCAGCGTCTGTGGGTTGGCGTGGCGGAAGGTATCCACCAGACCCCAGTCCAGCAGACGTGCCATCCACTCGCGCTCTTCCGGCAGGAAGGAGCATTTCCCTGTGCGCAGCCAGCGCTTGCGGCTGTCTTCGCCGATGCCGATATCCAGATCGGTATGGCTGATGTTCATGTCGCCCATGATCAGCACTGGGTTCTCTTTTTTCAGCTCGGTTTCGAGGAACGACTGCAGATCCTGGTAAAACTTCTCTTTTGCCGGGAACTTCAGCGGGTGGTCACGGCTTTCGCCCTGCGGGAAGTAACCATTGATAACGGTGATGTTCCCCAGCGGTGAGGGGATTTCCGCCATGATGATGCGGCGCTGGGACTCTTCGTTATCACCCGGAAATCCACGACGTACGGAGACCGGCGTCTCTTTGGTCAGCAGGGCCACGCCGTAATGGCCTTTCTGGCCGTGGTAAAAGACGTTGTAACCGAGCTTTGCCACCTCTTCGAGAGGGAACATATCGTCGTGTACTTTTGTCTCCTGCAGGCCAATCACATCGGGCTGATGTTGCTCGACGATGGCTTGCAGTTGGTGAGGACGGGCGCGCAGGCCGTTGATATTAAAAGAGACAAATTTCATAGTCGCTGCCGGTGCAAGGTGAATAGTGCAAGGATGGTAGCAGAATTTCGCCTGACTGACTGCCGCGCTCACGCGGGAATCGCCAATTACTGCGACAGTTTTCGCCGACAGTGCAATTTTTGCACCGTTCTGGCGCGTGATGCCCTGCGATGGCGCGTAAAGGGTCCACAAATTTCGCGAGCGATCACAATTCCAGAATTATATTTGGCTTCTGAATAATATTTCTGTTTTTCCTCCGGTAAAGCCGCGCTTGCTGCAAAAATATTCACTTTTTATGCAATAACAGTGAATAACTCCATGTCGTAACCTGTTGATATTTCTGCTCCACACCTCGTTTATGCATTTTTTCCGCTGGCTGGCACGATCGCTGCAATCTACATTTACAGCGCAAACACATAAATATTTAACATTTAATCAACCTTTTGTTTACCCGGATGAGGTCGCTATGTCTCTGTCAATTACGCGTGAAAACTTTGATGAATGGATGATGCCGGTTTACGCCCCGGCGGCTTTTATTCCGGTTCGGGGAGAGGGCTCACGCCTGTGGGATCAGCAGGGTAAAGAGTACATCGACTTTGCCGGGGGAATTGCGGTCAACGCGCTGGGCCATGCCCATCCGGCGCTGCGTCAGGCGCTGAATGACCAGGCAGCGAAGTTCTGGCATACCGGTAACGGCTTCACCAACGAGCCGGTCCTGCGCCTGGCTAAACGCCTGATTGACGCCACCTTTGCCGAAAAAGTGTTCTTCTGTAACTCCGGGGCCGAAGCCAACGAAGCGGCGCTGAAGCTGGCGCGTAAGTACGCCCATGACAACTTTGGCATCCAGAAGAGCGGGATTGTCGCCTTCAAGAATGCCTTCCACGGCCGCACGCTGTTTACCGTCAGCGCAGGCGGTCAGCCTGCTTATTCGCAGGACTTTGCCCCGCTGCCGCCGGATATTCGCCATGCGGTATTTAACGATTTGCAGTCCGCCAGCGAGTTGATTGACGACACCACCTGCGCGGTGATCGTCGAGCCAATGCAGGGCGAGGGCGGCGTGCTGCCGGCTGATATTACCTTCCTGCAGGGGCTGCGCGAGCTGTGCGATCGCCACAACGCGGTGCTGATTTTTGATGAAGTGCAAACCGGCGTGGGGCGCACCGGCGAGCTGTACGCCTATATGCACTACGGCGTGACCCCGGACGTGCTCTCTACCGCTAAAGCGCTCGGCGGCGGCTTCCCGGTGGGGGCGATGCTGACCACCGACAAATTCGCCCGGGTAATGACCGTCGGCACCCACGGCACCACCTACGGCGGCAACCCGCTGGCGTCGGCGGTCGCAGGTCAGGTACTGGATATCATCAACACTCCGGAAGTGCTTAACGGCGTGAAGCAGCGCCATGACTGGTTTGTCGAGCGTCTGGACGCCATCAACAGCAAAACCGGCCTGTTCAAAGAAATTCGCGGTCTGGGCCTGCTGATTGGCTGCGTTCTTACGGACGAATTCGCCGGAAAAGCTAAACTTATTTCACAGGAAGCGGCAAAAGCGGGCGTGATGGTATTGATCGCCGGGGCTAACGTGGTGCGGTTTGCGCCTGCGCTGATCGTAAGCGAAGAAGAGGTCCAGACCGGGTTAGATCGCTTTGCGCTGGCCTGCGAACAGGTGAAATCCGGGGTGTCATCATGATGGTCATCCGTCCCATTGAGCGCGGGGATCTTCCCGCCCTCATGCAGCTTGCTGGTAAAACAGGAGGCGGGCTGACCTCGCTTCCCGTCGATGAACAGACACTTTCAGCGCGCATTGAGCGCGCCCTGCAAACCTGGCAAGGGACGCTGCCGAAAGGCGAACAAGGTTATGTGTTTGTATTAGAAGAGTCCGACACCGGCACCGTGGCGGGGATCTGCGCCATCGAAGTGGCGGTGGGGCTTAACGATCCCTGGTACAACTACCGCGTCGGTACCCTGGTGCACGCCTCGAAAGAGCTGAACGTCTATAACGCGCTGCCGACCCTGTTTCTCAGTAACGATCACACCGGCAGCAGCGAGCTGTGCACCCTGTTTCTTGACCCGGAGTGGCGTAAAGAGGGCAACGGCTACCTGCTGTCGAAATCCCGCTTTCTCTTTATGGCCGCTTTTCGCGATCGTTTTAACGACAAAGTGGTGGCCGAGATGCGCGGCGTAATTGACGAAACCGGCTTCTCCCCGTTCTGGGAAAGCCTCGGAGAGCGCTTCTTCTCAATGGAGTTCAGCCACGCCGACTATCTATGTGGTACCGGACAGAAAGCCTTTATTGCCGAACTTATGCCCAAACACCCGATCTATACCCACTTTCTGAGCGAGGAAGCGCAGGCGGTCATTGGCGAAGTCCATCCGCAAACCGCCCCGGCGCGCGCAGTGCTGGAGAAAGAGGGCTTTCGCTACCGCAACTATGTCGACATTTTCGACGGCGGCCCAACGCTGGAGTGCGATATCGACCGGGTGCGGGCGATCCGCAAAAGCCGTCTGGTGGAGGTGGCTGAAGGCCAGCCCGCCCCGGGCGAATGGCCAGCCTGCCTGGTCGCCAATGAACAGTATGACCATTTCCGCGCCACGCTGATCCGCGTGGACCCTGATTGTGAACGTCTGGTGCTGACCCCCGCGCAACTGGATGCCCTGAAATGCAGCGCAGGCGATCGTATTCGCATGGTACGCCTGTGCCCCGAGGAGAAAACGGTATGAACTTATGGATTAACGGTGACTGGGTAACGGGCGAAGGTGAGGCGCGGACGAAACACAATCCGGTAGGGCTGGAGGTGCTCTGGCAAGGGGCGGACGCCAGTCCCGCGCAGGTTGAACAGGCCTGTCGCGCGGCACGCAGCGCGTTCCCGGGCTGGGCCCGACTGCCGTTTACCGCTCGTCAGACGGTTGTGGAGAAATTTGCTGCCCTGCTGGAAGCCAACAAGCAGGAGCTGACCGCCATTATCGCCCGGGAAACCGGCAAACCCCGCTGGGAGGCCGCAACCGAAATCACGGCGATGATCAATAAAATTGCCATTTCAGTAAAGGCGTATCACACCCGTACCGGCGAGCAGCATACCGAGATGGCCGACGGTGCGGCCACCCTGCGCCATCGCCCGCACGGCGTGCTGGCGGTCTTCGGGCCGTATAACTTCCCCGGCCATCTGCCGAACGGCCACATCGTGCCGGCGCTGCTGGCGGGCAACACGGTGATATTCAAACCGAGTGAGCTGACGCCGTGGAGCGGTGAGGCGGTGGTGAAACTGTGGGAGCAGGCCGGGCTGCCGCCGGGCGTCCTCAATCTGCTGCAGGGCGGGCGCGAAACCGGGCAGGCGCTGAGTGCGTTGGCCGATATCGACGGGCTGCTGTTTACCGGCAGCGCCGGGACCGGGTATCAGCTGCATCGCCAGCTGGCCGGTCAGCCAGAAAAAATTCTGGCGCTGGAGATGGGCGGCAATAATGCGCTGATTGTTGACGATCCGGCCGACATCGATGCGGCGGTGCATCTGACGATTCAGTCGGCCTTTATTACCGCCGGACAGCGCTGCACCTGCGCGCGTCGCCTGCTGGTGAAGCGCGGCGCAGAGGGCGATGCGTTTCTCGCCCGGCTGGTCGAGGTAAGTGCCCATCTGCTGCCTGGCGCATGGGATGACAGCGATCAGCCGTTTATCGGCGGACTGATTTCAGAGCAGGCGGCAAAAAATGTCTATCACGTCTGGCGCGAGCATGTGGCCCGCGGTGGCCAGTCGCTGCTCGATCCGCGTCTGGTGAAAGCAGGTACCTCGCTGCTGACCCCGGGGATTGTGGAGATGACCGGCGTGGATGACATACCGGACGAAGAGACCTTTGGCCCGCTGCTCTGTGTCTGGCGCTATGACGATTTTGAGCAGGCCATTGCGATGGCTAACGGCACCCGCTACGGCCTGTCGTGCGGGTTGATTTCGCCAGATCGTGAGCGCTTCGACCAGCTGCTGCTGGAAGCGCGGGCCGGGATCGTTAACTGGAACAAACCGCTGACCGGTGCGGCCAGCACGGCACCGTTTGGTGGCGTAGGCGCATCCGGTAACCATCGCGCCAGCGCCTGGTATGCGGCGGACTACTGTGCCTGGCCGATGGCGAGCCTTGAAACCCCGGCCATTGTGCTGCCGGAACAGTTGAGTCCGGGCCTCGATTGCGTACGGGGGAAGCGCCATGAAAGCGCGTGAAGTGAACTTTGACGGGCTGGTGGGGTTAACGCACCACTATGCCGGGCTGTCGTTTGGTAATGAGGCCTCCACCAGACACCGTTTTCAGGTTTCTAACCCGAAGCTGGCGGCGAAACAGGGTCTGTTAAAAATGAAGGCGCTGGCGGATGCGGGCTTTCCTCAGGCGGTGATCCCGCCGCAGGAGCGGCCTAACGTCGGCGTGCTGCGCCAGCTGGGTTTTACCGGCACTGACGAGCAGGTGGTGGAAAAAGCCGGAACGCAGGTGCCGCAGCTGCTCTCCGCCGCCAGTTCGGCCTCGTCGATGTGGGTGGCGAATGCCGCGACCGTGGCGCCCTCGGCCGATACGCTGGATGGCAAAGTGCATCTGACGGTCGCCAACCTGAATAACAAATTTCACCGTGCCAGCGAAGCAGTGACCACCGAACAGGTGTTGCGGGCGATTTTCCGCGATGAGCGGCGCTTTAGCGTACATACCGCGCTCCCGCAGGTGGCGATGTTCGGCGACGAAGGGGCCGCCAACCATAACCGCCTCGGTGGGGACTACGGCGAGCCGGGCCTGCAGCTGTTTGTGTATGGCCGTGATGAAGGGGTTCATGCCGCACCAGCCCGCTATCCGGCACGCCAGACTCTGGCTGCGAGCCAGGCGGTTGCGCGGCTTAATCAGGTTAATCCGGGGCAGATCCTGTTTGCCCAGCAGAACCCGCAGGTGATCGATAAAGGCGTGTTTCATAACGACGTCATCGCTGTATCGAACCGCCAGGTGCTGTTTTGCCATGAGCAGGCGTTCGTCGGCCAGCAGGCATTGTTCCAGACGCTGGCCGTGCGGGTGCCCGGCTTTACCCCCATCCAGGTACCAACCGGGGCGGTTTCGGTTGACGACGCGGTGGCAACCTATCTGTTTAACAGCCAACTGCTGAGTCGGGACGACGGCAGCATGATGCTGGTCTTGCCGCAGGAGTCGCAGGATCACCCGGGTGTCTGGCGCTATCTCCGCGGGCTGGTGGCGGACGATAACCCAATCAGCGAGCTGCGGGTGTTCGATCTGCGCGAGAGTATGGCAAACGGCGGCGGCCCGGCGTGCCTGCGTCTGCGCGTGGTGCTGACAGCAGAAGAGCAGCGGGCGGTGAACCCGGCGGTGATGATGAACGATACCCTGTTTACTGCGCTGAACGATTGGGTGGATCGTTACTATCGCGATCGCCTGACCCAGGCCGATCTGATCGATCCGCAGCTGCTGCGCGAAGGACGCGAGGCACTGGATCACCTGACCCGGATCCTGCAGCTGGGATCGGTCTACCCGTTCCAGCAATAAAGGAGGCGCGATGGAAAACTTACTGGCGCTGACCCTGGCGGAGGCGACACCGGTCCAGCGCGAAGGCGCAGGCCCTTCATTTCAGTGGCACTGGCATGCAGCGGGTGTGCTGGAACTGACCCCGGAGGTGGCGAGCACACGTTCACTGGTGCTCTCCACCGGGATCCACGGCAATGAAACCGCCCCGGTCGAGATCGTTGATCGGCTGGTCGGGGCGCTGTTTCGCGGCGAGCTGACCCTGCGCTGTCGGGTGCTGATTATCCTCGGCAACCCCCCGGCGCTGGCGGTCAACAAACGCTACCTGACCTGCGATCTCAATCGCCTGTTCGGCGGGCGCGGGGCACAGTTCCCGGCCTGCGCGGAGACAGCGCGGGCTACGTTGCTGGAAGAGACCGTCACGGCGTTTTATCAGCAGGTCAGCGATGAGCGTTGGCATCTCGATCTGCATACCGCGATCCGCGCCTCATACCATGAGCGCTTTGGTGTACTGCCGCAGCGCAGCCAACCGTGGGATGAGCCGTTTTTGCAGTGGCTGGGAGATGCCGGGCTGGAGGCGCTGGTGTTCCACCAGGCGCCGGGCGGGACGTTCACTCATTTTTGCTGCGAACGCTTTGGTGCGCTGGCCTGTACCCTGGAGCTGGGAAAAGCGCTGCCGTTTGGTCATAACGACCTGACGCGCTTTGCCGCCACACACCAGGCGCTGCGTGCGCTGCTGGGCGGGGAAGCACCGCAGGCGCACACCGGAACCGTCGAGCGCTATCGGGTGGTGCAGCAGATCACCCGGCGTAGCGAGGCCTTTCGCCTGCATATGGCGGCCCATACGCTGAACTTCACCCCGTTTCGCCAGGGCGTACTGCTGGCGGAAGACGGTGAAGATCGCTATGAAGTGCAAAAGCAGACGGAGTATGTCCTGTTTCCTAACCCCGGCGTTGCGTTTGGCCTGCGAGCCGGGCTGATGCTGGAAAAAGTCATCTTTTGATTATTCGACCCCGGTAAGCGTAACGGCCGGGGTTGTTTATTTTGCCAACCATTTCTTGCGTTTATCGTTTTATTGCAGATTATTCCTGGTGGTTTGCTTTATTATTAATCGTCTTGCCGGTATACTCCTTCATAATCTCTTTAAAATCATTGTCTTGAATATTTTTGTTGCAACTCTCCACGCTTTTTCCTTATTTTCTCCATATTTGGCGATAAAGTGTTTTTTACACTTTCATTGTTTTACCGTTGCTCTGACTTATTGACGATAAACCCCGTAAAGTTAATCCCGTCAACACGGCATAGCGCCGAAGAATAACTGAAAGGAAGGACAAAATTATGCGTAAATTAACTGCACTGTTTGTTGCCTCTACCCTGGCTCTGGGCGCTACCAGCGCGGCGTTCGCCGCAGATACCGCCACCACGACCACCGCCGCACCGACCGAAAGCAAAACGATGCATCACAAAGGTAAGCCGGGTATGCATCACGACATGATGTTTAAAGACCTGAACCTGACCGATGTGCAGAAACAGCAGGTTCGCGACATCATGAAAGCCCAGCGCGACCAGATGAAACGTCCGCCGCTGGAAGAGCGCCGCGCAATGCATGACATTGTTGCCAGCGACAGCTTCGATAAAGCGAAAGCCCAGGCGCAGGTCGAGAAGATGGCCGAGCAGCATAAAACCCGCATGCTGGCGCACATGGAAACCCAGAATAAGATTTACAACATTCTGACCCCTGAGCAGAAAAAGCAGTTTAATGCCAATTTTGAGAAGCGTCTGACAGAACGTCATGCGCCGGACGGTAAAATGGACGCACCTGCTGAATAAGCCGTTAAACATTTAAGACCGCCGGATCCTGTTCACGAAAGCGAAATCGCTGTGGACAGGTCCGGCGGTTTTTTCTTTGAACCCCTCTTGTCAGCCGCCGCCAGCGCGGTATTCTCCTGTAGTCGGTTTTCTGAATGTGTTTAATAGTTATGACGTTAGCGATTTTTATTCGTCATCATACTAAGGCCTTTCTGCACACCTGCCGATAATGCATCTGTAGTGACCTAATGATAACAATCGAAAAGCGACTCGCCCTGCGCGAGCCGCTCTGGCGCGTGTTGCGTCCTTCAGGAGTAATAATGGAGTTCTTTGATATTCGCAAAATGCCGGTCAACCTCTGGCGCAACGGTGCAGGCGAGACGCGAGAAATATGTTGTTTTCCTCCTGCTACCCGGGACTTTAACTGGCGTGCCAGTATTGCGTCCATCGCCAGCAACGGCGAGTTTGCGACATTTCCCGGCGTTGACCGGGTGATCACTCTGCTGGAAGGGGGGGAAGTCAGTCTGGACGGCGGGCACGCTTTTAACCATACGCTCAGGCGTCATCAGCCCTTCAGCTTTGCCGGTGACCTGCCGGTGAAAGCGCAGCTGACAGAAGGTCGGATGTCGATGGATCTGAATATCATGACCCGCCGGGATCGCTGTCGGGCGAAGGTCCGGGTGGCGGACCGCACCTTTACGACGTTTGCCTCGCGCGGTGGCGTGGTGTTTGTCCTGAGCGGCGCGTGGCAGCTGGGTGAAAAGCTGCTCACCGCCGACCAGGGCGCTTACTGGCACGAAGGTGAACATACGCTGCGGCTGCTGAAAGAGGAAGGCGAACTGTTGTTCAGCGAGATCGTTTGGCTGCCAGGTCACTGAGCGGGATAATGTCGTAGTGACCCGTGAGCAGCGGCTTGCAGAGAATTTTATAGCCGTCCTGGTCAAAACCAGAAGGTGTGCGGAGCAATTCCGCCGCCTGGTCCAGGGACTCTACCGCGCCGAGCCACAGCCAGTTATGGATGATATGAAAATGGGTCATCTCTGCGCGCGACTCTTTCAGCGCCACGGCGCTGTCCCACGGCCAGCAGGTAATGCCAATCGCCTGCAGCCCTTCAACTAAACGTTGCTGATGATCTTCAACGCTCTCTTTCCCGCAGCAGGCCCCGGCACAGCGCTTCAGGGCTGACCGGAAGCAGGCCCGGCCCCGACTTACCGACTCCAGTCCCAGCAGGCCATAGCAGAGCTGACGCTCGTCGGCCAGCGCCTGCAGGGTTTGCAGCGCCGCCCGGCGGTTGGCGAAAAGGCCAAACAGGTTAGCGGTGTGCGAAAAGTCCACCTCGCGGGCATACACCACCTGCGGTTTACCCTCGCTGATGTGCAATGAGCAGAGCTGGCGGTTGCGGCGCAAACGCTTATTGAACAGCGGCTGCTGCTCCTTAATTAAGCGGGCTTCCAGCAGTAATGCACCCAGCTCACCGGCGGTTTGCGTCCAGCTGATGCGTCGGGACTGGCGCAGCATGGCGGCCTCGTCCGGGGTGCGCAGATGCGAGAGTACGCGGCTGCGAATATTGACGCTTTTACCGATGTACAGCGGCATGGCGTCGCTGTCACCATGAAAAAAGTAAACGCCGGGCTGTTTGGGCAGCGCTTCAAGCCACGGTCGTAAATGTTCGGGGTATTCATAGATGGCGGCGGCTTCAAATTCAAGCCGCGGTGCCGATTGACGCCTGCTCACAACGTACTCCTGATACTGTTCAGGCATACAGTGTAGCAGCTGTGGGATGGTTAAAAAAGAGGCGACGGATGTCGCCCCGGTCAAATTAACGTTTCCAGAAATCGTCGAACACCGTAATGGGTGGGCGACGTTTATGCTCGGTTTTCAGATACCAGCCTTCAATAATGCGTCCGGTGCCTTCATCCAGCACTTTGCCTTCCAGATAATCATCAATGTTTTCATAGGTTACCCCCAGCGCAGCTTCATCAGGCAGGGAAGGGCGATCGTCTTCAAGATCGGCGGTAGGCGCTTTCTTATACAGATGCTCCGGACAGCCCAGCGCGGCCAGCAGCTGTTTACCCTGACGCTTGTTCAGACGGAACAGCGGATTAATGTCGGTGCCGCCGTCGCCGTACTTGGTAAAGAAGCCGGTCAGCGCTTCTGCCGCATGGTCGGTCCCAACCACCACGCCACTGGTCATCCCGGCGATGCTGTACTGGGCTTTCATTCGTTCGCGGGCTTTTTCGTTGCCGCGCACAAAATCACTCAGCTCAATGCCCGCATCGCGTAACGCCTGCTCGCTGGCCAGGACCGCACTCTTGATATTGACCGTCAGCACCCGATCCGGCTGAATAAAACCGATAGCGTCCTGGCAGTCCTGTTCGTCGGCCTGCACGCCGTAGGGGAGGCGAACGGCGATAAACTGCAGCGCATCATTGCCGGTCTCTTCACGTAGCTCGGTGATGGCCAGCTGGCAGAGCTTTCCGGCTAGGGTGGAGTCCTGGCCGCCGCTGATACCGAGGATCAGGGATTTCAGAAACGGGTAGGTTTGAAGATAGGACTTCAAAAAATCGACGCTGCGGCGGATCTCTTCTTCCGCATTGATGGTGGGTTTGACACCCAGCGCCTGAATAATCTCTTGTTGCAGAGCCATTAAGCCCCTCCATTTACTTACGCAAATTTGCCTGATGAATGTTCTGTTAAAGCTAACCCGTCAGGTCTGAAACGACAAGGATCACATTTTTATGTGAGGCGAAATCCGTCGATTCAGCCGCTTATCTTTGTTTGATTAGAATTTTCCGAAAAACCTGCGCCGTTACGCCTGGAGTTGAAAAAAGTGATTTTCTATTCCAGGCTTACTTAACACGCTGAAAAACAAGAGGACGGTTTATGAACAAGAATATAGCAGGAATGTTGGGTGCAGCGGCAGTATTGACTTTGCTGGCGGGGTGTACCGCTTACGATCGTACTACCGATCAGTTTAAAGAGCCCGTCGTCAAAGACGTTAAAAAAGGCATGAGCCGGGCCCAGGTGATGCAGGTTGCCGGTAAACCATCATCTGAAGTGACGATGGTTCACGCTCGCGGCACCTGTCAGACTTACATCCTCGGTCAACGGGATGGTAAAGCACAAACTTACTTTGTGGCCCTTGATGATACAGGCCACGTGATTAACTCGGGCTATCAGACCTGTGCGGAATACGATACGGATCCGCAGGCGCCAAAAGCCTGATAACACGCTTTCCTGAGCATACAAACAAACCGGCCACCTGGCCGGTTTTTTTACGTCGCCCCTAATCTTATTTCTTTGCGCGAATTATTTGCCTAAAATGTGAAGGGAGTCATAACCGCAGGTCAATGAGAGACAATTGTAAATCGTCAGAGATTATCCGTGGTAAATCGGTTGCCGTATACTGAATCCATCAGATACGCCAGCGATGAATCCGACACGGTTAACGTGCTGGTATCGCGGCGAAAGCGGTGAGCATATAAGAGGGAAGTCGCTATGGAAAAGAAACATATCTATCTGTTCTGCTCGGCGGGCATGTCAACGTCACTGCTGGTGTCAAAGATGCGTGCGCAGGCTGAAAAATACGAAGTACCCGTTGTGATTGAAGCATTTCCGGAAACGCTGGCAGGCGAAAAAGGAACCAGCGCCGATGTGATTCTGCTGGGGCCGCAAATTGCCTATATGCTGCCTGAGATCCAGCGTTTGTTACCGAATAAACCGGTTGAAGTGATCGATTCTGCGCTGTACGGCAAAATTGATGGTTTAGGTGTTCTTAAAGCTGCTGTCGCGGCTATTAAAAAAGCTGCTAATTAATTTATTTTTATTTTTCCCGTCAAAGAGCTATTTCACACACACTTACGCCGCAATATTATTGCGGCATTTAAGGGTATTATTCTATGAGTGGATTCATTGGTGCACTTGAAAAGGTACTCCTTCCTTTTGCAGTTAAAATAGGAAAGCAACCGCATGTCAACGCTATTAAAAACGGTTTTATTAAGGTTATGCCGTTAACCCTGGCGGGGGCAATGTTCGTTTTAATCAATAACGTTTTTCTGAGCTTCGGTGATGGTTCTTTTTTCTACTCATTAGGTATCCGTTTAGATCCCTCGACTATTGAAACGCTAAATGGTTTCAAGGCTATCGGCGGCAATGTGTACAACGGTACACTGGGTATTATGTCGCTGATGGCCCCTTTCTTTATAGGGATGGCACTGGCGGATGAGCGTAAAGTTGACTCGCTGGCTGCCGGTTTATTATCCGTCGCTGCCTTTATGACCGTAACGCCGTACAGCGTGGGTGAAGCCTACGCGGTAGGGGCGAACTGGCTGGGTGGGGCGAACATTATCTCAGGTATTGTCATTGGTCTGGTCGTGGCGGAGATGTTTACCTTCATTGTTCGCCGCAATTGGGTGATTCGCTTACCTGACAGCGTACCTGAGTCGGTGTCACGCTCGTTCTCGGCGTTGATCCCCGGCTTTATCATCCTCTCTATTATGGGGATTGTGGCCTGGGCGCTGTCGCATTGGGGCACCAACTTCCACCAGATCATTATGGACACCATCTCCACGCCGCTGGCGGCGATGGGCGGCGTAGTGGGCTGGGCATACGTTATCTTCACCTCCCTGCTGTGGTTCTTTGGTGTACACGGTTCTCTGGCGCTGGCCGCGCTGGACAGCGGCATCATGACCCCGTGGGCGCTGGAAAACGTGGCACTTTATCAGCAGTACGGCTCCGTGGATGCGGCGCTGGCGGCGGGTAAAACCTTCCACGTCTGGGCGAAACCGATGCTGGACTCCTACATCTTCCTGGGTGGTACTGGGGCGACGCTGGGCCTGATCATTGCGGTGTTTATCACCTCCCGTCGTGCCGATCACCGTCAGGTAGCGAAGCTGGCATTGCCGTCAGGCATCTTCCAGATTAACGAGCCCATCCTGTTCGGCCTGCCGATTATCATGAACCCGGTGATGTTTATCCCGTTCGTACTGGTGCAGCCGCTGCTGGCCGCCATTACCCTGACGGCCTACTATCTGGGGATTATTCCACCGGTGACCAACATTGCCCCGTGGACAATGCCTGCCGGTCTGGGCGCCTTCTTTAACACCAACGGCAGCGTAGCGGCCTTCCTGGTGGCGATGTTCAACCTTGGCGTAGCCACCCTGCTGTACATGCCGTTCGTGGTTATCGCCAACAAAGCGCAGACCACGATTGACGAAGAGCAGAGCGAAGAAGAGATCGCCCTGGCCCTGAAATTCTGATATCACCCGGCGCAGGGCAACCTGCGCCATCACAGGAGTGAAAGAGATGTTTGATTTAGAAAATGCTGTAGCAGAAGACGTTGTCGAAAACGACCTGGAAGAAGTGGTGATGGGTCTTATTATTAACTCGGGGCAGGCGCGCAGCCTGGCGTATGCCGCCCTGAAAAAGGCCAAGCTGGGTGACTTCGAGGCCGCGAAAGCGATGATGGCTGAATCCCGCACCGCGCTGAACGAAGCGCATCTGGTGCAAACAAAACTGATCGAAAGCGATCAAGGTGAGGGTAAAATGAAGGTGAGCCTGGTGCTGGTGCACGCGCAGGATCATCTGATGACCTCGATGCTGGCGCGTGAGCTGGTGGCGGAACTCATCGAACTTCACGAGAAAATTCAATAAGTCAGGCTTAGCAGGAGGTCAGCGCGATGGAAATCAATACCGCCCGGGAACTGCAGTTGTTCAATGGTAAAAATTTTCATGTGTTTATCTACAACAAGGTGGAAAGCATCAGCGGTCTGCATCAGCATGACTACTATGAGTTCACCATTGTGCTGACCGGCCGCTATTTCCAGGAGATCAACGGCAAGCGCGTGCTGCTGGAGCGGGGCGATTTTGTTTTTATTCCGCTGGGCTCACACCATCAGAGCCTGTACGAATTTGGCGCCACCCGCATCCTGAACGTGGGCGTCAGTAAGCGCTTTTTCGAGACCCACTACTCCCCGCTGGTGCCGTTCTGCTTTGTCGCTTCTCAGGTGTATCACGTTAAAAACGAGTTCCTGACCTGGATAGAGACCGTTATTGCCTCGCTTAACTTCCGCGACAATGAGTTTGATGAATTTATCGAGACGGTGACCTTCTACGTCGTCAACCGCTTACGCCATTATCGCGAAGAGCAGCAGGAGACGGACGATGTCCCCTCGTGGCTGCGTACTACCGTAGAAAGAATGCACGACAAGCTGCGCTTTGGTGAAAATGCGCTGGAGAATATGGTTGCGCTGTCCGGTAAGTCGCAGGAGTACCTGACCCGCGCCACCCAGCGTTATTACCAGAAAACCCCGGTGCAAATTATTAATGAAATACGGATTAATTTTGCGAAGAAACAGCTGGAGATCACCAACTATTCGGTGACGGATATTGCTTATGAATCCGGTTATAGCAGTCCGAGCCTGTTTATTAAAACCTTCAAAAAATTGACCTCATTTACACCCAACAGCTACCGGAAAAACCTGACGGTTATAAATTAACGCCCGGCGGTTATGCCGTCGGGAATATCGATTTCATGCTTGCCCTTATTACATGGGAAGGGATCGCTATACGTAATGTGCGGTTTCCCCAGGGAGAATATTATGCAAAAGAAACTGAAAGTGGTCACCATCGGCGGCGGAAGCAGCTATACCCCGGAATTACTGGAAGGGTTCCTCAAACGCTATCATGAATTACCGGTCAGCGAATTATGGCTGGTGGATGTGAAAGAAGGGCAGGAAAAACTCGATATTATTTTTGAGCTCTGCCAGCGGATGGTAAAAAAAGCGGGCGTGCCAATGACCGTGCACAAAACGCTGGATCGCCGCGAGGCGCTTAAAGATGCTGACTTTGTCACCACCCAGCTGCGCGTGGGTCAGCTTAAAGCCCGTGAACTGGATGAGCGCATTCCCCTCAGCCACGGCTACCTCGGTCAGGAGACCAACGGCGCAGGCGGCCTGTTCAAAGGGCTGCGCACCATTCCGGTGATATTCGACATCATTAAAGATGTGGAGGCGATCTGCCCGCAGGCGTGGGTGATCAACTTTACCAACCCGGCCGGGATGGTGACTGAAGCGGTCTATCGCCACACCGGCTTCAAACGCTTTATCGGCGTGTGCAATATTCCGATTGGCATGAAGATGTTTATTCGCGACGTGCTGGCCCTGACCGACAACGACGAGCTCTCCATTGACCTGTTTGGCCTCAACCACATGGTCTTTATCAAAGACGTGCTGGTCAACGGCCAGTCACGCTTTGCTGAACTGCTGGATGGGGTCGCCAGCGGCACCCTGAAAGCCAGCTCGGTGAAGAACATCTTCGACCTGCCGTTTAGTGAAGGGTTGATCCGCTCGCTCAACCTGCTGCCGTGCTCCTACCTGCTGTACTACTTCAAGCTGAAAGAGATGCTGGCGATTGAGATGGGCGAGTACTACAAAGGCGGCGCCCGCGCGCAGGTGGTACAGAAGGTTGAGAAGCAGCTGTTTGAGTTGTATAAAAATCCGGACCTCAACGTCAAGCCGAAAGAGCTGGAGCAGCGCGGGGGAGCGTATTACTCCGACGCGGCCTGCGAAGTGATCAACGCCATCTACAATGACAAGCAGGCCGAGCATTACGTCAACGTGCCGCACCACGGCCACATTGACAACATCCCGGCAGACTGGGCGGTTGAGATGACCTGTATTCTGGGCCGCGATGGGGCGAAGCCGCATCCGCGTCTGACCCACTTCGATGACAAAGTCATGGGCCTGATCCACACCATCAAGGGTTTTGAAGTGGCGGCAAGCCATGCGGCGCTTAGCGGCGAGCTGAACGACGTTCTGCTGGCGCTCAATCTCAGCCCGTTGGTGCAGTCCGATCGCGATGCAGAACGGCTGGCACGCGAGCTGATTCTGGCCCATGAAAAATGGCTGCCGAACTTTGCGGCCACCGTCGATAAACTGAAAAGCGAGCAGCACTGAGAGGGATCGCTATGGAATATCTGCTGATCGTCAATGCCGATGATTTTGGTCTGTCGAAGGGGCAAAACTACGGCATTGCGGAAGCCTGTCGGCATGGCGTCGTGACCTCGGCCACTGCGCTGCTCAATGGCGACGCCATTGAGCATGCCGTTGCGCTCAGCCGGGATCTGCCCGCGCTGGGCGTCGGGATGCACTTTGTCCTGACCCTCGGCATACCGCTGACGCCGATGCCTGGGCTGACCCGAGACGGCGTACTGGGGAAATGGATCTGGAGCATGGCAGAGCAGGGCACGCTGCCGCTGGATGAGATTGCGCGCGAGCTGGACTGCCAGTTTAATCGCTTTGTCGATCTGTTTGGCCGCGAGCCGACGCACATCGACAGCCATCATCACGTGCATATGATCCCGGCGATCTTCCCGCTGGTGGCCGAGTTTGCCCGCCGGAAAGGGGTCGCGCTGCGGGTGGATCGCCAGGAAGGCGTGCTCAGTGAGACGGACGTTACACTGCCGCCTTCTACCGAGGGCTTCAGCAGCGGCTTCTATGGGGATGAGATCAGCGAGGCGCTGTTTTTAAGCGTGCTGGACAGTTCGGTTCAAAACGGGGAGCGATCGCTGGAGGTGATGGCCCATCCGGCCTTTATCGATAACACGATCCGCAAAAGCGCCTACTGCTGGCCGCGGCTGGCGGAGGTGGATGTCCTGACCTCGACGTCGTTGAAATATGCGATTGCCGAGCGCGGGTATCGACTGGGAACCTTCAGGGATCTCTGAGAGAAATGCCGGGTGGCGGTTACGCCACCCGGTTTTTTTACGCCGGAATGCTGGCGATTTTACTGCTGCGCGACCAGACGCGGTGCGCGGCAATAAGTGACAGCAGATCGTCCATAAACGCCTTATCGGCGCTATCACCCTCGACAATCCCTTCTTCGCCTTTATCGGCCACATTAAGCCGGGTTTTGAACTGTCTGGCGTCGCCAGCCAGCGCAATCGGCTTAAGGTGTTTGTAGGCTTCCAAGAGGTAATAGACCGCATCACCGTTGCTGAGCAGACTCTGGATGTCGCCGTCCGGCACGATCACCGCATCTACGGTCAACGACGGCGATCCGGCAAAGGTCGCGGCAACCGGCAGCACCGAGCCATCGTCGGCGGTCACGTCGCCCATCCGCGAGTAGAGCAGTTTGGCGTGTACCCCTTTAGCCTTCAGCGCTTTTAGCGCCGCCAGCACGTCGGCGGCCCGGACGCTGTCGTTCAGCAGCACTGCCACCACCCGGCCTTTAATACTGCCGCCGGGAACGGCATACAGGCTGAGCGACGGATCTTTTTTCACGCCGTTGACCGCTTTCGGCGGCGCAATCTTGCACTGCTCATCGCTGAGGGTGAGCCCTAAGTTATCCGCCACGCCCTGGGCGAGGGTGACATCAATATGCGCCAGCTGATCGACCACCCGTTCGCGAATATAGGCCCGCACTACTTTGCTTAATTCAAAGCTGAACGCGCCAATAATATGCTCCTGCTCGACGGGCGTCTGGCTCTGCCAGAATAGGCGCGGATGGGCGTAGTACTCGCCGAAGGAGGGACTGCGCTCGCGGATTTTAGTCCCTTCCACGCGCTCCTGATACGATTCGAATCCACCCCGTTTCGGGCCGGGTGGGGTTTCGCGCGGCCAGTTATCGTTGATCGAATTCGGCTCATAGTTTGCCGGATTGGTGTCGATCTCCATGCGGTGCATCCCGTCCCGCTGGAAGTTATGGTACGGGCAGGTAGGGCGATTAATCGGGATTTCGTGGAAATTCGGTCCGCCCAGGCGGCTGATTTGCGTATCGGTGTAAGAGAACAGACGCCCCTGCAACAGCGGATCGTTGGTGAAGTCCAGCCCCGGGACGATATGGCCTGGGTGGAATGCGACCTGTTCGTTCTCGGCAAAGAAGTTATCCGGGTTGCGGTTGAGCACCATTTTGCCCACCAGCTGGACCGGTACCAGCTCCTCGGGGATCAGCTTGGTCGGGTCGAGGATATCAAAATCAAACTTGAACTCGTCCTCTTCCGGGATCAGCTGGAAGCCAAGTTCATATTCCGGATAGTCGCCCGCTTCGATGGCCTCCCACAGCTCGCGGCGGTGGAAATCCGGGTCGCGCCCGGTCAGCTTCTGCGACTCATCCCACACCAGTGAGGCTTTACCTGCTACCGGCTTCCAGTGGAAACGCACAAACGTGGCTTTCCCGTCGGCGTTAATCAGCCGGAAGGTGTGAATGCCAAAGCCTTCCATGGTGCGATAGCTGCGGGGAATCCCGCGGTCAGACATCGCCCACATCACGTTATGCAGGGTTTCCGGCTGGAGCGAGACGTAATCCCAGAAGGTGTCGTGCGCACTCTGGCCCTGCGGGATCGCCCAGTGAGGCTCCGGTTTTACCGCATGGACAAAATCCGGGAACTTGTGCGCATCCTGAATAAAGAAGACTGGCGTGTTGTTACCGACGAGGTCAAAAATGCCCTCTTCGGTATAAAACTTGGTGGCAAACCCGCGGATGTCCCGCACCGTATCGGCGGAACCTGCACCGCCCTGTACGGTAGAAAAACGCACGAAAACCGGAGTGGTCTTATCCGGGTCGGAGAGAAAATCGGCTTTGGTCAGCGCGCTCAGATTCTTATAAGGCTGAAAATAGCCGTGGGCGGCCGAGCCGCGTGCGTGGACGATACGTTCCGGGATGCGCTCGTGGTCAAAATGGGTGATCTTCTCACGCAGGATAAAGTCTTCCAGCAGGGTCGGGCCGCGTGATCCGGCGCGAAGCGAGTTTTGATCGTCGGCGATGCGCACCCCCTGATTAGTGGTGAGCGGGACGTTTTCGCTGCCTTTGCGGACATCCTCCAGCGAGGTGAGCTTTTCATTACTTACGTCCGGCGCCTTCAGGCTGCCCGGCGCCGTAGGCTCCTGTCCGGGAGGCGTCGGGGTTGGCGTAGCCAGGTGTGACCCATCCTCGGGTGCCAGCGAGTCCAGGCCGGGTTTTGATTCATTATCATCATGAACCGGTGATTGCTGCGGATTATGGGTCTTATCATTTTGCGACATTGCACTCGTCTCCTGTTTTCATTGCTGAAACGCGGTCGTTATTGCGTCAAAACTCAATAACTATAGAACAATGGCGGGGGACGGCCGGGTGAGACCCCGATTTCTTCCTGCCGCTTACCCCGTACAAGGCACGCAGGGCGCGACTCTGGTGGTCCAATCCGCTATCATAGGAATTTACTGATTTTTGAGTTTGCTTTAGTGAACCCGTCGCTTATGAAACCTCTTCGCCAACAAAATCGTGTTGTTATTAGTTATCGGCCCCGTGTAGAACCCGCGCCACCTGATCATGCCACCAAGCTGGATGGGTTTCGTGACGTCTGGCTGCTGCGCGGCAAGTATGTTGCGTTTGTGCTGATGGGAGAGCGTTTCCGCCGTTCACCGACGTTTACCGTACCGGAGTCGGCCCAGCGCTGGGCGGCGCAAGTCCGCCAGGAAGAAGAGGTTGATGAGTAACAGCCAATAAAAAACCGCCTTCATCACTGAAGGCGGTTTTTTTTACTGCTATGGGCGATTAACGGTGCGCGAGATCCGCATGTTCTTCGCTGTCCATAACCGTTTTGTCAGTCTGCTTCAGCCACTGGCTGGTCAGCGTACCTGCGGTCATCGAACCACTCACGTTCAGGGCAGTACGGCCCATGTCGATCAGCGGCTCAACGGAGATCAGCAGCGCTACCAGCGTCACCGGCAGGCCCAGCGCAGGCAGAACAATCAGTGCTGCGAAGGTCGCACCGCCACCCACACCGGCTACCCCGGCAGAGCTCACGGTCACAATTCCGACCAGAGTGGCAATCCACACTGGATCCAGCGGGTTAATCCCGACCGTTGGGGCCACCATCACCGCCAGCATTGCCGGGTAGAGACCCGCACAGCCGTTCTGACCAATGGTCGCGCCAAATGAGGCGGAGAAGCTGGCGATCGATTCCGGCACGCCCAGACGACGGGTCTGCGCTTCTACGTTCAGCGGAATAGACGCTGCGCTGGAGCGGCTGGTAAAGGCAAAGGTCAGTACCGGCCAGACTTTACGGAAGAATTTCAGCGGGCTGACGCCATTTGCGCCGAGCAGAATGCCGTGAACCACAAACATGATGCCCAGACCGAGGTAAGAGGCGACCACGAAGCTGCCCAGCTTAATGATGTCCTGCAGGTTGGAACCGGCCACCACTTTGGTCATCAGCGCCAGGACGCCGTACGGGGTCAGCTGCATGACCAGACGCACCAGCTTCATGACCCAGCTTTGCAGGGTATCGATGGCGGTCAGGACGCGCTCGCCTTTCGGGGTATCGTCTTTCAGCAGCTTGAGCGCGGCCACACCGAGGAAGGCAGCGAAAATCACCACGCTGATGATTGACGTCGGGTTAGCACCGGTCAGTTCAGCAAACGGGTTTTTCGGAATAAAGGAGAGCACCATCTGCGGCACGGACAGGTCCGCAACTTTGCCGGCATAGTTGGTCTCAATGGCGGTCAGACGTGCTGTTTCTGCAGTACCCTGCACCAGACCTTCTGCGGTCAGGCCAAACAGGTTAGTGACCAGCACGCCGACCAACGCGGAGATCAGCGTGGTAAACAGCAGAGTGCCAATGGTCAGGAAACTGATTTTACCCAGCTGGGAGGCGTTATGCAGACGGGCCACCGCACTCAGAATCGAGGCAAACACCAGCGGCATGACAATCATCTGCAGCAGCTGAACATAGCCGTTACCGACAATGTTGAACCACTGGATAGAGTCTTTCAGTACTGGATTGCTCGAGCCGTAAATAGCCTGCAGCGCAAGGCCAAAGACCACGCCCATAGCCAGACCGACCAGCACCTTTTTAGCCAGGCTCCACTGCTTATGACGCGTCTGCGCCAGCAGCAACAGCAAAGCCACGAACACCACAATGTTCGCGATTAATGGAAAATTCATCCCCGTTCTCCTGATTTATTATCAGATCGGTATTGAGTCCGATCCTGTTGGCGCAAGGTTATCAGAAGTGCGAAAACGCGCTTATATCCAAATGGAATGTTTTATGCCAAATCAGCCAGGTTTGTCCGATTACTGCTCAATCTGATGATGAATGAAGCGGTTGAACTGAAATTGCAGCGAATTAATCATGTGCGAGGACCAGCGTACTGCACCATTTTCGGGCAGCGTCTGCGGCATCCACACCGCCCAGGCGAACAGCGCCATGCACAGCGCGCGCTCCAGCTGGTTGCCTTTTTGCGGCCGCAGGATCGGCAGACGAAAACGCCAGCGGCAGGGCCACAACAGCGGAACGCCAGCCGGAGTCAGCATGTCGGCAAGAATATGGCTCAGGTACCCCAGCACCATCCCCTGGATGGCATCGGCCGGGATCAGCCAGCTGTCGGGCACTTTTAAATAGAAGAGGGTCAGGGCGGCAAATACCGCCAGCAGGCTATGGGTAAAGCCGCGATGGCCGCAGGCGCGGGCAATGGGTTTTGAGATCCAGCTCAGCCGTTGCCCAAGCAGCGACTTTGGATGATCAATATCCGGCAGCAGACAGGTAAGGACCGCCGAAGGCACGATATGCCACCAGTCACCTTGCGCCAGCACAGGCGTAAGCTCAGCGTTTTTGGCAAACACTGCGCAGGCGAGAGAAAAGAGCAGATGACCTTCCGCCGTCATGATAAAACCCACTAAACTGTCAATTCATCCAGTATAGGGATTTTATACAGTAGACGGAAGAGGTGACGGTGTAACTCTTTGTCACAAATCCGCGTTAGCGCGCCAGCCAACCACCGTCTACGGCGAGGGTATAGCCGTTGATGTAGTCAGATGCCGACGAGGCCAGAAATACCGCCGGGCCCTGCAGATCGTCCGGCGTGCCCCAGCGTCCCGCCGGAATGCGCTCGAGAATCGCTTTGCTGCGATCTTCGTCATCGCGCAGCTGCTGGGTATTGTTGGTCGCCATATAACCCGGTGCAATCGCGTTAACGTTTATCCCATGTTGGGCCCACTCATTCGCCAGCAGACGGGTAATGCCCAGCACGCCGCTTTTTGACGCGGTGTAAGAGGGAACGCGGATCCCACCCTGGAAGGAGAGCATCGAGGCGATGTTGATAATTTTGCCGCCCTGACCCTGCTGAATAAACTGACGGGCCACCGCCTGGGACAGGAAAAAGACCGATTTCAGATTCAGGTTCATCACGTCATCCCAGTCCTTTTCACTGAACGACAGGGCATCTTCCCGACGAATGGTCCCCGCGTTGTTCACCAGAATATCCACCCGGCCCATTTCAGCGACGGCCTGCCCGATAATGCTGTCGATCGCCGTTTGCTGACTGAGGTCGGCCCGGATGGCAAAAAACCGACGTCCCAGCGCTTTGACGCCAGCGGCGGTCTCTTCGGGGATTCGACGGTTCACGCTCACGATGTCGCAGCCAGCCTGGGCCAGACCCAGCGCCATGCCCTGACCCAGCCCGGTATCACACCCGGTTACGATGGCAACTTTTCCAGAAAGATTAAAGGCTTCCAGTATCATATCGACCTCAGAATGTAGGGTTATTGTCGTTCTGAAGTAAGCATAGAAGTCGTACGGGATAAATTCAAACAAAAATGAAATGATGTTTCAAAAATTTTAAATGGATCATGTTTGCGGGCAATATTGCACTGCCCGCAAACCAAAATTACCCGCGCAGATGGGCGACGGTAAGCGCCTGCAGCGAGTGCAGCTTAGCGTCCGCCAGGGCGAAGCGGACATCGTGCTGGTTTTCTTCTGCCGGAACCACAATCGAGCGCATGCGGGCGGCTTTGCTGGCGATCATGCCGTTGACAGAGTCCTCCAGCGCGACGCAGGTGGTGGGATCAACGCCCAGCTTAGCTGCGCAATCCATATACACCTGTGGGTGCGGCTTGCTGTACGGCAATTTTTCGGCCGAGGCCAGCGCGTCAAAGCTGTCGCGCAGATCAAACATGGTTAGCACTTGTTCCAACATATGCAGCGGTGAGGCAGAGGCGAGGCCGATTTTCAGCCCTTGTGCTTTGCAGAGTGCAATAGCTTCACGAGCGCCTTTGAGCAACGGACGGTTCTCTTCAACCAGCGTAATCGCACGGGTGATGATGCGATCCGTCACCTCTTCGCGGCTCGGGCCGTTCCACGGCTGGTGGGCGAACCACAGCTCTACCACCATATCAATGCGCAGGCCCAGCGTATCCGGGAGTTCACTGCGGCGGCTGATGTCCACGCCCAGGCTTGCTATAACATCCAGTTCAGCACGATCCCACAGCGGTTCGGAATCGATCAGTAATCCATCCATATCAAAAATGGCAGCAACAATTTGACGCGGAGTCGACATGCAACTTCTCCTTTAGTTGGTCTTTAGCAGGGGTAATGTCGGCAATTTACCATATCACCTGTAAAGAGCGGGCGAAAATGATAACCAGCAGGTAGACTTAGCCACAAAGGAAGCATCCTGATTAATGAGGAACCGATGACATATCAACAAGCTGGACGTGTAGCGCTACTGAAACAAATCGCGGGCTGGATAATTTTTATCCCGGCGGTGATCTCCACGATTATTTCTGTATTGAAATTCATCTTTGATCACAGCGAAAAACAGGCCGGGATTAATGCAGTGATGCTGGACTTTGCCCACGTCATGATCGAGATGGCGCGCTTTAATACGCCGTTTCTGAATTTTTTCTGGTTCAACTCGCCGACGCCCGATTTTCAGCATGCGATGAATATCACGTTCTGGATTATTTATGCGCTGATCTTTATTGCGCTGGCGCTGCAGGCGTCCGGTGCCCGTATGCGCCGTCAGACGCGCTTCCTGCGCGAAGGGATTGAAAATCAGCTGATTCTGGAGAAGGCGAAGGGTGAAGAGGGCTTGAGTCGCGAGCAACTTGAAGCGCGCATCGTGGTACCAAAGCACACGATTTTTCTGCAAATTTCCTCGCTGTATGTTCTGCCCGTTCTGATGATCATCGCCGGGTATTTTCTGTTTTCCCTGCTCGGATTGCTGTAAGCGTCTGTTGCCGGGCACAGATTGCCCGGCAGCGACGCGTTACGCCGCCAGCACCCTCTCCAGCGCTTTCTGCGCAATGACCAGATGCTCACCGCCAAACAGAATGGCGCGGTTCATCAGGGTATACAGCTGATAGACTGGCTGACGTTGTAAAAATCCGGCCGGGAGCGGTGAAACCGACTGGTAGCCGTCGTAAATCTGCGCGGGTTGTTCAGGATGCAGCGGCAGCATGGCGAGATCGCACTCGCGATCGCCCCAGTAACAGGCCGGATCAAAGATGTAAGGGCCATCCGGCCCCAGCGCGCAGTTATCTGACCACAAATCGCCGTGCAGCAGCGAGGGCTGCGGCTGATGCGAAGCCAGCCGCTGCTGGATATGCTCAACAATGGCGTCGATATTGCCAAACTCCAGCCCTTTTTCCGCCGCCAGCTCCAGTTGCCAGCCAATACGCTGTTCCGCAAAGAAGGTTGACCAGCGTCGCTGCCAGGTATTGGGCTGCGGGGTGGTGGAAAGGTCGTTATCGAAATCCAACCCGAACTGCGGCTGTTCGCTCCATTGATGCAGGCGGGCAAGCTGTTGCCCCAGAATAAAGGCGTTGTGCGCATCGAGCGGACGGGCAGGGAGGTAGTCCATCACCAGGAAGCTGTAATCACGATCGCTGCCGACCGCCCAGACCTGGGGGACCCTGACGGTTTTGCTACGGGAGAGCAGTTCCAACTGGTCGGCTTCCGCAGTGAAGATGGGTAACAGTTCACGCTCATCACATTTAACGAACAGATCGCGTCCCGCATAGCGCAGATGCCATGCGGCATGGATTTCGCCACCGGGCAGTTCGTTACGCAGTTCAATTTCACCTTCGCCCAGTTGTTCACGTAAAAGATGACTGATAGCCTGCCACATGCTCTCTCTCCCATGTTGTCTGCCAGATCATAAAGTTAGCGTAAAACGATGGATAAAAAACACGAACTAACGCACATCTGCGCCTTTTGCTGCCTGCCGGGTCGTTATTGCTGTTGCTTTTGCCAGTTTTCCCACGTCGTGATATCGATGCTGGGCTCTTTCCCGGTAGCGCTTTCAACAAGTCCACTGGCCAACGTCTTAACCTCATCTTCATTTAAGGGGCTGACCAGACCATAGGTGTGGGGCCCCAGCTCATGTAGAGTGCCATCGTCGTCCGTCAGGGTCATTAAAAAACCGCCCCGGGTAAGATGGTTATTGATTTCATTGAGTTCGGTCAGCGAGTCTTCATGAATGTTGACGGTTACCACATAGCGAGTGATGTCTCCACTGCTCATAATTCACCTCGTTGTTATCATGAAAGTTTTTTTAGCATAGTCGATTACCGCTATTTGTCGCCCTTTGCCGCTAAGCCTGTAGCGCGACCGTTACGCTTTTGACAGGTAAGCAAAAATTTTCTGCGTGTCATCCAGCGAGCAAAGCCGCGTACCGTGATTAATGGTTGCCGCGCTACCGGCCGCTACGCCGTACCGTGTCATCTCCAGTAACGATGCACCCTGCGCCAGTTTTAGCGTCATGGCGCCCACCATGCTGTCACCCGCCCCGACGGTGCTTTGGCTTTTCATTGGCGGAGGCACAACCTGTACCGCCCCGATGGCATCGACACCCAGTGCACCTTGAGGACCGAGGGAGACCACCACGCGGTGCGCTTTGCCCTGGGTGATAAGCTCCATCGCCGCGGTGCGTACATCATCCGGTTGGCTAAGATCGCGATCGACCAGTGCGCTGAGTTCTTTCTGGTTGGGTTTCACCAGCTCAATATTGCCAAGGGCAAGCGCGGCGCCGAGGGCATCACCGGAGCTGTCAACAATGCAGCGGAGACCGTGCTGCTGGGCGGCACGGATCAGCTGGGTCAGTTTTTCAGTTTTAACCCCAGGCGGCAGGCTACCGCTGATCACCAGCCATGCACCGGGATCAATGGCGAGAACTTTCTCTTCCAACTGGCGGAACTCGTCCTCACTCAACGTGGCGCCGGGCATCACAAAGCGAAACTGCTCGTGCGTGGATTCAACGTGAACGTGTAGGTTCTGACGGGTCCAGTCGTGGGCATTAACGGTCTCGACGGCAACCTGCTCATCAGCAAGAAGCGAGACCAGATGCTCGCCGGTCGCGCCGCCCGCGGGGAAAATGGCAGTGGCTTTGCCGCCGAGGTGGGTAATTGCCCGCGCCACATTAATACCGCCGCCTCCCGGTTCGAAGACGGGAGCGCTGCAGCGTAATTTTCCTTCCGGGTAGAGTTGTGCTGTGAGGGTGGCGCTGTCCAGAGAAGGGGAGAGCGTCAGGGTAAAGATACGGTCCATTTTAACCTCCTGTGAATCGGGATAACCTTAAGCCTGGCACCGATCCCCGGGATGCGAAAGCGAATAACAATATGATTTAAAAAATAAAACCATTCCTCAAATATGGATTTCATTTATGAAAAATCAGCCGATTTAAGATCGTTCTTATTCCAAAAATGAAACAAGAAATCATTGCTATGTTATTTGAGCCTTTTTATAATTTGTAACCTTTCAGCTGATCCCATGGCATTGATCCCCTGGAAAGTTTCCGGGACCGTAATGGTCTCTTTTTTTGTTGTTGGACTCTTTATAAATGAAGCTCTTAAAGACAGTACCCGCTGCAATGATTCTGGCGGGAGGCGTGTTTGCGTCACTGAATGCATTCGCCGATAATTCCGTTTTTACTGTCATGGATGATCCCTCCACTGCACAGAAACCCTTCGAAGGTAACCTGAACGCAGGCTATCTGGCGCAATCCGGTAACACGAAAAGCTCCTCACTGACCGCCGACACTACCCTGACCTGGTACGGCACTTCTACCGCCTGGTCCCTGTGGGGTAACGCCAGCAACACCTCTTCCAACGACGAGCGCTCTTCCGAGAAATATGCGGTAGGTGGGCGTAGCCGTTACAACATGACCGATTTTGACTACCTGTTCGGCCAGGCGAGCTGGTTAACCGATCGCTACAACGGTTATCGCCAGCGTGATGTCGCCACCGCCGGTTATGGTCGCCAGTTCCTGAACGGTCCGGTACACAGCTTCCGTTTTGAATTCGGTCCAGGTGTACGTTACGACGAATACACCGATGGCAACACTGAAACGCAGCCGTTAGGCTATGCATCCGGTACCTATGCATGGCAAGTTTCGGATAACACCAAATTCACCCAGGGTGTATCCGTCTTTGGCGCTGATGACACAACGGTGAACTCTGAGACGGCTCTGGAAGTGGCGATTAACGCTCACTTCGGCCTGAAAGTAGCGTACAACGTGACCTGGAACTCCGAGCCGCCAGCGTCGGCGCCTGAGCATACCGATCGCAGAACGACGTTCTCTCTCGGCTACAAAATGTAATCGCGTAGGGCCAATCTTTATTGGCCCTTTTTATTAATTGTGCTGATAAATAATAAACAGTGTTTTAAAATAGCCCCTCCAGCCGATATCTCCATATTCTCTCCATAATGCCACTTTTTGTTAATTAATCAGTTTATTTGACACGAATTGATAAATATTTTGACTAGGCAAAAGTGTGATCCAGATCTACACTGTCATCACAGGCTTAATAACGCCTTAAGTAAATCTGTATTAATTCAGTAAGAGAATAAAAATTATGAATAAAATCACAACTGCTACTGCAGCAATGGTGCTTTCTGCACTGTCATTCGGCGTATTTGCTGCCGATTCGGTAGATAATACCTCCAGTCAAATCGGTATTACTCAAGCTTCTGACGTCGAAGCCGGCTCGAACATCGCTCCGGGCTCCCAGTCTACTGGCCAATCGATGGATGACGCATTTGACGTGCATAAACTGGTCGCCGGTGAATGGTCTTGATTGACTCGTCAAACAAATGCGAATCACCGTCTGGCATAATATGCCACTAAAAAACCGGATTCTGATGTGCCGGTTTTTTTATTTTATTTGTTTACCTAAATATATTTAAAACGTGAGTTTATATCTTAATAACTTTACAAATAAATAAACCCACGTCGCAGGAGGGTTTAAGATTCAACTGACACCCGCCGAATTCATTCAAAACCACTGAAACTTGTCAGCCAGAATGATGATCAACGCGGTGGCAGAAACAATGTTCAGGACGACAACGGTTCTACTGGATACGTTCATGTTATTACTCCTCATTCTGCGTGTAATTAAAGACCTGTTCAAGAATAGCTCAGCGAAAAGGGATTGCGAGTCGCTGCCCACCATTCCTTGCAAAACTCATACAAAAGTGCCAGAGCATTTCATCTGCCGGTAAAGGGTTTTTTCACCCTTTTGTTAGTGTTACCATTGGCACGCTGATCGTAAATTGGCTTTTTTCTGATTTCGATCCTGTGCATGATGGCGAGCCAATTTGACGATTGTTGGTCAGATGGTTCTGCAATCTATTGTAAATTAAAGATTATTTTCTTTGTATGTGCTCTTACGTGTGGGGCACCACTGCAAATAAGGATATAAAATGCCTGTAATTACTCTTCCTGATGGTAGTCAACGACAGTTTGACCGCGCTGTCAGCCCAATGGATGTTGCGCTGGATATCGGTCCGGGTCTGGCGAAAGCCACCATCGCTGGCCGTGTCAATGGTGAGCTGGTTGATGCTTCCGATCTGATTGAAAACGACGCGAAGCTGTCTATCATCACCGCGAAGGACGAAGACGGTCTGGAGATCATTCGTCACTCTTGCGCGCACCTGTTAGGTCATGCGATCAAACAGCTGTGGCCTAATACCAAAATGGCTATCGGCCCGGTTATCGATAACGGCTTCTACTATGACGTTGACCTCGATCACACGCTGACCCAGGAAGATATCGAAGCGCTTGAAAAACGGATGCACGAGCTTGCTGAGAGCAACTACGACGTCATCAAGAAGAAAGTGAGCTGGCACGAAGCGCGTGAAACCTTCGTGAAGCGTGGCGAAAGCTACAAAGTCACTATTCTTGATGAAAATATCGCGCATGATGACCAGCCCGGCTTGTATCATCACGAAGAATACATCGACATGTGCCGTGGACCGCACGTGCCGAATATGCGTTTTTGCCATCACTTTAAACTGATGAAAATCGCAGGCGCTTACTGGCGTGGCGACAGCAACAACAAGATGCTGCAGCGTATTTACGGTACCGCATGGGCCGATAAAAAAGCCCTCAGCGCTTACCTGCTGCGTCTGGAAGAAGCGGCGAAACGCGATCACCGTAAAATCGGTAAACAGCTTGACCTGTATCACATGCAGGAAGAAGCGCCGGGTATGGTGTTCTGGCATAACGACGGCTGGACCATCTTCCGCGAGCTGGAAACCTTCGTGCGTTCCAAGCTGAAAGCGTACCAGTATCAGGAAGTCAAAGGCCCGTTCATGATGGACCGTGTGCTGTGGGAAAAAACCGGCCATTGGGACAACTATAAAGATGCGATGTTCACCACCTCTTCTGAGAACCGTGAATACTGCATTAAGCCCATGAACTGTCCGGGTCACGTACAGATCTTTAATCAGGGTCTGAAATCCTATCGCGATCTGCCGCTGCGTATGGCAGAGTTCGGTAGTTGCCATCGTAACGAGCCGTCAGGCGCGCTGCATGGTCTGATGCGCGTGCGTGGCTTTACTCAGGATGACGCCCATATCTTCTGTACAGAAGAACAGGTGCGTGATGAAGTAAACGCCTGCATTCGTATGGTCTACGATATGTACAGCACGTTTGGCTTCGAGAAAATCGTCGTCAAACTCTCAACTCGTCCGGAAAAACGTATCGGCAGTGACGAGACCTGGGATCGTGCTGAGGCGGATCTGGCAGTCGCGCTGGAAGAGAACAACATCCCGTTTGAATATCAGGTGGGTGAAGGCGCGTTCTATGGTCCGAAAATTGAATTTACCCTGTATGACTGTCTCGATCGTGCATGGCAGTGCGGTACAGTACAGCTGGACTTCTCCCTGCCTCAGCGTCTGAGTGCCTCTTATGTTGGCGAAGACAACGAGCGTCAGGTACCGGTAATGATTCACCGTGCTATTCTGGGGTCACTGGAGCGCTTCATCGGCATCCTGACCGAAGAATTCGCCGGCTTCTTCCCAACCTGGCTGGCGCCAGTGCAGGTCGTGGTCATGAACATTACCGATTCTCAGGCTGATTACGTTAAAGAATTGACGCAGAAACTACAAAATGCGGGCATTCGCGTAAAAGCGGACTTGAGAAATGAGAAGATTGGCTTTAAAATCCGCGAGCACACTTTACGTCGGGTCCCGTATATGCTGGTCTGTGGTGATAAAGAGGTGGAAGCAGGCAAAGTTGCCGTTCGCACCCGCCGCGGTAAAGACCTGGGTAGCCTGGACGTAAATGAAGTGATTGAGAAGCTGCAACAAGAGATTCGCAGCCGCAGTCTTCAACAACTGGAGGAATAAGGTATTAAAGGCGGAAAACGAGTTCAAACGGCACGTCCGAATCGTATCAATGGCGAGATTCGCGCCCAGGAAGTTCGCTTAACAGATCTGGAAGGTGAGCCGCTGGGTATTGTGAGTCTGAGAGAAGCTATCGAAAAAGCTGAAGAAGCTGGAGTAGATTTAGTTGAAATCAGCCCTAACGCCGAACCGCCAGTTTGTCGTATCATGGACTACGGCAAGTTCCTTTATGAAAAGAGTAAATCTTCTAAGGAACAGAAGAAGAAGCAAAAAGTTATCCAGGTTAAGGAAATCAAATTCCGTCCTGGTACCGACGATGGCGATTATCAGGTAAAACTCCGCAGCCTGATACGCTTTCTCGAAGAGGGCGATAAGGCCAAGATCACACTGCGTTTCCGCGGTCGTGAGATGGCCCACCAACAGATTGGTATGGAAGTGCTTAACCGCGTCCGTGACGATCTGAGTGAACTGGCAGTAGTCGAATCCTTCCCTACGAAGATCGAAGGCCGCCAGATGATCATGGTGCTTGCTCCTAAGAAGAAACAGTAAGGCCTTCAAGTAGCAATTCCTGTGGAGCCAACAGGCTTCGCAGGTTTTGTTCGCCTATGTTTCGTTTATTAACAATGCGAAGTGGAAGTTATTAAGATGCCAAAAATTAAGACCGTACGCGGTGCTGCTAAGCGCTTCAAAAAAACCGGTGGTGGTGGATTTAAGCGTAAGCACGCAAACCTGCGTCATATTCTGACCAAAAAATCTACTAAGCGTAAACGTCACCTGCGTCCAAAAGGCCTTGTTTCTAAAGGCGATCTGGGTCTGGTAATCGCGTGCCTGCCGTACGCATAAGTCGTTAACGTTTTTTAACTTTTTAATTAGAATAGATACAGGAGAGCACATATGGCTCGCGTAAAACGTGGTGTAGTTGCCCGTGCACGTCACAAGAAAATTTTGAAACAAGCCAAAGGCTACTACGGTGCGCGTTCACGCGTATACCGCGTTGCCTTCCAGGCAGTTATCAAAGCTGGTCAGTACGCTTACCGTGACCGTCGTCAACGTAAGCGTCAGTTCCGTCAACTGTGGATTGCGCGTATCAACGCAGCAGCACGTCAGAACGGTATTTCTTACAGCAAATTCATCAACGGCCTGAAAAAAGCCTCTGTTGAAATCGACCGTAAGATCCTGGCTGACATCGCAGTATTCGACAAGTTAGCGTTCACCGCGCTGGTCGAAAAAGCGAAAGCAGCTCTGGCATAAGCCAGTTAAAGAGGGAGCTCTGCTCCCTCTTTTCGTTTCAAGCGTATCAAAAGATTGACAATTTTCCGGCGAGCCTTTTCAATAAGGTCTTACGTCTCTTTCCACACAAGGTAACGCAAGCATGAATGCTGCTATTTTCCGCTTCTTCTTTTACTTTAGCACCTGACTTCAGGAGGCTAGCGCGTGAAAGACGAAACGGAAAACAGCGCCAGAAAGCCTCCTGATGGAGGCTTTTTTCGTATCTGCCGCTTGTAAATATCGCTACATAACGAGGAAAACCATGTCACATCTCGCAGAGCTGGTTGCCAGTGCAACGGCTGCCATTAACCAGGCCTCAGATGTTGCCGCGTTAGACAACGTCCGCGTCGAATATCTGGGCAAGAAAGGGCACTTGACCCTGCAAATGACTACCCTGCGCGAGCTGCCGCCAGAAGAGCGTCCAGCCGCAGGCGCGGTAATCAACGAAGCCAAAGAGCAGGTTCAGCAGGTGCTGAACGAGCGTAAAAATGCGCTGGAAAGCGCCGCACTGAACGCCCGTCTGGCGGCAGAAACCATCGACGTCTCCCTGCCGGGCCGTCGCATTGAAAACGGTGGTCTGCATCCGGTCACGCGCACAATCGACCGTATTGAAAGCTTCTTCGGTGAGCTGGGCTTTACCGTCGAGACGGGCCCGGAAATCGAAGATGACTATCACAACTTTGATGCCCTGAACATTCCTGGCCATCACCCGGCGCGCGCCGACCACGATACCTTCTGGTTTGATGCGACCCGTCTGCTGCGTACCCAGACCTCTGGCGTGCAGATCCGTACCATGAAAGAGAAGCAGCCACCAATCCGCATCATTGCGCCGGGCCGCGTCTACCGTAATGATTACGACCAGACTCACACCCCAATGTTCCATCAGATGGAAGGCCTGATCGTTGATAAAAACATCAGCTTCACCAATCTGAAAGGCACCCTGCACGATTTCCTGAGCAACTTCTTTGAAGAAGATCTGCAGATCCGTTTCCGTCCGTCCTACTTCCCGTTCACCGAGCCGTCCGCTGAAGTTGACGTTATGGGTAAAAATGGCAAGTGGCTGGAAGTGCTGGGCTGCGGCATGGTTCACCCGAACGTGCTGCGTAACGTCGGCATTGACCCGGAAGTGTACTCCGGCTTCGCCTTTGGTATGGGCATGGAACGTCTGACCATGCTGCGCTATGGCGTCACCGACTTACGTGCATTCTTCGAAAACGATCTGCGTTTCCTCAAACAGTTTAAATAAGGGCAGGACAGAACAATGAAATTCAGTGAACTGTGGTTACGCGAATGGGTGAACACCGCGCTTGATAGCGAGGCGCTCTCTAACCAGATCACCATGGCAGGTCTCGAAGTCGACGGCGTTGAGCCCGTTGCCGGCGCCTTTAACGGCGTGATGGTGGGCGAAGTGGTGGAGTGCGGTCAGCACCCGAACGCAGACAAACTGCGGGTAACCAAAATTAACGTCGGCGGCGAACGCCTGCTGGATATCGTCTGCGGCGCGCCAAACTGCCGCCAGGGCCTGAAAGTGGCCGTAGCAACCGTGGGTGCGGTGCTGCCGGGCGATTTCAAAATCAAAGCGGCAAAACTGCGCGGTGAGCCGTCGGAAGGGATGCTGTGCTCTTTCTCTGAGCTGGGTATTTCCGACGATCATAACGGCATCATTGAGCTGCCGGCTGATGCACCAATCGGTACCGACATCCGCGAATACCTGAAGCTCGATGACAACACCATCGAAATCAGCGTGACGCCAAACCGTGCCGACTGCTTAGGGATTATTGGCGTAGCGCGCGACGTGGCGGTACTGAATCAGGCCGAACTGAACGCACCGGAGATTACCCCGGTTGCCGCCACCATCAACGACACGCTGCTGATTCAGGTAGATGCGGCTGATGCCTGCCCACGCTACCTCGGTCGCGTAGTGAAAGGGATCAACGTTAAAGCCCCTACGCCACTGTGGATGAAAGAGAAGCTGCGTCGCTGCGGGATCCGTTCCATTGATGCGGTGGTTGACGTTACCAACTACGTTCTGCTGGAGCTGGGCCAGCCGATGCACGCGTTCGATAAAGATCGTATCGAAGGTGGGATCGTGGTGCGCATGGCGAAAGAGGGCGAAACGCTGGTGCTGCTGGACGGTACCGAAGCGAAGCTGAATACCGATACGCTGGTGATTGCCGACCACGGCAAAGCGCTGGCGATGGGCGGCATCTTTGGCGGCGACCACTCTGGGGTCAATGATGAAACGCAAAACGTACTGCTGGAGTGTGCCTTCTTCAGCCCGCTGTCCATCACCGGTCGCGCGCGCCGTCATGGCCTGCATACCGATGCCTCTCACCGCTACGAGCGTGGCGTGGATCCTGCGCTGCAGTATAAAGCGATTGAGCGTGCCACGCGCCTGCTGATCGATATCTGCGGCGGCGAAGCCGGTCCGGTTATCGATGTCACAAGCGTTGAGCATCTGCCGAAGCGTGCAACCATCACCCTGCGTCGCAGCAAGCTGGATCGCCTGATTGGTCATCACATTGCCGATGCGCAGGTGAGCGACATTCTGCGCCGTCTGGGCTGTGAAGTGACCGAAGGTCAGGACCAGTGGCAGGCCGTTGCGCCGAGCTGGCGTTTCGATATTGCAATCGAAGAAGATCTGGTCGAGGAAGTGGCCCGCGTGTATGGCTACAACAACATCCCTGATGAGCCGGTGCAGGCGGGTCTGGTAATGGGCTCGCACCGTGAGGCGGATCTCTCGCTGAAGCGTGTGAAAACCCTGCTCAACGACAAAGGCTTCCAGGAAGTGATCACCTACAGTTTCGTTGATCCGAAAGTGCAGCAGCTGATCCACCCAGGTCAGGAAGCGCTGATCCTGCCAAGCCCCATCTCCAGCGAAATGTCCGCAATGCGCCTGTCGCTGCTGACCGGCTTGCTCAGCACCATCGTCTACAACCAGAATCGCCAGCAGAACCGCGTGCGTATCTTCGAGACCGGCCTGCGCTTTGTCCCGGATACTCAGGCTAACCTGGGCATTCGTCAGGACCTGATGCTGGCGGGCGCAATCTGTGGCAACCGCTATGAAGAGCACTGGGACCTGACCAAAAACAGCGTCGATTTCTACGATCTGAAAGGCGACCTGGAGTCCGTTCTCGAACTGACCGGTAAATTATCTGAAATTGAGTTCCGTGCCGAGGCCATTCCAGCCCTGCATCCGGGCCAAAGTGCGGCGATTTATCTGCAAGGTGAACGCGTTGGTTTCATTGGCGTTGTGCATCCGGAACTGGAGCGCAAACTCGACCTGAACGGCCGTACGCTGGCGTTTGAGCTGGAGTGGAACAAGGTCGCAGACCGCGTCATTCCTCAGGCTCAGGACGTTTCTCGCTTCCCTGCAAACCGTCGTGATATCGCTGTTGTGGTGGCCGAAAACGTGCCTGCCGCAGATGTTTTGGTCGAATGTAAGAAAGTTGGCGTAAATCAGGTAGTTGGCGTAAACTTATTTGACGTGTACCGCGGCAAGGGCGTAGCAGAGGGCTTTAAGAGCCTGGCTATCAGCCTTATCCTTCAGGATACCAGCCGTACACTCGAAGAAGAGGAGATTGCCGCTACCGTCGCCAAATGTGTAGAGGCATTAAAAGAGCGATTCCAGGCATCATTGAGGGATTGAACCTATGGCGCTTACAAAAGCTGAAATGTCCGAATATCTGTTTGATAAGCTTGGGCTTAGCAAACGGGATGCCAAAGAGCTGGTAGAACTGTTTTTCGAAGAGATCCGTCGCGCTCTGGAAAACGGTGAGCAGGTAAAACTCTCCGGCTTTGGTAACTTTGATTTGCGCGACAAGAATCAACGTCCGGGCCGCAACCCCAAAACGGGTGAGGATATTCCCATTACAGCTCGCCGCGTGGTGACCTTCAGACCCGGCCAGAAGTTAAAAAGCCGTGTCGAAAACGCTTCACCCAAAGCAGAGTGATACTATCTAACTAAAAAGGCCGCTGATGCGGCCTTTTTTCTTTGCGCTCCCGTAAACCCACCGTAAAATCAATTACATCATTCATTTGCAAAATGACTCCCATGCCCGAATATGCCCGTCAGCAATACCGTTCCGACCTGCGTAAGGTGCTTTTGCTGCTGGTTGCGCTGGTGCTCGCGCTGGGGTTTAGCCTCTGTGCCGGTGAGCAATGGATCGGGCCGCAGGCGTGGTTTGGCCCGCAGGGTGAGTTATTCATCTGGCAAATCCGTATGCCGCGTACCCTGGCCGTGGTGCTGGTGGGGGCCGCGCTGGCCCTGAGCGGGACGATTATGCAGGCCCTGTTTGATAACCCGCTGGCGGAGCCCGGTCTGTTAGGGGTATCGAACGGAGCCGGAGTGGGGCTGATCGCCGCCGTGATGCTGGGCGGTGGCGCACTGTCCGGCTGGGCACTCAGCCTCTGTGCTATCGCCGGGGCGCTGTTCATCACCGTGATTTTGTTGCGCTTTGCCCGCCGCCATCTCTCCTCCAGCCGCCTGCTGCTTGCCGGGGTAGCGCTGGGGATCATCTGTAGCGCCCTGATGACCTGGGCGGTCTATTTCTCCACCTCGTTCGATCTGCGCCAGCTGATGTACTGGATGATGGGCGGCTTCGGCGGCGTGGACTGGAGCCAGGGCTGGCTGATGCTGCTGTTGGTTCCGGCTATCGTCTGGGCCTGTTTCCAGGCCTCACCGCTCAATATTCTGGTGCTGGGCGAGATATCCGCCCGCCAGCTGGGATTGCCGCTCACCTTCTGGCGCAACACGCTGGTGATAGCCATCGGCTGGATGGTGGGGGTCAGCGTCGCACTGGCCGGCGCGATTGGTTTTATTGGCCTTGTCATCCCCCATATGCTGCGTTTGTGTGGTATCACTGACCATCGGCTGCTGTTGCCCGCTGCGGCGGTGACAGGCGGCGCTACGCTGCTGATTGCCGATATTATTGCGCGCCTGGCGCTGACTGCCGCGGAACTGCCGATTGGCGTCGTGACGGCCACGCTGGGCGCGCCTGTGTTTATCTGGCTACTCTTAAAAGCCGGACGCTAGTGCAGTCAATCTGAACGACAACCTGAGGGAAAGTTATGCCGAACGATATTCTGAACACCGAAGTGACGACCATTGATGGCGAAAAAACCACCCTGGAAGGCTATAAAGGCCAGGTGCTGCTGGTGGTTAACGTGGCCTCAAAATGCGGCCTGACGCCGCAGTACGAGCAGCTGGAAGAGATGCACAAGGCGCTGGAAGGCGATGGCTTCACCGTGCTGGGCTTCCCTTGCAACCAGTTCCTGGGGCAAGAGCCGGGGAGTGAAGATGAGATCAAAACGTTTTGCAGCATGACCTACGGCGTCACCTTCCCGATGTTCAGCAAAGTGGAGGTCAATGGTGACCACCGTCACCCGATCTATCAAAAGCTGGTGGCAGCGGCGCCGGCTGCGGTTGCGCCGGAAGGCAGCGGCTTTTATGAGCGGATGGCCAGCAAAGGGCGCGCACCGGCCCACCCAGGTGACATTCTGTGGAACTTTGAAAAATTCCTGATTGGCCGCGACGGAAAGGTGATCCAGCGTTTCTCCCCGGACATGACGCCGCAGGATCCCGTTATTACCGCCGCGATTAAGCAGGCGCTGGCTAGCTAATGACCGTACTGATGCAGCTCAACGCCGTGGCGGTAAAAGGGCGGCTGGGGCCGCTCGACGTGAGCGTAAATCCGGGTGAAATTGTGCATCTTGTCGGGCCGAACGGCGCCGGGAAAAGCACGCTGCTCGCCCGGATGGCGGGGTTAACCGGGGGCGAAGGGACGATCGCGTTTCAGGGGCAACCTCTCGAGGCGTGGACCTCAGCGTTGCTGGCCTGCCGCCGGGCCTATCTGGCCCAGCAGCAGACCCCGCCGTTCGCCATGCCCGTCTGGCACTATCTGACGCTGCATCAGTACGACAGTCAGCAAAAGGCGCTTCTGAGCGAGGTGGCGGCGGCGCTGGGCGTTGAGGATAAGCTCTCGCGTCCCACCAGCCAGCTCTCCGGCGGGGAGTGGCAGCGGGTGCGCCTCGCGGCCGTCATTCTGCAAATCCATCCTGGCGGCAACCCGCACGGTCAGTTGCTGCTGCTGGATGAGCCGATGAGCAGCCTCGATGTCGCCCAGCAGGTGGCGCTCGACAGGGTGCTCAGCGCACTGTCGCATCAGGGGCTTGCCATTGTGATGAGCAGTCATGATCTGAACCACACGTTACGCCATGCCCACCGCGTATGGCTGCTGAGACGCGGTCAGCTGATTGCCAGCGGCGCGCGCGACAGCGTGCTGACGCCGCCGAATCTGGCCCGCGCATACGATATGTCCTTCCGGCGTCTGGATATAGAAGGTCACAGAATGATCATCTCAACGTCCCAGGAATAATTGCCGGTTGCGAAGCGGTGCAGACACAGGCTAAATTACGCAAAATCGATAAAAACCAGGGGTTTCGTCCGAAATGCGCTACTGTTTTATTTTGCTGATCGCGCTGGTGCTGGCAGGATGCAGTAGCCACCGTGCGCCACCGCCTAATGCGCGGCTGTCTGATTCCATTGCGGTGATTGCCAGCCTCAACGATCAGCTACAAAACTGGGGCGGGACGCCTTATCGCTACGGTGGCATGAGCCGTCGCGGGGTCGACTGTTCGGGCTTTGTGCTGATGACCTTCCGCGATCGCTTTGCGCTGCAACTGCCGCGTGAAACCCGTCAGCAGGCCACAATCGGGACCGAAATAACTAAAGACGATCTCCTGCCCGGCGATCTGGTGTTTTTCAAAACCGGCTCCGGCGAAAGTGGTCTCCACGTCGGAATTTATGATACCGATAATCAATTTATCCACGCCTCTACCAGCCGGGGCGTGATGCGATCTTCTCTTAATAATGTTTACTGGCGCAAAAACTTCTGGCAGGCCAGACGCATCTAGCTCATGTCGCGCCCTCCGGCGCGACGAGAATCATTAACATTAAATGCTGCACATTTCGTAGCATTACTTTCAATGCAATTATTAGCCAATGAATTAATCAGAAGCCATTTCAGGTGGGGGAGGGAAAACTGGCTATTAATAGATAACCAGGATAAGATTATTTCGGGACTAAGGAAAATCCGATATTCAAATGGAACGAATGAAATCATTCTTATTACACCTCATCACGTTGAATTGCTGTCGCTTAAGTTTCAGGATGTCATGTATTGCCTTTAATGTGAGGCGGACACCATGATTGTCACGCTGGATAATGCTTATCAATCTGAACTTTTATTCCTCCCTGCGCGCCATGATTCCGGGGTGCTCAAAGGCATTGAAATAATCGCCAACTTTGTCGGCGTTGAGTCTCAGGTGCGTATTCCAACGGAGCTGGTGCTGGCCTACCTGTCGCCCGCGCAAGAGCTGGCGCTGTTTCAGGAAAAGCTGGCGTTACTCGAAACCTGTAAACTGTTTTTTATTCAGCAACAACTTCTCGCCTGGATAAATATTTCGCCAGCGATTGTTGAACATCTAATAATGGACGGAAATGGCGTTTCAATATGTGAACGTCACCCGTGGCTGGAGTTTTCGATAAATGAGAATTATCCCGATCTGAATAAAGGCAACATGAATACGGTGTTGATGAACTTCGCGCTGCGCTTTCCGCTGGTGCTTGCCAATTTTGGTGCAGGAAATGCCTCAACCAAAGCCATTTTCGATGGCCTGTTTAATCGGGTAGCGCTGGATAAAAACTTCATCCAGCAGCATTTGACCGATAATACATTTGATCCCTTTTTAAGGGCAATCGTCAGCCAGGTGACTCCGTACTGTCAATCGATGATGGTCGCGGGCGTGGATGATGTCAGCACCTTGCAGCGTTTATCCCCTTATCAGTTCAGTGCGATGCAGGGAAATCTCTGGCCTGCGGTGGCCGTCGACAAAATTACTACCCTGGTACAGGGATAACCCTTGTAATACCCGGTGTTTAACCCCCGCTAAACCCACTACACTAAAGGCAGGAGGACCTATGACCCTGTCTTTTACCGCACGCTGGCATGATGAACTGCCAGGCTTTTATACCGCACTGAACCCTACGCCACTGAGCAACGCTCGCCTGATCTGGCATAACGCGCCGCTGGCCGAGGAGCTTGCTGTTCCCGCCGCGCTGTTTACGCCTGAGCAGGGCGCGGGCGTCTGGGGTGGCGAAACATTACTGCCGGGGATGCAGCCGCTGGCGCAGGTTTACAGCGGGCATCAGTTTGGCGTCTGGGCCGGACAGCTCGGTGACGGGCGCGGCATCCTGCTCGGCGAACAGCTGCTGGCCAACGGACAGACCGTCGACTGGCACCTGAAAGGGGCGGGGCTAACGCCTTACTCGCGGATGGGGGACGGGCGCGCGGTGTTGCGCTCGACGATCCGCGAAAGCCTGGCCTCGGAAGCAATGCATGCGCTCGGGATCCCGACCTCACGCGCGCTGTCGATTGTCACCAGCGATACCCCCGTGGCGCGAGAAACCATGGAGCAGGGCGCGATGCTGATGCGCATTGCGCAAAGCCACGTCCGCTTTGGCCATTTCGAACACTTCTATTATCGCCGCGAGCCGGACAAAGTCCGCCAGCTGGCGGATTTTGTGATTAACCATCACTGGCCGCAGTGGAAAGACGACGCCGATAAATACCTGCTCTGGTTCCGTGACGTGGTTGCGCGTACCGCCTCCCTGATGGCCTGCTGGCAAACCGTCGGCTTTGCCCATGGGGTAATGAACACCGATAACATGTCGATCCTCGGCCTGACCATTGACTACGGCCCTTACGGCTTCCTCGATGATTACCAGCCCGGCTTTATCTGCAACCACTCTGACTATCAGGGGCGCTACAGCTTTGATAATCAGCCTTCTGTGGGGCTGTGGAATCTGCAGCGTCTGGCGCAGTCGCTGTCGCCGTTTATCGACGTCGAGGCGCTGAACGACGCGCTGGACAGCTATCAGGAGGTGCTGTTGCAGCAGTTCGGCAAGCTGATGCGCCGCAAGCTGGGGCTGATGACCCAGCAGAAGGGTGATAACGACATTCTTAATGCGCTATTTGCGTTGATGGCGCGGGAAGGCAGTGATTTCACCCGCACCTTCCGCATGCTGGGGCAGACCGAGCAGCACAGCGCTGCCTCGCCGCTGCGCGATGAGTTTATTGACCGTCAGGCCTTTGATGACTGGTTTACCCGCTACCGCGCGCGTCTGGCGCAGGAGAACGTGGCCGATGACGTGCGTCAGGCGCAGATGAATGCGGTCAACCCGGCAATGGTGTTGCGTAACTGGCTGGCGCAGCGGGCCATCGATCGGGCCGAAAACGGCGACTACGCCGAGTTACACCGTTTACATGAAGCGCTGCGTACGCCGTTTGTCGAAAGGGCTGATGACTATGTCAGCCGCCCACCCGACTGGGGTAAGCGGCTGGAAGTGAGTTGTTCGAGTTAAGGCGCGAGGAAAACCTGCGGGGTGGCGTTCAGCGGATGCTGACCAACGTGAACCTGCGCGCCATACCAGCGCGCCAGGTCATCGGCCTGCAACACCGTTTGCGGTGCTCCCTGTGAGACAATTTTACCCTCATGCAGCAGCACGATCCGATCGGCCCACAGGGCGGCGAGGTTAAGATCGTGCAGCACCACGCAGACGTGAAGGTTCCCCTGAGCGGTTAACGCCTTCAGCAGCCGCAGCAGATGCTGCTGATGGTAGAGATCCAGCGCCGAGGTCGGTTCATCAAGAAACAGCCAGCCGCGCGGCATACCGTCGCTCCACAGCTGTGCCAGCGCGCGGGCCAGTTGCACCCGCTGCTGCTCCCCGCCCGACAGCGCCGCGTATTGCCGCCCGGCAAGCGGCTGACAGCCGGTGATGTGCATCACCTCGCGGACGATCTGCGGTTCGGGGCGTGGCGTCCAGGGAGAACGTCCCATCCCAACAACCGCTTCCACCGGCCAGTCAAATCCCAGCTGGGTTTGCTGACGCATCACCGCCCGCTGACGTGACAGCGTCTGCGTCCTCCACGATTCAAGCCGTTTTCCGCCGAGCAAGCAGCGCCCGGCATCCGGTTTGAGATAGCCGGTCAGCAGGCGCAGCAGAGTGGATTTGCCTGCGCCATTCGGGCCGATGAGCGCCACCAGTTCACCCTGGACAAGCGAGAGCGACACATCGCGCAGTACCGCCCGGCCCGCCACGCTGTACGTTAATCCTTCGGCAATAAAGGGTTCAGCCATGCTGACCTCCACGGCGGAAAATAAGCCACAGGAACCAGGGCGCGCCGAGAATGCTGGTCAGCAGGCCGACCGGCATCTCCGCCGGGGCCACCAGCGTGCGCGCGGCGGTATCGGCAGTCAGCAGCAGAAACGCGCCTGCCAGCACCGAGCCGGGGATCACCGCCCGGTGATCCGACCCCAACCACATGCGCATCAGGTGCGGCACCACCAGCCCGATAAAGCCAATTACTCCGCTGACCGCCACCGCCGCGGCCACCAGCAGGGCGCTGCACAGCAGCAAAATGCGCTGGACGATACGTACATCCACGCCCAGGTAATGGGCCTCTTCCTCGCCAAGCTGCAGCAGGTTCAGCGCTGCAGCCAGCCGCCAGATAATCAACACCGTCGGGATCATCAGCGAAGCGACCGCGAATAACGTTGACCACTGGGCCTGACCGAGGCTGCCCATTCCCCAAAGGGAGAGCTGGCGCAGCTGGGCATCGTTACTCACCCACGACAGCACGCCAACCGCCGCGCCGCACAGGGCGTTAATGGCGATCCCCACCAGTAGCAGGCGCGATAACGAGCTGTCGCGCTGCTGGCTGAGCAGGAAGATCACCACGGTGGCCGCCAGCGCGCCGAGAAAGGCCGCCAGCATCGGAGCGTACAGCATCAGCAGCGCGGGCAGGGTGATTGGCAGCACCACCCACAGGGCCACGGCACAGGCCGCACCGCTGCTGATCCCCAGCAATCCGGGGTCGGCAAGCGGATTGCGAAACAGCCCCTGCATCACGCAGCCCGCCAGCGCCAGCGACCCGCCAATCACCAGCGCCAGCAGCACGCGCGGCAGGCGGATGGTGAACCAGATCTGGCGCAGGACCTCGTCACTGTTGTTCCACAGCAGGCTCACCGGCAGGCGCAACGCGCCAAAACCGCTGGCCAGTAGGGTCATCAGCGACAGCAATACCGCCAGCCCCCACAGGGAGCAGTGGATACGCCGGGACATCAGGGCAGCTGCTCCGCCCGGGCGCGCAACTGACCAATGGCCTCCGGCGTGCGCACGCTAAAGCCGAGAAGCGCCATGTCGTCAATCTGCAGCACCTGTTTATTGCGGCCCGCCGGGGTTTGCGCCAGACCGGGCAGCTTCCACAGATTGGCTTCCCCGCCCAGTGCTTTAACGCCGTCTTTGGAAATCAGCACCAGATCCGGCTGGCTGGCGATCACCCCTTCCTGGGAGAGCGGCTGATAGCGGGAGAATCCCTGCATTGCATTATGTAGACCCGCCGCGCGGATCGCCGCATCGGCACCGGTGTCCTGACCTGCCGCCATCGCGGTCATTCCACCGTGGTTGAGGATAAACAGCACCCGCTTATTGAGCGCCGTCGTGGGCAGCGCGGCCAGTTGCTGGTGCAGGGTAGTACGCAGGGCTTCACCTTCAGCCTCACGGTGCGTGGCCTGCGCCACGACGCGGACCTTCTCGTCAATCACACTCAGATCGTTGCTGGCCGGAACCGTCACTACCTTGACCTGGCTCTGCCCGACCTGCGTCAGCGTCAGAGAGGGCTGCGCCTGGGCACTGGCTAACACCAGCGTCGGGCGCATCGCGAGGATCCCTTCGGCATTCAGCTGGCGCAGGTAGCCTACGTCCGGCAGCGAAACGGCCTGCGTAGGCCACTGGCTGGTGCTGTCACGCGCCACCAGCGCCTCGTCCGCCCCCAGCGCGTAGACAATTTCGGTCACGTCGCCCCCAAGGGCGACGATCTTCTCCTGGCTGGCGGCAAAGGCCGCCAGCGGTAGCGCGGCGATCAGAACCAGCAGTGTTCTCATGCGGCCAGCCCTTTTACCGTCAGGGCATCAATCTGCGTCCGCCACTGGTTCTGCTCGGGTTCGCCTTCGGTACGCTGCCCGTACAACTGGGCGATTTGGGTACCGTCAGCGGCAAACAGCTCCAGACTAGTAACGTGGCCGTCGGCAGTAGGCTTACGCGTGACCCAGGTCTCGGAGATGGTCTCTTCCAGCAGGTGCAGGGTAAAGGCCGGGTTGAAGATGTTCAGCCAGCCTTTCATCGGCACCACTTTCTCAATGGTGCCGGTGAAGATCTGCACGCAGCCGCGGTTGCCGACGAAAATCATAATTTCATTGGCATCCTGACGGGCGGTAGCCAGCAGTTGGGCCAGGGCGCTGTTATCAACCTGACAGGCCAGATCGTCACCCACCAGGCGGAACGCCTGCTGGCGCGTCAGGCTGTGGCGTTTCAGCAGGCCAAAGAACTGGTGCACGTCGGTCATGGCACGCCACTCGCTGTCAACCGTTCCGGCGTCTGCATGCGCCACATTGACGGCGGTGTCGGCGGCTTTTAGTTCCAGCGGCGGGTTATCGGCGACGGTAAAGCGGGTCAGCACCTCGCTCCAGGCGGCAAGGTCGGTATTGTCGGTGGTGTACACCTTCAGCAGAGCATCGCCCTGATGGTCGAAGAACTGGATGCTCTGGCGTTCGCCGCGGGGAGTGGTTTCGCGGATCGTAAAGACGCTTGCCCACTGGTTCAGGAACAGGCGCAGATCCAGCGCGCGCGGGTTCAGCACCAGCCCGGCATGGCCGTTAAGATGCTGGTTGGTAAAGGTGCCAACCTGCTCATGCACCGCGTATTCGTTGCGGCAGATGCATTTGGTTTCGCCCACAGCTTCCAGCGTGCCGAGGATCTCGCGGATCTCACCTTGCAGGCGTGCGGCATCGTGGCCCACGCGCACCCAGGTCAGCTCGGCTTCGCTGATCGTCATCAGCCCGGCGATGTCCCGCGCGTATTTCCCCGGGTTCTCTTCTTTTAGCTCAAGCCAGCGTGTGTAGTGATTCATTGTCTCGTCCTTCCAGATAAAAGCCCCGGAAAACCGGGGCAGGGTAATTACCACTGATAACTCACGAAAATCTTGCCGTTGCGGCCATCCTGCGGGATGCCCTGCGGTGACCAGTACGCTTTGTCGAAGGCATTTCCCAGCACCAGCGTGGTGGTCACGCCCTTCAGCGCCTGCTGGCCCTGATAGCTGACGTAGAAATCATTCACCGCGTAGCCTGGCTGCTTGCTGTAACTGCTGTTCACATGAGTGGATCGATCGGCAAAGGTGCCAATCCAGCCGACGTTAAAGCCGCTCTGCGCCAGCGGGATATCCAGTTTGCTGGAGACGGTATCCGGGCTGATGCTGGAGATGTATTCGCCGGTGTCGGTATCTTTGCCGCGGGTGCGGTTGTAGGCAACATCCAGGCTGAACAGGCTGGCGGAGTATTTCGCCATCACGTCCCAGCCCCAGATTTTGGCATTCGGCACGTTGTACGACATGGTGGTGGCCGCCGCGAAATCGACGGTGGTAGAGATGTAATCTTTGGCGTTGGTATCAAAGTAGCTGGCTTTAAACTCCAGCGCATCATCTGCCAGCATCAGGTCGTCAAAGCGCAGGCCAAACCCGTACTCCTGAGTTTCGTTGGTTTCCGGGCGCAGATTCGGGTTCGGTACCCAGTAGTTAGTGTAGAAGCGGCCAATAGAGAAGTGTTTGGCGTCATTGTACATTTCACCCATCGTCGGCGCACGGAACGCCTGAGCGTAGGAGCCGAACAGCATCAACCACTCTGTCGGGGTGACGGTTATCCCGGCGCGGGAGGACCATTTATCGGCATCCACGTCGTCGTATCCGTCGCTGCTGCCGCTGTAGTTATCGTAGCGGGTGCCACCGAGCAGGGTAATCGGCAGATCGCGTAGGGTGATCTCATCCTGGATCCAGCCGGAGCTAAAATCGATGCTGGCATCCGGGAAGCCGGTCGTTGCGCCGGACGGTTCCTGCTCCTGACGGTAATACTCGCCGCCGTAGGTCAGCAGGTGCGAGGCAAAGGAGTCGGCGAACAGGCGGGTGCGGTTTTCAACTTTCGCGCCTTTGGTGGTCTGCTGGCGGAATTCGCCGGAGCCGTCCACGTTCTGGGCATTAATACGCGCTTCCGACCAGTAGACTTTCGCATCGGCGTTGAGCCAGTCGTTGCCTTCCGGGGAAATATGGTAACCGAGCTGGGCATCGCGCTGGATGGTGGAGCGGTCGGTCATTGGGTTGCTGCTGGCATCCGCATCAATGGTCTGCGGGTTTTTTGGCTCCTGCGCCGCATTATTGTAATAGCGCAGCGAGCCGTTCAGAGACTGGGCGCTGTCCAGCTGCCAGCTGCCTTTGGCCAGCATGTTGTTGATCGATTCGTCATTCGGTGCGGTGCCGCCGCCGCCCTGGCGGATATCGCCGCGATCGCGGCTTGACCAGGCCACCAGACCGTCGAGGGTGTCGGTGCGGCCAAAGGCGCTGGCACCCATTCCGAGGCTATGATCGCCGGTGGCGGCGGTGCTGAACACGCGGAATCCGCTGTTTTGGCCGGGCTGCAGCAGATCTTCGGCATCGGCGGTGTCATAGGCGATCACCCCGCCCATCGCGCCGCTGCCGTACAGCAGGGCAGACGGCCCGCGCACAATCTCAATGCGCTTGATCAGCGCCGGGTCGAGGAAGGTGCTGTTGATATGCCCGGTATCGGTGCCCTGGCGGATGCCGTCCACCAGTACCAGCACGCCACGACGATCGTACCCGCGCAGATTGACGTCCTGACCGTTGGTACGGCCAGTGCCGTCGAGGGTCAGGCCGGGGACGTGGCGCAGCAGATCGGCGGCGGAGCTGGCGGTTTGATTTTCCGGGGCGGTGGCGTCAATCACGCTCACCATCATCGGGGCCTCAAAGGCGCTGCGGGCATTGCCGGTAGCGGTAACGGTCATCTCTTCGGATGCTGCAACAGCAGCGCCCGGCAAGGCACTGACGATCGCCAGCGCCAACAGTGACGGGCGTAAAGACGCGGTATTCAGGTATGGCATTAGCCACTCTCCATTTAAAAAAGTGAAAAGCGCTGGCTGCCTGGGGATAACCTGGGTGGCTGGCGAGGTGCTTATTTTGTGAGGATCAATTTTCCGGCATGTGTCTGGCGCAGCAGGTAGTGCTGTCCATCATGCTCAATAATGACGCGCCCTTCGGGGCCCAACAGCTGTTTGCTGTCGATGCGGCGATCGGTTACGCCTGGTGCAGGCTGTGTGGTCTTTTCTGGATGTGGAAGCGTTGCGGCGATGTTATCCATGCGTGACATAATGTTTTCAAAATAATAATCAATGTAACAATGATAATCATTATCAACAAATCGATTTTAACGGCAAGCATTTTTATGTAAAAACAGTGAAGGGATCAATTTACAGACAAAATAGGGAAAAAGCAGAGGGTTACAAGAGATTAAAGGAAGGGTGAACAGGCCGGGTAAGCACAGCGCCACCCGGCAAAAAGGTTAAAAACGAGAATCAACCGCAGCGGCGAGTTTCTCCAGCAGCAGCTCGGTATCTTCCCAGCTCAGGCACGGATCGGTGATCGACTGGCCGTAGGTAATCGGCTGGCCGACAACCACTTTTTGCGTGCCTTCCCGCAGGAAGCTCTCTGCCATCACCCCGGCAATAGCGGTGGAGCCGTTGCGGATCTGCTGGCAAATCTCATCGCAGACGTCCAGCTGGCGGCGGTGCTGTTTCTGGCAGTTGCCGTGGCTGAAATCCACCACCAGCTGCTCCGGGAGGTCGAACTCGCGCAGGGTGTCGCAGGCTTCAGCGATATCCTGTGGGTGATAGTTCGGCTGCTTGCCGCCGCGCATGATGATATGACCGTACGGGTTGCCGCTGGTCTGATAGATAGTCATCTGGCCGGTTTTATCCGGGGAGAGGAACATATGGCTGGCACGGGCGGCGCGGATCGCATCCACCGCAATATGCGTGTTGCCGTCGGTGCCGTTCTTAAAGCCGACCGGGCAGGAGAGTGCGGAGGCCATCTCCCGGTGGATCTGGCTTTCGGTCGTGCGGGCGCCAATTGCGCCCCAGCTGATCAGATCGGCGATAAACTGTCCGGTCACCATATCGAGGAACTCGGTGGCGGTCGGGACGCCCAGCGCGTTGACCTGCAGCAGCAGCTTGCGGGCCAGCTCAATGCCGTGGTTTACGCGGTAGCTGCCGTTCAGGTCGGGGTCGGAAATCAGCCCTTTCCAGCCCACCACGGTGCGCGGTTTTTCAAAGTAGGTGCGCATCACGATTTCGAGGCGCGCGGCGTGCTTGTCGCGCAACCCCTTCAGGCGCTGGGCATAGTCCATCGCGGCATCAAGGTCGTGAATGGAGCAGGGGCCAACAATGACCAACAGGCGGCGATCTTCGCCATTAAGGATTTTTTCAATACGTTTGCGTGACGTTGTCACGTTTTCTGCCACTGCCGCAGAGACGGGATGCCGCTGGGCCAGTTCGGCTGGCGTAACCAGGCTATCGATACGCGCCGTGCGCAGTTCATCGGTTTTGTTCATGGTGTTTCTCAGAATGTAGTGCTTCATCGGTAACTTACCGGGAAGTGATGGGCATCACCTTAAACCAATCCCCGCTGATTTCAAGTGCAGGGCATCACTGCCCTGGCATGGGGTGGGAGTATACATGAACGCGAACTTGTGTACTAGCCTGTTAGTACATGCGGCGGTTCAGGCCCATGATATCGAGGATCTTGGTGGCGATTTCTTCCACGGAATAATTGGTGCTGTTCAGCCACGGAATGTTGTTCTTCCGGTACAGCGCTTCGACTTCCGACACCTCCAGACGACACTGGCGCATTGAGGCGTAACGGCTGTTCTCCCGGCGCTCTTCGCGGATTGCTGCCAGCCGTTCAGGGTTAATCGTCAGGCCAAACAGCTTGTGCTGCAGCGGTTTTAGCGCAGCGGGGAGCACCAGATTGTCCATGTCGTCGGCAATAAAGGGGTAGTTGGCGGCACGGATACCAAACTGCAGCGCCAGATACAGGCTGGTAGGGGTTTTCCCGCAGCGCGACACGCCGAGCAAAATCACCTGCGCCTGATCGAGGTTACGCATCGAAATGCCGTCATCATGGGCAAGGGTGTAGTCAATGGCGGCGATACGGGCGTCGTACTTGATAATATTCGCCGGGTTCAGGCCGTGGGTGCGGTGGGCGACAGGGGTCGGATCCAGCTTCAACTCTTGCTGCAGCGGAGCAACCAATGCCTGCACGATGTCCTGACAAAAGCCTTCACTCTGCAAAATGATATTGCGAATTTCCGGGATGACAATCGAGTAAAACACCAGCGGACGCTCGCCGGTTTGCCGGAAGATGGCGTCGATTTGGTCTTTCACCGCTTTGGCGCGGCTCTCGTTTTCAACGAAAGGCAGGGTGATGCTGTTGATGGCGACCGGGAATTGCGACATCACCGCGTGGCCCAGCACTTCGGCGGTGATCGCCGTACCATCAGAAATATAAAAAACGTGGCGATCGACAGCATTATCCATTTTGCGCACCTTAACTCTCAGTGGTAATTGCCTGAAAGCATAAATTAAAAAAGTAAAATACAACAGCCGACCCGCTTCTGAAATTAAAAATGAAACACTATTTTTATTTTTAATGAAAGGGGTGTTTCATTTTTATAAATCACCCTAAAGTCTGATATTTACTGTGGGAATCTATATTAATCATTAGGTTATGATTTAAGCGGGAACAGTCTTAAAAGCTAAAAAATAAAATTGCTTACACGATTCACCGTTTTTTTAGCGCGGATAAATATGCCAGTATAAATACGCAGTAAGGAGTTTCTTAAAACCCGTTCATATATCACAAAAGGATTGTTTCGATGTCCAACAATGGCTCGTCACCGCTGGTGCTTTGGTATAACCAACTCGGCATGAATGATGTAGACAGAGTTGGAGGCAAAAATGCCTCCCTGGGTGAAATGATTACCAATCTGTCCAGTATGGGTGTCTCCGTACCGAATGGATTTGCCACCACCGCCGATGCGTTTAACTACTTTTTAGACCAAAGCGGCGTAAACCAGCGCATTTACGAACTACTGGACCACACGGACATTGATGATGTTTCTGAGCTTGCGAAAGCCGGGGCACAGATCCGCCAGTGGATCATCGATACACCTTTCCAGCCTGAACTGGAACACGCTATTCACGACGCCTATAACCAGCTCTCCGCTGATGATGCTCAGGCTTCTTTCGCCGTGCGCTCCTCCGCCACCGCCGAAGATATGCCAGACGCGTCGTTCGCCGGGCAGCAGGAGACCTTCCTCAACGTGCAGGGCTACGATGCCGTGCTGGTGGCGGTCAAACATGTCTTTGCCTCCCTGTTTAATGACCGCGCCATCTCCTATCGTGTGCATCAGGGTTACGACCACCGCGGCGTCGCGCTGTCGGCGGGCGTGCAGCGCATGGTGCGTTCGGACTTAGCATCCTCAGGCGTGATGTTCTCTATTGATACCGAATCGGGTTTCGATCAGGTGGTCTTTATCACTTCTGCCTGGGGTCTGGGCGAGATGGTGGTGCAGGGCGCAGTCAACCCGGACGAGTTCTACGTGCACAAACCGACGCTGGCAGCGGATCGTCCGGCTATCGTGCGTCGCACCATGGGATCGAAAAAGATCCGCATGATTTACGCCCCGTCGCAGGAGCACGGCAAGCAGGTTCGCATTGAGGATGTGCCGCAGGAGCAGTGCGATCGCTTCTCGCTGACCGATGCCGAAGTGCAGGAGCTGGCGAAGCAGGCGGTGCAGATTGAAAAACACTACGGCCGCCCGATGGATATCGAGTGGGCAAAAGACGGCAACACCGGCAAGCTGTTTATTGTGCAGGCGCGTCCGGAAACCGTGCGTTCCCGCGGTCAGGTGATGGAGCGTTATACCCTGCATGCGCAGGGCAACATTATCGCCGAGGGCCGCGCAATTGGCCATCGCATTGGCGCGGGCCCGGTGAAGGTGATCCATGACATCAGCGAGATGAACCGTATCCAGCCGGGCGACGTGCTGGTGACCGACATGACCGACCCGGACTGGGAACCGATCATGAAAAAGGCAGCGGCGATTGTCACTAACCGCGGCGGGCGGACCTGTCACGCGGCGATCATCGCCCGCGAGCTGGGTATTCCGGCAGTGGTCGGCTGCGGCGACGCCACCGAGCGCATGAAGGACGACGAGAACGTCACCGTCTCCTGCGCCGAAGGCGACACCGGCTACGTCTACGCCGAGTTGCTGGACTTCAGCGTGAAAAGCTCCAGCGTCGATACCATGCCGGATCTGCCGCTGAAGATCATGATGAACGTCGGCAACCCGGACCGGGCATTTGACTTTGCCTGTCTGCCAAACGAAGGGGTTGGCCTGGCGCGTCTGGAGTTCATCATTAACCGCATGATCGGGGTTCATCCGCGTGCGCTGCTGGAGTTTGACGACCAGGATCCGAAGCTGCAGAAAGAAATTCGCGAGATGATGAAGGGCTACGACTCGCCGAAAGGGTTCTATGTGGGTCGTCTGAGCGAGGGGATTGCCACTCTGGGGGCGGCGTTCTACCCGAAACGCGTCATCGTGCGTCTGTCTGACTTCAAATCTAACGAATACGCCAACCTGGTGGGTGGCAAGCGCTACGAACCGGAAGAAGAGAACCCGATGCTGGGCTTCCGCGGGGCCGGTCGTTACGTCTCCGATAGCTTCCGCGACTGCTTTGCGCTCGAGTGCGACGCGGTGAAATATGTGCGTAATGAGATGGGGCTGACCAACGTCGAGATCATGGTGCCGTTTGTACGCACCGTCGATCAGGCGAAGGCGGTGGTAGAGGAGCTGGCGCGTCAAGGTCTGAAGCGCGGTGAGAACGGGCTGAAGATCATTATGATGTGCGAGATCCCGTCCAACGCCCTGCTGGCAGAGCAGTTCCTCGAGCACTTCGACGGCTTCTCTATCGGCTCTAACGACATGACACAGCTGGCGCTCGGTCTGGATCGCGACTCTGGTGTGGTGTCCGCGCTGTTTGATGAACGTAACGAAGCGGTGAAAGCCCTGCTGTCGATGTCCATCCGCGCGGCGAAGAAGCAGGGCAAGTACGTCGGTATTTGTGGTCAGGGTCCGTCCGATCACGAAGACTTCGCTGCCTGGCTGATGGAAGAGGGGATCGATAGCCTGTCCCTGAACCCGGACACCGTGGTGCAAACCTGGCTGAGCCTGGCCGAACTGAAAAAATAGTCCGTCGGTCATACCGCTTAAAAGGTGAGGATAACATCCTCACCTTTTTTTTTGCGCCTGCTTATTCACCGCCGCGCCTGCCGAGTGGCGCATGCTGAGTCACTGCGTGATGTATTAAGGTAAGCTGCTGTAGTGCGTGTGATTTCAGGATAAAAAAAAGCCCATCGTGGGAGATGGGCAAAGACTACACACAGCAATTCATTGTTTCACTCAGGGGATTTCCATGCTTATAAATCAAGGTGTTGATTCATAACCGTGACCTAATAGTAGGCATGACGGATTTTTGCGTCGATCAGATTCGTCTCAATAGTTTAACAGCGGTGAAGATTTTGTGAGGTGAATGAGGCGATTACGGTGGCGAGTCAGTTCAGGTGCGGTTAAATAAAAAGCAAATGTTAAGTAATGCTTAACTTTCTGGTGGGCGAACCCACCAGAATGGCGATGATTACTTATTCAACTCTTCCGTATCGTTCAGGGACGCCAGCAGCACATCAGGATCGCTCGGCGGCATCGGCACTTCATGCACCCAGGCGGAGAACAGTCGCCAGGAGACCGCCAGCAGCACCGGACCGATAAACAGACCGATCATCCCGAAGGCGATCAGACCGCCGATCACGCCGGAGAGGATCAGGATTAACGGCAGATCGGCACCCATGCGGATCAGTATCGGGCGGATCACGTTATCCATCGTTCCCACTACGCAACTCCAGACCAGCAGCACCGTGCCCCAGGTGGTATCCCCGCTCCAGTACAGCCAGATGATGGCCGGAACCAGCACCAGCAGCGGCCCGAGTTGCATCAGGCAGGTTAACAGCATCAGTACGGTGAACAGCGTGGCGTAAGGCACGCCAGCAATCGCCAGACCAATCCCGCCCAGCACCGATTGCACCAGCGCCGTGACGACCACGCCCAGGGCGACGGCCCGGACAGCCTGCGCCGCCAGCAGCATCGCGGCATCACCGCGCGCGGAGGCGAGGCGCGTCGCAAAATGGCGAACCCCCAGTGCCACCTGCTCGCCGCGCCAGTACAGCAGGGCGCTGAACAGCAGCATCAGCACGCAGTGGACCACAAAGCGGCCAAGGTGCGCAGCGGTGCCGACAAACCAGGTGGTGGTGGCGCCGATATAAGGCCTGACTTTGGCCATAATCGCGCTGCCGCCCATCTCCAGCAGGTTGTGCCAGCCGGCATACAGCTTATCGCCAACCAGCGGGATGTCGTTCAGCCACGCCAGATCCGGTAGTGACATATCGCCGCTGGAAATACTGGTGATAAGCGGCCCGCTGCCATCCACCAGACTGTTGACCAGCAGGGCAATCGGGATCACAAACACCAGCACCAGCAGCAGGGTCATCACCAGCACCGCCAGCGAACGGCGACCAAACAGCAGGCGCTCCAGGCGAATAAACAGCGGCCAGGTGGCAATCACCACCGTTCCCGCCCACGCGAAGCCAAGAATAAAAGGTTGAACGATCCACAGACACGCAATAATCATGATTGCCAGGAACAGCACCGACAGCAAAATTTGCGCAACGTCCCTGGGCTGATGTCGATTGACCATAGTTTGAATTTACCTTTGAAGGATACCAGCATAGCTGGTGAGAACATGAAACCACGTGACTCTAATGATTAGTGATTTCAGCGATTTTTGACAGGCAGATTCTGCCTGTAATTCTGTCGGGCGCATAAGAAAAAAATGTGATACAAACAGGGAGACACAACGCAAACGATTATCTACAACAATTTAGATGGGGCAGGGTCGACAGTAATGATCCCACAAATTTCTCAGGCACCGGGCGTCGTTCAGCTGGTGCTCAATTTTTTGCAGGCTTTGGAGCAACAGGGTTTTACCGGCGATACCGCCACACGTTATGCCGACAGGCTGACAATGGCGACCGACAACAGTATCTACCAGCTACTTCCCGATGCCGTCGTTTTCCCCCGTTCGACCGCTGATGTGGCATTGATTGCCCGTCTGGCGTCACAGGAACGTTTCACTTCGCTGATCTTCACCCCCCGCGGCGGCGGCACCGGCACCAACGGTCAGGCGCTGAACCAGGGGATCATCGTCGATATGTCCCGCTACATGAACCGCATCATTGAGATCAACCCTGAAGAGGGCTGGGTGCGCGTTGAGGCAGGGGTGATCAAAGATCAGCTCAATCAGTATCTTAAGCCGTACGGCTATTTCTTTGCCCCGGAGCTGTCTACCAGTAACCGCGCGACCCTGGGCGGGATGATCAATACCGATGCCTCCGGGCAGGGGTCGCTGGTGTACGGCAAAACCTCCGATCACGTCCTCGGCGTGCGGGCGGTGCTGTTGGGCGGTGATATTCTTGATACCCAGCCGATGCCCGTTGAGCTTGCCGAGACGCTCGGCAAAGACAACACCACCAGCGGGCGCATCTACCGCACCGTGCTGGACAGCTGTCGCGATAACCGTCAGCTGATTATTGATAAATTCCCGAAACTGAACCGCTTCCTTACCGGTTACGACCTGCGTCACGTGTTTAATGACGATCTCAGCCAGTTCGATCTGACCCGCATTCTGACCGGTTCGGAAGGCACGCTGGCGATGATCACCGAGGCGCGTCTCGACATTACCCGGCTGCCGAAAGTGCGCCGCCTGGTGAATGTGAAGTACAACTCCTTTGACTCTGCCCTGCGCAACGCGCCGTTTATGGTGGAGGCCCGTGCGCTGTCGGTGGAAACCGTCGACTCAAAAGTGCTCAATCTGGCGCGGGAAGATATCGTCTGGCACTCGGTCAGCGAGCTGATCACCGACGTGCCAGATAAAGATATGCTGGGGCTCAACATCGTCGAGTTTGCTGGCGATGACGGCGAACTGATCGACAGCCAGGTTGCCAGCCTGTGCCAGCGTCTGGATGAGCTGATGGCGCAGGGTGAGGGCGGGGTAATTGGCTGGCAGCTGTGCCAGGAGCTGTCCGGCATCGAGCGTATCTACGCGATGCGCAAAAAAGCAGTCGGTCTGCTGGGTAACGCCAAAGGCGCGGCCAAGCCGATCCCGTTTGCGGAAGACACCTGCGTGCCGCCGGAACATCTGGCGGACTATATTGTCGAGTTCCGCGCGCTGCTCGACAGCCACGGTCTGAGCTACGGCATGTTCGGTCACGTGGATGCCGGGGTGCTGCACGTGCGCCCGGCGCTGGATATGTGCGATCCGCAGCAGGAGATCCTGATGAAAAAGATCTCCGATGACGTGGTGACGCTTACCGCTAAATACGGCGGCCTGCTGTGGGGAGAGCACGGAAAAGGCTTCCGCGCCGAATACAGCCCGGCGTTTTTTGGCGAGCAACTGTATGCCGAACTGCGCAAAATTAAAGCCGCCTTCGACCCGGACAACCGCCTCAATCCGGGCAAGATCTGCCCACCTGCAGGCGTTGACGCGCCGATGATGCAGGTGGATGCGGTCAAACGCGGCACCTACGATCGCCAGATCCCGATTGCGGTGCGTTCATCCTGGCGTGGGGCGATGGAGTGTAACGGCAACGGTCTGTGCTTTAACTTCGATGCCAAAAGCCCGATGTGCCCGTCGATGAAAATCACCAGCAACCGTATTCACTCCCCGAAAGGGCGTGCGACGCTGGTGCGCGAGTGGCTGCGTCTGCTGGCCGACCGCGGTGTGGATCCGCTGGCGCTGGAAAAAGAGCTGCCAGAAAAACGCGCCAGCCTGCGAACCCTCGTTGAGCGGACCCGTAACAGCTGGCACGCGCGCAAAGGCGAGTACGATTTTTCCCACGAAGTGAAAGAGGCGATGTCGGGCTGTCTGGCCTGTAAAGCCTGTTCCACCCAGTGTCCGATCAAGATTGATGTGCCGGAATTCCGCTCGCGCTTCCTGCAGCTCTATCACACCCGCTACCTGCGTCCGATGCGCGATCATCTGGTGGCGACCGTCGAGAGCTATGCCCCGCTGATGGCGCGTGCGCCAAAAACATTCAACTTCTTTATTAACCAGCCGCTGGTGCGCAAGCTGTCCGAGAAGCATATCGGCATGATCGACCTGCCGCTGCTCTCCACGCCGTCGCTGCAGCGTCAAATGGTTGGCCACCGTTCGGCCAACCTGACCCTGGAGCAACTTGAGGCGCTGAGCCCGGCGCAAAAAGCCAAAACGGTACTGGTGGTGCAGGACCCGTTTACCAGCTACTACGACGCGCAGGTGGTGGCCGACTTTATCCGCCTTGTGGAGCGCCTGGGCTACCAGCCGGTGCTGCTGCCGTTCTCGCCAAACGGCAAGGCCCAGCACATTAAGGGCTTCCTCAATCGCTTTGCCAGAACGGCGCAAAAAACCTCTGACTTCCTCAATCGGGTATCGCTGCTGGGGATGCCGATGGTCGGGGTCGATCCGGCGCTGGTGCTCTGCTATCGCGATGAGTATAAGCAGACGCTCGGCGATAAGCGCGGCGATTTCAACGTGATGCTGGTCCACGAGTGGCTCCCGGCGATTGTGAATGCGCAAGCCACCCAGGAGACCAGCGGTGAAGCCTGGTATCTGTTCGGACACTGCACCGAAGTGACCGCGCTGCCGGGCGCGCCTGCGCAATGGGCATCGATCTTTGCCCGCTTTGGCGCGAAGCTCGAGAGCGTCAGCGTCGGCTGCTGCGGCATGGCCGGGACGTACGGGCATGAAGTGGTCAATCACGCCAATTCGCTGGGGATCTACGAGCTCAGCTGGCATCAGGCGATGCAGCGTCTGCCGCGCAATCGCTGTCTGGCGACAGGCTACTCCTGTCGCAGTCAGGTGAAACGCGTCGAGGGCAGCGGCGTGCGCCATCCATTACAGGCTTTACTGGAGATTATGGGATGATCTGGAAACGTGCCGTCACGCTGCAGGCCTTAAACGCTATGGGCGAGGGCAATATGGTCGGGCTGCTGGATATCCAGTTTACCCGCATCGGCGACAGCGAACTGGAAGCGACGATGCCGGTGGACAGCCGCACCCATCAGCCGTTTGGGCTGCTGCACGGCGGCGCGTCGGTGGTGCTGGCCGAAACGCTGGGCTCGGTGGCGGGCTATCTCTGCACCGAAGGCGAACAGAAGGTGGTGGGGGTTGAGGTTAACGCCAACCATTTGCGTGCTGTGCGCAGTGGGCGGGTGCGTGGCGTGTGTCGGGCGCTGCACACCGGCAGCCGTCATCAGGTGTGGCAGATCGACATTTTTGATGAGCAGGAACGCCTGTGCTGCTCCTCGCGCTTAACCACCGCGGTGATGTAAACAGAAAGTTGGGCGGCTTTTATCATAATCCGCAATTTATGACAAAGCCGTGCCCCGCAGTTATGAGACTATTCTGATGCTCCTTCAAGAGCTAAGCCATGATGAGTGCCGGAGATAAGCGCCGGATGGAGTAAGGAACCCTTAAGATTGCCGCTGGTAGTCTTAAGGGTTTTCTTTTTTGTGTGTTATAGCGCCATGCCGATCGCGGCGTTCACTCTCGTCGACGCCATAAAAATATGCTGGATGTTGGTGATGGCCTTGAAGCTGGAATGATCGGGATTAATCAGTATCCCATAGTGGCGACGGGAATATTTTTGTAGTGCGCCCAAATATTTTACCTCTGCAGGGAAATAGCTATTTGGACGCAAGTGTTGGTTAATGACTATCGCGCTTAATACGTATAGGGCTATACCAATTTATGCTAAGTAACATACTTTTCATTTGGAAGGATTCGCCAACACTGGGCAAGACCTTTAAACAAAAATGAGCCCTGCTGACATTCAAGCCTGCGCGTCAACTGGTCACGTATTTTATACACCATCTTGTCGGTCACGCTGAGTTCGGCTGCGATTTCTTTGATAGTCCGGCCTGCAAGAGTGTAAAAGACAATTTGCTGATCGCGCAAAGAAAACGAAAATGATGAGCATTGCATCTGTTTATCATTGCTAACCAATGCAGCACAGTGACGCAGAAATACAGCAATTTTCTGTTCTATATCTGGCACAGCATCCTGCGGACTAATGAACAAAAATGAGGTTTGTTCGGGATCACACATATCAACAAAAAATAGGATGTTCGTAAAGGTTATCCATTTACTTTCAAGACGCTTAGTCGGTAGGATGATGTCGGGTTCAAAAACAGCCCCGGGTTTACGATATATATTCTCAAAGCGAAGAGAGAAGGGAATGAAATTGATGTATTTATCAATCATATTGAATGCCAGTTTTTGGCCGCCTACCTGTTGTATGAGCGACTCGTTCCAGGCCTCGGCGAATAATGTATGTACCGCAATGCCGTGATAGACGTTCTTCGTCAGGTAGATAAATTTGTAGCGCAATGACGCCGAGTTAAAATGAAGCATCGCATTCTTCCTTTTAGCGAGTGAAATGATTGGCAACACCGTAGTCATCAATCCATGTAAATGACTTCAACCTACCCCGGCTATGGCCAGCTGGCAGAGGAATATCAAATGTCGAAAATGGGGAAATCATCCCGTCGTTGGGTAATGCGCGAATGACTTCGCCTTTATCAAGAGTCACGTCGAGGAGCGTGATGTGCAATGGCGAGTGACTTTTTAGGCGTAGACATGTTGCATCTGCGCAGGGAACCAGTGAAGACTTCATCTGTCTGACGCCCTCATGCAAAGTAGCGCTGGCAATAGCCTCCGGACGGAAAAACAGTTTAATGCGGGTTCGAAAGGCCATTTGCATCACATTCCCCGTTGTAGTTACGCTGGCTTTCGGCGGCACCTCCAGCACATTCAGCCAGAACAGCGACTCCTGACTCCAGGCCAACTTGTCGACAGCATTAAGTGCCTGAATACGGATCGCCCTTGAGCTTTTACCCGCAAGTAGAAACACCGGTGGCAGGATAACAAATGGCATTCTAATCTCTTCCGGGCGGTCCAGAAGATTATCTCGATCGGTCCATGCTTGTATCAACACGGGTGCTTTACCTTCGTTAATTACAGTAAGTATCCCTTCTTTTTTTAAGCTATTAATGATTAACCGTGTCTGATTCACATAGGTCTTGGCTAATACGTCGGTGACAGGCAACAACGCTAATGTTGTAATAAGCCATAGCGCAAAGGCACGGAAGAGTGACAGTTTCTGCATCAACAGTGAACCCTATTTATAACTTAAAGTGAAAGTCACTGAGCCGCTAATATTTCCGGCTGTGACGTTATTGCTGGTTTGATAAATACCGGCTCGCAGAGGAACGGTGTAATTAGCATTAGCGACTGTTGGATCGTAGCTGCTAAGCAAATAATTTCGATTAAAGTTCATAGGGATATCCTGATCGGTAAGTAGTTGCAGGCCGACTCCGTGGGCGGTCGAGTTACCATCGAGTGCGAAAAGGCCGTTATTATTATCAAGAATGCGACTGGTCGGAGTGAATAAATAGCTGATACTCGCAAGCCCCGCCGGACACTGCATGAAGTTAAGACTAAAGTCGGTGCGGGCGGTGGTATAACCAACACCGGTAAAATCGCTGCGACTTATTGATGGTAGATTGACGCTGACGTCAGAAGTGGTACAGGTTCCGCCAGTGGTAATCACATCGAGGTTACCGGCCAGGAAGTCAGCAATCATGTAAGTGCCTGTACCGGAATATGTGCTTCCACCATATGTCTGGTAAGTACGCATGTACATCGGATCGAATACTGTAGTACTGCCAGCGGTGAGCGAATCAGAGGTTTTGACAAAACGCACCTGCACATCCACACCAATATTCCAACTGTATTGGCTGCCATCGTATCTGGCGTTAAACAACGTGAAAGGCGTCTGATGTGTACCGGTGGCCGTATTCAGCGCATACCAGTCGCTGGTCTGCCCCTTGACTGTATAGCGCCAGCGGGCAATGTATCCCAGACCGGTTTTTACGGCGGTGTCGTAGACGTTATATGTCTCCCCATCAACCACCTTATTGCCCCAAATTGCATATGGCGGGTATCCCTCTACCCCCATCAGCACGGCATAATTTTGATAATTGCTCCGGTGCGAACATGTCCAGGCCGTCGGATTAGCGGAGGTGACCCAAGTACCTAATAGATCACCAACAGCGGCATCTTTCCCTATCTGAATCGAAGTTGAATTAAAATACTGGTAATAGCCCTTGGTGCGATTACAGTTAACCCACGTCCCGTCGGCCATCACAGTGTTGCTAATCCCCGCTAGAGTCAGCAGTACAACCTGAATAATGTGAATAACGTTTTTCATTCTCCTGCTCCTTTACTGGCACACTACATCGTGCTGACGTAATGTATCCTTGGCGGTGGTGGGTGGAATCTGATAGTGGATAGTGCACTGTTGAAGAAGATCATTTCCCCACCGAACACGCAGGACTCCCCTTGTATTTTTCACCCTCGCAAAGCTTTGCCCACCTTGTGCGATATACCCGACAGTGTCGTCGCTTTCATCCAAAAGTGGGGTTCCGAAAGGCGGCTCTTCCCCGGAGTGCTGGATAGTAAACATCACAGAGTAACCGACGTCGGTTTTGTATTTCATCAGCACCACTGCACCCGCTGTGGGAACGCTATACTGACTGGTCACCTCCAACCCGACGTCGTTCGACAACCCTTTCGGATCCAATTCAATGGTGTTCTGGCGATAAGGCGTCAGATAAGGCACTGCCGCTTTGCCGTTGCTATCCAGGCTAAGGGTGGCATTGTTGGTGATCTTAGCGCCACTGGCTTGGTCAGCTTCCACGATTTCCATCGTGTCGCCCATAATAGGGGTCAGTACCATGCCACCGTCGTAAGCGATCGCCCCGCCGGAAAGCGTTATTCCGTACTGCTGGTAGCCATTTCCAGCAGAGTAGCTGCCGCCGACGCTGGTCCATGGAGATGTCCAGTTGCCGCTGGCACCGCCAGTCGTTTTAGTACCGTTATTGTCATAGCGATCTAGATTGGTAAAGACACTGTAGTTGTATTGCCGGTTCTCACCTGCAGAGCCTGCAAGCGAGTTCTGAATGCCGTGATGATCGCGCTCGGTTACATAGGTGGAATTGAGGTATTTCGCCTGCGCGTGGTTACTCAAAGGTAGCGAAATACCAATGGCAATTTTGTTATCCCACTGACTATTAACCAGATCACGGTTACGACTGACGTTGATATTCAGGTTGAAGCTGTTAAACGAGTTGGTGTATCCAACCTGATACTCAGTATCGCGGCCATTACGATTCCAGTAGTCCTGAGTGCTGGCGCTTATATTCATGCTGCCAAAAGTGTCAGAGAGTGTCTGGCTCGCACTCAGCTGAATACGGTTCTTGCGATTGGTAGTATTGTTGACGTCGCCATTGGATGAAGTCCACTTAGTGCTTCGCATCAGCATTACGTCATCAATATCGTAATAACCAGAGCTGGAGTAGCGATAGCTGGCAAGGGTCACATTGGTATTCACTACCGGTAGAATTTTTGCGAAAGCAAAGTGAATGCTATGACCTTCGCTTTTTACTTCATTACGCAGAGTACTGCGGGCATGCGTAATATCCGAAGACAATGCTCCTATCGGGGTGTTGAGGGCGATCCCACCGGCAACAGACTGATAATTTTCACCGCCAAGCACACCACCGTAGCCGGTAATCAGATTCGTAAAACCGTGGCGCAACGTACCCATAGCAATCTGAGGATTATCGCTGACAGTACTGTTATAATAGCGGCCTCCCATAAGGGTGTAACGCGTCGTCCCGGGTCGCAGTAACTCGGCGATTGACGCATAGGCAACAGTGAAGGAGCGTATGCTGCCGTCGGCCTCTTTAATGGTTACCAGCAGATCACCGCCAGTTCCAGTCGGGTAAAGATCATCAATGACAAACGGGCCTGGCGGTACCGTAGTTTCATAAATGCGCACTCCACGCTGACTGACACTCACCAGGGCGTTAGTGTTGGCGATCCCATTAACTACCGGTGCATAGCCACGACTGGCATCTTCATACATACGATCATCGGAGGTCAGCAACACGCCGCGAAAACCTACACTGTCAAATACCTTACCGTCAGTAATAGATTCACCCAATACCAGATTGCTGCGCAGTGGAACGATAGCGCGCTCGAGATAAGTACTGCTGTTATCGTATTTCCAGCCCCGCCCTTCGCTCCAGTTGAACGTGCCGCGATAACGTAAACGCCAAACGTCCCAGTTGATGCCACTACGCAGACCGAGATATTGGTTGGATTGAGAGTCAGAATTTGAAATTTGCGAATGCCAGGCATTATAGTCATATTGCAGCGTAGCGGCGGTAATACCCTTATCCCACAGCGCTGGATTGACGTAGCCTCGAGCATTCCGCAAAAGCAAAATCTGCGGGGCTTGTACAATGAGATGCTGGGTGGCCACATCGTAATTAGCAGAAAGGCCCTCTGAGAGGTTGGATAAACTCGCGCAGGCATTACCATTAGTGATTTTAGCCAACCCGTCTTGCGATAACTGAGTAGTATCAAGACCGAGCAAGGCAATTATTTTGGCATCGAAACAGGGCTGCGCAACACGGCTTTTGGCATCGAGATTTTCAAAGCGTATGTCAACCTGACCTTTCCATTTGTCATTTATATATAAATCAACAGTGTAGTTTCCTGGCGCAACCGGATTCCCTTGAGAGTAGGTCCGAGTATCCAACGCAGATCGTAAAAAAGCGCTGTTAAATTCAACTTCATTACTTTCAGCAACTGCATTGTGCGACCATGGTGATACAAAAAGAATAACTTTCGCTATCTTGTTTAAACGAAAAGAAGGTTTTATCTTTTTACTGATTGTTTTGTAACACCTTCTCATTGAATGACTCTCCTCCATAATCATTAATCACGCTGTAAAATACTGTTCCGTAGTTAGTTCTTTCGTGTTTTTTTATTGTTAGAGGCAAGAGCATATCTCCTTTTGGCTGCATCATTCTTTGTTGAAATTTATCAACCATGGCTAAAACTTCACTGTTGTTAGAATTTTTTATTAGTATCGTATTGAATGTAATATGATAAGGAGAGTTGTTAATAATCCGCAGGTTACTTCCTTCGCGCGAAAACATCAGTTTTTTATAGGCCTCCAAAGGTTCTGGAGTCAGATTGGCCGGTCGATAAAACAGCTTAATTCGTGTGCGAAAGGCCAGCTGAAGCAGATTATTCCCGGCATCCACTTTTTCTTTTGGCATAGGTGGCACTTCCAACAGATTGAACCAGAACAGCGATTCTCTGTCCTGGTGCAGTTTAGGATTAGTTGCAATAATGCGTACGGCCTGGCCGCGCGTCGGATCAATGCGTACAACTGGTGGTGTTATCACGAAGGGGGCAAGTGCTTCACCCGGACGCGATTTAGGATCTCCATCATCTAGCCACATTTGTAAAAGATAAGGCTGTTTACCGTTGTTTTTTAACTGAATAGCAGCTTCTTTATCATTGGCATTAAATACAATACGAGTTCCATTAATAGTAACTTCAGCGAGCACATCTACTGGAGTTGTGATTGACAATAATATAACAAAGAGGGGATTCAGTTTCTTAAACATCCGGTAAACCTTATTGTAAGATAGAGTAAAGGTTGTGGCCTTTACTCTGATGAGTAATTATTCGTAGATCATGGTGTAATCAACTTGCGTGGTTACAGCACCAGCCTGAGAAGAGCCCGTTGCATAATACTGTGCGTAGTAGTTCAATACGCCGTTCCCACCACTGATATCGATTGGAACATCGTTCTGGCCATTGGCCACGGAAGCACCGACAACAATGGGGTTCATATTACTATTCAGCAACTGAACCTGCACGTTGGTCGCTGCATCGTCGGCGGTACTGTCAACATTTAGACGTCCATTTTCGTTATCAACGTATGTGCCTGGTTCAAAGTAAGTGCTTGCAGTCCTTAATGAGGCACCAGAGCAATTACTCAGGGAAATATTGAAAGGTGTTGTGCCCGCCGTCTGGCCAATAGCCGAAAGGCTAGTAGAGGAAACTGTCGGTAACGTTACCGTTGTATCTTTGTTATCACCATTCACAGAAATAGTACAGGTAGTGTCAGTAATTTTTCCATTAATGGTAATAATGCCATCAGCGGCACTGGTTGCCGTGATAAATGCTGATGAAATAATTAGCGCTAATAATGAAGTCGTGTTAGTGAATTTGAGCATAATAACCCCATTCTTGGTTTTTGATAAATTAAAAAGCATGCCGTAGGATATTAAAAGATTTTCATATCACTATTAATGAAGCGTGAAATTCATGTCTCTCATTGACGCCGAATATAATATACGGCAATTTTTCTCCCTACAGTAATAGGAGTTTTCTACCGTGCCGTTTTTGATGAGGTGCATAAGGGATTAATGTTTTTTTTCTGCACCACTGTTTAAAATGACCATTAAAACAATTGATTGGAGATGTTTATGTGATGATTTGGATTAAAAAAAGATATAGTTCTTTTTTTAATGAATTTTGATATAGATCAGTGTGCAAGTTAAAAGGCAATCACCGATAACTTGCATGCAACAAATTGCATACAAATCCACGCTCAAATTGTATCGTATCATTAACTTAATGTGAGTGAATAATGAGCTAGCCATCTATCAGAGTGGGCAGGGGGAATATTCTTAATTAATTATGGGAGGAGAAGCAAAAAGATTAATATTATTCATTATATTATCAGCAGTAAGACTGTATAGAAGTTATCTTACAATGAAAATTCTGAAGGCTGCATAACAATCCCTCATATGTCTTCGTTAGCCTTCACGGACAAATTTTAACCAAACAACAAGACCAATCATTTCCGTTGAGTAAACGAAAATTAAAAGAATAAAAAACCCATCCAGTGAAAGCTGAATCGAATCAGTCAACATATTTGTTCGGATAGGCTTAGCGTCAACCTTTCGGGCTCAACTAAAAATAATTTAATGGAGAAATATCTTAGATGGTGAATTAGCTCCTTACTGCTCCAGTGGTTCTTCAGCTGTCGAAAATCGGTCTGACCTGCTCCCCGTTGATTGATCCTACCCACGTAATGTGGACACGGCCCTAAGCGAGGTTCTGGTTTTCAAACTGTTCCGGGCTGAGTCCGCCACAGGCGCTGTGACGTCTCCAGCGATTGTAATCACACTCGATATAATT